>Ga0180300_10001226_pt1 | contig 11799 bp, 6 predicted proteins | sample GuaBasSediGuay15_FD_121798 | JGI IMG/M metagenome (GOLD analysis project Ga0180300, IMG submission 121798) | Subseafloor sediment microbial communities from Guaymas Basin, Gulf of California, Mexico - Guay15, Core 4569-2, 21-24 cm | ecosystem: Environmental > Aquatic > Marine > Hydrothermal... | reverse complement strand
TCGGACCGACCTCTCCCTCTTCCTCCTCAACTTCGGCCCCGGCGCCGACCCCTTTGTGGTCGTCACCGAGCCGGGGGGTGAGGTGAGTTATTCCCCTCCTTTGACCTACGATCTGGAGAGCGATACCTACGTAGGGAAAATCGGCTTCGACGCCGCGAAGCGGGGGATGGGACAGGTTCGGGCCGTGGGAGAGGTGGGAGGGGGACTGGTGCGTCTCCAATCCACCTACCGCCTGCAATGGGTCACCGCCGACCGCGGCCACGATGTCTACTCCAACGACGGCAACCTGAGCCTGCGCTTGGATGCGGGGAGCCTGCCGGGGGAGGGGGCCTACCTGGTGGTGATGCCGCCGGGGGCGGTGCCCGGCCCGTTGCCCGAGGGATTGGTACTCATCGGCGACCCCTACGACATCACCGCCTCCGGTGCGCTGGTGGAGTTAGAGAGGCCGGCGCTGCTGAAACTCCACTACGACGGGGGACTGGTCCGGTCGGCGTTGGCGCCGGAGGGGCTGGGCCTCTACCGTTGGGACCCCAACGGTGGAACGTGGCAGGCGGTTCCGGCCAGCCTGGACGAGGAGCGGAGAGCGATGGTGGCCCCGGTGACAACGCTGGGCACCTATGCTCTCCTGGCCTCACCTGGGTCGTGGATGTGGTCACATACAATTTTCCTCCCCGTCATCCTCAAATGAAAAGGGTGTGGCTAAAATCAGTGGGGCGTCCGGCTTCAGCCGGAAAATCCTCGCTGAAGCGGGGCCTCCGGTCTTTTCTCCCCACCTTAAATTAAACTACCAGCGATTCCTTCCCAATGATTCCCCTCCTCCCGTTGTAATGTTTTCGGGCCTTTTGCCTCATGTAGATTAGAGGCCTCACAATACTTACACAGGGAGGAGGTGAGAAAGGATGCGCAAGGTGCACATGTTTCTGGTTGCTGTCGCCGTGGCCGTGATGCTTTCCGTGTTGGTCCTCGGCGCGGTGGCACCGACCACCACTGTCCACATCGTCCCCAATCCCGTCTACCATGTCGCACCGGGAGACCCCGGCGGCAGTCAAGGTGATGGAGGCGGTGGATAACCCGGCTGGCGACGGAGCGACCACGAGGACGCAGGCGGGCAAGCCCGGGCTTGTCCGCCTTGCTGCTATGGAACTCCTGTGGCGACGAAAGCCCCCCATTCATAAGGAGTATAGCCGCGCTGGATAGCCTGACGCTGAGTCCGGGCCAGAGCAACGGCAGGTGACCTTCCCGCGTGGAGATGAAAATGAAGTGCGGCCATCAAATCCGCCGTGCTTTCGTCATCCACGTGCCACAGGCTGGCGATGACAGTTTGAGCACCGGCCGTGAGGAAGGCGTAGGGCAGGCTCACAATCTCATCGCCCGGATTGATCTCACCCAACCCGCTTTGGCAGGCGGAGAGGACGACCACTGCCGGTTCCAACCGCAGGCGGCCAATCTCCACGAATGTCAGATCATCATCCCACAGCGCGATGCCGGACAGCGCACCGGACGCCGCATCCAGATAGGCATGACTGACCAGATGGAGTGTAGCGTAGTGGTTCAATAGGCCGCTTTCAGCCCAGGAGCGGAGGATTTCCGTGGTGGCTTCCTCGTTCCTCAGACGGTCGCTCTGCACCCCGTAAATCCTGGCCACCCGGTCCACTTCTATAAGTGCCCAGCGCAGTGGGGGCTTAGGTTGTCTGAAGATGTCAATACCGACGAGGAGAGCACGGGCGTTGTGCTCGCGCTGCTTGCGGCAATCACTCCCGCAGCGCAACAGCAGCCTCTCCAGGCTCCCTAGCGAGGGGATGTAACCGACGACGGCCTGCTGCGCCAGGAAACCTCTCTCGCTCTCCAGGGCCTGGAAGGGGAGGTGATGGAGGCAGCCGTGTGGCACAATGAGCAGTAGTTGGTCCGGTGACAGGTTCGCTGCTATCGCCTCGGGGATGAGCAGTCTGTACAGGAGTCGCCGATACCTCAGTCCAATTGGGGACGGGAGGGCCCTCCCATAGAGCCTGCCCTGGAATATCAGCGCCCGTCGTTCGGGCGCAGGCGAGGTGCACATCGCCAGTGCGGCTCGCTCCACACGGCCAGGCTCCCGTACCCAGGTCCGGACACCTTGGTTATCTATGTGGAAGATGACCAACTGTCCATCCAGCCAGTGGTAGATCAAGGCCGACCAGCCCGCTGGCAGTCTCTCCCCCGCTATAGTGCGGAATCGCTCCCATCTAAAAGGCTCGATGGCTTCAAGCCACCCACCGGCAGCAGTGTGAAGTTGCTGCAATACTCTCTGGTGCTCCAACAGGTGCGCCCGCAGCCGGGTCAGGAGGGCCGCCACGTCTTTAACGGACTTCGATAGTGGCCTTACGTGGTCCTCAGAGGAGGCTATCAACCGTTGGCGCAGCATTTGGATGGCAGCGCGGAGTTCCGCCTCCTGGCTCCGCAGTTCGTCTACATAGGGGTCTTCGGCTTCAGGCCAGACCGTTGAGCGCAACGTCCGCGCCAGCACCTGGGCCCTGCTTTCCTCGGCAATCTCCAATGCCCGTGCGAAGTCCTCCAACTCCAGCGCCAGACGCACACCTGCATCATACACCAACCCACGCGAGGCGACGAAGCCGCCCCCAAGCCTGGCCTCTGGCAGTGTCAGCCGGACTGTGCGAAGGGCTTCGATTGCGCTTTGGTAGTATGTCAGTGCCCGCCGACGGTGTCCCTGGCTGCGGGCAATGTGTCCGAGTTCGGCGTAAGCCTGCCAATCCAGTTCAGGGAGGGAGCCGCCGGTGGTGTGCAGCACCGCTTGCAGCATGGCCTCTGCACGATCGAGTTCTCCACACCGGACGTGGGTTCGCCCCAGTCCCAATCTGCAGGTGGCTTCATCGGCCGTCGCGCCCGCTGCAGCGAAGTGATCCCGCGCTGCCTGGTAGCGTTGCCTGGCTTCCGACACCTGTCCCTGTTCTAGCAGCAGGTTACCGCTCAACCGATCGCACAGAGCAACATACCTGGCCGAGCCGGTTGCTGCGGCTACCTGGCGCGCCTGCTCCAACGCCTGCCGTGCCCGGACGAAATCGCCTCTCCGGCTTGCGAGGTGTGCTTTCCATACCTCACACAGCGCCTCTCCGAGGGGGAGGTCCTCTTGATGGTAGGCCCTTTTGGCTCGCTCGAGGTGAAGCAGGGCCGTCTCCGGCTGACGCAGGTCGAGGTAAAGTTCTGCCAGATCACGATGACAGTCGGCAACCCAGACGTGCAGTCCCTGTTTCTCCAGACTGTCCGCTGCACGGTGCAGCAGGTCCAGAGCGGCACTGAATTGACCCCGTTGGCAGTGAATCAAGCCCAAGTTACGATCACACAGGGCTACGTGGGCGCCAAGTCCTACCTGGTCATAGTAGCAGCGTGCCTGCTTGTACTGGGCCTCCGCAAGGTTGTAGTTTCCTTCAACGTAGGCCACGTTGCCCAAATTCAACAGACAGTCGGCCACATCACGGAGCATACTACTCTGTACGAACCAGGCCCGCGCTTTCTCCATCTGCGCCCGAGCCTCGCGCAGTTTCCCCAGACGCCAGAGGACTCTGCCTTGTGCCAGGTTACAGCGGGCGATCCGCAGCGACAGATCAGCAGATCGAAATAGGCGCTTGGCCTTCTGCAAACAAGTCAGGGCCTCTTCGTACGTCTGGCACGCAATGTGTATCAGGGCTACCATAAACAGGGCTTTCGCCTGCTCGATGGGCCGCCCGACAGACTGGAACACCTGGATGGCGTTGTTCAGGACATGGAGCGCGTCCTGGTAGCGGGTGAGTTGGCGCAGCCGCGATCCGATCACCAGGTCGCACAGGGCGACTTCTACGGGTTGGGAGGCGCGCTCGAAGAAGGCGCGGGCAGCGACGATCAGAGTGTCGGCGTCGTCGAAACGCTCAAGGAGGTTGTAGGCGATGGCCAGGTCGCGTTCGGCGCGGGCAGTCTCGGCCTCTTGCCCTGCTTCGTGTAAGGCAGCCACCGTCCGTTCCAGCAAATTCACCGCTTCGGCCGGACGACCGACGAAGCGCAATGCGACACCTCTCTGCCAGTCACAGCGCACCACGTCCAGCGCGCACGCCTGCTTCTCAAAAAGCACACGGGCCTGCTCTAGTGTCGTCAGGGCCTCGTCGAAGTGCTCGCAGCGGTTGAGGGTAACGCCCAGAGCATAGGCCGCCCGCGCCTGCCGGAGCGGGGCTCCTTGCTGTTGAGCCACCTGATGCGCCAGCGCTGCCAGCGCCCAGCCCTGTCGTGGCGCTCGCTCGGCCAGTTGTACCCCTTGGCGTGACAGCGAGGCTACGAAGTCATCTTCTTCCGCTGCGCGCGTGAGGGCGGCTTCGGCTTCGTCCAGGGGGATACGGCCGGCGGTGATCCGTTCCAGCGCCGAGCGGCAGGAGGCAATGAATTCCGGTGAGACGGCGTGGTGTGACACGTCGAGACAAGCACAGGAATAAGGCGCAGAATGTGATGCGCGAGATGTGAGACGTGAAATGTGAAACGTCAAACGTGAAACGTGAGATGGGATTACGATTTCGCAATAGGTTGAAAGGTGATGGTCAGGTCATCCTTGATCGCGCCGGACTGGGGCTCGATCAGGTGAGAGAGGGGCAGGTCGTGGAAGCGCGCGGCCCCCTCATTATCCACTGGGGCCGACAGGTGCTGGTCAGCCCAGGAGAGGGCCACGTGCAGGCCGGGCGGCAGCGGCTCGTCGCTCACCAGCCGTGCCTCCAGTTCCAGCACCTCCGGCCGATCGGCCCGCCGGTGGGCGGTGACCTCGACGATCCAATCGCCCTGTTCGGTGGTGACCCAATCGGCGAGCAACAGCGTCCGCCGCTCGCCGTAGGCTTCGAGTCCACCGCGCACCGATGCCAGTCTTGGGCCACACAAGGCCCGCCGGATGAAGTTGCGGGCGATTTCAAAGGTGAGGGGGAAAAGCAAGGATGGGTCCTGGACGATTCGGCGCCAGGGGCTCTCCTCTTCGGTGTCGAGGAAAGAGAGGTTGGGCGGGGGGACGGGAGCAGAGGGAGGCAACGGCGTTTCCTCTCTCGGCTGGAGCGTGTCGCGCAGCAAGGTGTAGATAGTACGGCAACGGTCACAATGTTGGAGGTGCGCCATCACCGCCGGATACCGCACCCCCACGTCCACACCGGCCAGTTCATCGGTGACGACCATATCGAGCAAGTCGTTGACCTCAGCACATTTCAACGATTGTGGTTCCATACTACGCCATCCGGTCCCGCCCCTCAAGGAGCAAACAGGTATCGCTGTGGCTCCAGGATTGCCTTGAGCGAGGCCAGCGCCTGGTGGCGGAGATTATATACGGCCTGGGGAGTCTTGCCCAGTTCCTGCGCGATCTCAGTGCTGGACTGCCCGTACCAGAAATCCTGGATGATCACCTGCTGTTGTGCCGGGCTGGCCAGTTGCTGGATAGCATCCCACAACACTTCCCGGACCTCCCAGCGCCATAGACTTTGCTCGCTCTCGAACCAGCACATCTCGTCAATCAGTTCGAACTCCTGCGCATCCGCCGGGGCCGGCTCGACGAACGTGCCGCGATCCAGCAGGTCAGTTGAGCGTCCCTCTCCGGCGTGGATGCAGTTGAGCAGCACGCGGGTAGCCCAGGCATGGAAGGGGACGTCAAAAGGGTAGCGACCGCGGAAGATCAGTTCACATGACTCCTGGGCATAATCATTCGCCCGCTCATAAGCCACAGGGTGCGACAACCCGAAGTGATCGCGGAGCACGTGGTAGGCACTCTTCAGCAGTTGGCCGTGCAGCTCTTCCCACAAATCCCAATCCCTGGCAGCGAGCCTTGCCATTCGTTCGCGCTCGGCCCAATAGTGTGTGGCCACTCGCACGGCGTAGCGTTGCAGTTCGGGGCTATTGGGCCGCGCCGCCCCATCCACTCTCGCGGCGTGGCGCCAGCGCCCATTGGAGAGGTTGGTCTGGAGGATGTCGGCGAGGGTCTCAATGTGTATCTCCCGCTCCTGTTTCGGGGGACGGATGCCATCACCGTCCCACACCCACTCCAGAGCCCGGGCACCCAGGAGAACAAGTTCAGAGTGGTCAAACGGTGATAGAGACATAATCTCAACTCCATTATAGATGGATAAGGTTTGTCTAATGATACCAAATCTTAAAATTTTGGTCAAATCGACAAAACTCGGCTTTTTTCATGAAAGAAATGGGGGTCATTTTGCATTATTATATATAGGGGGATGTGATGCTTTGTTTATGAGAAGAGGCACAACCGCTCAAGAATGTTCATCTGTGGATCGTTACTCTACCGTCCTCTCACTTTTTTCCCCGCGGTGGGGGCAGGGCGGGCGAGGAGGTTATCAAGATGGAAGCGACTGAGAATGAGATTATGACCGTGCAGGAGGTGGCCCAGTATCTCCGGTTGGCCGAGGCCACGGTATACAAACTAGCGCAGGCTGGGGAGATACCGGGAGTGAAAGTGGGGCGGGCGTGGCGGTTTAAGAGACAATTGATAGATGAGTGGCTGCGAGATGAGTCTATGCAGCGACTGGTTGAAGCAGACCCGGCTGCCCCCCATACTGAGCCTTGAACCACTCGCGTTTCAATGGAGCATCTCTTTGTATGGAGCATCCCTTTGTACTGATACAGTGCGAAGCCCAGAGCGAACCCGCGTTTCTTCCAATATGCCCAGTTTCACAAGGCGTTGCAATACACTCTCCGTAGGGAGGTCTTGAACATGCGCTTCAAATCATTAGCATTCCTGTTCGTGCTGGCTCTCGTGACCTTCTCCACGGCGGGCCTACCAATTGCAGGAGCCCAGGCTCCGCCATCTCCAGGTGTTGACCTGATCATCCTTTTGGACCAATCGGGCAGCATGAGTGGATCGGCCGGATATAGGGCTACTGATCCTACGGAGCGGCGTGTCCAAACCGCTCAGTATCTCATAGACTACATGGCGTTCGATGGAAATTCTGTCCACCCTGAACGCACCAATCGAGTTGTCGTCGTCGGCTTCGGCTCTCCAGGCAAAACACATATATTAGTACCTCTAACCTCACTCGAGGATGCGGATATTATTTCGGATGCCAAGAATGCCATTGTCGCCGAGAATCTGGGGAACACAAGTTTCATATCCGCCTTAGAACTCGTCCGCCAGGTGTTTCCGGCTGCGACTGATGCGGAACTCGAAAGCGATACTCGCCAGCGCTTGATTGTGCTAATTACCGACGGAGGTCCCTACGACGCAAGAGCTGAGCGAGTAGAGAATCCCTACACTTATGCCGACTACTTCGAGGAGCTGACAGACTATTGTGATGCAGAACTTTCACTCTTCACCCTGTACATAATAGGCATTGACGATGCTAACCGGTACTGGCCTCAGGTCAAAAGCCGCTGGGAGGACGTCGCTGGTCCGGGCCACGCCGTGCGCGTTTCTTCTGTGGAGGAGATGAATCGAGAGATAGTACGGCTGGTGTGCCCGTTTCTGAATCCTGATAAGCCTGCGGACTATTGCCAGGTCTCGGTACTGGGTTATCATTTTATCCAACCGTATGCACGCTCTGTTTCCTTTAGTTTCTTCAAGTATAACCCAGAAGCACGGATAACCCTACGTCGCCCCGATGCTACTCTGGTCAATGTTGACTGTTACGATAAAAGGAAATGGGATGCAGATGTAATCAACGTCACTTGCACAGAGACACCTGAGGGGAACACGCGGGATGAGATGTACGAGATTTCCAACCCTGACCCCGGTTGCTGGCAGAGTGCTCGTGAGGGAACAGGGCAGGTGGATGTTTTTGTGCAGCCCATTTTCAATCAGCTGTGGATAAAGAATCCCTCGGGCCCACATCCTGAAAATCTTCCTATGCGCTTCGAACTCGGATTGCTGGACTCGAACGGGAAGCCAATAGATGAGCTGCCCGGATATCCTATTGTGATGAAAGGACATTTAACCATGCCCGATGGTTCTCATCAGAGGATTGACTTTCAGCAGACGGGTATAGGCGAGTATATCTCGGTCATCCCCGTGTTGCCGTTGATTCCTGGTCCCTATACTCTAAGGGTGCAGGTCTCTACAGTCCTGACACCTACTCCCGAATTACGACGTTGTCTCACATTCACTCAGGATTCACTTGTGCTCCCTCTGTTCGAAAGTAACTTTCAGATTCCGGTATATGCGCCGCAGGTGGAAATCCTTGCTCCTGGTCAGCCATACCTGCGTTATGGCCCCGTCACAGAGTTGGTTTTAGGGTTTGTTGATCCTGATGGGAATCCGATTGGTGTGCCGGAAGACACACCTTGGTCTGTGGATCTAAGCGCACAGACCCCCTCAGGGGAGATAGCGGAGCTGCCATCTCCACAGTGGGATAGCGGTAACTACCGGGTTGACGAACCGTTCTTCCTCGGTGAAACGGGACCGTATTCTCTCACTGTGGCGTTGCGGGATGATGCTGACGCAGAGTTGTTCGAGTATCAGACGGTTTTCGAGACAACCGAGAACGTGTACGTCTACTCACCAGGGCCCAACTATCCGGCTCTGGCTCCGTTGCGTATGGTGGAGTTGGAACTTCGCGACTCCAACGATGAGCCTGTGGAAGTTGATCCGAACTATCCGCTGGATATAGTGGTCAGGTTGATACGTCCTGATGGTTCTGTTGAAGAAGCAGCGCTCTCACCTGCTCAGCAACCAGGCCGCTACTTTTCCACAGTAAACTGGGTGCTCGAGGATCCGTCACCACACTCGCTGGAGATTATCGGGTATACGAACTTAAGAGCGGGCGAACCGGTTCAGGCGGCCTTTGTAGCCCATCGAGAGATCAATGTCAGCCCTAACTTGCCCTACTTCTTTGTACTGTCACCCGATGAGGAAGAGCCTGAGCCGACCTACCCACTTCATTACTGGTATTTGCCGCCACTCCTGCCCTTTGCGAGACAGCCTATGCCCGTACGTGTCGAGCTGCGGCACGGAAACCAACCTGCCCGTGCAGAGGAATTCTTCATCACTCCCCCTGATCAGCTATTCACCTTAGAGATCGAAGGTCCAGACGGGCAGGCATGGCACGTTAACCTGCAAGATGTATCTGGAAAAGGGCAGGTGTTTGGGGCCGATGTACCCGACCTGGTCGAGCCGGGGCAGTACACAGCCACCGTGCGCCTTGATGGGGCGATTCGCGGCGGTGTGCCTACCGAGGGTGCATGGCCACCACGCACAGTAGTGTTTCAGCGCAATGACCCCCTCCTGTATCCCATCCTGTGGTGGTTCGGAATCGCGGTCGTAGCGCTCTCGATAGCGTACCCGATCGGGCGTACAATCCTGAATTGGCGCCTGCCGGCGGTTAAAGGTAAACTGATCGCAGAAGTGATCGGCGGTAGAGTCATTGATGATGACTTGCTGAGCAGGACAAAGCGCCGTCATTGGATGGTATTGAAAGGAAAGCAGATCGGCGCCTCGCTGCAATTGAGGCGCATCAAGGTTCGGCGTGTGGCCAAGAAAGGAAGGCGTGGCGATCAACTTATCGAAGGTGTGGAGATTTGGGCCTATAATCTAAAGGGGAAGGAGGTTGCCCACGGTACAATGTATGCAAAAAGAGGGCAGAATATATTGATAGTCAAAGGACAACGCACGAACGAAGACGAACGCTACCAATTCCGATACGAAATATAGGAGGAGGAAAATGGCTGCAGTTGCAAATCCTGCTGTTGTGATCGGCCTGGGAGGCACCGGGCAGTGGGTGCTCACTTATCTCAAGAAGAACCTGCTGGACACCTACGGCGAGGTTCCCCCCATGGTCAGGCTACTCGCCTTCGACACGACTGGTGAGAAGACGGAGGCCGCCGTTGAAGCGGGGAGTAAATTGGAGGAGGAACGGGCCCAGGTCGGCAACGTGACCTTGAGTACGGGTGAATTCGTCTATCTGGGAGGTAACATAAAAAAGATCTGCCAGGGTATTGCAGGTAAACTGACAGATCCCCAGACCGGCAAGCGCATCACCTTCCCACACATCGGTTCGTGGCTACAGGGTGATATCTACCAGGATTATTACCCCGACGATGCGTATGAAATCTCCAAGGGTGCTGGCCAACGCCGGCCGTTTGGCCGGATGGCGGTGTTCTACGATCTTGCCACCGGAACCCCCAAGATTCTGGGTAAGATTGAAACGGCCATCACCGAGGTGCTCAATGCCACGGGAAGGCAGCAGCCGGTTGAGATTTACATCACGTGCTCAATTGCCGGTGGTACCGGCTCCGGCATGTTCATTGACATCGCGCACATTGCCCGCAAACTGGCCGAACGCGCCGGAATCCACTTTGCCATCCGGGGCTTCATCGTGCTTCAGAACACGTTTGAGCCAGTGATTGACATCCAGGACATTATGCCCAACGCCTTCGCTGCTATGCGGGAACTGGACCGTTTCTCGTTGGTCTTCGATCGTGAGTACCCTATCTACTACACGGAGGAGCACAGGGAGCCTTTAGCCGTGTACCATAGCATCCACACCAGCAAACTGTTTGACAGTTGCTACTTGATCGACTCTGTGCGCCCCAGGTTGAGCTTGAAAGGGGTGACTCCCAAATTCGGGGTCTTTCCGGCCGTAGCAGAGTGTATGACGGCGCTGCTGGACCCGGCAACCGGTGATGCCTTCGCACAGCATTACAAGAACGTAGCCAACGAGATTGCAAAGGCGCAGCAGGAGATCGCCAGATCTCCTCAGGAAGCAGGGACGGCCCTGTACAGCAGCCTGGGTACCTATACCTTTATCCTGCCGGTGGTGGATATTATCGAACGCAACACATACAAACTCGCACTGGAATTTCTGCGAGACCGGCTGCTCACCATCGAGGAGGATGCCGCCGGTGCTTTGAGCGTCAGTAGCGCGGGAAACCGTGAGAACCGTAACCCGCCACGCGAGGAGGCAATTGATTTTCTTTCAATGAACAAGTCCCGGGCCGGCACGTTGAACCTGCACTTTAACCAGCAGGTTGTAGAGGTGCTGGGCTCCGGCCGCACTCGAGACCCTGAATATGTACGCGACATTGCAGCACTGGGAGTTGAGTTAATCAACTGGGTGCTGCCGGTCGAGCAAGACGATGTCATCGCCCAGACGGCCAATGACATCCAGAAGGCAATGGAAATCTCAATGATCGCCGAAGTGCAGAACAGCAAAGTCTATCGAGATGATTTCCACTCCGCCGCCGATCGGATCGCTCGGGACGTGCAGAGAGTCCGCGAACGACTGCTTGGCCGGGAGGAAGCCGGCGGACGCAAAGTGCCCGGTGAACTTCAGAAGGGATTGGAAACCTACAAGAACCGCAACGTGCAACGTTTCCGCAACCTACTGGCAGAGAGAATGACCGATCTGCTCAATGGCGTCACTGACGATCCGCTGATCGCCAAACAGGGGAAGTTGCCCTACGTGCAGGAATGGCTGGGATGGGTCATTCAGAGTTTCGACGAGTTCGCGAGTTTCATGCGCGAAGTGGTCAAGGTCTGGACGGCCGATAACGAAGTGGCCCTGGCCCGCGATGACGTGGCGGTGACAAAGCAGGTCATGCTCGACAACCGTGATGCCACCGGGTTGCTTGACCGGCTACGCCACACGGCAGTACGTTCTCAAGATGAGTACATTGCCGCCGAGAACTATCTGCTTGATCTGGAGCGTCAGGAGGTGCTGCTACGGGCAGTAATTGACCTGGCCGAGTCCTTCAAAGCGGTTACACAGAATGCAAAGGCACAGGTTGACCATTGGATCGGTATCCTGGCGTTAGGTGGGCCGGTGGGCAGTGGAGAGCAAGGGGTGTACCGGCGGCTGGTTGAAGAGCAGG
>Ga0180300_10001225_pt1 | contig 11802 bp, 12 predicted proteins | sample GuaBasSediGuay15_FD_121798 | JGI IMG/M metagenome (GOLD analysis project Ga0180300, IMG submission 121798) | Subseafloor sediment microbial communities from Guaymas Basin, Gulf of California, Mexico - Guay15, Core 4569-2, 21-24 cm | ecosystem: Environmental > Aquatic > Marine > Hydrothermal... | reverse complement strand
TGGAGTAGAAGGCTTTAATAAAGTTATAATGCACCTCGCCGACATTGCAGGAGGGATCCCCGTTACAGCCCCATCTGAGTTCGATCTGAAGAATCCTGAGATAGGAAAGCTCGTCGAAAAGTATCTGAGGGGGAGTGAGAACTTTACTACAGAACAAAGACTTAAAATAATAAAATTCATAGAGTTCTGGGCAACGAGTTCTCACCTGCTTGGAGCTATCCACGGTGGTGGCTCACCAACAGCGGCGATAATATTTCTCCAATACTTGGCAGATCTTGCAGAAAAGGAGGAAGCGGTGAAGGAGGTTCTTAGCCTTTAATTATTTAATTTTCTTTTTGTTAGAAGTCTAGATCTAGAAATCTCTATCTAACTTGTTTTTATAAAAGTAATTGTCTATCCATTTTATTTGTTTTTCAGGGCTAATTTTATTTCCTTGGTTATCTCCCATTCATTTCTTGGTTCATCGAAAGAGACTATTTTTTGCACATCGTTTTCATCAATTGACTCAATTGCACATGCATGTTTGCAACCGCTAATGAGTACAAGCACATCAACATCCGTTAAATTAGAAGTATACACTATTTCAGCGCTGGTGAAGTTTTTTCTGATTATTTCCTCTATTTTTTCCCTTTCATAAGTGGGATTACAGCCACCGCAGTATTTTATTCCAATTCTCATCTCTCCAAATTTTGAAGAATTAGCTCTACTGCTAGTTTTGCAGCTGTACCGGTCACGGAAGGACATTTATCTGTATGGCCGCCTAATTTCAAGAATTCTTCCCAATCTTTCGGATCCAATAGATCAAAAGTTCTGCCCATAAGCTTTCTTTGTATGTCATGACATCTTGCTGTGCCTAATTTCTCCTTAAATGCTAAATAAAATTCTCTTGCCAGTCTATATACCTCAAACCTCTTTCTTTCTGGATCTGCAAAATTCCTTTTGTCTCTACCAAAAAAGTAACCAATAGCCATTACCCCTCCTACTACCGCTCCACATGTACCATCACCTAGGACTCCAATTCCCCCTCCAAGTCCAGTTGCTGATTTAAATGCATCTTCAGCGTCCACTTTCAAAACATCAAAAATAGCAGCAAGTGTTGTTTGAGCACACCCTCCGTACTCTACCTCGTATTTGAACGCTAATTCGTATGCTTTTTCACCCTTATCTTTCCCCATACCATTCCCTCCTCGCTTTTTCTACGATTTCTTTGAAAAATTCCTCCTCAATCTTGCCAGTGATCTTTTTGAAGTTCTCATCTGGTTTTATTCCTGCTATAACCTTGGCTAATTCTTTTTTCATGTCTATCGCACCTCTTCTCCATATCATTATCTTCTGTGCAGCTGGCGAGCCTGCTCCGTGCATTGATTCGGGCAGTTGAGCTCCAACAGCCAAATTCTCGACAAGCCTAAACATTCTCAGCCTGTGCTCGGTTGGAATATCGAACAATCCTTTCATGTATTTTTCAACCAGCTCCCTTGTCTCAGGATTCTTGTAGTCTCTCTCGGAAGGTGTTGTGATGACAAAACCGCCAGCAATATCTTGAGCGAGCCTTGACCACTCGTATGGAAATCTGGTCACGTTAAGCTTTGTCACATTTGCGAGCAACGGATTTGGCACGTAAGCGCCAGAGGGTGTTTTATAACCTTCGTTTGAACATGCTAAAGAACAGCACCAGCATGTCTCTGCCATGTGAATCATCTCTGTAAGTTTATCGATTATATGCGATGCCTTTGGAACCCCGTTATATTCCGCAAGAGTTGCTGCTCCACCAATTAAGACATCAGCAACTCCAACTTTACAACCGCCATAGTTCTGTCTGTGGAAAGTTGCAAAAGTCTCAACAAGTTCGTAAGCAAAATTGTATTCTCCACACATGAATACCCTCTCCCAAGGCACAAAGACATCATTGAAAATCATCAAGGTCTCTCCACCAACTATTCCGTATTTTGCATTTCCACAGTCTATGTCTCCGTCAAGTCTTCTTGTGTCATTTGTCTGTCTTACAAAAATATTTACTAGCCCTTCAGCATCTATTGGTACAGCAAATGAGACTGCATAGTCCTTATCTTCAGGCCCCATTGCCCTAGTTGGCATTACAACGACTTCATGCGAGTTTATAGCTCCTGTCATATGGGCCTTTGCTCCCCTCACCACTATTCCGTCTTCTCTTTTTTCCACCACATGTACATATAGATCCCCATCCTTTTGCTGGTGTGGCCTAAGACCTCGGTCTCCCTTTACATCAGTCATTGCTCCAACACACATCAAATCGTTTTTCTGAACATCCCTAAGGTATTCCACAAATCTTTTGTGATACTCTGTGCCATGTTTTTTGTCTATGTCATATGTTGTGATATACAAAGCATTCAAAGCATCAAATCCGACGCATCTCTGAAAGCATGTGCCCGTTTTCTGTCCTAGCAACCTCATCATTCTAACTTTCTTTACTAGGTCATCAACGCTTTGGTGGATGTGTGTAAATCTGTTGATCCTCTCTCCAGTTAAGTGAGAAGTTGCCGTCATTACGTCCTCATACCTGGGGTCATGTGCAAGCTCATAGGTCATTGCTGCTGCGTGTATATGTGGCCTGAACATCGGTTCATCCACAACGCTCTCGATTTTCTTGCCTAGAAAATATATTAAAGGCTTATATTTTTTTAAACTCTCGATGTATGCCTTTCCATCCATCATTCTCTCTACCTCCTATTTTAATAGATTAAAACTATTTTACGAGTAATATTGGCTGAGAAGCATGGAGTATGACGTATTGCGTAGTCTCCATTAATTCCATCTCAAATTGCTCTCTAATGATACCACACCCCATTACTATCAAATGAGCCCTTAATTCATCTGCGAGCTCTACAATGTCTTCTCCAGGTTCTTTACCTCGTACAGAAAGAATCTTCTCCACATCAACATCGTTCTCCCTTGCTAGTTTTACCGCCTCATCTAGCAGTTTTTCAGCCCTCTTTATCTGTTCAGTTTTTGTTTTGCTCCCGCCATAGAGAGAATTAACAATAATTAAATTCCATCCTCTCAACTTGGCCTCTTCTATCGCAACTTCCAAGGCTTTAAAGCCCAAATGTCTATCTCCTACTGGGACCAATATCCTCATTTTTCCACCTAAAACTTCCTAGCGAAATATCCTACCCACAAGAGTATTTCAATGAATTTCGTGGAAATTAGGGATTATTTTTTTAGAATAGACGTCTAAGACGTATCTCGGATCGGGACCCATATTTATGAGAATAAAGTGTCTCACTCCAGCTTTTATGAATTCTTCTACTCTCGAAATGCACTCTTCGGGAGTTCCAACAATGGAAAAGTCCTCGACAACTTCATCAGGGATATATTTCTCAAACTCCTCATATTTTTTCAGTCCTTCGTTGCTGAGGACTATTTCTGAGTATAAATTCTCTCCAAGGTGTTCTGGGATTTCTACTTCGTATCCCGCCTCTTCGATAACTTTAGGGAAAAATGCAATTTGTGGCTTTATTTTTTTGAGTTGTCGAAAAGCATCTTCATACTTTTCACTTACTGCTGTGTATACATATAATGCAGGATCTAAATCTTCAAAAGATTTATTTATTTTTTCAGCAGATTTCCTGATCTCATTCAGATGTTTTTCGTAAAGTTGGGGCGTTCTTGGAGTAGGTAGCCAACCATCAGCGAGCTTTGCCGTTAGTTCTCTTGTTCTAGGTCCATTGGCTCCAAAATAAATTGGGACTCTTCTGGCAGGTTTTATTTGAAGCAACGCATCATGCAATCTCCAAAACTTTCCATGATATGTGAGTTTATTGCCGTTCCATAATTCTCTGAGAATCTCAACGAACTCTATCATTCTTGCAACGGGTTTGTCCCATGGTATACCGAACTGTTCAAGATTCATCGCCTCTCCAGGCCCTAGTCCAACGATCACTCTACCCTTGCATATCTGATCAAGAGTTGCTACAATTTGTGCGAATACTGCCGGGTGCCTCCTGTGAGGGTCGGAGACGCATGTGCCAACTTGAACTTTTTCTGTAACCATTGTAATCGCACTTAAAAGAGTGAAAGCCTCAGGCACAATCCCTGTTGGAATCATTAGTAAGTGATCTGCGACCCATATAGAATCAAATCCAGCTTTTTCAGATCTCTGAGCAATTTTTATTAGACCATCAACAGGAGCTGCAGGAATTGGAAGCAAGTTTCCAAATTTTATCAGGAATTTTCACCCCCCTTCTACAAATTCCACTCTTTTGGCCTTGAACTCTGTTCTCTCCAAAGAGTTAGGTGGTAAAACGCTTACATCAACTCTTACCATTAAAGCATCCCGCAAAGCTTTTGCAACCTCGGCCTTTAGATGTTGAGTATCGTATTTGTCGCTTATGACCTCAACAATAGCTTTCACATCTTTTACAATTCCTGTTTTTCTATCTTTTGTGACTACTATTTTGTACTCGTTGCTTAACTCCTTAAAAGACCTCACCACTTCTTCCACTTGGGTTGGATAGATATTTTCCCCTTTATATACAATCATATCATCTGCTCTTCCGAGTATCCCACCAACAGCCCTCATATGTGTTCTTCCACATCCACACTTTTCATTTTCTAATTTTACAATGTCATTTGTCCAGTACCTTATCATTGGAGTTGCTTCCCTGCTCAAATGCGTTATAACAAGGACACCTTTCTCTCCTGGGCTTAATGGCTCTTTAGTTTTCGGGTCTAAAACTTCCAGCAAGTAATGGTCTTCAACAAAATGGAGCCCTGCTTTTTCTTTGCATTCTGCTGCAAAGGTTGGACCGATCTCAGCCAATCCATAGATATCATAAGCGTCAATTCCCAATCCTTCCTCTAACCTCCTTCTTGTGGCAGGATTCTCAGTTCCAGCTTCTCCTCCAAAAGATCCAATCCTTAGAGCAAGCTTTTCAGGGTTGATATCTTTCTCTCTTAGTTTTTCAGCTATGTATAAGCCAAATGATGGGGTAGCAAGCAAAACCGTTGAACCAGCATTTTGCAGAAAATATATCTGCCTTTCCGAGGATGTTGCACCGATGGGGATAACGAATGAGCCGATTTTTTCGCATGCGTAATGGACAGCCAATCCAGCAACCCATAAACCGTAGCTGAAACCATTTTGTACTATATCTTCTTTTCTCATTCCAAATCCCCACATGATTCTAGCTGTATGATCGGTTATGGTATAAGTATCATTGAACGACCAGATAGTATTTACCGGAATTCCAGTCGTACCAGTGGATGGGTGGAGTTCTTTCCATTCAGATTTTGGAGCCACAGCATACCTACCAAATGGAGGAAATTCTGTCTGCTCTTTTCTCAGATCAGCTTTCGTTAGGACAGGTAATCTAGAGATATCATCAAGCTTCTTTATATCGTCGGGTGTAACTCCTGCTTCTTTGAATCTTTTCCTGTAAAATTCAGAGTTGTTGTATACTCTCTCTACTTGCCATTTTAGCTTTTTAAGCTGGAGTTTTTCTAGCTCATCTCTACGCATTTTTTCAATTTCAGGATCCCAATATTCTCCCTTCACTGATTATCACCCCCATTAAAAGGTTAAAAACATCTCCAATTCTTCACGCGAGAGCTCGGAGAGTTTTCCGCTCAGTTTTATCTCTCCCTTATCTATAACATAAACTCGATCGGCAATTTTCTCTACAAAAGGTAGATTCTGATCTGCCACTAAAACAGAGACTCCACTGCTTCGAATTTTGTTTATTATTTCTACAATGTCTTGGACTATGTTGGGTGCCAGACCTTCTGAAGGCTCATCAATTATTAGGAGATCAGGATTTAACAACAAGCCTCTTGCAATTCCAAGCATTCTTCTTTCTCCACCACTAAGCGTTCCTGCCAGCCTATTTATCATATGTTCAAGTTGAGGAAATAGATCGAAGACATCCTCCAATTCGAAAATTTGTGTGGATTCTGACTTGGACTTTGATTGTTTAATTGAGAGCTTCATATTTTGGTAAACTGTTAAATTTGGAAAGATACCTCCATGGTCGGGAACATAACCTATACCCAACTTTGCCCTTTTGTGTGGGGGGATTTTTAGAAGATCAGTACTGTCTTTAAACAGAATTTTTCCTGTAATCTTTGGTACAAGCCCCATTATAGTTTTTAATGTTGTTGTTTTCCCTACACCGTTTCTCCCAAGCAAAACAACAACTTCGCCCTCTTTTATTTCGAGAGAAACCCCGAAGAGGATATGACTTTTCTCATAATATGAATTCACATCGGAAAGTGTTAGAATGGAAGTCATACTTCCACACCTCTCAAATAGATCTCTTTTACAGTCGCATTATTTCTGATTTCATCTGGAGTACCGTCAGCAATCACACTTCCCCGGTTCATCACGGTAATCCTTTGTGCTATCCTGAAAACAACATCCATATCATGCTCAACAATTATTATTGTAAGTTTTTCCTCATATCTTAAGTCTTTTATTAAGTTGACGATTCTCGAACGTTCTGCTGGATTAACTCCAGCCATTGGCTCATCCAAAAAAAGGATTTTTGGCTTAGTTGCCATCGCCATCGCCATCTCGAGAATTTTCTGATCGCCATGAGATAGCTCCGAAGCTGGAACATCTTTTTTTTCACCCAATTGGAAGATCCCTAAAATATTTTCGAGCTCTTCGATTCTACCCTTGCTAAGCAACGGAATTTTGACATTCTGCATTACTGTTAATTTTGGAAATATATTTACTATCTGGAATGTTCTTGAAATCCCAAGTTGAACTCTTTTCTCGGGCGAAAAGTTTGTGATATCTTCGCCATTGAAAATAATCCTGCCTGAGTCAGGCTTAAACATACCTGTACAGAGGTTTACAAATGTTGTCTTTCCAGCTCCGTTTGGACCTATTATTGCAGTAATCGATTGGGGCTTAAAACTCAATGAAACATTATTTACTGCTGTAAAACCAGTGAAAGACTTTGTAAGGTTTTGGGTTTCTAAGATTAGAGAATTCACATACATCACCTCTTCCATAGAAATCTTTCAAATATGCCCATAACTCCTCCCCGGAAAAAGAGGACAACAGAAACTATGACTATTCCAAGTATAAACTGCCAATACAGTGTATATTTTGTAATTACATCTTGAGCAATAACGTAAATTACCGTACCCACTGCCGGGCCAAGAAAACTTTGTGGCCCACCAATTAGCGTGGCAATTACAGGCATGGCCGAAAAAGACCAGTGCGAAATTGATGGGGTAACAGTTCTATCCAGCATTGCCCAGAGTGATCCAGCTACGCCAGTGAAGGTACCGGAAACTATCATCGCATACAATCTATATTTTAGTGTAGAATGCCCAGAGAACTTTACTCTCGTCTCATTTTCTCTAATACCTTCTAATATAAGACCGATGTCTGATCTAACGAATCTGTATATAATATATGCACACAATAGAATAATTGCTACACTAAAATAATAGAACCAAAAAATCGGCATACCTCTTGGAACTCCAGCGATACCATCCTCTCCACCAGTCACGTCTCTCCACTTCATTACAATTCCCCAGAACATCATAGAAAATGCAAGAGTTATCATAGCAAAGTGAATTTCCCTGTGTCTCAAAGATAGAAAACCTACACCAATAGAAAATGCGGCAGCAGCTGCTATTCCTGCGATAAAACCAATCGGTAGGGGGTACTCTGCTTTTACTGCCAATATAGCCAAGACGTAAGCGCTACCTGAAAAAAATAAAGCATGCCCGAAGCTTAAGAGTCCTGAGTATCCAAAGATAACGTTGAAGGCAATTGCATAGAGTATTAAAATCCATATTTTCAGCGAAAGGTATAGTAAATACTTGTTTTCAGTAAGCGGTATCAGTAAAGACAGAAAAATCAGCAAAATTAGCGCTAATGATTCATTCTTCACCGAAGATCCCCTCCGGTCTTAGTAGTAACACAGCCGATAAGGCTATATATGGCAGGGCTATAGTCATCCAAGGCACAAAGAGGGCACCAAGAGATTCTATTATCCCGATTATGAGAGCGGAGACGAATGCACCTTTTATGCTGCCTAATCCACCGATTACAGTAACTATGAAAGCGTATATGATAATGTGCTCACCCATTCCCGGTGAGGCTGAACTTATGGGCAGATAGAGGCCGCCGCCAAGTCCAGCAAGAAACGATCCAAACATGAATGCTGTTGCATATAGAAAGGCGGGATTCAGACCGCTACACATTGCAGTCTCCGGATCAACGGTTATTGCTCTTATCTCCACGCCCCAGTCAGTTTTTGAGAGTAAAAAGTAAAGTACAAGAGCTATTGCGATACCTGCAAGGATCAGATATAGTGAAAATACAGGCAAGAGTCTGCCAAACACATTTATGGATCCTATGAACTGTGCTGGCATCATTTTTGGCACTGAGCCCCAGAAAATCCTGACGAGATCATCAAATAATAGCACAAGTCCAAATGTTAGGATTAACTGGAAGGGTACGGGCAATCCATATATCAGAGAAATAAGTCCCCTCTCACATCCCGCACCGATTAGTGCAACGATAATCGCTCCTAGAAACAATGCTAGCAGATAATTTTGAGTAAGAGCAAAAAATGATAAAGTAAAGTACGCTCCAAGCATGTAAAATGCTCCATGGGCGAAATTCAATACCCTAGTCACACCGAAAGTAAAAGTAAGTCCGGATGACACTATCCAATAAAGCATAGCGGATGCTATACCCAAGATCAATTGGAATGCTATTGTGTTGAGATCCATATTCCCTTTACGCTTTTGTAACTATCTTTTTATACAATTCTTTATATGGTGGCATCTCCTCAAAGGGAGGATATCTATAGTATTCCTCTGCAGGAACTGCTTGTAGGTTCGTTAAGACGGGTATCGAATAATTTGGATCGTGCTTTATCTGGCCATATGGGACTTCGTACATTGCTTGATGATCCTCTTTTCTTATGTATCTCGCTCCCGCTGGTGAAAATACGACCATATCTTCAAGGGTTTTAATGTGCGTATCTATATCAAGTGTTTTAGTGAGCTCTATTAATTTTTTGATTAGATACACTGCAGTATAGGAGGTCTCCCCACTATAAGCTGGAAAATGACCCCATTTGTCGAGATGGGCTTTGACGAACTTCCTGTTAAGAGGTGTATCAGGATACACCCAAAGGTATCTTCCTGATACCCAACAATTCTCTGGGTATTCTGTAGCCAAAGCTTCCATTGCATCAATGGAGTATCCCATCGGATTTATCCAGGCGTAACCCCCATCATATTTCACCGCGTCAAACAATCCTGTCTGTTTTGCCTGCCTAACAAAGGTGAACAAGTCCACTCCCCACTCAACTGTGTGAATGCCATCGGGCTTCTTTTCCATTACTGAAGATATCAAAGGCGTAAAGTCTGTAGTGCCTATTTTAGCCCAAGCCTCCCCGACAAATTCCACATCAGGTCTCAATTTGGACAAGGTTTTCTTGAAGAGTTCCCATGATGCATAGCCATATTCATAATCCGGATGTACACAAGCCCATTTCGTTGCAGGTAATTGGCTCGCTATAAATGCAGCCATTATTCCATCCTGATATACTGGCACTGCGATTCTAAATACCTCTTTTATCCCCTTTTTGTAAACCAACTCTTCTGTGAGTTTATGGGTTGCAGCATGAGTTACAAATAACAGCTTGTTGACTTCTGGCATAACTTCTGCCACTCCCAACACAACACCACTAGAGTCAATTCCAATAATGAAGTCGCATCCTTCACTTTCAACGAGACTCCTGACCTGTTTAACAGCTTCAGCGGGTTTTGCAGCAGAATCTCGGTAAATAATTTCTACTTTGCTTCCTAGTATACCACCTTCCTTATTTATCTCCTCAACTGCTAGTAAAGAACCTCTTTTCTGGAGTTCACCATATGTGCTGAAAGGTCCTGAGAAAATGGCTATATGTCCGATTTTTATTGTTTCTTTTATTTTCTCTCCTACTACAGAGGCACTCTCTTTTACGACTTGAACTTCTGGTTTTTTTAGGCTATATCCAATGCCCCCCCCAACTGCGAGACCTATGCCCAAAGCTGCAGCATATTTTATAAAATCCCTTCTTGTCATTTCAGCCATAATAACCCCTCACCTAAATGATTTTTTGTTAATAACTTTAGTAATATTTAAAATTTTCTGTTTGTTTCATTTATGTATACAAAAATCTTTTAACTTTAGAGCCCAAATGGTGGGATAAAACCCTATCAACAATCCTAACAGTTAGATTCAACCCAATTGCATCATAAATTCTCTCAGCTACCCTCTCTTTTAAATTTTGAACCTCATTAGGATCACAAAAAGCACTATTGTATTCCACCTCTACAACACATTTCTCTCCTTTTTCGCCCCCCTCAAAATATATGACGTATTCAGAACCTAATTCAGGGAAACTTCTTAAAATCTCTTCTATATCACTCGGGTAGAAATTGATTCCTTGGTATATGATCATATCATCTGTTCTACCCAAAATACCCTTGGGTGACCTTGCATGTGTTCTTCCACATCCGCATTTTTCATATTCAATTTCAGTAATATCGCCCGTCCAATACCTAATCATAGGAGTAGCTTCCTTTGTAAGGTGAGTAATAACCAATATCCCCTTCTCTCCCTCTGAAACTCTCTCCCCTGTTTTTGGGTCTACAACCTCTATTAGATGATGATCCTCGCTCCAGTGTAAACCAGCCTTCTCCTTGCACTCTCCGGCAAATGTTGGACCGATCTCGATTATTCCGTAATAGTCGTAAGCTTCCAAGTCTAGTAAGTACTCTATTTTCTTTCTAGTAGATGGTATTGCAGTCCCAATCTCTCCCCCAAAAGCTCCAATTTTAAGAGATAAGTCTGAGGGGTAAATCTTCATTTCATGGAGCATGTTTCCAATTCTTAAGGCTTGTGATGGGGTGGAAACGAGCACATCCGGTTGTAATTCGGTTAGAAATTTAATCTGGAGTATATTTTTTCCACTACCGATTGGCAACACGAACCCACCAATTCTTTGAACTGCCTGGTGGACAGAGAGGCCCGGTGGCCAAAGTTCGTAGCTAAAAGCATTTTGCACTTTAAAACCCGGCCTTACACCCATGGCCCAGAGTGTCCTAGCGGTTAGATCTATTATGTAGTCCCTGTCTTTCTGAGTCCAAAAACTTAATACAGAAACTCCAGTAGTGCCTGAAGTTGCGTAGGCTTCTATCAAATCACCACTTGCTACAACATACCTCGGAATACCAAACGCTCTTTGTTCCTCCCTTAATTCTCCTTTAAAAAGAAATGGAACTTTAGAAAAATCATCCAGTGATTTAATATCACTGGGATGCACTCCAGCTTTTTTGAATTTCATCCTGTAGAATCCAGATTGATCGTAACATCTTTTAATCTGGTGAATAAGTAGTTTAAGTTGAAGTCTCTCCAGTTCATCCCTTTTCATGGTTTCTCGCTTTTTGTCCCAGTATTCACCCGCCATGACAAAGGATTATCTCAAAATTCTTTATAGTTTTTGTTATCAACAAAAAATCCGAAGGATAAAACCAAGGATGTAGTGTGTGCTAAGTTTCTGAAGTTATTTGTAGATTCTAATCCCCCCGTTTTATGTTGGATGGAATGCAAGTAGGTATTAAAAATTGTCAAAACTTTTCCCGGTTATTCACTCAATTCTCAGCTAGTGAAACAAGGATATTAAAAATTTAACAAAAATGAAAAGTTTTTTTAAGGATTAAAAATTTAGAAAACTTCATGATTTACAAAATGCTCTTGCCGAAATATAAGTATCCCAAAGCTTTCTGTACCGACGAAGAGATAAT
>Ga0180300_10001224_pt1 | contig 11807 bp, 12 predicted proteins | sample GuaBasSediGuay15_FD_121798 | JGI IMG/M metagenome (GOLD analysis project Ga0180300, IMG submission 121798) | Subseafloor sediment microbial communities from Guaymas Basin, Gulf of California, Mexico - Guay15, Core 4569-2, 21-24 cm | ecosystem: Environmental > Aquatic > Marine > Hydrothermal... | reverse complement strand
GTGGAAAGGGGGGTGAGGAGGTTTTCAAGGGGGATAAAAAATAGGTATGGCCTTTCCCTTGAAGAGATGAACGATCTGTATGAGAGACTCATCGAGAGTGTAAAGAGTTATGGGGCTTGAAGGGGTGGAATATAAGGTCTCTTATAGGAAGGTAAAATATCCCAGGCTGGAATTTAAGGGAGGGGGACTTCTCCTTATTTTGCCTTTTGGCCACGATCCTGAGGTCTTTTTAGAGAAACATAGGGATTGGATAGTCAAAAAGACTGAATTTATAAATGAGTGTTTGCGGGATTCCTTGGGCAAAGAAATAGCCCAACGCACGGAAGAGGAATTTAGAGATATCGTCTATTTTATTGTTGAGAGGACTTCCAGGGAACTAGGGGTAAAGGTGAACAATATTTTTTTCAGAAGAATGAGGACCAAATGGGCAAGCTGTAGCCCTAAAAGGAACCTGACCATAAACTCATTAATGAAGCATTTACCCGAAGGGCTCATAGAGTATATAATTTTTCACGAAATTGCCCATCTTATAGAAAAGAGACACAATGAGAATTTCTGGAGCATAATCTTAAATAGATTTAATAATTATAAAGAGCTTGAGAAAGATCTGTTTGGATTTTGGTTTTTAATACAACGGTCTCAAAAGACCGCGCTAAACTCTGCCGGTCAAACAAGATCAGTTGCCGAGGATTTCACCTCCTCACTCAAAGGGATAGGGTAGCAACTCCGCCCAGCCTTGACTAAAGGTATTTGGGGAATTATCTCATTATAAAATGGCACCTGAGGCGGATTACAAGAACTTTGAAGCCACCTCCCTTTTTTGCCCTCGTTGCAAGATGGCGACCCCTGTGCGCAAAAGACTCCTACTTGTCCTGCCAGACGGGGAAAAATATGAATATCTATGTGCCCGCTGCGGCTGCTCGGTGGGAGATAAGATTGAGAGAGGAGAGACACAGTTTCACCTCATTCTTCCCTAAGCAGGATCAGGATAAAAAAATCCTTGCCTTTTAAGATTAAATGTGGTAAAAAAAATTAAATTAATCCTGCTTTTTAAAGCGGGTGGATAACCCGCTTTTTTGTTAAGGGCCAATAATTTGTTATGGACAAAGAGACTATAATAAAAAAGGCCGAGGTTATCTTTCAGCCCGTGCTTGAGTCCGAAGGATTCTCTTTGGTGGATATCGAGTACAAGCAGGAGCGGGGGAGTTGGGTCTTAAGGGTCTATATAGACAAAGAGGGAGGAGTGACAGTGGAGGACTGTGCCCAGGTAAGCAGGGAGTTAGGGCAGCTTTTGGATGTGGAAGATATAGTACCCACTTCTTATTCCCTTGAAGTTTCCTCCCCCGGGTTGGATAGGCCCTTGAAGAAAGAGGAGGATTTTGTCAAATATTCCGGAAGAAAGGTGCGGATAAAGACTGCAGATTATGTCTCAGGTAGAAGGAATTTCAAAGGGGAACTGCTCGGCCTAGTCGATGGAAAAGTTAAGGTAAAGGTGGAGGGGGGGGAGATCTTTGAGATCCCCCTCTCTTCCATCGTTAAGGCAAACCTTGAGATAGAAATTAATCAATTGTGAGGGTAAATAGAGATGGCTCAGAACTTAAATTATCTCATCGACCAGGTTGGAAGGGATAAAGGTGTAGACAAGAAGGTCATTATCGAGGCCCTAGAAGACGCCTTATTGAAGGCCTCTAGGAAGAGATATGGCCCTCATAAGGATATTGAGGCCCACTATAACGAGGAGTTGGGGGAGGTGGAGTTATTTCAATTTAAGACCGTGGTGGATAAGGTGCAGGACCCTGACCTGGAGATATCCTTAGAGGAGGCCAGGAAGATGGACCCTGAGGCGGAGATTGGGGATAGCCTAGGGATCAAATTGAGCGTTAATGACCTAGGAAGGATAGCAGCCCAGACGGCCAAACAGGTCATTATGCAAAGGGTAAGAGATGCAGAGGGAGAGACCATATACAACGAGTATAAAGACCGTAAGGGCGAGGTGGTCACAGGCTTTGTTCAGAGGATTGAGCGAAGCAACATCTATGTGAACCTAGGCAGAACAGAGGCCATTTTGCCCAAGAGGGAACAGGTACCACGTGAGGTATATAAGAGAGGGGACCGCATCCGAGCCTATATCTTAGATGTTCAAAAAACTCCTATTGGTTGTCAAATTTATCTCTCCCGAACACATCCTGGATTTTTGGTAAAATTGTTCGAATTAGAGGTCCCCGAAATATCCGAGGGGATAGTGCAGATAGTAAGTGCGGCGAGGGAACCAGGGGAGAGGTCTAAAATAGCCGTCTACAGTAATGATCCTGATGTGGACCCCGTCGGTGCATGTGTGGGGATGAAAGGCTCTCGGGTACAAAGCGTAGTGCAGGAGTTGAGAGGGGAGAAAATAGATATTATTCCCTGGAGCAATGATCCAGCCAAGTTTGTTTGTAATGCCTTGTCACCTGCTAAGGTATCTAAGGTCTACATAAATAATGATGAGAAGTACATGGAGATTGTCGTGGCAGATGATCAGTTATCTTTGGCCATTGGCAAGAGGGGGCAGAACGTTCGACTGGCGTCTAAACTTACCGGATGGAAAATTGACATAAAGAGTGAGTCGAAGATGGAGAAACTTTCCGAAGAGGTAATGGAACGTCTTAAGACCATTCCTGGAGTAGGGGAGATCATCGCTAGGGTCCTCTACGATGAGGGATTTTATACTATTGAGGATGTAGCTGAAGCGGATGGAGAGGAATTAGGGAGGATTTGCGGCATTGGCGAGAAGAAGGGAGAGAAGATCGTGGAGGCTGCCAAGGCCATGGTTGGTATTGCCTCCATTTCAGAACAGGAGAGGCTGGAACGGGTTAAACGGGGAGATGACCCCCTCCAGAGGCTACCCGGCATAGGAGAAAAGACCGCATCCCTTCTGCAGGAGGCAGGGTTTTCTTGTGTAAGGGACATCTTTCAGGCGGATGTTGGAGAACTTGTTAAAATCCCTGGTTTCAGCCGTAAAAAAGCGGAGAATTTGATTAAACTGGCCAAAGACTATATAGATCGGGGGGAATGAGAACGAAGCATGCCCCCATTAGGACCTGTCTTGGTTGTGGCCGCAAGCTGGGTAAGGGGGAGTTGGTGAGGATTGGGGTCAAGAATGCAATGCCGGTGCTGGATGAAAGCGGTAGGCTTCACGGAAGGGGTGCCTATATTTGCCCCAGGTCAGAGTGTATTAACCTCCTTCTCAGGAAGAAGGGAAGATTGTCCCATGCCCTACGGATCTCTTTGCCCCGCGAAGCAGAGGAGGGTTTCTTAAAGGGGCTTTTGAGGGAGAAAAAGGGGGAGGATTGAGTTTATGGAAGAAGAGGAAAAAGTAGAAATTATAGAACAGAGGATTAAACCTACTGTCATCCGCAGACGCAAGAGGGTGGTAGAGGCGGAGACTGCTGCGGAGCAAAAGGGGGCTGAAGCTGAAGAAGCAAAAGAGACGGCGGTTACCCCTGAGGCTCCTGTTGAGATTCCTACACCTAAGATAGAGGAAAAAGCAGAGGTCTCCAAACCCGAGAAGGAAGCCGTTAAAAAAGAAGAACCTAGGGTTGCCAGGATCCCTAAGCAAAAGACGAGACCTGCAAGGGTTATAGGAAGGGTGGAATTGAAGGTAACACCCACACCTGTGCCTTCCGAAAAGGAGCAACCCCCCCGCAAGGAAGAGGCCCCCGTGGCCATGGAAGGGGTCACCGCAGAAGTATTGATTGAGGAGATAAAGAAGGAGAAGGAAAGGAAAAAAGCGGGCAGAAGGGAGAGAGAGGAACTTGAGGAGAAACCCAAGAAGAAGGTCAGAAGGAGGAGAGAGGTCATCACCATCGGGGAGGAAGATCTGGAGGAGATATACGGGGTAAGAAGAGGTGAGAGGGTCTTTACTGCCCCTAGACCCACGAAGAAGAAGGTGGTCTCTCGTCCTTATCTCAAGCCTCAAATTACCACCCCCAAACCTATTAAAAAGGTAATTAAGATCTCTGAAGTGATCTCTGTAGGGGAATTGGCCCAGAGGATGGGGGTAAAGGTAGGAGAGGTGATTAAGAAATTAATGGATCTGGGGATAATGGCCAATGTCAACCAAACCATTGACATAGATACTGCCTCCTTACTAGCTAGTGAATATGGCTATGAGGTAGAAAGCGCTGCCATCGATGTGGACAAAATCCTGCGAAGGGTTGAAGACCCCCCAGATAAGCTTCTTCCCCGTCCCCCTGTAGTTACCATTATGGGACACGTGGACCATGGTAAAACCCTTTTGCTCGATGCCATTAGAAAGTCACATTTGGTAGATGAGGAGGCTGGAGGCATCACCCAGCATATAGGGGCGTATAAGGTGGAACTGGACAAGGGCCCTATAGTCTTCATTGACACTCCAGGGCATGAGGCCTTTACGGCTATGAGGGCCCGAGGGGCACAGGTAACGGACATAGTGGTATTGGTGGTGGCGGCCGACGATGGAGTGATGCCCCAAACCGTTGAGGCCATCGATCACGCCAAGGCTGCGCAGGTCCCCATAATTGTGGCTATAAATAAAATGGATAGACCTGAGGCAAACCCTGACAGGGTGAGGCGAGACTTGGCCGAGTTGGGGCTCGTTCCAGAGGAGTGGGGAGGAAATACACTTTTTGCTGAGGTATCCGCTAAGAAAAAGACAGGGATAGAGGATTTGCTGGAGTTGGTCCTGTTGCAAGCGGAGATGCTTGACCTCAAGGCCAACCCTGATAAGCCTGCCAGGGGTGTGGTCATCGAAGCCAGACTGGACAAGGGGCGAGGTCCAGTAGGGACCGTGATAGTTCAAGAAGGGACCCTTAAAGCGGGGGATGTCTTTGTTTCAGGGGCCACCTATGGCAGGGTAAGGGCCATGCTGGACGAGAGGGGGAAGAAATTAAAGGAGGCAGGGCCGGCCACACCAGCAGAGGTGGTCGGTTTCACGGAGATACCCAATGCTGGTGATGACTTCATCTGTGTGGAGAGCGAGAAGGTGGCCAAAGAGGTGATCATTCATCGCCAAAGGAAGGCCAAGGGAGAAATTGGAGCTAGACCGGAAAGACTTTCCCTCGAAGATCTTTATGAGAAGATTCAGCAAGGGGAAATGAAGGAGCTAAGGGTGGTCCTCAAGGGGGACACCTATGGTTCCATCCAAGCCATTCGTGAGGCCTTGGAGAAGTTGAGCACTGAGGATATAAAAGTCAATGTCATCCACCAAGGAGTAGGGGGAATTTCGGAAACAGATGTAAACCTGGCCGCCGCTTCCGATGCCGTGGTGATTGGATTTAACGTGCTCCCTGTAGGCAAAGCGCGCACTCTGGCGGAGAAAGAACAGGTGGATATAAGGGTATATAACATCATCTATGATGTTATAGAAGATGTCGATAGGGCTATTAGAGGGTTGCTTGGGCCAGTTAAGAAGGAGGTCATCCTCGGCAGGGCCGAGGTAAGGGAGCTATTTCGTATCCCTCGGGTTGGAGTGGTGGCCGGCTGTTATGTGACCGAGGGTAAATTGGCCAGGGGGGCGGCGGTGAGGCTTTTCAGGGGTGCAGAGGTGGTTTACGAAGGACGCCTCAGCTCCTTGAAACGTTTTAAGGACGATGTAAAAGAGGTACAGGCAGGCTATGAATGCGGTGTCGGGGTGGAAGGGTATAGTGATTGGGAAGTTGGCGATATTATAGAGGCCTATATCTTTGAAGAGGTAGCGCCTTAAAGGGGAGGGGGCAGAATGGTGGTAGGGGTGTGCCATCTCGATATTATCCTTCCCGAAGGGTCTTCTCTCAAAGGCAAAAGGCAGGTTATAAAGAGTCTGGTGACGAGGGTGAGGGATAAGTTCAATGTCTCCATCTCCGAGGTAGGGGGGCAAGACCTTTGGCAGAGGGCCCAAGTAGGGATATGTTTGGTGGGGAATGACAAGAGGATGATCAATTCTTCCTTGGACAAAGTGATTGATTACATAGAGAGGATGAGGCTAGTGGAGGTGATCAGAACAGATATGGAGTTTTTGAATTTTAAATATGATGAGGTTTAAAAGGTCAGAGAAAGTAGGGGATTTGATCAGGGAGGAGGTCTCTCAAATCCTTATCAGAGAACTAAAAGACCCGCGGATAGGGTTTATCACCATCACCAGGGTCGCCGTTTCTGATGATCTCAGGGCGGCCAAGATCTACTACAGTGTTTTTGGGGGTGAAAGGGAGAAGGAGGAATCCTTCAAGGGATTGGAGAGCGCCAAGGGTTACATAAAGAGGGAGCTTGGCCGAAGGGTGAGGCTAAAGTATATGCCCGATATTACCTTTGTTTTCGACGATTCTTTAGAGTATAGTAGTCACATAGAAGAACTTTTGCGGGGTATAAAGGAGAAGGACGGAGATGGTTGATGAGGGGAGTGTGGAATGAATGGTCTTTTAGTGGTGGATAAACCAGCGGGAGTTACCTCCTTTGATGTAGTGCGGGAGCTAAAAAAGGGAATAAAGGGGGTAAAGATCGGTCATTTGGGGACCTTGGACCCCCTGGCCACAGGAGTCCTTCCTATCTTATTGGGTGAGGGGACAAAACTCGCCCCTTTCTTAGAGGGGGGAACCAAAATCTATGAGGCTACCGTCCACCTCGGTGTGACTACTGATACCCAAGATAAAGAGGGGGAGAGGCTACGGGAGGTGAAATTAGATGGGTATGATCTATCCCCCCAAAGGATAGAGAGTGCGGTTCATAAGTTTCGTGGTAGCATAAGGCAGCTTCCTCCTATGTATTCTGCCTTAAAACAAAAGGGGAAGCCTCTGTATAAGCTCGCCCGAAAGGGGGTGGATGTCAACAGAAGGCCCCGTGAGGTGGAAATCTATGAGCTACGGATAATGGGTATCGATCTGCCTTACCTCCATCTTCATATCGAGTGCTCCAAGGGGACATATATTCGCACGCTGGCTAACGATATTGGAGAGGAGTTAGGCTGTGGTGCCCATTTGGCCCAGTTGCGCCGGACAAAGAGCGGCCCTTTCTCCCTCCAGGATGCCCTTTCGCTGGAGGAAATTAAGACCCTGATGAAAAAGAGGGAGTTGGAGAAGCGGATCCTCCCTCTATCCCGGGCCCTGGATTTCTTGCCTGCAATAGGGGTAGGGAAGGATTTTGCCCTTAGGATACGTCAGGGGCAGGCTATAGCTTTAGAGGATCTTGCCTGCGAACTCAAGCAGGACGAGGCGGTGGTAAGAGTACTTTTAGAGGGGGAAGGAGGGCTGGTTGCCGTGGGGAGGGTTAAAAGAGGGGAAAGGGGCTTTATATTAAGGCCACTGAGGGTGTTTCATGATGGAATATTTACAAAACCCCCCCTTTGTGGTAAAAATAGATTTCCAAAGAATACGGAGGGATCAGGGAGGAAGGTAAATGGTTTTGGACGCCGAGAAGAAGAGGGAGGTCATAGAGCGATTCAGGTTGCACGATAAAGATACAGGGTCCCCGGAAGTACAGGTTGCCCTGCTCACCGAAAGGATAAATTATCTGACGGAGCACTTCAAGGTCCACAAAAAGGATCATCACTCCCGCCGAGGTCTTCTGAAATTAGTCAGCCAGAGGAAATCCCTTCTCGATTATCTAAAACATCAAGATATGGAACGCTACCGTAAGCTGATCGAACAATTGGGGATCAGGAAGTAGCGTCCATCTTGGAAGGAGATGAATTCCATGATGAAGAGGGTGGAGAGAGAATGGGCTGGACGCCCCCTTTCCCTTGAGACCGAAAAGGTCGCCAAGCAGGCCGATGGGGCCATCCTTGTCCAATATGGGGAAACTGTAGTTTTGGTCACAGCAGTGGCCACCAAGGAGCCGAAAGAAGGGACTGACTTTTTCCCTCTAATGGTGAACTATATTGAGATGACCTTTGCGGCAGGTCGGATCCCCGGAGGTTTTTTTAAGCGTGAGGGCCGCCCTACTGACCAAGAGATCCTTTCCTCCCGTTTGATAGACAGGAGCATCAGGCCGCTTTTCCCCAAGGGATTTCTCAGTGAGACTCAGGTGATCGCCACGGTACTCTCCGCCGATCAACAGAACGATCCTTCTATATTGGGGATTATTGGGGCCTCCGCTGCCCTGCAGGTGTCAGATATCCCCTTTATAGGTCCCGTTGCAGGGGTAAAGGTGGGTAGAATAGATGGAGAATTTGTCGTCAATCCCACGACCGATGATTTGGAAAGGAGCGATCTGGATCTTGTGGTGGCGGGCAATAGAGAGGGAGTGGTAATGGTAGAGGGAGGGGGGAAGATAGTCGATGAAGGGACATTACTCGATGCGATCTTTTTCGGCTATGAGGCCCTCAAACCGATCCTTGATATCCAAGATGAACTCAGGGATCTCTGTGGAAGGGATAAGAGACCATGTGCCCCTCCGGAGGAAGGCGGTCCCCTATGGGAGGAGGTGAAGGGGTTTGTAAGGCCTCTGCTTCAGGATGCCTTCCAGATCTCTCGCAAGATCGAGCGTAGGGACAGAATAGGCGAGATCTTTCAGGAGGCTATGGAGCGGTTTGGTGGAGTGGAAGGAGAGTTCAGGTTCCAGGTCAAAAGGGCCTTTGAGGATGCCGAGCGAGAGGTGATACGTTCCCCCATCTTTAACGATAAAAAGAGGATTGATGGAAGGGGATTTTCCGACATAAGGCCAATTAGCTGCGAGGTGGGGCTTTTGCCACGTACTCATGGCTCCGCCCTGTTCAGCAGGGGGGAGACTCAGGTCTTGGCTGTCACCACCTTTGGCACCTCGGAGGACGAACAGAAGGTAGAGTCACTGTTGGAGGGGGAGATCTATAAGACCTTTATGCTCCACTACAATTTTCCCCCTTTCTGTGTGGGTGAGGTGTCTTTTCTGAGGGCACCTAGCCGTCGTGAAATTGGCCATGGTGCCCTGGCTGAAAGGGCCTTGTTGCCCGTTTTGCCCTCCACAGAGGAGTTTCCTTATACTATTCGCGTGGTCTCTGAGGTGTTGGAGTCCAACGGTTCTTCCTCCATGGCCACCGTTTGCGGTGGCTGCCTCTCTTTAATGGATGCAGGGGTCCCAATAAAGGCCTCAGTAGCCGGTATAGCCATGGGCCTGATGAAAGAAGATAATCAGGTGGTTATCCTTACCGATATCGCTGGGGAAGAAGACCATTATGGCGATATGGACTTTAAGGTAGCAGGGACCGCTCAAGGGGTCACCGCCCTTCAGATGGACGTAAAGGTCCCAGGCCTCACCCGAGACATTATGGAGAAGGCCCTTCAACAGGCCAGAGAAGCCCGGCTATATATCCTCGATGTCATGAGCAAAACCCTGGATAAACCGAGGAAGGATCTCTCCAAACATGCTCCCCGCATCGTGACCATTCAAATCAATCCCGATCGGATCAAGGAAGTCATCGGTCCCCTAGGAAAGAATGTCAAGTCCATCATTGACAAGACAGGGGTAAAGATAGATATCGAGGATAGCGGAATTGTAAAGATCGCTTCCCCCTCCGCTGAGGCCATCGAGGAGGCCATCGCCCTGATAAGGAAATCAGCTCAGGAGGCAGAGGTGGGGGAAGTATATACGGGAAAGGTCAAGAAGATCGTCGATTTTGGTGCCTTTGTGGAGATTCTACCAGGGGTTGAGGGTTTACTCCACATCTCACAGTTGGCGGAAGGTAGGGTGAGGAAGGTCTCCGATGTCCTAAGGGTAGGGGATGAGATCAAGGTGAAGGTTCTCGAGATAGACAGCAACGGCAAGATCAGATTAAGTCGTCGGGCGGTTCTATTGGAGGAGCGCGACAAAAGGGTACATGGTGAGGGAAGGAGGAGGTTTTGATCACTTCTTCGCCTCAATCCGAACCGCAGCAAGGCCGAGGAATCGGTCTTTTTTTGTAAGTACTGAAAATATAAAAGCTTAAAGGGTTAATGAGCTAAGGAGAAGATATAGGTTAAGGAGGACCTCAATTTATATCCAGTGATGGGATCCTATAAAAAAACCACTTTGAAAAATGGCATCCGGGTGGTGACGGAGTCAGTCCCGAGCTTTGAGTCGGTCTCCCTCGGGATATGGATCACTACAGGGTCCAGGGATGAGACAGCTAAAGAGAACGGTTTGTCTCATTTTATCGAACACCTTCTCTTTAAGGGGACGGAAAAACGCAGCGCCTTTGATATAAGTAGGGAGATCGAATCAGTGGGGGGCAGTATCAACGCCTTTACCGGAAGGGAGTACACGTGCTTCCATGCAAAGGTCCTCCATAAAGATGTTGCCCTGGCGATAGATATATTGGCCGATATCCTCGCCAACCCTGTCTTCGATCCCCAAGAGATAGAAAAGGAGAGGATGGTGGTCCTGCAGGAGATAAAGATGGTCGAGGATACCCCTGACGACTATATCCACGATCTCTTCTATCGCTCCTTTTGGGGGGATCACCCTCTAGGATATCCTATAACAGGTATGGAGGAAAATGTCCTCTCTTTTCACCGCGAACAGATCGTCGCCTTCTTTCGGGGAAAATACACCCCTTCTAAGATGGTAGTTGCTGCAGCAGGAAGGCTCAATCATCAGCAATTGGTGGACATGGTTGAGACCCAGCTCGGTCACCTCCACCCCGGTCCTTGTGGGCAGAGGCGTGAGATAGCCGAAGGTGGAAAGGCTAGGATAAAGGTCAAGCACCGCGAGCTGGAGCAGGTCCACTTCTGTTTGGGGACTAAGGGCATCCCCTACGACCACCGGCTTAGGTTCGCTGGTCATACCCTAAATACCCTGTTGGGGGGAAATATGAGCTCGCGGCTCTTTCAGGAGATTAGGGAGAAGAGGGGGTTGACATATAGCATTTACTCCTTTCTAAACTCCTATGCCGACGCCGGACTTTTCGGCGTATATGCCGGCACTACAAAAGACGAGCTCCAGGAGGTAGTCGCTCTTATTCTTCAAGAGTTAAGGACCATAAAGGCTGGCAGAATACAGATGGATGATCTCTTGGCGGCTAAAGAATATTTAAGGGGAAGCATGATCTTAAGCTTGGAGAGCTCCGATGGGAGGATGAGCAGGCTGGCAAAGAACGAGATATATCTTGGCCGTCACATACCTCTGGAGGAGGCCCTACAAGAACTGGAGGGAGTTTCAGGGCAAGATATAGCCGATGTAGCCAAGGAGATGCTCGATTCCGATACCTTATGTCTGACCCTTTTGGGGACCATAGAGGAAGGAGAACTGCCTTGGAAGGGGTTGGATTTGTGAAGGTACTTGTAATGAGGCTGAGGGGTGACGGGGCTAAACTCCCCAGGTATATGACACCGGATTCTTCAGGTATGGATCTATTTGCTTCCTTGGAAGAGGGGGAGATCACTTTGGCCCCAGGCCAATGGTGCCTCATCCCCACCGGGGTCGCCATCGCCCTGCCCAAAGGGTACGAGGCCCAGGTAAGACCCCGCAGCGGGTTGGCCCTGAGATATGGGGTGACCTTGCTCAATTCCCCCGGGACCATCGACGCCGACTACCGGGGTGAGATAGGGGTGATCATGATCAACTTTGGTGATAAACCCTTTGTGGTCAGGGATGGTGACAGGATTGCGCAGTTGGTCATTCATCAGCTCTATCGCGCCCAACTGCAGGAGGTGTCAGAGCTTCCCCCTAGCCCTAGGGGTGAAGGGGGATTTGGCCATACGGGTTCTTGAGGGAGGCAGATATGAAGATAGGTCTCATGGCTGATTCCCACGACCATGTGCCGATGATAGAGCGGGCCTGTGATCTGTTCAACGCCGAAGGAGTGCAGATGGTGATCCATGCAGGGGACTATATCGCCCCGTTTTCCCTGCGCCCCCTCAATCATC
>Ga0180300_10001223_pt1 | contig 11822 bp, 11 predicted proteins | sample GuaBasSediGuay15_FD_121798 | JGI IMG/M metagenome (GOLD analysis project Ga0180300, IMG submission 121798) | Subseafloor sediment microbial communities from Guaymas Basin, Gulf of California, Mexico - Guay15, Core 4569-2, 21-24 cm | ecosystem: Environmental > Aquatic > Marine > Hydrothermal... | reverse complement strand
TTTATTGCGGCGCATCTTGTACTTGCATCGGCAGATAAAATATCAATATTAATGAGAATCTTTGTTCTTGGTAAATCTTCAAGAAAAATTACATTTTCAAGAACTCTTTTAATTACGGAAGATATCTCTATTGATCTCCTAGAGAATTTAGGTCTTGTTCTTTCATCTGTTGAAAAAGGCAACATATTATAGTTAACTTCAAGAATCGCTTTATCTTTTTCCTCAAGAAACTTTGGAAAAATTTCCATTGGGCCATAAACTGTTGATACTGCAATTGTATTCCCCATACTGAACATTGCAGAACCTGCTGCTTCTTTATTTAAATTTAATTCTGCACTTAATTTTCTCAACTCATCAAATTTTCTATTATCCAATCTTCTCCCATCTCTAATTAATTTAATTTCTTCCATTTTTTAGTTCTTCATCTATTAATTTGCTAATCCTATCTGTTAAACCAGAGATATGCGCTTCTTTGTCTATTTTTTGAATAATCTTCAGCACAAGTTCTGTTTTATTTCCATTTATCCATATTACTCCATTTTGTCCTATTAGAACAGTACATTTTGTTTTTCTCTGTATCATCTCTATCATACTACCTCCCCTTCCAATTACCCTTGGGACTTTTGATGGAGTTATATATGCGATTCTTCCATTCCTTAAAATCCTTGACTCTCTGAATTTCATTGATAACTTTATTTTATCTGTTATTTCTAATACCTTGGAATAAATCCAGGTACCAGGTTTGTAAATTTTCATTAATTGCTCCTGTTTTATAGGATAGGTTGATATATCACCCAAAAATAAGTACCCGGGATATGGAGATTCTATATTAACAATAAAAAAAGGATAATTGAATTCTACAATCTTTCCAATTATTATCTCTCCCTTCTTTGGTTTGTAACTTTGTTTAAATGGAATTACACTTATTTTATACCCAACTTTTTTTAAAACTCCAAAATATTTTGAGTATGTTTTCCTGTTTAATATATAAGTCCCATCCCCTGATTTTTCTGATGTTGCGAGCAGAGTCCCAGGAGTAACAACAATATAACCTTCTTTTTCCTCTTCCATAATCCCTTTATTTAAAAAATAAGTTAAACTCTTGTTCAAACAATTAAAAATATATAATATTATGCTAGTATCAACAACACCAACAGTAGAAGGTAAAAAAATTGTGAAATATTTGGGTCTTGTAAGTGGAGAAGCAATAATGGGTGCAAATGTATTTAAGGACTTATTTGCAGGAATAAGGGATATTGTTGGAGGAAGGGCGGCAGCATACGAAAAAGAATTAAGAAAAGCAAAGGAAATAGCAATAAATGAGATGATAGAAGAGGCAAGAAAACTTGGTGCAAATGCAATTTTAAGCATTGATTTGGATTATGAAACAATAGGACAGAGCATGTTAATGGTGAGTGCAAGCGGAACAGCAGTTTTTGTTGAATGAGAAAATTAAACTGACCCCCAAATTGCTTTACAATTTTATCCTTTAGTAGAAAAATACAAATTTTTGTTTACTCAAATTAATCAATAATAATTATGCATCTCTTTATTTTTAGGTCTAAAAAGAAGAAAGAAGAAATTCAATTTCCTTCTAGACAGAAGGAGGATATAAAATCTCTTCAATATGAAATTTTTCAGGAAGAAGAAAGACTTTCAACAATACCAAGGACACTTTATGAGAAGTTAACTCACATCTCTGGGAAAATTTTACCAATTTCTCCGGATAAAGCAACAAAAAAGGAAATAGAAGAAGCAATAGATTTTGCACATCTTAAAGTTACTCCGGAAGGAGTTGCTTCTCTTACAATTCTAACAGCAATGTCTCTTTGTTCTATAACCCTTTTTTTAATTTTATTCAAATTTATAAACTTGATAACAGGTCTTATTTGCATCTTTGTTATTGCTGCATTTGGTTATTATCTTTATTATTATCCTTTTCGCCTTAAAAAAATATATGAATTAAGGGCTGGCTCAGAAATTGTTATGCTGATTTTACATATTGTAATCTACATGCGAAATTTTCCAAATTTAGAAGGAGCAGTAAAATTTGCAGCATCAAACATAACAGGGCCTCTTTCCCTAGACATGAAAAAACTAATTTGGGATGTCAATATGGGAGCCTACAATTCAATGGAGCAAGCATTGCTTTCATTTTCACAGAGATGGAAACCTTCATTCAAAGCATTTGCTGATTCAATAAATGCTATTGTTTATTCTCTTTATACAAGCGGAAAAAGGAGAATGGAATTATTAGATGAATCTGTCAGTATTATTTTAAGTTCTCTGAATGAAAGATCAAATTCATATGTTTTAAAACTGAAAACTCCTGTTACAATGGTAAATGCTTTGGGAATTTTGCTCCCAACTCTTGTTTTAACAATGCTTCCAATTATGACAATTTTTTTGGGGGAAGATATTCCTTCAAGTGCAATTTTTGGATTCTATGACATTTTATTGCCGGTTATACTGATGTTTGTAATAAAAAATATTTTAGACCAAAGAGTTATTACACTGCCAGAACCCGATATTTCTTTGCATCCTGATTTGCCTCCGGAAAATACATTCAGATTTAGAGATTTTTTTATACCTTCTTATTTACCAGCACTTATTTTTTTGCTTCCTTTTTTATATTTCTGGTATATTAATTTTCAGACTTTGTCTCTAATACAATCTTATGCCATTATTTCAGGTTTCTTTATTTCAGTTGCTTTGTTCTCAATGTTAAACTCTTTCCAGAAGATTAAACTAAGAAAATCTATTATTGAGATGGAAGATGAATTTAGAGAAGTTTTGTTTGGATTGGGGCAAGAAATAGACAGAGGAATTCCTTTAGAGGTTGCAATGGAAAAAATAATGCCTACCTTAAAAGGAAATTATGCAATAAATTTGCTTCAGAAAATTATTTCAAATATTAAATATAAAGGTTTGACTGTTGAACAAGCAATTTTTGACAAGAAAGAGGGAGCAATAAGATACTTTCCTTCAAAATTAATTCATTCAATTTTGAAAGCAGTTGTTGATGCCTCAAATAAGGGGACAAAAATTGTTTCGCAGATAATGATTTCCATTTCTAAATATTTGACAGATTTGCACAAAACACAGGAGGCAATTCAGGATAAATTTTCAGAAGTGATTTCAAGCATGCAGATGCAGGCAAGAATTTTGCTCCCTCTAATTTGTGGAGTTATGAACACTCTAACTTATATGATTATTGAGATGATTAATTTTTTGAAAAAATCTTTTGGAGGAATTTCTCTTGAGACTTCTGCTGCACCTTATACAAGTTTTTTATCTATGTGGCAGAGCGTTTCAATAACACCAGCAACATTTCAGTTAGCCATTGGTTTTTATGCTATAGAAACAATAATAATCCTTTCTTGGTTTATGTCTGGAATTCAAGTTGGAGTGGATAAAATAAGTTTGCACAACGAAATCTCAAAAAATTTAATAATCGGAGGTTTTATATATATTGGTGTTTCTGCAATTTCACTTTTAATCTTTGCACCTTTCTTAGATATGATAAAAATGGGAATGGTTCCAAGTTAGAAAACATTAATAAGTATTTAAATTTCAATCTAATTATGGTATCTGATAATGAGGAATTAAAAAGAGAAATACAAGAGAAATATATTCAAATAGAGTTGCTAAATAAAGAACTTGAACAAATTTCTGTTCAGCTTGAGTTAATGAAATCAAAATTAAATGAATTGATAACTCTTAAAAATTCAATAAACAAGATTCAGAAAGGAGAAGGTTTTTCTCAGTTGGGCTCTGGGATTTTTGTATCTTCAAATATCACCACTGATAACATTTTTTTAGTTGATGTTGGTAGAAGATTTTTTGTAAAGATGAATAAAGAAGAGATTCATAAATATTTGGAAGAAAAAATCAATAATTTTAAATCTGCCATTCCTCAAATATCCAAAAGAAAATCAGAATTGCAGAATGAAGCCCAGAAACAAATCTTTGAATTGCAAAATTTACAATCAAATCAAAAATAAAAAAACTTCAAAAATAGGAGGAAAGAGATTAAAGTGATAACAGAAATAATTATCACAATTTTAAGCATTGCTGGAGAATTTGCAAATCCGAAGGGAATTGGTCCAATAAAACCGCCAAAAGCGAATTTAATTTTTCCTTCTGACCCAGATGATAGAGAAAATAAAATAAGAATTATTCCGACAATTAGAAAAAGGAACCCAACTAAAAATAAGTCTTTCATAAAAAATTTAGAGAATAAATATTTAAAGTTTTTCTATCAATATGGAAAAAGAAATATGGGGAATACCAGAAATAAAAAATCTTGAAGAGGCTGGTTTAGGAGAGGATAAACAGGCAATATATGATTTAGGAATTAAGTTTGTAGAAGAAGGGAAATTTAATGAAGCAATAGAGTGTTTTGAAAAACTGAAAGAAATTTGTGAAGAAAGAAGAGAATATGGACTTGCTGCCAGAACTTGTGAAAAAATAGGTGATTGTTATTCTCGATTAGGACAAGAGGATAAAAGAATAGAATACTATAAATTTGCTGAAGAGTTTTATAAAGAGATTAAGAAGATTTATACTCATGAAAAATAAAAATAACAACCTTTCTTTTATTTAAAACAATATTATGAAGACTACAGTTTCTGTAATAAAAGCGGATATTGGAGGTTGTCCAGGGCATTCAACTTGCAATCAAAAATTAATTGACAATGCAAAAAAAATTCTGCTTAAATCAAAAGTGATCAACGACTTTTATGTAACTCATTGCGGAGATGATTTGGAATTGATAATGGTTCATGGCAAGGGAGTAAACAATAAAGAAGTTCATAAATTAGCCTGGAGTGTTTTTGAATCGGGAACAAAGATAGCAAAAAAAGAGGAATATCATGGAGCGGGTCAGGATTTATTAAAAAATGCTTTTTCTGGAAATGTTAAAGGAATGGGTCCAGGAGTTGCAGAAATGGAATTTGAAGAGAGAAAAAGCGATCCCGTTCTGGTTTTTATGGCGGACAAAACAGAAGCAGGAGCATGGAATTTTCCATTATACAAAATTTTTGCGGACCCTTTCAATACAGCTGGTTTAGTAATAGACCCGCACATGCACGAAGGATTTCTTTTTGAAGTTTTAGATGCAAGAACTGGAAAAACAGTTCAGTTAAGTTCTCCGGAAGAAATCTATGATTTGCTCGCTTTAATTGGCTCTCCCGGAAGATATATAATAAAAGCAGTGTATTCAAAGAAAAAAGACATTGCTGCAGTAACTTCAACACAAAAACTTTCGCAGATGGCTGGAAGATATGTTGGTAAAGATGACCCTGTTATGATATGCAGAGCGCAAAGCGGTTTTCCGGCAGTTGGAGAAGTTTTAGAACCATTTGCTTTTCCATATCTTGTCAGCGGATGGATGAGAGGTTCTCATAATGGTCCTTTCATTCCTGTATCACAAAGAGATGCAAGATGCACAAGATTTGATGGACCTCCAAGAGTAATATGCATAGGTTTTCAAGTTGCGAACAGAAAAATAATTGGACCTCAGGATATGTTTGATGACCCTGCTTTTGATTTAGCAAGACAAAAAGCAAATGAAATTGCAGATTACATAAGAAGACATGGACCTTTCCAACCACACAGATTACCGGATGAAGAGATGGAATACACAACAATGCCCGCAGTTATGAAAAAACTAAGCGGAAAATTCAAATAATTTTTTTATTTTTTGATTTGTTAAAAGATTATAAACTGAATTTATACTCAATTAGCGGAACAAATCTATGTTTTTCTTGAAAGATGGGTATAAATTTTGCAGCATATCTCCATTTTTCATTTTCTTTTCCTCTATAAACAGCTACTTGATGCTCTACAATACAGGCATCTCTTTCATCACCTTTTTTATTTGATAACCAAGACCCTATATGGCCAAGCAATTCATGGTCCATTCCGCTTTGATTGTATGTTTCAAATAAATCTTCTTCTGTAAAAAGATTTCTTATCATTTTTTCTAATTCAGAGGAATATAGTCCTTTCTTTTTTAATAAGTTAAAAAACTTATCAAATGTGGAATAGTTCTTATGATAAACATACACCATAGGTTGTTTAAAAACAAGTTGTCCTTTATCTAAATAAAAGCCACCAGATTCAGCATAACCAAAAATAATATTTCCATCTTCTGGAATCGGTTTGTATATTATTTGAATTCCAACATCATTCAATTTATTTATGACATTTTCTGGAAATGAACATCCCAACCGAGACAGAGCTTTGGAGTATTTGAATAAATTAAATAACTCTTTCTATATTTATGAAATCAATTCTCTTCTTTTCAGAAATAAGAAATAAAGATGTCAAACTTGTTGGAGGCAAGAATGCAAGTCTTGGTGAGATGTATTCTAAATTAAAAGATAAAGGAATTAGAGTTACAAATGGTTTTGCAATAACAAGCGAATCTTATGATTATTTTATTAGAGAAAACAATCTTGACAAAAAAATCAAGGCAATTTTAAAAGACTTGAATATAAGGAACATTAAGGAGTTGAGGGAAAAAGGAAAAAGAATTAGAAAATTAATTTTAAATTCAGAAATTCCGGAGAAAATTAAGAAAGAGATTTTGGAAAGTTATAAAAAACTTTGCATGGAATATGGGAGAGAAGTGGAGGTTGCTGTTAGAAGTTCTGCAACAGCCGAGGATTTGCCAGAGGCAAGTTTTGCTGGGGCTCAAGAAACTTATCTAAATATAAAAGGGGAAAAAGAATTATTAAAGAGTGTTGTAAGATGTTATTCTTCTTTATTTACTGACAGGGCAATTTCTTACAGAGAAGAAAAAGGTTTTGATCAATTTGCTGTAAAGTTGTCAGTAGGGGTCCAGAAAATGGTCAGGAGTGATTTGGCATGCTCTGGAGTTATGTTTACTTTAGACCCAAATACAGGATTCAGAAATGTTGTTTGCATAGAAGCAAGTTATGGTCTTGGAGAATACATTGTAAAAGGTGTTGTAAATCCCGATTCCTTTTTTGTGTTTAAACCAACAGGAAGAATTATTAAAAAAGAACTTGGAAGCAAGAATGTTAAATTAGTTTTTTCAAAGACAGGAACAAAACAGAAGAAAGTTGCATTAAAAGAGAAAATAAAATTTAGTTTAAGTGACAAAGAAGTTTTAGAACTTGCAGATTATGCAATGAAAATTGAAAATCATTATAAAAGACCAATGGATATTGAATTTGCAAAAGATGGGATTGATAAAAAATTGTATATCTTGCAGGCAAGACCAGAGACTGTTCATGCAAAGAAAAAAGAAATTGAAAAATATATTCTATCTAGAAAAAGCAGAAAATTGTTGGAAGGCATTGCTATTGGAAGGAAAATTAGTTCTGGAAGAGTTCACATAATTAATGATATTAAAAAAATTGAAGAATTTAAACAGAAAGAAATTCTAATTGCGAAACAAACAAATCCTGATTGGGAGCCAATAATGAAGATTGCCTCCGGAATAATAACTGAAAGGGGTGGAAGTACGAGCCATGCATCAATTGTATCAAGAGAACTGGGAATCCCATGCATCGTTGGAGCAAAAGATGCAATGAAAAAATTAAGAAATGGGCAGGAGGTTACAATAGACTGCACAAGTTCTAAAGGAATTGTTTGGAAAGGAAAATTAAATTATAAAATAAAGAAAATTAGTATTGAAAAATTGCCAAAAACAAGGACAAAAATAATGTTAATTCTTGGGACACCTGAAGAAGCTTTTGATTTATCATTTCTGCAGCCAGATGGAATTGGGTTGGCAAGAATAGAATATATTATAAGTAACTGGATAAAAATTCATCCTCTTTATGCAATAGAAAAAGGAAAACAGGAATTTTATATTCAAAAACTTGCTGAAGGAATTTCAATGCTTGCAGCTTCTGTTTATCCTAATCAAATTATTGTTAGATTTTCTGATTTTAAAACAAATGAATACAGAAATTTGCTTGGTGGAGAAAAATATGAACAAGAAGAAAACAATCCTATGCTTGGTTTTAGAGGAGCATCAAGATATATCGATAAAAAATTCAAACCAGCATTTTTATTGGAATGTGAAGCAATAAGAAAAGTTATAGAAGAGATGGGTCTAAAAAATGTTGATGTAATGATTCCTTTCTGCAGAACAATTAAGGAGGCAAAAGAAGTTCTGAAAATTCTGAAAGAGATTGATCTTAGAAAAAAGTTGAAGGTTTATGTGATGGCAGAAATTCCATCAAACATAATCCTTGCAGATAAGTTTGCAAAATTATTTGATGGTTTTTCAATTGGTTCAAATGATTTAACACAACTAACTTTGGGGATTGATAGAGACAATCAAATTCTGAATTTTGATGAAAGAAATGAAAGTGTTAAAAAATTAATTTCAAGATTAATCAAAGTTGCTCATAAGTACAGAAAGCCTGTTGGAATCTGCGGTCAGGCTCCATCAAAGTATCCAGAATATGCAAAATTTTTGTTAGAGAATAAAATAGATTCAATTTCTGTAAATCCGGATGTTTTTTTAGAGACAAAAATTAGAGTTGCAAAATTAGAAAGACAATTGTCGAATTAAATATAGCCATTTTAAATTTATTAAATAATTAATTATTTAATGCCAGAAATTTATTTTGTTGATTTTGATGGAACTTTAGTTTCAAATAGTTTTGATCTTTATTCTGAAGCACTAGGAATTAAAATAGAAAATTCAAGAGAGACTACAAAGAGAGTTCTAAAATTATTGAAAGATAGAAATATATTAGAAGTTTTGAAATTAAAAGAAAAATTAAATTACAGATGGGAATTAATAAAGGAATTGTATAATGAAAAGAATGAAAGAGTCATAGTATATTTACTTTCAGATAACCCATTTGTAAAACACTTGATAGATAAAAAATTTGATGGAGTATATTCAACAATAGTCCCGGAAATAAAAGATGGAATATTGACTGGAAGGATATTGAAAGAATATACAAAAGTGGAGATTGCAGAAGGAATATTGGCTAATATTGAGAATATTAGTAAAATTAAAGTTTATACTGACGGAGGAGAAAGTGATGAAGAGTTAATTGAATATTTGCAAAGAAACTACGGAGAAAAAGTGGAGATTTGTAGATATTAACTAAATAATTAGCTGAAAAGTTTTATCAACCAACTTTCACCAATATTAAATATATCAAAAAAACTGCTTATAATTCCCTGCTGAATTAATCCGTAAACAACAAGAGCAAAGATTATTAAAAAAATAATAATTCCAAAAGCAATCTTTAACGGGAGCTCCATAATTATGTTTTTGGTTTATAAACAATAATTCCCTGAAAAGTTGCAACTACACTGTTATCTTCTTTAAAAAGAATTTTAAATTTGGAATATTGTTCATCAAACTGAAAAGTTGGATTATTTCCATAACATTTTGTATCTACTTCTATATTCCAACTATATCCTTCAATTCCGGTATTTTTTATTTTTTTATCAATTTCGTTTTTTACATTATTTCTAAGTTCACTACAGTTCAGTTTATTAAATTCATAAACAAATTTTTCATTATTTAATTTATTTATGCAATCTGAAAGAGCAAAATTGATATCTATTCCTCCAAGTGCGTATTCATCACTATTAGACTTTGCATAAATTAACAATCTACCATTAGTTCTTGGAATTTTTGTTGTATCGCACAAATCTAACTCGCAGTTCTCAATTCTAACACCATTAAATTCAAGAAAACAATCAGATTCAGGTATCCCTTCTATTTTCAAGATTCTATGTTTTTTTCCGCAGTTTAAGGTTATTTTTTTCCATTTTTCTGGTCTCTCAAAACCATCCAAAACCACTCTAATATTATCATAATTTTTCAAACACTTGTACTCTTTTTTTTCGCTTTTAATTCTATAGCATCTGTATCCGAATGTTTCGGGAGAATTAGATGGTGAGCAAACAGGCCCTGAAGAATAGCAATGACCACAAAAATTAGAAACACAATCAAGAGTTCCACAATCTGCTCCGCTCTTGCAATAATTTTCCAATTCACCGCAAACAAAATTATTGAATTGAGATGAAAATGCTATTGTTCCGTTTCCTTTCTGACTTAAAATTAAAATTACTGTAACTGGTTGCGTTGTATTGCAATCGCAATCAAAACCTCCGCATGAGATTGGTATTTTTAGAGATTTATCAAAAGATTTGCAATTATCTATATTTTCCAGGATTGTGGTTAAGTTCTGTATTAATCCGGTTTCAAGTTTATTTGGACTCAGTTTTTTAAATTTGTATTTAGTTGTACTCATTTGATTAAAAAAATCCTTAGCGCAAGAATAAACCTTATTTAAATTCAAAAAATTGAATTCTATTTTTGAATTTCTTGTTGTGTTAATCTCATTTGCTACCTCTGAGCCGAACATTTTTCTCTTTAAATAAATTTTATAGGTATAATTCCAAATTAATTTGTTTGGTGGAACATACTGAACTTTGCTCTCAGAGATAGATGAATTTAATTCTGCTCCCTCTAAAACATAAACTGATCCAAAATAACTACTTGCCGCATTTCTTAATTTTTTTCCAAACAAATCCATAAAATCCGAACATGAGGTCCAAGATTTATTCCATTGAATTGGGTTCTCTTGAATATTGCTAAAAAACCTATCTGAATCTTTTTCTATTGTTCTTTTCAAATTTGTTTCAGTGTGGGTAAAAGAAGAGAGCAACTCAGAAAACTGAATTTCAGGTAGAGTGTGGTAATAGATTGGGGTTTGTCCAACAGAGCCCATCAAAATAACAAAGAGACCTGCTACTATTACTGTTATAATCATCATTATCTGAAGAACAGTTACTCCCTTCATAATTAACTTTTTGTTAAATTGACAATTAGTTCTCCGTCCTCTTTCTTATTTTCATTTCCAGCTTCATCTCTAACAGTGCATACAACATTATATTCTCCATATTTCTTATAGGTGTGATTGAACTTGAATATTGCATTTGTAGAATTCCATTTTTCTATCTCTAAATCTGGAGGATTATTTTTAGGATAAAATTCATTTTTTGAATCCCCAAAATCTATAACTATTTCGGTTATATTGCTAATCTCAAAATTTTTTTCAACTTCCAATCTGAAATTTACTTTTGTGTCACCCCCAAATTCTTTTTCAATTTTTCCTTTTGTCCATTTTGCATCTCCTTCAAATTTCGCGCTAAACTTTATTTTTGGAAGCTCATTTTTTAAACAAATTCTTGCTCCAGGTTTCTCTGTATAGCATTCTTTCAGTTTGCTATTTTCTTTGCAGACAACAAGTTTGCAAGGACCAACCCCGCAAGGGTCATTATTGCATTCTTCTCTTCCAGGACCTGTTAAATAATCACTGCATTCTTTAATATCTCCGCAGCAATAAACAAATTTAATTCTCATATTTTTTGTTTCTTTTGAAAAGATTGGCATGTCTTTATAAAAGCAATTGTAAGGGTACTCTTCTGGAAAAGTTACAAATATTCCTTCTAATTTGTCCTTTGGAAGCCCTAAAGAGATTATTAGACCCTTTCTGTCTTTAATTATGTAAGTATGTTTCTTCTTTTTTGTTTCTTCTCCTAAAGCTAAAAGCAATTTATTTAGTTTATCCAAACCATTTATTTCAGAATATTTATTGCGTATTTGTTCAATGGTTAGAGGTTCTGTTTTTTCTTTTTTTATTTTCGCAAGTTCATTCAAAGCTGTCCAACTATCTTCTGGATAAGAAAGATAAAATAAAACAGAGGAAGGAAAATAATTCATCCATCTATATTCTGTATAAGTTTTTATTTCTATTGGTTCCCCAACTAAAGCGCTTCTTACAAGAAAGCCTATTGTTAGAGTA
>Ga0180300_10001222_pt1 | contig 11828 bp, 12 predicted proteins | sample GuaBasSediGuay15_FD_121798 | JGI IMG/M metagenome (GOLD analysis project Ga0180300, IMG submission 121798) | Subseafloor sediment microbial communities from Guaymas Basin, Gulf of California, Mexico - Guay15, Core 4569-2, 21-24 cm | ecosystem: Environmental > Aquatic > Marine > Hydrothermal... | reverse complement strand
TGATGGGATACTTATCTTGGATGATACTCTCATCGAGAAAACTGGAGGGGGGATATGGATGGTGTGGGATCTCTGTATGATCATTCTAAGAGGAAGAATATACTCTGCCACAACGTTGTTTCCACATTCTATGTAAATGGAGATCATAGGGTTCCACTACATTTCAATCCATATATTAAGAGAGAGGTTGCGGAGGAACTTGATATCTGGTTTAAAACCCAAGGGTTCAGATAGCTATAGACCTATTGAGAATGGCATTCTTATGGGTTAAACCTAGTGCTGTCGTTTTTGATGAATGGTATATGAGCAAGGAACTTCTAGAGTTCCTAAATTCTTATAGAGTAACTTGGGTTTCTATGGCTAAAAGCAATAGACTGATTCTACAAGGAAACGGTGAATGGGTCACTCTTGAGAAATACGGTAAAAAAAACATCCCAAGAAATTGTTTCAAAAAGATAAACAAAGAAATGGAAGAGAGGAGGTATAGATGGTTATATTGAAACCATAGTTGTTATGAAGAATGTTGGAGAGGTTAAACTGGTGATTCTCAAAGAGAGGATCAACAGTAGAAACTGTAAGTTTATTGTGTCCAATGATATTTCTATGGAGGGTTTAAAGGTTTTCAAATTACTATAAAAAAACGTTGGGGGTATTGAGGTATTTTATAGGGATGGATAGGCAGTATTTGGGAATGGGTGAGTATCAGGTGAGGAAACTAGACGATGTAGCTATACACCTACATCTTGGTTTTCCTTGGTGATACCCTTCAAAATAGAATAGCTGCTTTAACTTCTTTGGTAAAAAAAGATACTCTAGGGAATAGAACTATAGGTTCTATATGTGACAAATTGAAGAAATTAGGTGTTTAAACAACTTGTGAAGATTCTTAAAAAATCTCCTTCTATTCTACCTGGGTAAAATTTGCAAAAGTTCTATTTTAATATTTTTTAAAAATGAGAGTAAAGTCTATACTTTTGGAACTACTGTTCTCGTAGAAATATTTAAAGGAGAATATTTGTTTCTTGTTTTCCCCTGACTGTCTTAGGGGGATTCAAGGGGATCCTATGACGTTGTTTACCTATTCAAGGAAAATAGGTATAGCTATTTTTGCTGTGAATCTATTTCTTCTTTTTGGGAATGTACAAGCTTTGGGGGGATCCATTGGAGAGGATATTTTTCACTCTAGGCTACACCAATATATAGACATAGAATATGACTCCTCTATTTTGAATCAAACTTTTGATATTCAAAAATCGATCAATGTACCCTTGAAAATCATATACTGGACGGATATGCGAGATAATATTTTGAGATGGCTGGTGCCTTGGCGTATTAGAAACCTTATACTCTTTGGTAAGGTAATACCTCAGCAGAAGATATGCATTAATATCACTAATAAACCAGATTGGGCGGAGATTACAGTTGTTCAACCGATACTCACTACTAGGGTACCCCGTGTAGATATGTCAAAATATGTTCAAAAAGTAACGTTCCCCCCGGTTGATGAGGCGGTTACCTTTATTTCGAGTCTAATTATTTCTCCACTTGAAGAAGCACCCTCTAGGATGTATTCCATAGGAATAAAAGTCACGTGCGAAGAAATGGGGATGCTTAAAAAAGCGGTTTTTCAGAAAAACATCATATTCAAACCAGTATTCTCACCGAATATACAGATACAACCAGAAAAACCAATACAAATGGCTAAGCCTCATGGAATAGTTAACTTCAAGATAAAGGTTACAAACTTCTCCAATAAAAGAGTGAGAGTTATTCCAAATTTATCTAATTCAACTAAATGGAAACCTATCATAAATCCACCATTCATAGACATTGATCCCTCGGTTCAAAAAGAATTCTACTTCTCTGTTTATGCACCCGCTGATTTCGGATGGCATGACACTACAAAATCATTCATTATAGACTTCACCGCAGTGTCTTTTCCACTAACTAACAATAGCATCATAGGTGGATCATACCAACTTATTGTAACTGTCAACAACTATGGGTTTTCCATACCGGGGTTTGAAACTACAGTAGCCTTAGCCTCTTTACTCTTACTCTTTGGGTTGAGAAGAAGATATCTGAGGGAAAAGAGAGGGTTGAGAGAAAAAATCGGTAAGATAAGGGGGATTCTCATTCTTTTCTCGATGATAATAATTATCTTATCTTCACAGTATGGAGAAGCAAAGAGTTTGAAACGAGAAGCTGGTGTCAACTTGTATATTGAAGGGGAAATACCCTCTGTTCATCCATCTAAGTGGACTAATATCAATTTAACACTGGTAGACTGCTGTGGAATAAACTGGACACGTTTTTCAAAAAACTTCAAACCTTGGCAGAGAAACCTCCTTCTATGTATAAACCCTGAGTGGAGAAGATATTTTGGTAACACCACTTTGAAATTGGAGGCAAATGTTATCGGTGAAAATGTGAAGGGGTGGCATGTTAGATTCAATAGAAGCACTATCACTGAAACCACAGCAGGTTGTGTTCATAGGGTACAGCTTCAAGCGATGGTTGATGATTCGGTGGTTGATTATAGTGTCATTGTTGAGATAAGATGTATTAGATTTGATGTATTTGGAGATATAATGGGTGTATCCTATCTATATTTCCCCTTGAAAGCAATACCTGTAAGTAATATCCATATGAAAAATCCTCAAGAAAAAATCGTGTCACCTAAAACACTTGTAGATATTGATTTGAGTATAACAAACTATGGAAACTATAGAGAAACCCTTGGATTCATAGTTGAGACAGAGGATGATGAAGTCATAGCACGACTAGATACACAAACACTGGTGTTAGATCCAAAAGAGGAAAAACAGATAACTCTTAGAGTACTGGCATCAGAGACATTCATAGACTTTGGTACACCCCATCAAATTAATATCTACACATATCCCACGAAGGGAGACACGGAGGCAATCTACATTGGGAGTATAACAATTGTAACGAGGGGAATATATTTTTCACCTCTAATAGGTATCATTGGTGTACCATTACTCAGCATAACTCTAATATGCTGCCTCCTCTGGTACAGGAGAAGAAAGCATCGGCCTCTACGCAAAATATAGTTAAAAATTCCCCTCCTCCTAAGCTTCATCCCGAAATAGATAAAACAGGATAAAACCTGTTTTTCTTGGCGGATGGGATGCGCTAAGAAAAGAATGAACCCAAGAGTTGTAAATCATGTAAACCGCAACTTCACCATCCTCTTCACAGAGATGGTAATAAAAGCAGTCTATCAGCTACCACCACCATGGGAACTCAAAAGCAGAGGTAGAAAAGGATATGACCCGAGACTGGTAGCAATCTGTTGTATACTGAAGGTAGCTTTCAACCTCAGCTTTGATGGTATAGAGGCTTACATAAAAGACAGTGTTGTACTGAGACAGCATTATCAACATTTACCAGGACATAGTGTTATACATCGTGGTATGCAAAAACTTTCCACGAAGTATATACGTAAGGTGATGAGCAGGGTTACAAGATTCCTTAGGAGAAAAAAGATGGATGTATCTGTTGATAGCACAGGTTTCAGTACAAACAACAGAAGCAAATGGTATGATATACGGATTAAACGTAAGAATAGTAGAAAAGAATGCATCAAACTGCATCTAAGTGTTGATATTGAAACAGGTGTAATCTTCTCCTTCACCATAACATCTTGGAATAGACATGATTCCAGGGGAGTTCAAAAGATTAATCAACGGTTTACCAGAGTTAGGGGATGTTTTGGGTGACAAAGCATACTCTTCTAGAGCAAACTGCCAACTGGTGGTTGATAAAAAAGGTAAACCGTACCTGTATTTCAAAGGGGAATGCAACCAGTAAAGCCAAAGGTAAATCCGCATGGATCATCTCCTTAAAAGAGTTCAAAAACGATAAGGAAAAATGATTAGCTGTATACCATCTTCGTTCCATTATCGAAAGTGTGTTCTCTTCGATAAAGAAACGATGGGATAGCTTTCTACACAGTAGAAAGAAATGGATGCAGAGAAAAGAGCTGGCTTTGAAAGTCCTGGTTTGCAATATTAAACAGGTTCTCATGGTAAGATATGCAAGAGAAAAAGGTATCCTTCTGTGGATGCCTGTAAAATAGTTTCCACAGAGAGACTCCAGCGAATTCGTAACTATTTAGTGGATACTATATCTCTTTATTAAAGATTACCCCCGTTTCTTCTAGGAAATTGATGGATTCCGATGGCTCCACTACTCTAATCTCGGGATGTTTAACCCCTACTAATTCATCCCAAGATTGCGTTTATGATGTGCCTGTTGCACATCATTTAGGGATGAAGCCTAACAATCTAAATAATTTAAATAGTAGAAAGAAAAAAGAAGGGATTTTTAGAGAATTAAATCCCCAGCAGTTGCCTTAGCATCGGGAACATACGTGGATGCTGCTCTAAAAATCTTAGGAGCAGTGATGTAGCTAATTCTTTGTTTTTTGGCATCGTTACCGGTAATGGATCCGACCATTCACTTTCTAGCCCATCTTCGTCTTGCGCTTTAACCCTGACGTTATAGGTACCCTTTTTGGTCCATGTATGTAATGTAGTTATAGTTTCACCAGATTCATAGAAACTGGTCCATTCATCAACAATTTCATCTCCATCCCAATCCCAACCATATCTTATATTATCACCATCTGGATCAGTTGTTGAAGTTGAATAGCTGTAGGATGTCCCAACTTTACCAGATGTTGGACCATCTGGTTTGCTTGGTTGGTTTGGTGGATTATTACCAGAACAAGGATAAGTAAAGTAAGTGTCACCTGTGGTTCCTTCATCTCGGTAGTGATAGGCAGTAGTTCCAGTGTTTTCATCACCGGTGTTATCTGCTTCTGTATGAACATTGTAGACATCATATTCATGATTTGAGCAAATCACATTTCTATAAAGATAGTTGTTTTTTGATCCATCATTTCTTGCGAAATTAACACCATGATGTGAGTTTGCGATTATATCATTGTCGCGGATATCATTATGGTTACCACCGATAAATAAACCATCTCCATTATTATCATAGACGCTGTTCTCTTCTATCGTATTATAGTTTGACATTTTACATCGAAGCACGATCCCTCCTCTTACAGGATCAGTAACTCCTTCGCCATTCCCATTTTCATAGACTATGTTATTGGAAAGCTGACTCTTTGAAAGCATCATTTTCGCCCAAAAACCAGCTTTATCATTCCCATGTAATCGGTTGTTACTTATAACAACGTATTCATCCTTGCTTTCTGGACCACCCGCATAGATAAAAATACCATTACCCCCATCACTACATCCAGATCCTGTTCCCTTGTTATCATATATATCACAATTAATGATCTTTAATGCAGGGTTACCAGGATTTCCTTGGGCCAACCAGCAAGCGTGAATACCATGGGTTACCATCTCTGAACCACCCGAGGTGATATTAAACCCATTATCGTAGATTTCACAGTTGTCTACAATGTTGTTTTGTATCTTATTTCCCGCGGTACCCTTGAGAGCGATACCGGTACCAAAACCAGTTATCTTAATGTTCCTTATAACGACGTTATCATAGCTAGGGTTGTAAATACCACTTGCAGTACATGGCTCAGTCTCACCAAACCACTCACAATCAGAAGGAGTTGCAGTCCCAGTTATTTTATAACCTTTGCCATCAATAGTAATATTATCTGCTGCAATGGTAATACCAGCAGCACCGCCATCGCTACAGGTAAGGTCCCTTGTCAGATAATAAGTATGACCTGGAACATCTGCAGTAAATGGCAAAGAAGTAATCTCTGTACTACCGTCTTCACTTGTTACTACTGTCGATCCAAAGATTGACATAGGCACAAATGCAAATACTATTAACAATGATATTTCCTTATTTCCAAGGTTTTTAAATGCACATTTTTTATTTATCATTATTGCCTCCTAAATACAATTTAGTCAAAACCGGGTAACGATTAATGTTTTTAGGTGGGTAAAATATCTACCCTAAAAAATTTAGATTTTTCTTAAGATCAGAAACTTTTGAGGGATACTCTTAGAAGCACCTAAACGTATGATCTAAAAGAGGGTAATTAAAGATGAAAAAAACAATATTGACAACAGCAATCACATTGGCGTTATTACTTACCGGGGTATCTGCCGCGGTATCTATGAAAGAGATAAAAGCAACTTCTCAAATTAGTGAAAAACCTATAGAGGTGACAAAGCCTGCTGAGAGTAAATATCACAGACATTGTTTTTTCTTCGCCGATATAGACTCAAGTGGATATGCTAAGAAGGCCACAATTCGTTGCTACGATGGTATAATATCAGTAACGTACTACAATGGAGTCACTAATGTCAACTTCCGATTTGGATCTGAAACCTTTACTGAATCACATGTGGTACAAATATATGGCTTTGGTGGAACCCACAACTGGGCTGGAACTGTAACCAATAAAGATATAGCATTTGCAGGTTTCACTTTAGTTTGCATCGTATGCAAAGATTCAAAGGATTGGCACCTGCCCCCATCTGAGTGGAAAGAATCGCGGCAACCAAATAGTGTTCTTCCCCTGTGAGCCTATGGGCACGTATGAGTGGCACGGATTCAAGGGGACTACTGAAAACACCTCCGATTACCGGATACTATGGCCGTTTTGTGAAGCGGTAGCTCGTTGAACTTGCCATCTGTTCCCGTTGGTCCGCATCTCGTATTAATGCATTGTAACAGTTTTCAACTATTTGTTCATCAACACTACGGTTTTGGGTGACAACATACACCCAAGCAGCATCTGCCTGGTCATGTGACTGCCATTCATAGACATCAGCATCAGGATCAGTGAACACGGTTGTATTCAGAAAGAGCTGATGCCAGTGTTCATCACCCGTCACCCGGTACAGTTCAGCTGCTGCCAGGTTTCGTGAATCATTTACTTGATGAGGAAGATCAGAAAGAGTAGGTAGCTCATTTTCAGCCCATTCCATGGCATGTAAAGCGCTTTGTAAATATTCATCCGCACGTTTGGGATTATACGAACGAACGACAGACGAGGCCCGTGCTGCTACTCCTGCATAAATATAACTTGACCACACTCCAGGAGCATAAGTCATAACGGTTAACAATTCCTGCCAGCTCATCTCCCCATAACGGGGATGTTGTGCAGACTCGATACCACCACGAATGCCTCCTTCTGGAATCTGTAAGCGCTTATAGAAATCAACATTCCAGAGCGCTTCGTCAACTATATCCGGAAAAGTATTTTTGGATTCAGGAATATTAAGATCTAAATCACATGCGAACATTGGAAAAAACTGAGCAAGTTCTAATAACAGTCGGGAAGCGTCCAGATGCTGAATGCGCCTATCCCAGTCACCAGCATCCATAGTATCCTGTTAGAGGCATAGGCTTACCGTTCACCATCAATCTCGGTACCCCATCGATTACCTCCACCCAACTCTTACACGGCTCAGTCAACGGCGGTCTTGCCCCTGCACCATGATTCCCAAGGGTTTTCATATGACCATTTGAGATTATCTGATGTTCTGTAATGAATGTACCGTTATTATCTACATCCGCGTTTACATTTATTATCGGGACAAGCCCAGATAATATCAACATCAGCACAGTCAATAAACAAAACAGATAACTTTTATTCATTTTATCCACCTAAATTAAATATTATAATTTTTATTTTATCTTCTGCTTTATTACCCGAATTATCATAAGCAATAGCCCTTATCTCATGCCTTCCTATCGCAAACTCATTCCATAGCCATGAATATGGTAATTCATCAATTGTCTCCTTTAGTAAATTATCAATATAAAACTCCACCCTCTCTATTCCATCTTCATCGTATGCATCTGCTTCTATGGTTATTTTACCTAAAATAATCGTATTCCCAAAAATCGTTGGCATTGTCTCCCGATCAAAAATGTAAAGATGACTTGCCAATGGTTTCTCAATGTTTAAATTTGGTTTTTCACCTTTGAATGAGATTTCAAGGGCGACTCGGTCGTTATCTGAATGAAATTCTACCAATAACGTATCGCTGGCATTATTTCTTATAATATCTAGGATGGTTCCATTGTTCAAAGAAATATTATAATTCTCTCTATTGGCTAGATAAATTGCAATTTTTGCGGTGGTGTTTGTTTTTGTCTCAAGATAAATAGTCAATAAATCCTTGCTTTCATTCCATCTCTCCTCCTCAAATACTGTCCATTCTGCGGCGATGAAAGATGGAGAGAGCGTACATTTTGTAATGCTGAAGAGATATGAAGCCATTTCCTTTAGATTGATTTGTGTGGTAAGTTTACCATCTACAGGTTTAAGCTTTGAGATAGGTGTCATGTTGCTCCAGTTGTAGATTATATACTCATTTGATAGATTGTAATCTTCTAAGCAGGTCAAATCAAATGAAATATCACCATAGTACGGTTCCTTCGTACGTAAAAACTTGTACCATCCGCCTACATTGTTTATCTCAAATTGCTCGGTCTCATCATGGTTTACATTGTAGAAATCATATAGATTCCTTAGAAATTGGCAGACGGTATTAAATTGTTCCTCCGTACGCAATGCTTTAATACCAACATCCCAGCCTAATCTTGAAAACCAGAAGACAACCTTGTCCTTATATCCAACAGTAGCAATCTCAGGATTTGAACTCAAATAACCAATAACCGTATATCCTGCAGCGTCATAATCAAAGGTAGGTATGTGATAGAAACTATAATTATCAACAGTTTTACCTTCAATCCTGTTGATTAATCCACTGGCATCTGATGATACAAAGTTCCAGGTAGTGTCTTGCGGTTTAGTTATATTCACTTTATACTCGCTAATCGGGATAGAAATACCTAACAATCTTTGTAATTTTGAGATATCTTGAGCACCATATTCATCAAAAGCCCCGGTTCTACCAGCAATGAATAAACCTCCTCCATTGTTCCGGTAGTCTACTAGTATGTCTACAAAAGTTTCACTCATTCTAAAGATGTTAACTAGACCCACTGCTTTGTAATCGTTCAGCAATTCAGGGTTGCTTACTATTTCATCAACATGAAGTACATCAAACTCCAAACCTGCGCATCCGAACATGAAACCCGTGGCATATCTATCAAAACCTTTGTAGCATGAAAGCCAATATTTATCTTCCATGTAACCTGTTTCTTGATTATCCATTGCACTAAGCCAAGGGTCATCTATAAATGCAAATTTTTCCCTTCGAGGTAGAAAGTGTGGCACAGTTTGTGTCAAATACCAACCCCTATTAATTATCGCCCTTTCTGCTTCTGTATATTCAGAAGAAAATTCAGGATAATCTTCAGGTGTTAGATTCTCACCAAAAGCAGGGATTCCACCCATATCCCAAAGTATACCTGCACCCATTGCAGTAAAAAAATAAAGTATAGATTCTATTGAATTGGGCGGTACAGGGTCTTTCCATTTTTCTAATTTAATAAAAGTGAACTTACCGTGTTCTTGGAAATATTTGAATAAATTGTAAATCCCGTCTCCCATCTGAATAATGCTTTCAAACTCATCAACATGTGGGCAGACCATAACCCCATCAATGTTTGGATTTGTAGCGTAGTCGTGATAATCTATTACTAACTCATTTGCACCCGCAATTATATTCTCCCCTGAAAACGGGCCCCCAGATACTGCAACTACTACGTGATTGGGATCATATTGTTTATATAATGCTGCAAAATGGTCCCTCTCCAGTTTTTTCATTTCTAACCTGAAGATTTGCCAATCATACCACGAACGCCGAATATCTCCAGGACCATTGAGAACATCGTTATCGAGACTATCATCTGCCTCAGGAGGTTGTGGAGGTTCTACCGTATCAAAAGTTACAGAGCTATTTTCCCATGCATCCCTAAATATATCTAAATCATTGTTGTATCTGTTTTGTAACCATATCCTGAAATGCTCCTTCATATAGGGGGAATAATCAAACCAGCCATTTGAGTTATAATAACCCCCACCAGGGTAATTATTTTCTGTAGTCCACCCAAGACTGAGCTTCCAACCAAGCAAAGCAGGATGCTCTTTATATCTATTGATCATACTTTTCATAACTTCATCTGCGTACTTCAAAAGGTTTGGCGCTGCGAAGGAAGGCATCAATACGGAGCCATTTATTATTCCAGAATCTTCTATGTATGCCGTATTGTTCCTCTGAGTACAGTAGTAGTAATTTGCCCCCTTATTCATAGTATACCACCAAGAATAAGGCCGCCATCTAAACAAAATGATCACATAGACGCCTTTAGAAGCAGCATAATCCATGATAGAATCTATTTCACTCCAATCACATCTTGCCGCTGCATCTGCCGGTGAGGAAGATGGTGTATCATTCATATCGAGCCCGGCCCACCATATATCTAAATTAATAACATTCAATCTTCCCCCTGCTGCATAATCAATGTGTCTTATGTATTTGTCATAATGCTCCTCTGCTTCGTTAGCTTCGGTGCTTGGATTATCGTAATACACATCAACACAACCATAATATCCTGTTAAAGGCATAGGCTTACCATTAACAAAAAGCATTGGAATGCCATTAACAAAATCAACATAGCTTTTACATGGTTCGGTTAATCCAGCCCTTATGTTTTCGCTCGTTTTAATGGCCTCAGAAGACTCGACAATTTCAGAATCCACTACTTTTAATCTTCCGTTTTCCATGTTTCCATCCCCGTTCACCTCTGCAAATTCCGTTTCACTTACTGCTCCAAAAGCACTTAAGAGCAATATTGTAAGCACAATTATACTTAACACCTTTTTCATTTTCCTCTCCCTAAATTAAATATTATTACTCTTATTTCATCTCTTGCAATATTTCCAGCATTATCATAAGCAATGACTTTTATTTCATATTTTCCAAATGCAAATTCATTCCATAACCATTCATATGGATATTCAGTGTCAGTATCTTTCAAAACACCGTCAATGTAAAATTCTACTCTGTCAATTCCATTTTCACCGTAAGCACCTACCTCAATAGTTATCTTACCGATAATTATTATATTTCCAAAAATGGTAGGCATTATTTTCCTATCAAAAACATATAAATATCCTTCCCGTGGTTTTTTAATGATTGTGTTTAGACCGGTTTTAGAAACCATTATAGTCAATGTCTGATGTGGGCTAATGTCCAATTCCAGGGGATTGGCAGCATCAATCTCCGTGATATCTTCCTCTACCAGATTTGTTATCACTGCCCCCATAATTTTGAAAGGTAGATACATTTTAAAATGAGTCTTCAACCCTGATAACTCCTGTAACCGGATAATAAAACTGTCGGAGTCGTTATCCTCAGGTTTTTTAATAGTCAAAATATCAACATTTGGTTTATCAACACTAAAGAAACTCAAGCTGGAGGAATCTAAGGGCCCATGCTGCCCTTCGCTGACTTGTTTTGCCATGAGTGGCACGTTAAAATACCATCCTAAACGACATGCTTCAACAGGGTTAAAATCATCCTCATAAGCTGTGATGGAATACTCAGAGGCGATTATTGGAGATAAGCCAGGTTCCCAATCGAATTTAACAACGCCCTCATCTGTGGTATTATAGAGATTCACTATATAGCAGAGAAATTCAAACCATGTCGCTTCGGTTGGTTCCCATATACGAGTATCTGCGGGAAACTTATTGTTCTCTGAGAATGTGCTTGCATAATTTTGTCTAGTGTTCAACGTCAGTCCATATTCCCCTCTTTCATTCAGATCCAGGCAGTGTTGATTATACAGAAGGGCTTTATATGCACCCGGTAGATGATTTTCATCGGAAGCAGGTAAGAAGAAATTGGGTCTCTCTTGCCTTATTTCTGTAT
>Ga0180300_10001221_pt1 | contig 11841 bp, 12 predicted proteins | sample GuaBasSediGuay15_FD_121798 | JGI IMG/M metagenome (GOLD analysis project Ga0180300, IMG submission 121798) | Subseafloor sediment microbial communities from Guaymas Basin, Gulf of California, Mexico - Guay15, Core 4569-2, 21-24 cm | ecosystem: Environmental > Aquatic > Marine > Hydrothermal... | reverse complement strand
GGATTTTTCCTCTCATTAATAATTTAAGGAGAAAAGTTCTATGTGCCTTCTTCATTATCTTTCAATATTAGACTTTAAATCAGACCTGGATGTAATTTTAATGGATTAAAAATATGCCTATACTTATTCAACGGAAATGGAAAAAACGAAAGTCTTTTTTGATGATATTTCATTTCTACGATGATTATTCAAAGCCTAACCTACGAACTAAAAAGAAGAAGTTTAAAAGGTGAAGAGAGTGAATTTGAAAGAGCAACGATAACAAAGACTACTAAAAAAGAGTACAGATATGAGAAATGGTACATCTACCACAACAAATCAAAAGGAACAAAACAAAGATGGTGCTACCTATCAAAAGAGTATCTGAAACTACCTGAAATCCAAAAAGCTACACAAAACAGAGTATACACAAATAACCCAGATTTAGGCTCCATTTCAGAAATTAAGGCACATTTCCTTCCATCTCTAGGTGAGACCGTTGTCTCAGATAAATTACAGACACATTTATATCCCTTAACCTTTTTCTGAGCGCCTGATCATTAGTGGCAACAGGACATTTCCACTCCGCAGCCACACGAACAATTACATCATCATGTGTCTCCTCGAAATCTTGTTTAACCTCTACTAAGCGGCATTTTTCAGCGAGTTTAAGCGCCAATGACGCGTGTTGCCGCATCTTAGGCGAGCCTTTTTCAGCTATTTTCTGAAGCTCCTTGTAAGTGGGAGAAAGAAGAATGGGCTCAAATCTTTGATTTAAGAGTTTCATTAACTCGTCGAATATGTCTATTTGAAACTGGGATGGTATAAAGAGGAAGTTTGCGTCTAAGATTATTTTTATGGTCAAATTTTTCCAACCTTTTTCCAGTTTAAGACAAGTGAATTATTTAGCTTCTACTTTTTAGAAAGAAACGCCTACAATTTATCTTTCTCGAAAGTATAAACCAACTCGTATTACTCTGCTTACCCCTTTACATTAGCTTTTTACTATTCCATACCCAATCAAGCGCCATCTTCCAGCAATTTTCCTGCTTATCGCTGTTCGAAAGCCTTCTTCAGCACAGACAGCCCGTCCCAATTGAAGAGTAGCTATATCTCCTTTAACAGAAACAACTGTTCCCACAGTTATGGCGGTTCCAACATCGAGGAGAATAGTTTCACCTTTACGTATTCGGTCAACCGTTATCAACTCCTTAGTTCCCACAGCGCGCTCAAACAAATGAATATCTATGGATAATTCAGACAGAGTTGAAGGAAGCATGTTAGGTTTGCCAGCTAAATTCCCAATGAGTCCATCCGCCTTAGTCAAAGACGGGTCTAAAAGAGTCCCGACTCCTACTAATCCTCCGCATCTAGCTTCTTTGACTGGTTTCCCGCCTGCTTGCATGCTAACGATTTCAGTTAACAAGGATTCATAGAAAGATTTTTCATGTTTTTTAACTCGAACTCCCGGGCGAATTTCTATTTCATCTTCTGTTTTAAAGGTTCCTTGAAGAATGGTTCCGCCAATCACTCCTCCCCTCAACTTCTCCGCTGATGTTCCAGGCTTATTTACGTCAAAGGAACGAACAACATACATCCTAGGAGGTTTTGTTGGGTCTCGTTTTGGAGTGGGGATGTGTTCCTCCATAGCCTGAAGAAGCACGTCAATGTTTACAGAATGTTGAGCAGAAACTGGAATAATAGGTGCTCCTTCAGCCACCGTTCCTTTCACGAACTTTACTATTTCTTGATAACTCTCCAGCGCTCGCTTTTCACTTACTATGTCAATCTTGTTTTGAACAATTACCAGATTCTTCACACCAACAATTTCGATGGCAGCTAAATGTTCCCTTGTCTGTGGCTGAGGACAAGGCTCATCAGCGGCTATAACCAGTATGGCTCCATCCATAACAGATGCGCCAGAGAGCATGGTAGCCATAAGCGCCTCGTGACCTGGAGCGTCTACAAAACTGACTGCTCGAACGAATTCGCAGGAGGAACCGCAGTTGGGACAGGTTGGCTCTGTAGAGTAACATTGTGGCAGTTTGCAATTTGGACATTTGTAGATGGGAGCATCAGCGTAGCCAAGTTTGATGGTTATGCCGCGTCTTAGCTCTTCGCTGTGTCTGGCTGCCCAAACGCCTGTTATGGCTTCCACTAGCGTGGTTTTCCCGTGGTCCACGTGACCAATGGTTCCGATGTTTACTTCAGGTTGTTTGGGCAGTTTTTTCAGTTGGCTTGCCTCCCGTTTTCTTTTCCTTCTTCTTTTTCGGTTTCTCAACAATCTTCATATTTATCTGAACTATCTCTTCGGTTATGACATTTCCCCGCAGAGTTTTTCTCCGCCTCTCCCCAGCTCTGGTTGGATGAAAACCCACACCTTCGCTTAGAATCACGCTAATCCGAACTCCGCCGTGAACGTTAGGTCTCATTGGGAAACCATCTTTATCGGACCCTCCAGTTATCCGGAGTTTATAGCCTGACATGCCAACCGCAGCTCCATCAATGACCTCTCCCAGTTTTCTTCCAACTAAGGGAATGGCACGGGCTCCCTCCACCTCTAAGGTTTTAGACTTGCCCGTCTCCGGGTCTGAAACGATTATTTTGAACTTTGCCATACGCTATGTTTACTCTCCTATGTACAGATGTTCTGTGACTTTAACTGAAGGGAGCTATCCATTTATTAAGGATTCTATTGAGAATTTGCTCTTCTCACTTTTTCGACAAGCTTTTATGGGCAAACTCTGTTTGAGAACATAAAGAGTTAAATTATGCTTTTTCTATGGGCTGTCTTATGATGTGTAGTCTTTCCTTTGAGAAGGCGATGATGAAATGAATGTTGTAACCTTTAGCTTTAAAAACTTGAAACGCAGAAAGATGAGAACAAGCCTTGCCATACTAGGCATCGCTTTAGGCGTAATGCTGATAACCTCCCTTCTCTTCATTATGGATGGTTTGGAAAGTAGTATAACCGGATCCCTTGAACTCCTAAGCGGAAACCTGATTGTTCAAGAAAAAGGCGCCGTAGACCAAGCCCGTTCGATGGTTAACGCATCTTTAATTAAGGCTCTGCAAAGCAACAAAGATATAAAAGTCATAAGCCCAGAAATCTATGTCGTTGCCAGAGTTCCTGAAGATGGAGCGGGCCCAAGATTCATCACGCTTATTGGCGTAACAAACGCTTATAGAAAGATTGTCTCCTCAGACTACATCAAAATTGGCACTTTTTTCAATGAAACCGACAGTGGTAAAATGGTTATAGGAAGTAAATTAGCTAAGCAACGAAGCCTTGAAGTTGGTGATGCTTTTCCAATAGATTCCGTTACATTTGATATAACTGGCATCTTCGAGACAAACACATTGGCTGATGCGATAATCGCCTTAATTCCTCTTGAGGATGCTAGAGCCCTAAGAAGCTGGCCTGAAGACGCGCTCAGTGTTATAGAGGTTAAACCAGTTAATCCAGACAAAGCGGACGAAATTAGGGCGTATGTAGAATCAAATTTTAAGGATTACGAGGTTGTTTTTCCAGAGGATTTGGTTAAAGAGGCAACAGAAATCTTGAATACCTTGCGAGATACCGTCTGGCTTGTCTCTGCGATTGCGGTGATAATAGGAGGCATAGGCATAGCCAACGCCATGTTAATGAGCGTCATGGAAAGAACTCCAGAAATAGGGTTATTGAAGGCGACAGGATGGAGAAACATCGACGTGGGCTACTCCGTGTTAATTGAAGCTCTTGGAATAGGCGTCATAGGCGGCTTAATCGGGCTGCTCCTCGGCATGGTTGCAGCGCAAACAGCGCAGAATATAATTCCAGCGTTGACGGTTCGTTTAACCTTAACAACAATCATCCAAAGCCTCATATTTGGCATAATATTAAGCTTGGGAAGCGGCGTCTATCCAGCAGTTAAAGCCGCTCGACTATCGCCCATAAAGGCAATAAGAGGCGAGTAGAAATGGTGAAGGAAATTATTCGGGCGGAAAATTTAACAAAGAACTATAAGCTGGGTGAGTCGATAGTTCACGCTCTTAGAGGAGTAAGCTTAAGCATAAATGCTGGTGAATTCTTAAGCATTATAGGACCCAGCGGAAGCGGGAAAACCACGTTGCTTAATCTTCTAGGCGCCTTAGACCTTCCGACCAGCGGCAAAGTATTCTTAGATGGAGTTGACTTGACACAGGTTCCCGAAAGGAAGTTGTATGAGGTGAGACGAAACAAAATCGGCTTTGTCTTTCAACATTTCTATTTAATCCCAACCTTAACAACACTGGAGAACGTGTTGGTTCCTGTCATTCCAATAAAGAATAACTCGCGATTCAAGGATAGAGCTAAAGAACTCTTTTCCCTTGTTGGATTAGAAGAAAGAATGAATCATAAACCAAACCAGCTTAGCGGAGGAGAACAGCAGAGAGTAGCCATATGCAGGGCTTTAATAAACAACCCGGAAGTCCTGTTCTGCGATGAAATAACAGGAGAACTGGACAGCGCCACAGGAGAGAAAATAGTCAGCTTACTTAAGGAAATAAATCAGAAGGAAGGAGTAACCATTGTCTTCGTAACCCATGACCCCATGGTCTCTTCAAAAAGCAACCGCATAATAACGCTAATCGACGGAAAGATTACATCCGACAAAACCGTTAAATTCTAAGCGCTGAGTGCGCACAAAAACGATGGTAACCTTTAACTAAACTATATTCTTAGTAAACATACACTTAACGTTATCAAGCTTATAATTGAGTTCAGTGGGAAATAAATGAAAGGCTTAAAAGCTAAAATTGTCAAGCGCGTTGAAGACCGTGAACAAGACCTAATCGACCTCTGCTGCAAGCTTATTCAAGCTGAAGGCGAGAACCCTCCCGGCGACGTTTCTAAAGTAGCCAGCGTAGCTGAACACTTCCTCCAAAGCGAGGCGATATCATATGAAAAATTTGAACCAACTAAAGGTCACACCAGCATCGTAGCATCCATCGGAAAAACAAAGCCCACCCTAATCTTATGTGGACACCTAGACGTGGTTCCCGCAGGTGACATTTCACACTGGACATTCCACCCATACAAAGCAGAAGTTAGAAGCGGAAAAATTCTCGGTCGCGGAGCCACCGACATGAAAGGCGGAGCCGCCGCCATGCTTATGACCATAGCTGTCCTCAAAGAGTTTGAAAATACGCTCTCGGGAAGACTGGTTGTCGCCAGCGTTTCCGATGAAGAAGCTCCGGGACCAGGAGGCACTTCTTGGCTGCTTAAAAACAAAAAATTATCTGGTGATGCTTGTTTAATCGCTGAGCCAACAGGCTATCTTAACGGTGACTATTCAATTGTTGCGGGTGAACGCGGAGCTTGCTGGCTTAAAATCACTGCGCACGGTAAACCTTCCCATGGAAGCCGTCCAATGTTAGGGAAAAATGCAATCTTCATGCTCACCAACTTTCTTCCCAAATTGAAAATACTAGAAGAATCAAAGGTGAAAACTCCAAACAGCGCCAAACCACTTATCCGCGGTGGAAAAACCCTGCTGAGAAAGGTTGCAAGGAAAAGCGGAATATCCCCGAAAAGCCTCACGAAAGCTCTTGACCATTATACAGTTAATGTGGGAACCCTAACTGGCGGAACCAAAATCAACGTGGTACCGGAGAAATGCGAAGCAGAAGTGGACATTAGAGTTCCAATAGGTGGCAACCCAGATGGCGTTGAAGACTTTGTACGCAGCATTCTCCCAGAAAACTTTGAATGCCAAGTTGTGAACCGCACAATGCCCTCCTACACGCCAGCCAACGCCCCCATCATCAAGGTTCTCCAGAATCATGCTAAAAAGGTGTTTGGCTACAAGCCGCCAGCCACCTTCATGGCTGCAACCAGTGACGCTCACAGTTTTAGAGAACAACTGGGCATACCAACTGTTTCGTTTGGTCCTGGCTATGAAGAGCTGGCTCATACTTATGATGAGTTCGTATATGCTGAGGATGTGATAAATATGGCGAAAGTCTATGTCAACGTGGTTTTTGATTATCTTGAACTGCGAAGTTCAGATGCAGGAACATAACAAATAACTGCGGTTTCCAATAAAAACAGAAACCCTAATGTCTAAGCGTGAACATTATTTAAGTAAAAGCATCATAAAAAGGAGAAGATGAACGTGGGTGACACCGAATACAAAGAGAAGAGCAGATTATACACACGTGCACACACTTGGGCAAAAATAACTCCTCAAGGATATGTCAAAGTTGGATTATCCGATTACATCTGCCTCTGTAAACATCTCAAAGGAATAACTTATGTTTGGACCGAATCCGTAGGCAAAAAAGTTAGACAAATGAAACCCTTCGGAGTCGTAGAAACTTGGAATTTCGTCTTAGACATACATGCACCAATCAGCGGAAGACTGGAGAGAATAAACAGAAGAGTGATAGATAACCCTCACATAATAAGTCAAGACCCTTATGGGTCTGGATGGATAGCTGAAATCAAACCAACAAACCTTGAAGAAATTAAGAATCTACTAAATTTCATGGAATACGAAAGATACTGCAGCAAATTATGTCTGGTCTGCCCCAAAAAGAACTGCACTCTTCTAATCAATTTAAAAATGGCTAGAAGGGCTCCTCGCATATAGAAAGATAAAAGGGTACAATCTGTTTTTCAGACTAACATCTAGTCTAGCTTTACGAGCCCCACGATGCATTGTACATCAAAGAGAGGAATCAGCTTACTCCACATGCACTCTGAACAGGTCTATGTCTACTTTCATCTCCTTGGTGCATTTCAAGAATTCCCTAACTGAACGTTCAATATCCTTGGACTGCGTTATATATCTACCAACAATAATAATGTCCGCTCCACGCTCTAAAGCCTCAGGCGCAGTTTCAGGAATAATTCCACCCGCAACAGCCACCAAGAACTTCTCCTCTTTGAAAGCTTGACGCAACTCTTTGATGATGTCCCAACGAGTTTTCCCTGTTCTCTTCTCCACGTCTATGGCACGATGTAAAATCACGATGTCAGGAAACGTTTTCAACATCCGAAGCTTTTGAACAGGGTCTTCCACATTCATCATATCTACAGCAGCATAGATTCCCAGCCTCTTTGCTTCATAAATGAATTTGTTAAGAGTCTCTGAAGCCGCTAAGCCAGAAGCCACCACTGCATCCGCTGTTTCATCAAAGGCTAAGTCAACCTCTACCTTTCCAACGTCGAGAGTTTTTAAATCTGCCACTATAAACATGTCTGGAGCTAATTCTCTAAGGTCACGAATCACCCTTGTTCCATACTTCTTCAGTAAGGGAGTACCAACCTCTAGAATCAGCCTGTCGCTTTTCGGCAATGCACTTATAATCTTCTTTGTTCTTTCTAGGCTTGGGATGTCGAGAGCAATTTGAATATAGGGCGGTCTCCATAATCGTGGCACTTTGTATCCCATGATTGGATGCGTGGCTCTGTCTTTATCATATATTATCTTCTCCAACGGCGGATATTTGGCTAAAGCTCTTTTCAAAGCTAATTTTGTGGCACCATAATTGTACTGGTAAATCTTCCGATAGTCCTTTGCTTCTGGATGCACAAAAACGCTGGTTATTATGACCCAGTCTTCAAGCTTATCCTTTGGTATAATGCCTTCTTCAACAGCGTCAGCCACTCCTTTAGCTACCGCTGCCTGAGCAGGACCAAATATTTTTCCCGCTTGCTCAAGATTCTTCACAGTGACCTTAGGAACCAAAAGAGTGTGCGGCTTAGGCGGAAGGTTTGGTCTAATAACTGCAAGAAGAGGCGTATGCCCCATAGACAAAGTAGATAAACCGTTTGCGAAAGCCTCTCCCACCGGACCGTTTTTATCGCCAATTATCAAATCCACATGCGCAACTTCTGGACCTTCACCTGCCAAAGCCTCGCCTATTAAGTAAGTGAACTTTTCAGGCTTTCTCATAACATCTGCAGGCATCAATTCTCTTCTACCAACATCCTCAAACTCAACACCAAATTCCCGCATCCACTCATAAAGCGTATCACGATGCACCTTCATTATTTTCGCCGTGCCAGAAACTGTCGGTTTTGTCGACCTACGCTTCATAGCCACCCGCATCTGTCTATCTTTCTCTTTTGCAGCCGCCAATAACCTGATGAATTCCTCTCTTGTCTTAGGCTTTTTGCCATCAAATTCCGACACAATACCACTCTCTAAGAAGGATTAAGCGAAATAACTATTTAAAACTGTCGGAAAGAATAGACCTTATCCTTCTGAATCCGACAATTTCTTGAAGATAACCTCTGCTGTACAAAGTTTTGTCCGACAAATTCCGCTGAAGTCACAGCGTTTCTTTAAAGACTTCCTCAACCGCCTTCTTAAAGGCGTTGGTTAACTCGTCTCTAAATCCGACAAAAACTATTTCTTTCAAACATGTGCCATCGTCAATATGCTTTTTCGTCGCCTTTACCATGATAACGGCGGCTTCCTCTAGTTGGAGACCTCCGACACCTGTGCCCATTCCAGGGAAAACTATGCTCTTAATTCCTAGTTGCTCGGCGCATTCCAGCGCTCCTTTCATCGCTAACTTTACGTTTTCTGCGTCGATGCGCATGGCAGGCATCTTCATTGTGGGTGCGTGAATTACGTATTTTGCCTCAAGTCTTCCTGCTCCTGTTGCTATGGCTTTTCCAACTGGAACTGGAGCTTTTTTGATTGCCTCGTCCTCGATTTCTTTTCCTCCAGCTCTTTTGATGGCTCCAGCGGCTCCGCCGCCCATAATTAGACGACTGTTGGCGGGGTTTACGATGGCGTCTGCTTTTTGTTTTGTGATGTCGCCGGTTGTAACTGTTATCTTGACGTTTTTGTAAGTGTGCTCGATTTTTGTCATTTTTAATTTTCACCATTAGAGTTATGTTTTGCACATAATTCAGATAAGATTTATCCACAAGACGAGCAATTCATAAGGTTTGATTTAGGATTGGGAATAGAAATGTATAATTATGGACACGTCTGTTTTTCATGGATGATGCACGTTGCTTAACGTACAAAAAGTTAGAAAAGATTTTCCAATTTTGGAAAGCGGCGTAATCTATATGGATAACACTGCAAGCAGCCTTACCCCTGAACCTGTGCTTCAAAAGATGCTGGAATTTTATCGTCAATATCGAGCAAATGTTGGGCGGGGAATCCACAGTTTATCTCAAAAAGCAAGTAAAGAATATGAGTTGGCTCGCACCAAGGTTGTAGATTTCATTAATGCAAAATCGGAGACAGAAGTCATTATGACACGGAATACCACTGAGGGAATTAACATTGTTGCGAATAGCTTAAACTGGAAGAAAGGAGATAAAATTGTAACTTCACTCATTGAGCACCACTCCAACTTCATTCCATGGATTCGTCTAAAAAATAAATGTGACATAGACTTGGAAATTGTTAAGCCTAAGGAACCAATTATACATGGACTTCTAGACCCCGCGGACTTTGAGAGAGCAATTGATGATAAAACAAAGCTGGTGGCAATAACCCATGTTTCAAACGTATTAGGAACAATCACGCCCATTAAAGAAATCACTGAGATTGCACATGAGCATGGAGCCTACGTTCTAGTTGACGGTGCTCAATCTGTTCCTCACATGAAAGTGGATGTACAGAAGATAAAATGTGACTTTCTCGCCTTTAGCGGTCATAAAATGTGTGGTCCAACGGGCTCAGGTGTCCTTTACATTCGAGAGGAACTGATAGATGAGGTTGAGCCATTATTCGTTGGTGGAGGAACCATCTCAGATGTGGGTCTTGATTACTACACATTTGAGAAGAGTCCTATGAGATTTGAGGCTGGAACCCCAAGTGTTGCTGACGCCATAGGGCTCGGGGCAGCAATTGATTATCTAATAGAAGTTGGGATGGAAAATATTGAGCGCCATGAGAGAGAGCTAACGAAGCAGATGTATGAAGGATTCACGGCGATTCCCAAAGTCGAGGTTTATGGTCCAGAGCCAGAGTATAGAATTGGTCTCATAGCGTTTAATGTGGGTGACTTGAACCCCCATGATGTGGCTCTTGCACTAGATGTCTCAGCAAACATTATGGTACGCTCGGGACATCATTGCGCCCTTCCTCTCACCAAAAACATTATCCACAAATCTGGAAGTGTTCGAGCATCTGTCTACTTATACAACACGAAAGATGAGGTTGATAAGCTGGTGTCCACTGTGAACGAAATTGCTGAAACAATAGCCAAATAAGAGCCTCATTTAACTCATGTAGGCAGAGGCTTTATTAGAAGACGTGATAGGTAAAATCCATTTATCGCTATTTTTTCAATCCCTATCAACACATCCTTTTCCGACATCTCTCTGAAAGCTTCCATCCACTGCTTTCGAAACTTCACGTACCGCTCAGCAACATGTTCTGCCTTCTCAAAATTCACTGCTTTAAAAGCGTGGTATGCTTCAGTTGCCAAGGTAACTGCTTCCGAAAAGAGTTCTTTAAGGTTAGGAGACAACGCTTTTTTCGAGGATGTCACAATCTTGAGCCCATCTGCCATTCTTGTTATGTCCATAGCCACACCGCTCAGTATCAAACCGATGGCGGCATCGTACACGTCTGGAGTCTCCACGATAAATTTGATGGCTAATTTGTTTATCTCAGCGATTTTATCTTTTATTGTCTTTAACGCTGAGCTATTGAAGGGTTGTTTCTTCAGAATATTGAGGCTTGTCTTCTCAAAAATGTCAAAGGCATCGTCGAGTTGTCTTATTCCCTCCTCAAAATACTCCTTTGTTTCCAGAATTTTCACCTTGCCAAAAATGGTTGAAACACTGGTCTGCTGAACCATACTACGACTAGTCACGGTTGGGTCTGGAGGACCACCACTTATAACTGGGCAAATGCGAGTTATACACTCTTCACATCCACCTGAGGCGCAGTCTATGCTGGCGTTGCCGCAATAGGAGCAGATGATGGCGCCCCAGAGGCTGCGGGAAATCAAGCGTATGGTTTGGATGGCGTCTTCCTTGTCTTTGGCTTTTCTTACGTTGATTCTTCCATCCTTGTAGATTAGAGCTGTTTTATCATCTATAGTGGCTCTTCCTACTCCAAGGTTGGGTGAGCATCTTGTGTCTTTGAAAAAATCTGTTATGTTCATTATTGTGCAGAGCTGTATGGGGTCATAGAATCCATATTTTAAATCTGAAGTTCCTTCTGGACTCGTTTTCAGCCTTGCTTCTGCAGTTACCTTTCCAGTTTCGGAAATGCATGGGTGAATGTAGGTTATACCAGTATCCTCGATAATTATTGTTCCTTTTGCTCTGATTTCTATGCCTTCTCGCAAAAGTTGTTTGATTTTTTGTAAGTTTTGCTTATGTTGTAAACAATCAAACAATTCAGAGTCCGAAATGTGTTGATTGGTGGCGTTGTTATAGCCCACCAGAAAAAATAACAGTAATAGGAACCTCTTCCAAACCAATCACTAATGTAAATTTGCCAACTTCGCAATTAACATCATATACTTGTGCCTTAACAACACAGACTCATGCGATGGGTCCAATAGTGGCTTTGGGTACAATGATAGATGGCGTATGCATATTTGAAAAACCTGTTACACTGGAGCCAAATCAACTTTATGTTATCGCACCAGGTACTTTTGACTGTCCTGAATGCCCAGGTGGATTTTATAAGCGTGGCTTTGAATATCCAAGATATTGGTTATTAAAAGAACCCTTGAGTGAAACTATAACAATTTCGTATGCTATTCCACGCAAAACAATACCAAAAGAACTTCATTACAGAAAATATTCTTGCCCCCTTGAGCCCGGACATTATCTTACAGCTCAAACTTTCGAGGAACGCGATAAAATCAATAAAGATTCATTTGCTTATCCTGTAAACTATTTTT
>Ga0180300_10001220_pt1 | contig 11841 bp, 4 predicted proteins | sample GuaBasSediGuay15_FD_121798 | JGI IMG/M metagenome (GOLD analysis project Ga0180300, IMG submission 121798) | Subseafloor sediment microbial communities from Guaymas Basin, Gulf of California, Mexico - Guay15, Core 4569-2, 21-24 cm | ecosystem: Environmental > Aquatic > Marine > Hydrothermal... | reverse complement strand
TATTAATCCTAAGTCGGAATAAATGCAGAAGATTTCTCAGTCCATCTTGTAGCACCCTAAGTTTCGCATATCCTTCCCTTTTGCGGTAACAAATTGGAATCTCCATGGCTCTCACATTCTTGTAAGCTCTGATTTTTATCTCCTCAGAAAACTCCATCCCATCTGAGCTAGGCAGTATCATTGAAAGCACTTCTTTTTTAAAAACCCACATACCTGATTGAGAGTCTTTGATGTGAACCGAAAAAAGCAAACGTGTGACAAAGGAGAGAATTTTATTACCAAGCCAATTAACGAAACTCATCGCGCCATCTTCCATACTTGCAAATCTATTAGTGGTCAAGAAATCTACATTTTCACGTTCCAAAATTCTAAGAATGTCCGGGATCTCAGAAGCAGGATAGGTAGCATCCGCATCAAGCGTTATCACTATATCGCCTTTCACGTAACTAAAACCAGTTTTATAAGCTCTTCCATAGCCTTTAATTGGTTCTATTAACACATCGGCACCATTTTTGAGCGCAACATTCTGCGTATCATCATCCGAATTTCCGTCAACAACCAAGATCTGCGTGTCAAAACCAAGCTTTTCTAGTTCACCTCTAGGAATTTCTAATAGGGTTTTGCGGATGCCATCTTCTTCATTTAAGGCTGGAATCACTATGCTTACAAGTTTTCTATCTAGTACAGTCTCTGATTCTAAGCGATTTTTACTATTAATCTTCAAACTCCTCAATCGCAAAGAACCCTAACCACGATATTCAAAAACAGATATTCTTCCGCTGCCAAATACTGCTTCAAAACCAGCGGGAACAACAATGCCATACCAACCGATATCTAGATTCCACCATATGAAATATATAGGATTGAAGTCATGTGCCAATGCTAAATTCACGGCACCTTGAATGTCTTTAGCGAAATAAAGAACGTTAGACGTCCTGTCTAAGTATAGAATTGCCCATGGCAAAAATGACTCATGAACGATAAGAGATGAACTATCTATTATATGTAGATTTAGCCATTTCATAGCTCTAATTGCATCTGCCGTATCTTGCAAAGGAAGAGTATTAACCTGCATGGTAGCAGGAAAATATGGATAAACATTTGGAAGAGAAAAAACTCCATATCGACCATAAAACAGCGGAGTAACCATAAAAACTGAACCGGCTAGAAGTGTCGTAAAAAAGGTGCCGTATGTTATCGTCTTTGAAACTTTTGGACGCCTTAACCACTTGAAGTTAGAATTAACGTTCCCGCTTAGACTCTTCCGAATTTTACTAATGCCATTTACTGCATAAAATGTAAATGGATAAACCAACATAAGCATCCATCTATCCCATAAATTCAAGGCACAAAAGGGTGTAATCAAAGCGTTAAAGGACCCGAATAGAAGAAGCGAAGTCCAAACATCTATAATTTGATTTCTGAAAAAGCCAATAAAAATAAGTGGCAAATTTAGCAGATACAGGACAGCGAAAAGAGAAAAAACTTTTGAAGCTAAGTCAAAATACGATACATAAGAATGACTCAACGATACAACGCCCAAATAGTCAACAAAGAAGCCGAAACCATCTGGGCTGGGATGGAAAGTGTCGCCCACGTTCATCACATTTGTCGCTACGTCGGATGAATAAGGCAAAATGACTTGATAAGCACTTACTTCAAAAGCATCGTTATGCGTCATAAATATGTAAAGGCTCGCTAAAAACACGGCAAATGCTGGTAACGATGCCATCAAGATTTTAACTATTCTCGCTTTATTTGCTTTGAATAAGTTGATTATTGCAACCGCTAAGACTACCACAAACAAAACTACTGACGCGTATTCATGACTAAATATAACAAATAGAGAAAGCAAAATGAATAACACAACCCCCTTCTTCGTTTCTATTTGCCAAATTAACGGCAACGTAAAAAGGAGAATCGCCAGTCCAAGCATGTTTCTGTATAGATCCCAAGATAATCTCAACGAAGCCAGCTGAAACGCAAAGAAAAACGAGGCGATCAAACCCTTAGGAACATCCCAACCCAATGCCATTCTAGAAAAATAATAAACGCCACACACATTCAACGCGTACAACACAGGCGCTACCAGCTTCAACAGAAGAAACGGATAAACCTGCGCAACTTGATACACGGGTATCAAAATTCCGTAAAGCAACCAGGTCGAAAACACCGATGTCCAGTGATGCCACACTACTCCACTCTCAATCCTCGCTGCGTAGTACACCGTGTCGAAACCTATGGGATATCGATAAGATAAGACTTCAGGTATCAACCTAGTAACAAAGCCAAAGATGAAAGAAAGGAAAAGGCCTTTTCTATGATTTACATTGAAACCCTTAAGAAGTGTGTGGCTCAAGGGTTTTTCCTTTATATTTTTACCTAACAGAGAAGGCATCGCTAGGGGGTCACGAAATTGACGAAATTAAATGGCAAGCTCACGTCTCTCCCCTAATATTTTCCCAGTTTTATATGTCCGATGAAAATATCCTTTTCGTCTACATAGTCCTTTCAATGCTGCAAAAGCTATCACTGGAGTGACGATGAAGTTTAGTAACCAGGCGTAACCAATTTTCTTCCAGTCTTTTATGGTACCTTCTAGGGAAAGTGCTACTAGGGAAGCAAAGATTGCGGCGGGTATGCTTATCAATAACAGAAACAGCCCAATCTGCACTATGGGAAGAGGAAGATAAACGCTGGGAAACATCATGGTGATTAGCCAAGCTGCTGTGAGTGCCATAATTAATGTGGAGTTCAGGAAAGAGTAGCCAATAAACATGAAATCTACTTTCTCCCGTAATCTAAGAAACTTACATTTCCATATTTTCAAAAAATGATTCTTGAAGGTTCGTGTGTGTCCTTCCGCCCACCTCATTTGCTGCTTGAAAAGTCGCTTTAAAGTGCTTGGGCACTCTCCAGATGCAGCTAAGCTTGGATCATAGAAGATTTTATACCCGTTTTCATATAGACGCATAGTTAGGTTCCAATCTTCATCTGTGACTTCTTCAAACTTCAGCTTATGCAATACGTCAGTTCGCACCATGAAAACGCTGCCGGTTAAAGGTGAAAAAAGTCCTAGTCTCTGCTGTCCATTCAGCTCAACCAGATTGTACAAACTGTGCCAAACCCTCACACCTTTCGTTATCCAGTTCTCCTCTACATTGAGATCATGCCTTTGATAACCCTGAACCGCAGCGACTTCATCTCCATTAAATCTAGCAAGGAAGCGACTAACAAGGTCGCTGGATGGAACAAAATCTGCGTCGAAGATTAAAACATGTGTGCTTCTTGGATTTATGTGGTCTAAGCCTACGTTTAAGGCTCCGCCTTTCCAACCTTCACGTGAATCTCGATGAATCACTTTCACTTGGGGATGGGTACGCCAAGCCTTCAACTTCTCTGTTGTAATGCCGTCATCAGAATCGTCAATAACGACGACTTCATAAGGAGGCGAATTGAAAGAAGTACATGCTTTCAATAATCGATCAATCACATTGGGCTCGTTATAGATGGGAAGCAAAATGCTAACGAAGCAAGAATGTGGATTACAATTATGTTTTCTAAACCTGTCTGTTATTTTAAACTTCAGTGAAACAAAAGCAAATAAATACCATCGAATCGCGTACAAAAACAGAATCACTGTCTCAATGAAGCCTAGAAGAAAAATTAGCTCAATGATGCTCAAATGCTAACTTTCCTTTTTTGGTGCTTTATATTGGAGGCTTTTTAGAAATTTGAAATCTATCCTTTCAAAAGCGCCAGGGTTAGCATTCAAATAGTCTTTAATCGCTGTCAAATCTGTGTTCCCCGTTATCAAGTCATTGTGCTCTCGCGAGCGCGGCGTGTCTCAAGCTCTTTCCTATGTTTCTCTAGCTTCTCCATAACTGCTTCTCGGATGAATGCTGTTTTGGTCGGCCAGTAGCCTAACTCCTCCACGATGTTTTCAATTTCCTTGATGAGAGGTGTTGGAAATGAGATGGAAGAGAAGGATCCTCTGGTCTTCTTTTTTTCTTTCGCCTTTTCCACTACCTCAACCGATCTTTTCTATTTTCCATGGTCAGGTCCTGCTTCTATTTCCAACTGCTTTTTTACATGTATTGCTAAGTTGATGGTTGATTTGGGTGTTCTGTGCTCCTGCTCAAGTTAAGGTATTAGGAATTATTGGCATGCATTTTATGGCTTGTTTAGGTCCATTATGCTTAAATATTGTATGAAGTTGGTGTCTAGAAGCCATTTGGTGGCTGATTTGTTTCCCCAGTTTAGAGCTATTTGACTGATTTTTCGGGCTAGGATGAGTCCGTCTTTTATCATTTTGTAGGCAACTTCGCCCATTAAGATTTTGAAAACGGTTTGTGGATTTCCCATGGCTTCTAGTAATCTTTTCACAATGGGTGTAAGGATTTTAGCTAAGAGGGAGCTTTTGACTCTTTCCACGACCGCTATCACAAGGTTTAGGAGTCTACGCTCATCTTTTTTTAGGTGGCTAAACCAAACTCTCAAGCGCTTCGCTTTTTTCTTCAACTTAGTTAAGGTGTTTCTTTTTAGAGGAATACCACATACTTCTATGGCGTTGTTATCGCAGAAGCCAGCTAGCTTAGAGTTTAGACGTAACACCACCACAAAGACACTCCTAACGCACCCATACGTCATAAATCGGAAATCAATTGTTTCTTGTATACGTATAAACGCTGTTGATTCTTCAGATTCCGAAGTCAAAAATAGTGCATGCTTTATAGAGATGATGGAGCATCATCTTCCCAAACACGACAATGGTTTATATGTCTTTAAAGGCTAATTTGGCGAAACTCGGTAAGTTAAAACTTATTCTATGGAAAAATAAGAAAAAGTTTGATTTATCCGAGATTTTTTGGATTTCCCTTTAATCTCGGTGGCTTTTCAGGACTCGGACTTTTTGCTCCCTTTCCTCGATGTAACACTGATCCAATCGATTGTCGTAAACGCAGCAGACCACTTTTCACTTTAGCACGGAAGACAACTAAGATCACTGCCACAGCTGCTACAGAGCCTATCAGCACGAAGATCCACCAATTCTGCGCCAGTTGTTCCATGAATCCTCCTTCTGGAGGCGCAAGAGCTCCTGTGCTTATGAGAAATGCGACCTCTGGGTCGTTGTAAACTGCGTATCCGTCCCATCTTGAGAATCCTACAGAAAGGAAGTACATCATGGCGGATATGTCGAAGCCTGCTGAGGACTTACCTGACTCAGATTCGAAGCTGGCTTTAAACGCTCCTATTGGGGTGGTTTTGCTGGTGACGTTGAAGGTGCGGATTGTGTCGTTAACGGCGACTGGCTTGCTCCAGTCATAGGTGCTGCCTAGCTTTACGGTGGCGAAGCTTGCGTTGGCTAGTTTTGATGCTACGTCGAAGCGGGAGGATTCTGTGACGTTGTTATTATTTACGGTTGAGCCTTTTTCGTCCTTGACTTCCCAAGCTATGCCAGTGAATGCTGTAACGTAGTAGTTTATGGCTAGGCTTCGGTTCAAAAGTACATCGTTGCCTCTTAGGTAAACCATGGTGCCGCTGACGTTTTTTTGTCTACCATCTATTACGTCATGGTCTAATTCCCAGTTTCCTATGTTCTGATCAATCTTCATAGACGCTTCATTGTTTAATTCATCGTTGGTGATGTTAGCGCTGAAGTGAATTGCAAACGACATTTCGTCAATCGTGGATTCAGTGGGCTTCTTCGTGAAGTCTGGAGCATCAAAGTCTGCGCCGTAGATTACTCTATCCCACCATCCCCACATAGACCTTTCTTCACTGAATGGGAAGAGGGTTCCGTTTACATCAGTGTATGTGACTCCGAAAGTGATTGTTTCGTTTCCAGGAACTATCATCTCGCCAGTAGCGTTCATGTTTCCAAAAGCTTCTCCAGGCGTCACGAAGGTGATGTTGCCCACGTTTTTTGGCATGAAGAAGTGGGTTTGTTCAGTGTTGTTGTAGAGGGATAATCCTGCGAACTCGTAGCGTAATCCTATTCCAGCCATTTGTCTCGAGTTGTTTTCAATCCAGCTTGTCATGAAGTCTTGCTGGGTACCAAACCACATCCACTCCCACTCGTTCTTGTTGTCCTTAATCCAATCCCAGTTTTCTCTCTCAGCTTTAGCCAAAATGTCAGTCCATGTGACGTTTTCAATCATGTATGCTATGTCCCAATAACCTGGATTAGGCAATCCAGTTATGCTGTCTCTTAGGGTGGCGTTTATTTGTTGTAACGTCGCTGAGTTAACAGCAGTCATGTTGGATGCGTAATACCAGATGTAGGTTTCATTCCACTCGAAGCTCCATAAGACGTGAACTTTGCCCATCCACGCTCCGATGTGAATTTCATCGTCAATCATGGAAGCATTTGGGTCCCATACGAGTTCCACGAACATTCGGTCTTCAGTTTTGTTCCACATGTCAGATCCTTGGTGTATTCTCCTCACGAAGTATTGGTCGTCTGTGGTGTTTAAGTTTCCGTCTAAGTCAACTGCTCCGGTTTCTGGGACTATGTTGAAAGCTCGGATTCCCCACATTCCCCATTCTGGTGTGCCTACAACTAAGTCTCCTACTGATTGAATACTGTGCACGTTTAGGTCGGTCAGCATCCAGCGGTAGACTTCGCCCCACACCGTGTGTCTCTTGTAGATGTTCATATCCTTCAATTGAATGTTAAGTACTTCTGTGCCTATCTGAACTTGATAAGCGGGTTTCCATCGACCTTGTTCATCCACCTCAAGCGTTGTTCCATTAGGCAACGTGATGGTTTCGTAGCGTCTCCAACGGAGGTCATGTCTCCACCATGATCCTTCGAATAAATCAATAGTATAGTTTATTCCACCCAGAGTGATGGAAAGCGACTTGGGATATCTATATGTCTGCTCTACAGCCCATTCTCCGTCCCATCGATCCATAACTGGGCTAGGGTCGACCACAAAGTATTGTTGACCGTTAATCGTTATGTTGAATCTCGGCTGACCCTCTTCTATTTCCCATACGCCACGAAACACGTCTTTTCTAACACTTTCAGTTAAATTCCACCAACTGTTGACTGAGGTTAGATTTAATCGTGTATAGTCTGTAGCATTTATGAGATAATAGCCTTGAACATCCTGAAGCACCGTATCGGTTGTGGCGTTCATCCAGAGCCAAGTCATACGGTCAGGATTGATCACTGGAACATTGTGCATGGTTGGAGTCAGTATATGATTAGGGTCAGGGTTGAAAGGATCAACTATGTTGTATGTAATACCTGAATCTGTGAGGTTGTAGTAGGTCACCACATCCCTGAACAGATAAGTGTTATTGTTTATGACCGTGAGGTAGCTGCCTATTTCGTGAATCAAATGCACAGTGAAGTAGGTGCCATTCTTCATTACGAGATACATATCGGGCTGTCCTCCTTGAGGATGTGGAGTTGTAACATCAAGCCTTATGGTGTCGTTCAGATACACAGCGTATCCGCCTTCAACAACTCCTGCGGTTCTGTTTCCAGCATTTGGATCACCGTTGATGAAGTCCCAACGTTTAAAAACATCCCAAGAATCGCCTCTCCAACCAAAGTCTTGACAGTAGATGCGCGTGCCATTTAAAGCTGTAAAGTAATTTACCCACATGCTTTTATTCCATGGAGCCTCGATGCCCGGCAGCCATGCCCAAAGCAGAGTTCCATCAGAATAGTCATATTCACCTTGCGTGCCAGGTCCACGGCTAGTACCAAACGTCTTAAAGGAAGCCCCCACAGGTACTTCAGTTCCGTCTTCGTAAAAGACATTCGTGTGATTTGGATCTCCTGGCAAGGCTGGAATAGTTATGTTAAATATGTAGACTGTGTCGAAAACGGGTTGCATTTGCCAATTGAACGGAATTATTCTTGTGTAGTTTGTTCCGTGTAATTGAATGTGGATTTCGTTGGTCCAGCTGGCTGGTTTTGTTTCCCAGTCGAAGTATACTTTAGTTCCATCTAAACACCTAATGTATGACTTATGCAGCATTTCGCCTGTTTGGTTGTTATATACATCCTCCCACTGTTCATGGTCGTCTGTGGTGTAGTATGTTTCATTGCCTATCTGAACTTCCCACACTGTTATATAGATTCCAGAATGGATATCATATCTCGTGCCATTAAGGGCTGTGAGGTAGACGGTTGAGTTTTCCCTGTCATAGCCATATTTGTTATATTCATCCCATATCAGAGTCATAGGATCGTATCCTGTTTGTGTCACGAATGACATAGCAGAATTAAACTGTCCCGATTTATCTGAAAACGTGCCGAGTTGAAGAATCCATCCGATTTGTGTTAGATCCCAGTGTTCTTCTCCATTTATCTTAGCGTAGTAATATCTAAAGTCCTTTTTAGGCCAAGCAACATTAACACGATTTCCATCCACAATTATATAGTAGTCAAGTTTGTCTTCGCTTAAGTATAGCCTATATTTAACGTTGTCAACCGTGAACGACATGACAGTTTTCAATTTGTGGCCCTCGGATTCAATGCCTTCCAAATCCCACCAAGACATGGCCATAGCTCCTGGATATGGCAATTCATACATCACTCCGCCTGGAATGCCGAGGTCCGTGTAATAGAAGGGATGTACAAAGCCTTCCCATCCCCCTCCTCGGATCATGAGAGATTTGCCCTGATAAGTGCCACGATAATAATCTGTGGGCGAGCCAACCTGATAGCTTATGCCATTTATGGTGGCTATGCGTTCTTCATCTGGAACCTCCCATGGAGGACTTGCCCCAGAATAGATGATACGGGTGCCATTTTTCATTACAAGATAATATCCAGTGCCGTCGGGAAGAGGTTGCCACCAACTATTGGATTCTCTGAGTAGAACAACGGTTGTGTGGTTTAACATGACTCCTTGTCCAGCACGGTCAACCAGCAGAGATGTTGCGTTTTCCGTATATACGGGATAAGACAGTTCCCAACGGTTGGTGGTCATGTTGTAATTTTGGATTTCGAACCCTTCATCTCTGTAGATGCGGGTGCCGTTGAGAAGTTCATAATAGTATGGAGCAACGTCACGATCCAGCTCTGGATCCCAGTAGCTCTTAGACCAGTCTTGCTCGGCGTGATCCATAAAAGTGCTGAAAACGGTTCCGTTGGGTATGGGTATGACGTTCGCGCCATCGAATTTGTATGCTCCAGTGGCGTTCAAAGTGAGGGTGCGAATTAAGACCTGGTATGCTTCTGTCACGTATATTTTGGTTCCATTCATTAGCTCATAATATCTTGGCTCTGTTCCAAGCTGAGGGTCGTATGGATCACGGAACAAATATTCCGTATACTCTTCTCCTCTCCACCAATCATATTGTGTCCGCGTCTTTATGAGCAGATCGTTGCCATCAATAGTGATGTAAGGAGCTTCCTCCAGCCTGTATCTTGTTCCGTTGTAGATTGTGTAAAGCGGCATTGAAGGACGAGTTACATACCATGGTTGGTTGCCAGTGGCTGTGCCGTTTACGTAATAAACTGATTCAGAGGTCCATTCAGTGACCGTGTGCTCGCCCCAGCCTGAACTCCAATCTCTGCTGAATGTCATGTTTTTGAAGCCTAGTTCCCACCAATAGTTTCTTTGAGGAGCCTCTGGCGAGAAAGTTACATTCAGCCTAACAGTGACTACTCCATCTATGAGGGATATGTTTGCGGAGTTCAGTTCAGCGTAGGAGACGGGTATTCTAAAAGCGGGGTCTTCGTCTGGAACCCATTTTTCGTCCATGTTAATCCACACGTTTGGAGAGTTCGGGTCAATACGGTACTCTGTCTGATTGAGACTGAGGTGTTCCCAATGCCAGTCTGTAATTATTGTCTCATTCCACTCAAGATATGGACTTTTCACCCACTCCCACTCGCCTGTGGTTTCGTTGTATTCCTCATGCCAATCCGTCTTGTTTACAAGTTCCCATCCCTTGTGCGGTCCATAAACATAAACATCCTTACGAGTCCAATTGTAAGTAACCGAACTCTGCTCGCCCGTAGTTAGGTCATAAACAAGTCTAATCTCCACGTCAGACCAGTAGTTTTCTGTTTCAGAATCCCATCTGCCTTCGCCAGTGCGGAAGACAACGCCAACGCCATCAATATCCGTGTACTTCACGTTTGCTCCTTGCAGCTTGCTTTGAATTATGAAGAAATCGCCCGGGTTTACTTGGAACATCCACATCTTTGCCTCTCGACCATCCTTGTCAATTATGGTTGTGATCGCCACTAGCTTATCCACGGCAATTTGGAAATCGCTCGGAGTAAATGTCTCCCAGTCAGCCCATAGTCGACCATAACTGTTGTATACCATCGGTTCCTGAATCCAGTACTCATCTCTATCGGAATAGGTTGTGTTGGAGAAGGAACCTACAAATTCTATTACGTATTTGTCGGGTTCGGGTTGCTGTACGCTGCAATCGTTTATGGATAGGTTGAAGAAGCGAGTAGTTGGGTCAGAAGTATTCAAAGGATACAAAACCAGATAGTCTCGATCCATGTGAAGTTCAGGGTCATAGGACCAGTACGAATAACCTTGTTTAACCATGAAACTTTGAGTTGTATGATCATAAATCAGAAACATTTTTTCCGGGACAAACTCTGTGAAATTTTCGTATTTTTCTTGACCTGTTTCAGGGTCCCAGTAAGAACGAGTAACATTCACCCAACGTTCATGTTGTACATTGGTCCAGCGTTCCTCGAGATGTGGACCATATACTTGCTTGGTGCGGGTGACAGGTATCGTGCTGTTCCATTCGTAGGTTCCAGAAGTTTCGTTATAAACCCATCCGCCGTATTCGGTTACCACCTCTTCATACCAGCCGGTAACATTAACATAAGTTTTTACGCCCCAATCAAGCTCAAATGCAATAGTTACGTTTTTTAGGTCAGAAGAAGTAACGTTAATTCTCATTTTCCAAGGTGCGCCTCTAGAAACGGAGTATACAGGGTTGTTTTCCATATCCAGCTTTTCAAAAGTCCATGTGTCCTTGAAACCACCGAATGTGAGTCCAGGTTTGCCCACAGCTATCATGCGATGAGGTGACACTTTACCGACCCAAGCTGAGTAGCCGAAGTCAATCCAGTTGTCCCATGAATCTGTCACTTCAAGATCAACCCAGAAAGGACCGATAGGAGTTGTTGTGGCATTGAAAGAACCAACTATCTCAATTTTCCATCTTTCATTAGTTTCTATAACTTTGCTTGCATTTTCATCGAATTGGTAGAAGCTGACTTCTCCACCCTTTTCCATAGGAGGTAAAGGCTCTCCTGGAGGCGCTAAAGTTTCACTTTCGTTGAAGACAAAGCTTTCTATATGCCACGTATCAGACTCATTCCAGTACGGCGTGACCATCTCATTAATGTACACCATCCTACTATGTGCAAAACCAGTTTCGCTTCCATTTTTGGTCCTCAGATCTGCGTGCCAGTTGACTCCAGCCCGTCCCAGAGTCATGTTTCCAGTGAATATCGTTTTCTTAACATCTATAACAATCTTGAAAGGTTCGCCGAGTGGAACGTAATTGGTGTCGGTTACTTTGGTTCCGTTTAGAAGATAAATTTCAAAGCTGGGGAACGGTCCGAACTCCCAAGCTTGGCTTATCCAGCTCCATGATTCTTGTGAAACGTTGTGTTGCTTGTCCCAAAAAATAAAGGTTCCGTTAATTTGTTCATCTTTCCACCATGGTTTTTCTTCTGGTGGTTCTTCAGGGGGCTCTTCTGGTGGCTTTTCTTGGGCTAGGATTGATGGAGGTGTGATTAGTGAATAGATAATCATTAAGGATATTATGAGTATGGATAGACAATTGTGTTTGTATAATTTCATATTATAACCTCGCAGAGTATGGCAT
>Ga0180300_10001219_pt1 | contig 11848 bp, 18 predicted proteins | sample GuaBasSediGuay15_FD_121798 | JGI IMG/M metagenome (GOLD analysis project Ga0180300, IMG submission 121798) | Subseafloor sediment microbial communities from Guaymas Basin, Gulf of California, Mexico - Guay15, Core 4569-2, 21-24 cm | ecosystem: Environmental > Aquatic > Marine > Hydrothermal... | reverse complement strand
TCAGGCTTGACCGTGGCGGTGTCCCCGATGCCACGGTTGAGGTTATTAGGAAGTTCGGGGAGTTTTTAATTGAATTTGGAGGAGGAGGTGTTAAAATGTCGGATAAACTTGTTGTCAAAGTCTCCGAGCACGAGGATTTCGTGCTCGTGGATATTGCAATCGGGGGCAACGGTCTTATCGCCCCCGAGGAGTTGAGTGAGTTAATTAGTGTTGTGGAGAAGGCTGTCAGCAATGCTTACTTTGGCAAGGGAGTGGTTATCAGTGGTCGTTTGCCCATTTGGGCACATAGTGCTTTAGCACATACATTCCATGGAGCAAAATGGGTTGCTCACTTCGACCCAAGGCTTGGAGCAGTAGTTTCAGCAACCCATGACACTACCAAACCCATTGGTACAGTGATTCCACACGATAAGCTAAACATCTAATTTTTTTAAAAGGTGATGAGCATGGCTACGCTTAATCGCATAGCCGAGCTCGAAGCAAAAGTTTTGGATGTTTTGGTGCAATGTGATTTTCTCCCCTCCTCAGCAACTCATAGTCGTATAGCTGGTGACATCTATAATCTCGGTTTACAAAAAGTGCTTTACTTAGCAGATAACTTTTCACCATCTCAGCTTGGTCGTATGGGTTATCTGGGATGTCGTTGGCTTGCTATCGCTAAACGTGACCATCCAAATAAATATCAAAAAATAATTCAAAAATTGGTGAGACTATGATCGAGAAAATCAAACAAAAGCTCCAAAACTGTAAAGCTATTCCAACAGTTATTTTTATTACTAACAAAAACAACGTTCTAACATACAAAGAATTCAAAAATAGTGGAGATGACGTAATATACAGTCTATGCACCCAACACCTTGAAAAAGCTAAACAATTGGTAAGGTGATTAAAAATGCTTCAGCAAATCTACAACTCTATTCTCCTCCCTGGTAGGGAGGAGGAGGCTAAAGTTCTGATGCTTTCTCTAATCAGCAAGCAACATGCTGTTCTAATAGGTGCACCAGGTACTGCAAAGTCTTTACAAATTTCCATGCTTGCCGAGTCTTTCAACGCCCCTCTGTTTTCTTACTTGCTTACAAAGTACACTTTACCACACGAAATCTTCGGAGCTCCAGACGTCAAAGAGCTTAGAGAAACAGGCAAAACAGTAACAGTAACCACTAACAAGCTACCAGAGGCAAAATTAGCCTTCATTGATGAAGTTTTCAAGGGCAGTTCAGCAATTCTCAATTGTTTGCTAAAAATCCTCAACGAAAGAAAATTTGACAGAGGAGATAAGGAAATCAAAGTTCCGTTATGGACTTGTCTATCGGCGAGCAATGAGATTCCAGAAGAGCCAGAATTACAGGCGTTGTACGATAGATTTCAGTATCGCCACTGGGTTGACTACGTTCCACCAGAAAAATGGGAAGAACTCCTTGACACCTACTGGGTAATTCACAATCCTGCGTACAACCGTCAAAACAGCTTTGATTTTAAAGTAATTGAGCAGGCACATGGACAAGTCTTCAAAGTTAATCCTTTCACAGTCAAAAAGCAACTGTTAACTATTTTCGCAAAGCTCCAAGACCAAAACATCGTCATCTCGGACAGAAGAAAAGGCAGGTGCTTGCTCACTCTGGCGTCAAACGCTGTGCTAAACAACCGCAATGTAACTCCAGAAGACCTGTTAGCTCTAAAATACACCATTCCAGAAAACAAGGAGCAAGTAAAAATCGTTGAACAAACAATCATTGATGTAGCGGGAGAGCAGATTAAAGCAAAACAGCAATTGCAGGAGTTACTACCACAAGTCAGGGGTTTGATTGAGCAACTCGAAAGTGCTAATGATTTTCAGGAAGCCCTAAAGATTGCTGAGCAATTTAAGCCTTTAGCATCAAAAATCAGTGACTTAAAGGCTTACAGCGATTTACCAGAGCATCAAGAGTTGGAAAGGTTGATGAAGGAATTTAGTTCTATTTTAGCGAAAAAGGTGGTTTAAATGGAAAAGTTACAAAAAAGGTACGATGAACTTGACCAACAGCTACAACAATTAAATCAAGTACTAAAAAAGACAATAGTAGTTCAAACAATGCCAGGGAAAGACAATATCATCATTGGAGAAGTGATGCAAGATAAAACACTCTATTCTGGCGAGTATAGTGACACTCAAACTGAAACGTGGTATATCAAACGAGGAATGATAGTTCTCTTCTCAAATCCGCCAAGTGATATTACACAAGTATATATTACTGCATACGATTTCAGGACTTCTCAGAAAACAGGAAAACACTACCTAAAATGCTTTCAGTGGCTGACTAAGGAGCAATATGATGAACTACTGAAGCAAAAAGAACGAATAATTGCAGAGAAAGAGGAGATTTACAATCAACTCAAAGAATTTGAAAAACAGCAAAAGCTTGGAGATTTCATCGAAAAGGTAAAACAGCTTGGATTGACAGAGCAACAAGTAATGGCTATCGACAAACTCAAAGATGCTAGTGAGTATGAAGCAATTGCAAGAATTCTCAAAGATGCAACAAAGGCTGATGCAATTCTCTGGAGATACTGTAGTTTCATGATAATCAAAGGTGATAAGTGTTACTACATTGCTAAAGAATACCGTGACTGCTGGATTTTCGAGGAAGTTGACTTTCCACAACACTTTCTACCAACCAACATTCTCAGCGATAACTATGAAATGTTCACAGAAGACAATATTTTCGAGGCTTTTGAATGCTACGAGATAGCCGAAGCCATCCACAAAAAGCACAAAATTCCAGTATTTTACACAGCTCCAGACTCGGCATATCCAGGAGAACTTACACTTCTTCTTCCAAAAGATTCAGAGTTGCTTAAAAAGTTAAAATTAACAAAAGAGGCTAATTTATCAGCGGAATTAAAGGTTCTAGTTTATTGCGAGGTTTTAGGCTTAAATCCCGAAGAAATGGCGGAGCTGAGTAAGTATGTCTGAGGATGTATTTCTTCGTAAACTATCATCATATGGAGTAATTATTAAACAAGATAAACTTGTATGCAAGGGTTGTGGTAAAACTCTAATTTCAGTTTCAGATATACCAAAGGAAGTCGAAGATTTTGAGGAATTATTTGGATTTATCGTTGAGCATAGTGTCTTCGAATGCCCAAATCCACAAACAATGTTAGGAAGAATGCTTAGGGGTGTTATACGTGTACAATGATTTTATTAAATTTTTTAGATTTGGTAGCTATGACTGGCTTGGTGAATATCGTGCTAATGCAATAAAGTCTTTATGTCACTCCACCCTAAAAACAAGTCCAAATTATAGTTATGAGCAACAACAAACTCTTGAGCAACTCAATCTTCAAATCCCTCTCGATATTTTCCACTCATGTTACTTATTAAACACAACTTTAGACCAGCAAGACCAATTTTTACAACAACTAACAGAGCCAATTATACAAGATAAAGAGCTAAGGCAATTAACAATAGCAGACGACTTGGTTTCAAGGTTCTTCAGCGTAAAGTATGTGCTGGCAATTCTCGAAGAGCTACAGAAACAACAGCAAGAGGCACAGGATAGCGGAGATTCCGATAAACAACAAGCAATTCAGCAAATATTGCAACAGTTACAGGGACAAGGTAAAGGAGAACAAGGACAAAACCAACAAATGCAACAAGTATTACAAGAAGTTACAGCAAAAGCTAAAAAACAGGCAAAAGAAGAGACAGAAAAAGCTAAGCTATACAGCGGTTTAAAGGCAGGCGTTGGTCACGACGTTACCTTCGGAGAACTACTTAATCTTGATTTTGTTGTTGACATCAAACAATTGCTTAAATTGTTCAGAGAGTTTGACTTCAGTTTTACAAAAACCAAAAAGTCATCGATTTACGGAATTTACGATGACATCAAGTTTGGCAATGATTTAACGAAGATAATGTCTCAATCTCTCGCTTTACCCGAAGAACTCTTTTGGTACTACTATGCAACTGAACAACTACCACTAGTGGATACAGAGGTTGAGGAGATTTCGGAATATACCTTGGTTGTTGACAAGAGTGGTTCGATGAAAAGCAACAGAAACAAAACCTTGTGGTCAAGAGCAGTTGCTCTGGTCTTGGCAAAACAGGCAAAGAAACACAGAGTTAAGGCAAAGCTAATGTTCTTCGATGATCAGCCTTTTGAAGTCATTGATCTGGGAAGGGATTTCAATAAAGCCTTAGACTACATTTTGAAACTTGAATGTGACGGGGGAACTTCAATAGACGGAGCACTAAAGAAAGCAGACAATGAAGGCATCGGTACTATAATTCTCGTTACGGATGGAGAGGACAATGTTTACTATAAGCCAGTAAGAAAATTGGTATCAGTAATGGTTGAAGGAAATAACGAGGAGTTAAGGAAAATCAGTGATGACTATTTAAAAGTTAAACTAACAAAAGAAGGAGTTTTGCAACTGTTTCAGTCATCTCACTAAGAATGTGCAAATCTCGTCAATATCAGGACTGCCTTTTTCTTTACCTGGTATGCATCCAAAAAATCTAACATTGTGCTTATATAAATTAGATTTTGCTGTTTCTGCAACATCGCACTCTTTTATGCTCTCTACACATTCTTTAAATTCATCTTCACACTCTTGCATCATTCTATCTACTTCCTCTGGTGGATAAATATCATATAATTCACTAGCAGATTTTGTACAAAAATAGTATACATCCTCACATTTCTCTTTCTCACCTTTGCAGACGTCTTCTAGCTCAAGAAACATAACTATATCATTTGCAACATCTTCTGGTACTGTTTTAGGTACAAAATATTCCGCATCTCCTTCATAGTAATCAATTTCAAAAAAATAGGTGTCTTTTCCATCATATCGTAATACTGTCACATTATTTTCGAAAATAGTTTCATATTTTTGTAATATATCGGATTCGAGCAATGCTTTAATTAGGTCTGCATTGTAATTGTGTGCAACCTCTACAAGTCTCATAAAGTTAATTTTTTAATTTTAGAATAAAAAGTTTTGGTGGTGTAGATGTTTGGATTTGATTCGGAGGATGTTTGCGATCTGGGATATGAGGAGTTAATGGTGGAGTGGCTGGAAGATTAACATTGAGAGTTGATGAATTTGAGGACTTTAAGGATCGGTTAAATGCGAAGGTGGTAGCATGATTGATGTTTCTGAACAAATTAGGAATTTGGAATTAAAGAAGAAGTGGTGTTTGAGAAAAGGTTACATTAACTATGCGAAAATAATTGATAAGCAACTTATAGAACTTAAACTAAGGAGATTGCCAATAATCCCTGATTTAGCTGAGGATTATAAAAAAGATGGTTTGCTATGAGGTTAGGTGGTTCTGATGACCGAAATTAAAATTCCATGGAATAAAATATCGTTGGCGGAATTTATTAGTTTAGCAGATACATTCAGAGGAGAATACGAAGATATTTACGTTGACGGGGATGAGAAAGCTGTTGTTGTGACTAACCCGTCTGATAAGATGAGAAAAGCTTTAGTTAGGGTGTTGTAAATGGATATGATTCCACGTGTGCCTTTAAACCAAGCTAAGGAGATTGTAAAGACATTGTACTTACTACCGAATAGACAGTCAATTTTATGGATTGGGGCATCGGGGATTGGGAAAAGTGAAGGTATCAGACAAATTGCGATGGAGCTTGCAGAAGAGATCGATAAGGAATTTATCGAAGTTAAGTTTAGATTTAAAGGTGGAAAACAACTGTTAAATTTTACTGCAGTCTATGAAAAAGCAATTCAAATTCTTCAAGATCCAGACAGGTATTTTACATTTATAGATATTAGACTAACAGACTATGATCCTGTTGATTTAACTGGCGTGCCACGTGATTTTGAAATTGATATTGGAGATGATAGCAAAGATCTAAAGGCAAGGTTCTTTGATTATCAGCCATTTATTTGGCAGTTAATAGCTTCTGCGTGTGCTGGTGTACTTCTAATTGATGAGATCACAAATGTACAAAGACTTGACATGAGACCACCTATGTATAAGCTCCTTAGAGACAGAATGACTGGTTGGGTTGAGTTTCATCCTGATCTGCTTGTTATATCTGCTGGAAACTCACCAGATGATGCAGCAATAGCTTCAATGCTAGATGCTCCTGTTATAAATAGGGTTAAGGTGTTTAGGATTTTACCGCCCACTGTTGATGAATGGGCTGAATTATACATGAACAAATATGTTGAAGACTGGGATACAAGGGTTTACGCATTTCTAAAACGGTTTGGACAATTTTTCTTCCAGAAACCACCTGATGTTGAAACTCTTGATCCATTTGCAACCCCAAGGCAGTGGACAGAGCTCTCAAAGGTCTCTCATTACTTTGATGATGATACATTGGAGTACATTGCATACAGTAATGTTGGCAGTGAGGCATCATCCCACTTCATAACGTTTGTAAGGACAAAAGTTCCTGAAATAGAAGAGATTTTGAAGAGACCAGACCTAATCTTAAGTTATGATATAGACGGTAAGTATCTTATAGTGTCTCAGCTCGCCTCTGCTTTGAGAAAAGAGTTTACAAACAACAGAAAACCAAATCTGAATAAGTTTGTTAGAGTGCTGACATGGTTGCACCAGTATGATAGAGAGTTGCTACAGCTCATGACCGTCATGGTTGGAGGAGATACGATGAGGAGACTTCATGCACAGTGTCTGACAATATCGGTATTAAGACCGATTGCTCAGTTCTTTGCTGAGACTACGAAAATGATGTGGGAGGCGGGAGTATGATTGATAGTCCGCTAATGGTTGTAATAAACCAAGCATTAGCGATTGTTGATCAGTATGGATTTAGAGGGATTGGACTGCTAAACTACTGTCCATTCTGTAAATCAAAAGATTACAGATATTTGGTCACGTATGTACCGATGAGTAATAGAAGTATTAAGCTATCCAGAAACAGCGTTATTATTTTTCCAGTCTGTCCTACTTGCTTTGAAAGGATTGGACGTGAAATTCCAGATAGGTTTACTGACATGTTGGATAAGGTAGAAGAGGACATACACTGGCATGAAGTGTGTTTTGATGATTGTAGTTAACTATGATGAACTTCAAAACCCTGTTTGAAAGGTAAAAATTCCGTCATCAGAGTTTATAAAAGTGTTGCTTCTAAAACCCATCTTTTCAAAGATGGGATATAGGAGGGGAGGTTCTATGCCTACACACTCCAACTTGAACTTCCATTGGAAGCTCCCGATTTCAATCGGGAGAGGAGGTCACTGCTAAGGTTTTTTGGTTTTAAAGAAAAGGTTAGGTGAAACTATTATGAAAGTTTGGGTACTTATAGATGTTAGTGCATCTATGCCTGATTTAGAAGTGATTGGGTTTGATGATAGAGTAATAGACAGGTGTGTTATAAAAAGGGGAACGAGAGGCACATTTCTATTGAGAGCGTTAGAAGAAATAATAGATGAACTTACAGAGAACGATATAATAGTTGTGGTAACAGATGGATATATCTATGATAAAGAAAAAGCAGAAAAGTTGATGAAGGCGGTTGGTGCAAAATACATCGAAGTCAATGTAGTTGGTGATTAAAAATGAAAATTAGAAGCTATAAAGAAGTTTTATGGATTTTAAAAGAAGTTCTTAGAGGGGAGGCTGAAGTAAAACAAATAGCTAAAAGACCACAACAAATTGAGGACGTATGGGAAATCAAGCTTAGCAATGGTGTGATTTACCGCATTTGGGGAACTACCGTCGAGATGGTTAGGAGAGAGTGATTGAGATGAAATACGATCATGTCTCATCAATTGATGAAGCTTACATACAGACAATGATTTTTCTGGCAAGAACTTTTCCACAACTTTACTTCCTTTCGAAGCATCTGAGAGTTGTTTATAATGAGAATGCAGAGTACATCGCACTTACTGACGGTAGAAGCATTAAACTCTCATCAAGATGGTTTCTTCTACCCTATCACGCAAGACTTGCGATTTTCATGCATAATCTTTATCATGTTCTTCTTAAACACCCTTTGAGGTGTACAGTTTTATCTTCAAACTATGATCTTGGTATGATACTAGTCGCTTGCGATGCAAAGACAAACTATCTATTAATGAAATCATTGGAGAATAAAATGAGTGATCCTAGCATTTATAGTAATATTTTAAGCACGTTTGGCATTCCAGAAGAGTTGCTTGAGAAGGCGAGTGTTGAGGAAATCGTTAAATGGATGATTGATCAGCAACCACAACTATCCCAACCACAACTACAACAGCAGTTAACCGCTGGAGAGGACATTCAATTACCATCTGAAGGTTCTGGAGAAGGAGAAGCTGAGGATGATGAAGATAAAAAAGGAAGTGGAAAAGGAGAAGAGAGTGGAGAAGAAGGAGGAGACGATACTGAAGACAGTAGTGATGGCGATACAGACAGTACAGACAGCCAGGGTGATAGAGAAGAGAACGGGGATAGCAATAGTGAAAAAGTTCTTAATGAAGGGAAGCAGGATTTAGTTAACTCTAATCTTGAAGATCTTGAAAAAGAACTCAATAAAGTGATAAGAGACTCTCTCATATCAGCTAAAATTGCTGGAGCAAAACTCTCAGCTATTGAAGAGAGAATACTTGGAAGTCTTACCAAATCAAAAGTTGATTGGCGTACGCTAATTCCACAGTGGTTAACTTCACATCTTAAAAAGAACGTTGTTCAATCTTTTATACGTCCAAACAGAAAATTCTCATATCTTCCAGGGCTGAAAGCTATTGGTAAGCCCAAGGCTTACTGTTTCGTTGATGTTAGCGGTTCAGTATCTAATGATGAATTCAGGGACTATCTTTCTGCGGTTGCAGGAGCATTTCCTTTTGTTGATGAGGTTTATATGGTTACGTGGGATACTGTAGTTATTGATGAGTTCGAATTTAAGTCAAAAAGAGAGCTAATGGAAATTGTTTCAAAGGTTAGATTTAAGGGTGGTGGAGGGACAAAGTTTGCACCAGCTATCAGTAAGTTTATTAGACAAATAAAGCCAGAGGATGTTTTTGTATGTCTGACTGATGGACACTGGTTTGATCTTGATGAAGCTTCAAATCTGGTAAAGAATGTTAGAGCTTTGAAGATTCTTGTAACTACAGATGTATTTATCCCGAATTTTGATAAAGCTGTTAAGATCAGGGAAGAGGAATTTTAGGGAGGTAGAGAGATGTTGGTGGTCTGCCCTTATTGTGGACACGATCTTGATGAGAGCGGAAAATGTCTGAATTGCGGTTTTTGTGAGGATTGTTACTAAGTGGTGGTAACATGAAAACCGTTTTGTGGATTTCTAGGCATAAGCCTATTTCAGCTCAATTAGATGAGTTAGGTGCCAAGTTGGGAGAATTTAAGCTTGTTGAATATCGAAAACCCCTATCAACAGCCCAGGATGCAGTAAAGCTTGCAATAGAGGTTAAAGCAGATTATGTGATTCCAGTATTACCAATGACATTCATAATGTATTTGGTTGCAGAGGCAAGAAAGTATAACTTTACTGTTTTAAAGGCGGAAATGCAAAATTTACATACTTGTAAGGAAGTGCCATGTCCTGACTACAATTGGGAAACTGATACAATAATGGAATCCAAAGATTACAATACAAGGCAAATTATACGAAGGCACTTTAGATTTAGAGGATTTGTAATTTTAAAAGACATAAAAATTATCACAGAAGTGTTTTGATGTGTTGGTGATTTTATGGGAAGAACTAACTTAAAAAGCTGGTTAAAGGTTGAAATAGATAATACCAGGTCTTATTCTGACATCAGGCAGATTAATGAATCTACAAATGCTGTGAAAGAGATTCTGGAAAAACTACTCAAAAAAGAAACTGATGTTGAGAACGCATGTAGAGAACTAAAGGAGATTGTATTCAGGCTTGTCGGTTTGTTAACGGGGTTTGAAGACCCCAATCCTGACTTTGAGGATTTAGACTGGGAACTTATTAGGGATGAAATAATAGAAGTACTTAGATGGATACGTCGCATATACGAATTTTTAACACACTCATGTAAAAATTAATTTTTGGAGGTGTTTTTATGGAACAAAAACTTGTTGTTGAATTTGGAGTTGATAAGGAAATTGAGAAAGATTACGGATATGTTGAGAAGTATCTGACCTACAGGAACAATACCATACCGTACAAAGCCATCACAAGAAAGGGTCAATTTCTCGCAATCGTCAGTCGCAAATATCATTTGATTGAAAATGAACGGGTAATAGATATATGCAAAGAGATAGCTGAGAAAAACAATTACAACATTAATATTGTAGAGTACTTCACTCGTGTTCACGTCTTCTTGGAATCGGGTGATGTTGGATTTGTGGTTCACAATTCTGTTGACGGATCATACGCATTGAGGATTGATGTTTTTGTAAGGCTCTCCAAAGATGTAAAGACCATCTTTAAACTAAAGGGTCTTGAACAGGTCTACAGAAAGCATTTTGGTAGTGCAAAAATTGTTGTGGAAGATCTTGACGAAATTATAAAGGAGTTGGAAGACAAAGTTGATGACTATTGGTATTTCATCAATAAAATGGACACTATAAATGCAAAAGATCGTTATGAGGAGTTAAAGGTTCTTGAGGAAATTCTTCCTAAGAGGTATGTTGTGGACGCTCTTCATGCGATACACAACGGCATAACCCTCAAAAGGGTTTACGAGAAAGTAGCTTCAAGTATCTGGACTGCTGATATTGACATGAAAACAAAAGTGCAGTACTTTGACACCTTAAATCAGCTAATGTTTGCTGTTGTTGGTTGGGAATAGGTTTAAGATTTAAGGTGTTTGATATGGCTAAACTAGTAGATGATTGGAAACCTCGGATATTATATGAGTTAATGAAACATGATGCACCAAGAAAAGAATTGTATAAACTAATCGGAGCAAATAGTTTAGGGGCAATTACAAGAGCCCTCAATATATTGATTAATAATAGCATGATTCTTGAAACACCATGTACAAAAGATAAACCGTTCTGCAAAGAATGTGTCGAGTACCAAAAGACGGAGAAAAAAGTTGGGAGACCTCGTAAAGATAGACCAGTTAAAAGAGGACCAAAGGCGACTTGTCTGTCTATAAACCATGAAAAGATTTTTGAAATTTTGGATGAATATTTAAATATACTCAAGAGTATAAGAAGGATCAAGATAGAAGAATTACCTCTATTTGATGATTTTGACAATACAATAAAAAAGTCTATTGTTGAATACCTAAATATGGCAAAAAGAGAGCTTGTGGAGTTGATAAATGATATTGAAAAATAGGTGATAGTATGGAAGTAGCTGACATTATAGAAGGGCAAAAAAACAAGGAGATTTTTGTTATTTTTTGTGAGCCACTTGCAGAATTTCATCACAATTTGTTGTATTGCCCGAATAGAGAAGAGTGTGAAGAATTGTACGAGTACTGTGAGAGACAGTTTGGAGACCAGGTTCATGACTTAATCATCCATGGATGCTGTTACTTCTGCGAGTCTGATGAGTGGATTGTTGTTCTAGCGTCGAAGGGTGCATTAGCGACCCTACTGGTTACTCCAGAGTTTGGTGCAGAGTTAAAGGAGCAACTTGAAAAAGATAAAAAAGAGTAGAGGTAGAGGTTGTTTACCATGTGCGAATATTATGGATTAGACTACCTAAAAAAACTAGGTGAAATAAAATACAGTACTAATTTTTTAGGTCATTACGCTATCAGTCTCGAAGTTGGTAAACCAATAACAATCAATGAATGGAATAGAGTTCTTGATGTTTGGAATAGGGCTTGGAGAAAGGTGTATAGTAGAGGTAAAAAATTCTGCCTACATAAGTGGGGTGATCCAATAGAACCTCCACACGATATCCCACCTACTACGATATCTGCTGTTGTGGTATATCCT
>Ga0180300_10001218_pt1 | contig 11854 bp, 11 predicted proteins | sample GuaBasSediGuay15_FD_121798 | JGI IMG/M metagenome (GOLD analysis project Ga0180300, IMG submission 121798) | Subseafloor sediment microbial communities from Guaymas Basin, Gulf of California, Mexico - Guay15, Core 4569-2, 21-24 cm | ecosystem: Environmental > Aquatic > Marine > Hydrothermal... | reverse complement strand
TCCGCCCTCCTCCACGGGCACGTCGATCACATCCCCTCCCACACCCTCGTCATACAGCGGATACCAATCCCCCTGATGCTTATCCTGGTCATCTATGTTGCTCGTCGCCCCAGCGTTATCCGACCAATCCGTGTCCTCCCACAGCGATTCCGATGCCTCGCTCAGACCGACCATGGCGGAGGAGATCGCTCGTATCCGTTCCTCGATCTCGCTGATCTCCCCCGTTATATCCCCACCGGTTTTTATAAATTTCATCTTCTGTTCACACCACTGTGACTCGGATTCGCCGAGCGATCTGGCATCAATAGCATTTTCATCGACGTTTCCCTGATCGTCAGTGAGGTTTTTGATCATGACGGAGTATGAGCCGATGGTCTGTCCGCCCTCCTCCACGGGCACGTCGATCACATCCCCTCCCACATCCTCGTCATACAGCGGATACCAATCCCCCTGATGCTTATCCTGGTCATCTATGTTGCTCGTCGCCCCAGCGTTATCCGACCAGTCCGTATCCTCCCACAGTGAATTCATGGCCTCTACGGCTCCTTCCTCGGCGAGTTGGCTCAACTGGGAACTGTCCGTGCCGGTTCTCAATCTTACCTGTATCGTGTGTTTCTGACTGCCCGCCTCCCCTATCGATCTGACCTCCATCTCGCTCGAACTGACGTTATTCAGCATCACCGTATACTTCCCGACGATGAGCGGCACATCGACCACGTCCTCGCCGTCGAACAGGTAATACCATCCGTCGGGGGTTATATTCTTCGTAGCTCCTCTATCATCCGACCAGTCGGGGTCCTCCCTCAGCGCCTTTATCGCCCTGTTCAGACCCGCCTCGGCGAGGTAGATCGCCTGCACCTTATCCCTCTCCCAGGAGGCGTTCTTGATATCGAAGGTGACGGAACTGAGAAAGAACGATCCGATCGTTATAAACGTTCCTACGGCGAAGAGCGCTATTATCATAACGTTCCCATTATGATTCCCGATTCGAATCATCCCCTCATCCCTCCTATCTCATTCTCAAGGATGTATCGATCGAAAGCCCACCCTTTGTCCTGATATGAACGTAAACCGAACTGGTATTCGCCGGTCTTTCAAACCTGAGCTCATCGATCGATCCCGCTATCTCGACCCACGATGACTCCCTGTCATCCTGGAATACGAGGGTCGGGTCGAAGTTGGCGGACCAATCCGTCTTCGCCTCCTCATATTTGAAGAGCTTATCCTGGCTCAGGAAGTAGACGATCGCCTTAGCCCACGAGCCGTCGGTCGTCGGCGTTCCATCCAATCCCCTTGGCGAGGCGAAGCTTATGGCATCCCCCGTTCCGGAGATCTCAACCGTGTCGATCGAGCTCTCCTTCATCTCGGATAACATCCTCTCCAGACCTAACCTCACCCTGCTCCTGTTCATAATCACTCCCATGTTTATCCCGTCTTCGGAGGTATCCAGATATCTGTATCCCTGGAACAGCAGGGTATAGATCGCCATCAGCCCGATCATCGATATCCCTATCGACAGCAGAAGCTCTATGAGGATATATCCCTTCCCCTTCATTTTGATGTCACCATCGTCGCCAATATGGCGTTTCTCGTTATGTTTTTCTCCCGCCATCTCACCGTAATCCGGATGACAAGGGGATCGGAGGTGGTTCCATTGGGGTATTCCACCTTCAGCTCCCCCTCCGGGAGATCGGGAACGGTATAGGTCGATCCGTCAGGGTAATCGGTCGGTATCCTCAACAGCTCGTCCCCCTTGATCTCCTCGAGCTTGGCCCTCGCGGCGTTTAAGGCGGTCGTCATATATGCCGATGAGCCGGCTGACCTGAAGCCGAAGGATAAAAGCTGGGTCGCCCCCGTCAGGGCTATTAGGATCACCCCTAGGGCAACGGCGACCTCCAATATCGATATCCCCCTTTCACCTTTAAGATCAAAGGCTTTCATCGCCGATCACCTCACGAGGCCGGGCCCCGTTTAAGGAGCTCGGCCAGTTGAGATTCTATCTTCATTCTAAGTCCCCGATCTTTGATCAGCTTTTTGGTCTGCTCCAGATATCTTATGGCGAGCTCCAATCTGCCGAGCTTCGTATAGGCTTTGGCCACCAGAACGGGGAGATATGATGGGCGTCCCGGCAGAGAGGCCGCCTTCTCCAGATGGGCTATCCCCTCCAGTGGATCTATCCGGAAGAAAAGCCTGTAAAATCCCAGGAAGAAATGCAGTTGCCAATCATCGGGCAGTTTCCCCGTTCCTTTTTCGAGCAGCTTGACCGCCTCCTCGGGATTTCCGGCTCCCATCGCAAGCATTACCCCCCCGTAAAGATACGCATCCCTGAAGAGGGGGTCCAGGGTGGTGATAGCTTCCAGAGCGTTGGGCAACCAGGTGAAGTCCCCCTCACCCCTGAGGTGCTTATTGAAGGAGATCACGCTCCAGGACCAGATCAGATCGGCAGTTAGGGTATGATATCCCGCGGATAAAAGGCAGAGATATCTGCCGGAGGGGATATATCGCAGCCTCTCCTCCGGCATCTCCCTTCGATCGCTGGAGATGCTAATCTGAAGCAGCGGGATCGAAGGGATCAGAAGGAGTAGGATCGAGATCATGAGCAGTCTGCCGCCCTTCGCCTTCATCCGAGCTCCCCCCTTTCAAACCACCACATCGCTATGGTCAGAACGACAACCGTGTATGCGAGGGCGTAGAGACAGGCTTTCAGAAGATACAGATGGTCTATCGTCATCCCATAGGCCGCCTCAGCCCTCAGGTTTAAGGCCTCGAGGTTCGGAAATATGTAGTAGATCGCCCCGAGAAAAAACCGATGTATACCGCTTTGTGCGGCGGAAGCCATCCCCTTTAACTCAGCGGTCATATGGCCGGCGACGTAGATCGACGCCGTGAAGATCACGCTGGGGGTCGAGGAGAGGAGGAGCGAAAGGAGCAGGCCGATCGAAGCTATCAGGATCAGCTCCATATACGTCATGAGGATGGCCTTGAACATCCCCGCTTGAATCCCGTATCGGCCGATGGACAGAAGGGCGAAGAAGATAAGGCTCATTATGAGGACGTTCAATCCGATCGTTAAGCATATGCCGAGATATCTCCCGAGCAGGAAGTTCCATCTCGGCATCGGCCTATATATAACCGAGTAGATGGTTTTTCGATCGATCTCCCTTCGGATCAACCCCGTGCTCAGAAGTATCGCCGTAATCGCTCCTATGATCGAGATGGCGCCGAGTCCGATGTCCTTTATGAACTTACCCTTTTGGCCTATACTCAGATCCCCTATGAGGATAGAGACGCCGATCATGAGGGCGCCGAAGATGAGGAGGTTAAGGAAGATTTTATCCCTCACGCACTCCCTTACGGTGTTGATCGCTATAACGCCTATTCTCCTCATGCCGCCTCACCTCCCCAAAACCCAACCCTTCGGACGAATATCTCATCAGATCTTTCCCTGCCCAACACCTCTTCAACTTTCCCCTGGCCGATGAGCTTTCCCCCGACCAATATGGCCACTCTATCGCAGATGGCCTCGACGTCTGACAGTATGTGGGAGGAATAGATAACGGTCTTCCCTTGAGATTTCAGCCTGAGAATGAGCTCTCGCATCTGTTTCCTTCCTATGGGATCCAAACCGGACATCGGTTCGTCGAGCAGGAGGAGATCGGGATCGTTCACCAGAGCCTGAGCTATGCCTATTCTCTGTAGCATGCCCCTGGAGAACTTCCCGATCCTGGTTTCTCTGAACCTCTCCAGGCCGACCAATCGGAGGAGCTCAGCGGCCCTCTCACGCGCCTCCCTTCTCGATAGTCCAGCCAGGCGGGCGTGCATCTTGAGAAATTCCTCGGCCCTCAGGTGGTCGTGGAAGTAGGGCTGTTCGGGGAGAAACCCCACCCTCTCCCTGGATCTATGGTCTTTTATATCCCTGCCGAATATCCACGCCCTCCCTTCCGTGGGTTTTATAAATCCCATCAATATCTTGAACGTTGTGGTCTTACCGGCGCCGTTGGGGCCGAGATATCCGAAGATCTCTCCTCTCATCACCTCCAGGTTAAGCCTCTGGAGGGACAGGATCGGCTTGGAGCCTATTCCCCTTTTGAACTCCTTCGTGAGGTTAAGGGTCTTAAGCGCTATATCCCTCATCTTCTTCACCTCCACCTTAGCTCGTTCATGGCCGTTGAAGCAGCATCTCGCCCATATGAAACACCGGCATGTAAAGTCCGAGGAGTATACCTCCCACGATCGCCCCGACGACCACCGTCAGGATAGGGGTCATGAGCTCGCACATCCTCTCGATAGATCTGTTCAGCTCCTCATCGTATATATCCGATATCTTCTCCAGCATCTCCGGGAGCTTCGCCGCCTCCTCCCCGGAAGCTATCATCTGTACGACCATCGGGGGGAAGAATCCGCTCTCCATTAGAGGTTTCGAAAGCGGCATTCCCCTGTTGACGTATCTCTTCGTCTCGTTCAGTATCTCGGTGAGAATGGCGTTTTTGGAGGCATTTGAGACTATCTCCAGCGCTAAGAGGTAATCGACGGCGTTCTTTAAAAGAAGGCTGAGGGTTCTGCAGAAATGCGCCACGGCGGCCTTTTTGGCGATCGGACCGAAGAGCGGTATCCTGAGCTTCACCTCGTCCCATATATATCTGCCCGTTCTGGTGGAGATCGCCTTTTTAAAGGTCGGTATGGAGGCGATGCCCAGGAGCAAGATCGCTATCCCGCCAGGGCCCTGTAGGATCTCGCTTATCCTCAGGAGCATCTGAGTCGGTTTCGGCAGATTGGCCATTCCGTTATAAAGGTCCATGAACTGGGGGACGACGAACTTTATCAGGCCGAAACATAGGATCAGGGCGAACCCGATGGTCAACAGGGAGGGCATCAGGGCCGATTTGACCTTCTCCCTTATCCTCTCCCTCTTCTCCAGATCGGCTGCGATGTCCATGAGCACCTTGTCATACGAGCCGCTGGTCTGAGCGGCCTCGATCATGCTGACGTAGAACCGGTCGAAGACCTTCGGGCAGGTGGCCATCGCCTCGGCCAGCGATTTCCCCTTCTCCACCTCCTCCTTGATCCTCCCTATCACCTCCTTCAGGGTTATGTGATCGGTCTGCTCCTCCAGGATAATCAGGCTTTTGACTATATCTATACCGGCCTCAAGCATCATAGCGAACTGCCGGGTGAAGATTATGAGATCTTTAGGCTTGACCCTCGGTTTGATCAACACGATTTTGCCGAGCATCGAGCCTATGGAGGTGGATCTCCGCTCGACCGACGAGACGGACATGACGTATAGCCCCTTCCCCCTCAGTTGTTTGACCAACGAGGTGACGGTTTCAGCCTCAATCACGCCCTTCCTGAGGCCACCTCTCCTGTCGCGAGCGACGAACCTAAAGACCGCCATATCAGCCTCCCTGTCTCAATATTTCGGATAGGAATATCTCCGTCACCTTAGGGTCAAGCTCGTTCCCGGCCATCTCCCTGATCCGTTTGGCCGTCGTCTCCTTCTCCCCATCCTGAATCGGCGAGGTAGCGAGGAGCAGCTCCTCGTATCTCTCGGCCACGGATATGATCCTGGCGCCGATCGGAATCTCCTCGCCCTTCAGTCCGTCCGGATATCCGGTTCCGTCATAGTTCTCGTGATGATGCCTGATTATCGGTGCGGCATCGCCGAGCAGCTTCATCCCCTTGACGATGTTCGCGCCGTATACCGGGTGATGTTTCGCCGCCTCCCAGGGGTCCTCCAGCATGGACTCCCACGTCTCAACTCCCCTGTATTCGAGTATCCCTATGTCGTGCAACACCGCCCCATAATAGAGGGCGTTCAGCTCTTCCCCGTCCATCCCCAGGATCTGTGCTATGAAGGTCGATATCTCAGCCACCCTCCAGCAATGGCCTGGGAACATCATGTTTCTCAGCACCCCTATTGTCTCGATCGCCTTGACGAAGATCTCGATAGAGTTTGAGAAGAAGTTGCGATATCCCTCAAGCTTCTCAGCGTTCTTCATCGCGACGCCTATTTGGTGGCCGAGGATTTTGAAGAGCTCCAGGTCATCCTGGGAGAATCCTCCTCCATCCAGCTTGTTCACCGCCTCGATAGCTCCTATAACCTTCCCGTCAAGGGTTATGGGAACGCAGATCAGATTGCGGATCTTGAATCCGATCGCCTCATCGATCGACCCGGTGAACCCCTCGTCGTTTTCGATGTCGTTCACGAGGGCAGGGGTTCCGGTCTGTGCCACCCGCCATGCCACACCGGAGTCGATCGATATCCTCCTGAGGATCGGCGAACCTTCCCCCTGTGTGGATTTGAAGTAAAGATGCGATCTGTCCCGGCTGAAGACCAGTATGAAGCTGGCTTCGGCGGAGACCAATTTACTGGCGAGGGCGTTTATCCTATGCAGGATATCGTCCATATCCTCGGTCTCGTAAAAGAGCGTCTCTATGACGTTGAGCAGTTCCCTCTCCCTCTCCATCTTTCTCACTCCAAGGTTCTGCTTATGACCTCCTCAAAGGTGGTTATCCCTCTGGCCACCTTTTCGAATCCGTCCTCCCTGAGCGTTCTCATCTTTCCGGCGTTTCTGGCGAACTCCTTTATCTCCATGGCCGTGGCGCCCTTTGCTATGAGCTCCTTTATATCCTCATCCACCACGAGCAGCTCATGTATGGCCGTTCGGCCCTTCAGCCCCGTGAAATTGCACTCCTTACATCCTTTACCTCTGGCGATATGAAGGTTTTCGGTTGAAACCCTGTGTTCCTGAAGTATTCTGATCATCTCCTCGGTCGGCTCGATCTCCTCCTTGCAGTTCTCGCAGATCTTATGGACGAGCCTCTGAGCGATTATGAGGAGCACTGAATCGGCCACCAGGAAGGGATCGATGCCGAAATCCACGAGCCTTGTGATGCTGCTCGGCGCGTCGTTGGTGTGGACGGTGCTGAAAACCAGATGTCCGGTCAAAGCCGCCCTAACGGCTATGGCGGCCGTCTCCTGATCCCGCATCTCACCGACCATAATGATATCCGGGTCCTGCCTGAGGAAAGCCCTCAGCACCCTCGCGAAGGTGAGGCCGATCTCCTCCTTAACCTGGATCTGAACTATGCCCTCGATGTTATATTCGACAGGGTCCTCGACGGTCAGGATCTTCAGCTCCGGCCTCTTTATGGTGTTAAGCGCCGAGAAGAGGGTTGTGCTTTTGCCGCTGCCCGTCGGACCGCTGACGAGTATCATCCCATACGGTTTCCTTATCATCTCCTCGAATATGGCGAGGTTCTCATCGCTGAATCCGAGATCCGATAGAGGCATTATGGCCTGGCTCTTGTCGAGTATCCTCATCACGACGCTCTCCCCGAAGATCGACGGGACGACCGAGACCCTCAGCTCCACCTTTCTCGACCCCACCTTCAATCCTATCCTGCCGTCCTGAGGGATCCTCTTTTCGGCGATGTTCATCTTCGACAGGATCTTTATCCTCGAGATGACGGCGTTATGAAGCGGCCTGGGTATCGGATGTTTATAGTGGAGATCGCCGTCTATCCTAAACCTGACCGCCGACTCCCTTTGGAACGGCTCGATGTGTATATCGCTCGCCCTTTCCTTTATCGCCTGGAGGATTATCCTCCACACGAGCCTTATGATATATGACTGCTGTGCCTCCTCGACGGCGCTTCTGGTCAGGTCTATCTCGGAGGCCGATTCCGTCTCCTCGAAGTACTCCTCGATCTCGCTTATCTCCTCCGCCTCATCCTGCATCAGGAAATCGTAGATCACCTCTTCATTCTCCCTGCCGTAGATCTCCTCCAACTTCCTCCTGATCTCCGATGGCAGGGCGAAGTAGGGTTGAATCTTCAGCTTTGAGTGCGTCCTGATCTCCATTTCCCTCAGGGCGAACAGGTCGAACGGGTCAGCCATGGCCACGGAGAGCGATCCCTCATCCCTTCCTATGGGTATGCTCATCAATCTCTTGGCCATGGCCTCCGGAAAGATCTTCACCACATCGGGATCGAGCTCCTCGTCCACTAGCTCCACATATCCTATCCCCCACTCCTCTGCCGCCGCTTGAAGGGCGGTGGTGACATCGAGCAGATGCATGTCCGCTATCACCTGATGCAGATACTCCCCCCTTCTGACCGCTTCGATGACAGCTCTCCCTATCTGCTCCTCGGTCAATAGCTTTCTACTCCTCAGCACCTCCTCATATTTTCTGTTCAACGCCGTTTTGCCCAATTTCCGACACCTCGAAGCATTCTCGACAGCTCATCGGGGTTCTTAGCGACCTCCATCGCCGTCTCGTAGCTTATCAGGCCGTCAGCATAGAGCCTCTTGAGCGCCTGATCCAGCGTCTGCATCCCGAACTCCGCCCCGGTTTGAATCTGGGCGTTTATCATGTGGGTTTTCCCTTCCCTTATAAGGCTTCTTATGGCCGGGGTAGCGATCATTATCTCGAGCGCCAGCACCCTTCCTCTGCCGTCTTTCTTCGGCAGCAGGGTATGTGAGAGCACCCCCTGTAAGGTCATCGAAAGCTGTATCCTGACCTGTTGCTGCTGTTGCGCCGGATACATGTCTATGATCCTGTCCACCGTCTGGTCCGCCCCTGTGGTGTGGATGGTGGCCAGGACGAGGTGACCCGTTTCGGCAGCGCTTATCGCCGCCGCTGTGGTCTCCAGGTCTCTGAGCTCACCTATCAATATGACATCGGGGTCCTCACGCAAGGCGTATTTCAGGCCGTCGTAAAACGACCCGGTATCCTGGCCGACCTGCCTCTGGCTGATATAGCTGAGCTTATCCTCATGCCAGAACTCTATCGGATCCTCGATGGTGATGATGTGTTTTCGGGCGTTGGAGTTTATGTGATCTATCATCGCCGCAAGGGTGGTGGATTTACCGCTGCCTGTCGGGCCGACCACCAGGACGAGCCCTCTGGGTTTCATGGCCAATTCGGCGATCACCGGCGGCAGATTCAGCTCCTTTATCCCCTTCACCTTGAACGGGATGACCCTCAGCGCCACCGCCATCGTGCCTCTTTGTCTGAAGATATTGACCCTGAACCGAGCGAGCCCCTGCATGCTGAAGGCGAAGTCGAGCTCTTTCCTCGTTTTGAGCAGCTCCTTCTGTTCCTCGTTCGTTATCCGATGCACGAACCCCTCGACATCCTGAGGAGTGAAGGGTGGAAAGGAGTCGAGGGGGAAGAGCTCCCCATCGACCCTCAGTCCGGGGGGGCGACCGACCTTGATATGCAGATCCGAGGCGTTTTTCTCGACAACTGTTCCCAGAAGCTTCTCCACGTCGATCGCCATCAGAGCCTCCCCCTTCCTCTTTTGATGAAAAGTTCAACACTCCGCGTTGAGTATATCAGCAGATCCGCCCTGTCAATTAATCCTTGTTGTAGTTAGTGTAATCGAAGCCCTGATCGCTGACACCGCATATGCCGCCCGATGGCAGCGTATCGTTGGCGTCCACCACATGCGGCCCCCTCGTCGGCGTGGCCAAGAAGAGGATCTGCGTGCTGTCTCCGTCCGTATCGCCCAGCGCCCCAGCCATATAGGTGGGATTGTTGTTGGCGGTGTAGGTGACCACCTCATAGACGAACCTCACAGCCGAGTTCGTCTCGAAGCCCAGAGCGGCAAATCCACTCGTGGTGGTTTGGTTGCCCTGGCTATCCAGCGCCTGCCAGGTCACGGCATTTTCATCAGGCGTCGATCTGGGTGATACCGGACAGGCGAGATAGGTGCCGTTCGCCATCTTGTAGGCTTCCTCGGCAGTTCTGATGGCGTCCAGGTTGATAGACGCCTCGGTCTGCTTGGCGCTGCCGCGAAGTTTGGAGTAGACAGGGATTCCGATGGCGGCCAGCACGGCCACTATGGCCACGGCTATCAGCAGCTCCATAAGGGTGAATCCCTTCTCCCTTTCCGAACACCACCTGATCATGGTTTTCTACCTCCCCATTGGATTTAAATTATATCAGGCCCTACTGGTTTATCGGTGAGACGGCCTGAAATCTTGAGGCTCCGTTGGGAACCTATGCCTTTGAGGCGAGCAAAAACTATGCCATTGCGATCTCCCGATATTTCGAGGATGAAATGGTATAATATACCCGGCACAGGCTTGATCGGCCGAGGAAATCCGATGGCATGATTTTTGCCGCGTTCCCCGAACGTCCACCGAAGGAGGTAAAGCGACGATGAGATTGGGGTTCATAGGTGGAGGAGTCATCTGTCAGCTAGCTCATATATCCGCTTATCAGGAGATCTCCGATTGCGAGCTCACAGCGCTCGCGGACGATAGGGTCAGATCCGCCCAGGTGATAGCAAGGAGATATGGGGTGAAGAGGATCTACGGGGATTTCAGGGAGATGCTGGATAGGGAGGAGCTCGATGGGGTTGTGATCAGCACAGGATATGCGTTACATCACGCTCTGGTGCCTGAGGTGATCGAACGTGGAATCCCACTCATCACGGACGTCCCTATAGCGGCATCGGCAGAGACAGCCGGTAGGCTGGTCGAGATGGCTGATGAGAGGGGAATACCCTATCATCTGGGATATATCAGGAGATTCGATCCAGCCGTAAGGATGGCAAGGGAGACCGTGAAGAGATGGAGGGAGACAGGTGAGTGCGGGAGGATCACCTTCGTCAGGATCACCATGCCTTTCAGAAGATGGCCGTACGGTATGATCGATATGAAGGATGAAATGGAGGGAGGGGACTTCGGGCTTGCCCCTGAGCCACTACCCGAATACGTACCCGACTCCTTAAAGGGAACTTATCTCAGGTTCATAGGCTTCTACATCAATCAGATCAACCTGCTCAGATATCTGATGGACGAGGAGTTTGAGATTAAATATGTCGATCCGCAAAACACTTTGATCGTGATGGCCTCGCGGGGAGGGATAACCTGTTCCCTGGAGATGGCCCAATACGGCCTTAGAAACAGATGGGAGGAGTTTTATAAGATATGCTTCGATGATGGGAAGATAGACCTGAAATTGGCGGCGCCGCTTTCCAGAGACGTAAGCGATGTGATGATATATCGGGGCAGAAGCGGGGAGCTGATAAGGCCCGATCTGCCCGGGGAATGGTCGGCCAAGGTGATGGCCGAACACTTCGTCAACTCGGTGCCTTGCGGTGATCATCCCATATCCCCGGCGAGCGAGGGGGTTAAGGACCTGAATGTGGCGAAACAGTATATACGGCGATTAAACCTTGACATGGGACATTAATTATCGTATTATACTGCGGGGCATATGGGCAAAATAATCAATAGTCAATGATTTAGTTGGAAAAGGAGGAATAACATGAAAGGTATATGTCTTTCAGCGGCATTATTCGTTTTATTCTTCGTATCATCGACGGTCTATCCGTTCGCGACGGTGACGATATCAAACGTTAAGGTTATGGATCTGACCCATAAAAGAGTTATCATATCCTGGACGACCGATGTCCTCGCCGATGGCAAAGTGCTTTATGGGACCGATTCGAACAACCTTTCATCGGAGAAACAGGATGTCAGAGGCAGCGGCAGCTACTACAACCATTATGTGGAGATAACCGGATTGAACCCGAACACAACCTACTATTATCGTGTGGAGTCTAACTTCGTCCAATCCTCCCAATACAGCTTTCACACTCCGGAGGAACCATCCTTCACAATCAGCAGCTATCTCACCAGCGGACACGTATTCGATCGAAACGGGAATAACGCCGAGGGAGGAATCGTCTATCTGACGCTTAAGAAATGGTCCGACGTCATACCCGTTTCATCGCTGATAGGATGGGAAATCAGCGGGAACACATGGCAGCAGCGAAGCGACACCTCGAAGTGGAGCACCGATCTCCAACCCATAGTGAGGGGAGATATAAGCGATGG
>Ga0180300_10001217_pt1 | contig 11854 bp, 12 predicted proteins | sample GuaBasSediGuay15_FD_121798 | JGI IMG/M metagenome (GOLD analysis project Ga0180300, IMG submission 121798) | Subseafloor sediment microbial communities from Guaymas Basin, Gulf of California, Mexico - Guay15, Core 4569-2, 21-24 cm | ecosystem: Environmental > Aquatic > Marine > Hydrothermal... | reverse complement strand
CTCCTTTTCAATCAACCTAACAATCCTCCTCTCATAAATCGCTACCATTAAGGACTCACTAACCTTCTTCGCTATATCAGCCAACTCCTTAGAGATGTCTTTCTCCAAAGACGATTACCTCTGAGAGATACCTAACGCCTCAAACTTATTAACCTACCTAGGATTGCAATCTAGCTTCAGCGCCATACTTTCGTCCTTCTAAAATCAAACATTTAAGTCAAGTAGTAATTAGTAGAAGACTTAAGCGCATTGCTTATTTGGAAGTAACATCAGTAAGCAATTGAATGCCACCAAAACCCTCAGCAGCTACGTTTATAGGCCTACTAATATCGGCCGAGATATTCTCAAGAGCCCATTCCTCACCAGCTATGAGCCTTGGATCTAAAGTTATATCGTAGCCCAAAACGTACGTTAGAATATCACTAGTAGATCACCTTAACTCCCTATCCCTACATAACATGCCCAATAGACCTTCATAAGTAAACTGATGAGCTAATGATGGAGAACTAGCGGGCTTCACATCACCCCTCAAAACTGAGACGAACCATATGCTATCTAGCACAGTAAATGGCGAATACACTATAAAAGTCTCTTTCACGGCTTAGTTAGATAAGCTTTTAAGAGTTGAGAGCGAGATATTCAATATTGACCGCTATGCCTTTCCTACCTGAGTGGGAGTTCAGTATTAGACGTAATAATAGGGGTTATCTAGTTTATGGAATCATTATGCTCTTCATGTGCGTCGCATTCGCTACTTACATGTTTATGGAAAGATGTAGGCATTGGTTATACTTCTTACCATCCTTCGTGTTATTATCACTCTCTATACTATTTATCGTACTTTACATATCACTTCCTAAAGATATTATAGTAGTAAAGAAGGATATGCTCCATCTAATTAGGGGAACAAGAAAAATAGAAATACCCTTTTCTAGAATAGTTTCGGTAAACTTAGTTTATGAAATCCGTTTGGGTCACGCTCCTGTTTTATCTCATTTAACGATAAAGTACAGGGATGCGATGTCATATTCTAAGATTAGATCTCTTAAACTTAGGACTCTTTCGTGGAGTGAGAATGATATTGCAGATCTCTACCGTTATTTAAACCTCTTTCGCGAGAGGTATAGGTACGATGTTAAAGTAGTAAAAACGTTGTTCACCTTCATGCACTAAGGGGCTAGACGCTTTCTCATAGTTAGGAGTATAGAGTTGATTGCGAATGAATACTATGGCATCGTAGAGGCTAAGGGTAACTCTCATTACATAACAAACACTCGCGAGAAAAAGATAACGTACTTTAACAAGTCGATTAAAGCGGACGCATAAAGATGGCTTCCTAGGACGAGGATCTTGAATGAGTATCAAACGAACTCTCGTCATGAAATAGGCAGATTAAATTAAGAAGGTTAGAGAGTTCAGTGAATTAATTCTTGCGCCTTTACCTTTATTATAGTAGTAGGAGATGCAGTGAATAGCGTTATCATAGCGAATAGCAACAAAACAACTAAGATATTCTCACAAACACTGCCCCTTAACTATCTACGGCTTCTATCATCTTACTGGAACTTATATTAAATGGCGAGTCCTTTTTCATTAAATTCTTTGAGATTGGCTGTATCGAAGCCTTAGAGAAATTCTATGATAAAAGCAGAGGGTTAGTAGAATAAGCTTATAGATAGCAATATCTAATGCACTATCATCACACATAGTTAAGGAGCATGTATTTCGTTACGTGAAGCTAGGATGTAGTTTAAACATAAGACTCCTACTTTCCCGCTACATTAATAGAGCTTCAACTGGCTTTAGCTTTTTAGTTATAGGGTCAGGCGCTAGCCCTAGTTGCTCCATTGTAACACTACCAAGTATATATACGTCTGGGTCACCGAAAACTACGGGTGTTGCACTAGCTCTATAGCCTTCAATCCCAATGCCTATCTCACCTATAGGCCTCTCAATAACCCTATTATCGGCTAACCTTAGCCTAGCGTATCTGAGAACCTTAATTTTAAGAGATTCAAGAACGCCCCGAGGTATGACCGTGTACGTAGTACCTGTATCTACAAGCAACTCCACACTCCTAGACCTACTTGGATCTAGGGGGTTCCATACGCGAGCCTTAACCCTAAACACACCCAAAGAAAACCCAATAAAAAGAGTATGCCAGTAATTAATAAACTTAAAAAAGAATAGCTACGTATCAACACTATGTGAAGATACTCTACGCCTTCTTAAAAAATGTGTTAGAATGAAAATCCATGATAGGGGAACCGGTAATTAACCATATATGAAGAGCGGAGTAATAAGGACGGAATTCTTAGCTATAAAACGATATGCAGTAATGTAAAAAATTAAAGTAAAATGAAGGTACTGTTATGTCTTCTTCGAAGAAGGGGCAAGTTATTATATCGTTATACATTCTAAGTAGTAGGGGAGTCGCTTTGGGGAGGAAAGATGTCTCCCTAGAAAAGCTTTGGAACACTTGGGACGTAAGGTGTATCAACGGGATAGTATTCCTCCCTCTCGGCTTCGAGATCCGAGTAGGGACCTATCATCCGCGAACGCGAGAATATATTGCAGAGTATAGGCGCGAAGGTGTGAGGCTAGGAACGCATAGTCCTGACTGCTCCGTGGCTGTGGTTAACCTAGAGCACAGGGGCAATTGTGTGAGATTGAGCTTTGGTAAGCCAGATCCCTATACAATTATAGGGGAGGTAAAGACCTTACGGGTTAAGGACGATTTTCATATAATCATAGAGGCCCTAAATCTATGGGGTAACAAGGGGATACTAGAATTCAGTCCTTCCGAGAGGAGGCTTACAGCCATCTACCCTAATGTCGATAGAGCGATATCCCTTGTAATTGATAAAGAGCCCCCTTACTGGGGCGTATATGTTAATGAAGAGCATGTAAGAGTGGATTTGGAGAAGCGAGGGCACTTGATTCCAACGGGTAAAAGGGGATCGATAGTGGCGTTCCAATTCCCGATGAGAAGTGGCGATAAGCTATACTTTGTCGCTTCTGTTGCTGAGACGTTAGATATCCTAAACAAGAAATGTATCAAGGTACTTAATAAGGCATCCGATCTCTTGAATAAACTTGCGGAAATGTATGAGGAGAGACGTGTTAAGGTAGTTGGAGGAGAATTCAATGGATGCGCCCAAGCTGTCATTGATGCTATAGCTTGGAATACTGTCTGGGATAACGTGAATAGTAGGATGTATACAGCAGTGAGTCGCGTATGGGCTTATGATGGATGGAAGGGCTATGTGCTCTTCGAATGGGATACATTCTTCAACGCCTTACTAGCCTCTATCGAAGACTGGGAGATAGCAGAAGCGAACATAAAGGCCATACTCAGTGAGATAACCCCGAGAGGAGTCATCCCAAACTACGCCTGCTCTCCAAATGCTCCCGTATCTAGGACTGGAGCATCCTGTGATAGGGCACAGCCTCCCGTAGGAGCATATCTAACCTGGAAGGTGTATCTAAGATGCAGGGACTTGTCGCTCCTGAGATGGGCTTATCCACGCCTAAAGAAGTTTCATGAATGGTGGTTTAAGGCTAGAGACGGTAACGGGGACGGATTGCTCGAATGGGGCTCCGATCCTATAGGAACCGATAAGTTTAGGCATACGCTCCAAGCCGCGAAATTCGAGTCAGGTCTAGACAATAGCCCAATGTACGATGAGGCCGAGTTTGTCGAGGAAAAGAATACCATGAACCTAATAGATGTAGGTCTAAACAGCTTATACGCATTAGACGCGTTATCGCTGGCTAAAATAGCCCAGGAGCTAAATCTTAAGAAGGATGCCGAGAAATTCCTTAGGGAGTATGAGGAGATGAAGGAGAGGATTAATAAGGTTTTATGGTGCGAGGAGGAGGGCCTCTACCTCAATAGGTTCTGGGATGGGAGGTTCTCAAAACGGAAATCTCCGACATGCTTCTATCCCCTAGTAGCTGGTATACCTGATAAGCATCGTGCTGAGAGAATGGTCAAGGAGCATCTCCTCAATTCAAGCGAATTCTGGGGCGAGTTCGTCATACCTAGCATCTCAAAGGATGACCCGGCCTTCAAGGATAACAATTACTGGAGGGGTAGGATATGGGGACCCATGAACTTCCTAGTATATGAGGGGCTTAAGCGATACGGATTTGACGAGGTGGCTTATGAGTTCGCTCTTAAGAGCGTGAAGCTCTTCATGAAGGAATGGCTTGAAGAGACGCATTACCACGAAAATTATAATGCTGAGACTGGCGAGGGCGATGATGTACCTAATTCCGATCCATTCTACTCATGGGGTGCTCTACTAGCCATTCTAGGCGTCCAGGAACTCTTTGACGTTGAGGATGCTGGGCTTAGGTTTGGCTCCTTAAGCGTTCGCGAGGTGAACGAGTTATCTAACTATCGTGTAGGTTGTACTTCATACTCGGTTAAGGTCGGCCCCAACGTGACCGAGGCTATGAGGGATGGAAGGACGTTCTTTAGGGCTAATAGGGCTGTAATCGTTAGGAATTATAAGAAGCTCCCGGACTACGTTGAGTTTGATATAAAAGGTGAAGGAACGGTAGAGGTCACGCTCTTCGAGTTTAGCCCAAAAGCACTAGTAGAGGTTTCCGTAAATGATCGTCGCGAAAGGATGACGGTTAATAAGGATGGCTCTCTTACCCTTAAGCTAGAGCTTAAGAGAGCAGAAACCCTGCATATTGCGATTAAGAGAATTCCGTGAAAGTTAAATTCCCCTTAATCTCGATAACTTCCTTATCCACTTAAGCTTGTTCTTGCCTTCCCCTACTGGTTAATCCTCATTAGCCAACATTACCTTCACGTTATACTTAACTAGACGTTAAATCTTCAGATAATGTCACAAATCTCTTAGCGAGAGAAGTGCACAAACTAAACTATTAATTTATTTTTAATTCATAAGGAATATATTACAAAAACTCTCAGGCGAGGGTACTCGTATTAGTGATGGGTTTTCTGGTAGCCGATATAATAAGCTCCTCCACGACCCTCCTATAATCCCTTGTTAACCATGGAGACTTCACGCAACTACCCTTATTTGAACCGGGAGCCAGCGATGTGTCGATAGAGGATGTAGGGGGCTCATCCACGTTCACACCCTAGTGGTGTACTATTTAGTATTTAATTAAATTAAGAATATAGTTCAGGCACTCACCGCCCTATCAGTACAGCCTTAGTAACATCAGAGAATTACTTCTTCTCCTCTATCCTCTTGTTCTCATCCAATTCCCTGAGTTCAATGAGCTCTTCCTCACCTACTATAACCTTTATGGCCCTCTTCAACATTTCTTCATCAAACTCCTTAATGTCATAAATTTTAACGATGATTTTGCTCAAACTCAACACCTACTCACTTAGCTATCTGACTAGCTAAGTTACTTATTAGTTACTATGCTGATTTCATACTCGAGTCGATGAAGTATTAATGGCCCAAAGCTTAAAGTTAAGCTTTTAGTTCGTTAACTAGAAGAAAGTAAGATTGGAACTTGATTCAATACTAATCGAAAAGCGTACTTGAATAAAATGTATTGACTCATCTAGCCTATTTTTGTCGAACTTTTTCATTTATTTCAGCAAACCACGCTCTATCAGTATCGCTGACGTTTAGTAAGCTTATTTGAACCGCTCTAGCATCTTTGTCAACATTTATGTAGCAAACTGGAACGTCAATATCTCCCTCTTTCACAAAATATTTAAAATCACTATCAGCTGTAACTATTATTGCGTTCTCAAGTTTAGCAACAGCAAGTAGCAGTACATCTTGGTGTTTTGTCTTTAAAAACTTAGAGATATCATGTTCTGTCTTTTGAGATATCCGTATGCGTATTCTATTGTATAACCTTGCCGCAGTTCTAAGACGTCTTGAATTCCAAACCTTAAATAACTTGTATTTTCCTAAGATTTCTGCAGATTCAATATCCTCACGAAGTGATTTAATAGCATTAAGTAACATTGAAAGTTTTCGCTGATCGCTAATGCACTCAGTCACAATCTGTTTTAAAACAACTCTGGGTACTTCAATATCAAGTATGAGGTCGGGTACTATGATTGTAGTATCAGGTCTACGGTATATCTCATTTGCATAAAGTGATAATATCTTATCTCTTTCATTCATTCGAGGAAATAAGATTTCTGGATCTAACAAAACAAACACTAATAGGTTGGTATCAAGTAGCACTAACCGTTTCTCCTGACTCACTGAGTTCGCCCTCTTCTAGGTTCTTTAGCGCATCATAGATGCCCCATGCTACAAATAGCTCAGTTCGAACCTTTTTCGCTATATCGTGAGAATAGCACAATCTGAAGAGGGCGCTCCATTTATCAGGATTTTCCCAAGGCGGTTCTTGAGGATAGAATTTAAGGGGGAGGACTTCCTTAAGTCCATAACCGAGAAGTGCTAATGCTTCTCTACTTCTCTCTGGATTGTTAGCTATTATTGCTAATGATGCAAGAACGTAGAGTGGTGCGCTCTCAGAAGCCTCCTTATGTAGTGCTAATTCCATTGCATACATGTGAACGCTTATATAGTACGCTACTTTATCACCATTTGCTAGGTAAATTATGTAGAATAGCCTAGATAGCTCGTTAAATAACGCTTTGATATCCTTTATCTTCCATATCTCATATGCTCTTCTTAGTTCCTTAGATCTTGCAGAAAGCTCTTTAGGTAAGCTCTCTATGTTAGCTCTTGCGTTTTTTAAAACCTCTTTGCTGACCTGCTCTATGACCTCTATTATCATCTCTAAATTACCAGATCTCACTATTTTTATAACTTCTTCAATTGCGTATCCTATCTCTTTTACTATTTCTTGAAGAGCTTTCTTAACCTCCTGATTTATATCATCAAATGAAGAGCCTAACTCATTAATTATATATACAGATCTCATACGTTGAGGAGTCATCTATTGTTTAACCTCTGTTTAACAGGTATTTATAAAAGATATATAAAGGTCTCGAGCTCCACTCTAATGATCCTTCTTAGGAAGGCAATGCGATCTGAATGTACCGTCTTAAAGAGATTTCCTAATGATCCTAAATCAGACTGTAGATCCTTAATTATATTGAGAAGAGGTCTTTCACTCATACTGCTAGTACCGTCCCGCCCTAGTTATTAGTTCCTGAGATCTAGAGGATGCCTCATAAGCTATACATTCCAAAGCCCTTTCAAGCTCCTCAAAATCGCTATCCCTATATTCTCCACTACTTATCCGCTTCAAAGCAGATAATGCACTCTCCAGTTTCTCCTTTACCCTCCTTAAATCAGCATAGCCGTACTCTTTTTGAAGAGCCTTAATTAACGGAGATAGAACATGACCAGACTTAATAGACCATTGTATTTCTTTAAGAAGATTTTGAAGTACAGATCTTACCTCTAAAACCCTCCTCCTCAACTCTCCTTCATCTTCGCTCACGGTAATTTTCAACCTTTTAAACTTTAGGAGAGTTAGAACAGTTAGTGCACCCTCTACCTTATGAGCTATCTCATTCAAACTCCAGGCCTCCGCTATAAGCACCCACCTAGTAGCCATACCCACCATGAAGAATAAGAGCTTTACCCAAAGTAAGCTCTAGTAACCCGAGAAGAATCCTAATGGTAGTAGTCTTGCCAGCACCATTAGAACCTAGAAACTCGAAAAACTCACTCCTTCCTACATGAAATATTACGTCATGAAGTGCCCTTCTACCATTAAACTCCTCAACCAACCCCTTAACCTCAACAACCCACTCCATTACTAGCTCACTTTCCTCCTCTGAAAACTCCTCTCTTTACAATAGACCAGTAGCTGTAGTAGATAAACCACAGAGTTGCTAGCACTAAGGTAACTATGTATATCGAGTTAACACCTTCCATTAGAATCTTCAATAACATATAAGTCACTACCACGATGTAGATTACTGTACTTATGATGTATGCCCTCTTCTGCCAACCATACTTCTCACTGGTGGTTATGGCTTGTAGTGCGGCATAACCTTCCTTAGTTAGAGTATACCTACCATCACTATTCAGCATTATGAGATTCTCCAGCTTCTTCAAGTGAAAATCTAGCTTACCACTACTCTTAATCCCAAGCTCCCTCTTTAACTCCGAGAAGCCCATAGGTCTCTCAGCAAGTAGCTTCAAAATCTTAATCCTAAGAGGGTGAGCTATTGCTTCAAAGGTCTCATCAGACCCCATACCACATCCCACTAAGTGTTACTAAGTCTGTAGACAAATATAATTCTAGGGTCGTAGATCAAGAGGTCAAGAAGACTAGACCAAAAACAAATCCAGCAGAAGCCATCCTCAGCCCGAAAACACGAAGTACTTTCGAAATTCAACCTTCAGCAATATAGGTACGAATACTTCATCCTTATACTTAGTTCTAGTATCCCTGGATTATTTAAAAGGAAGTGTAGAGACAGGCGGTTCATAAATTAATTATAGATTAATTAAGGTATCTTTTTATCATATGTTAAGTGCTATAAAGAAGCCTTCATGTATTGCATCAATCATTTTTCTTGGTTCCTTCGCATCACCTATTATATACACCTCTTTAGCTACTCTCTTCGCTATTTTAAGTAAACGTTGATCAAGTACTGGTTTTCGGCCAGTTGCAAGAATTACAGTGTCTGCAACCAACATCTCCTTATTGGCTGGAGGTCTAAAGACTATAACTCCTTCTTTCCTTATCTCTATTACAGGTGTATTTGTTAGTACCTTTATTCCGTACTCTCTGAGAATACCGCTTGGCTTCGTTAAAGCCATTTTAGATATAGGCTCTAAATCGGGCGCTATTTCTGGTAGCAACTCTACTATAGTTACTTCTTTTCCTTGTTGCGCCAAATGAAGGGCTGTCTCTATACCTACTAAACCTGCACCTACTATCACAACTTTACGGCCGGCTTTGACTTTACCTAAGAGTACGTCATCAGCGACTACTGCGTTTTCTACTCCTGGTATCTCAGGTATCAATGGCTCTGAGCCAGTAGCTATTATTATGACTTCTGGTCTCTCCTCTGTTATTAGTTCCTCATCAGCTTCCTTACCCATAAGAACCCTTACGTTAAGCTTCGATAATTGAGTTTCATACCATTCTAAGAGTCTGGACAAACGTTTCTTAAATTTCGGAACTGCAGCTATTTTAGCAGTACCACCTAATGTACGGTTACGCTCTACTAGTACGACATCATGTCCTCTTAATGCCGCAATTCTAGCTGCCTCAAGTCCTGCTGGCCCTCCCCCTATTATAAGTACTTTCTTTTTCCTCCTTGCCCTCGGTATATCTTCATCTCTAGGCCATCTATACTCAAAGCCGCATAATGGATTTACTGTACACCAACAAGGCTTTCCTAGGAATACTCTATTGCCTATACAACCCTCATTACAAGCTAGACATGGACGTATGTCCTCTATACGTCCCTCCATCACCTTTTTAGGCCATTCAGGATCTGCTATTAGCTGTCTCCCGATGAATACTGCATCTACGTATTCGTTTTTTATTGCCTCTTCAGCTACTTGAGGATCCGATATCAAACCGCCACTTATGACTGGTACTTCGACTTCTTTTTTAATTTCCTTGGCAAGTTTGAAAAACCAGCCTTCACTGTCTGTACAGTAATATGATGGTATTATAGTATCGATTGTATCATAGTTCCCTCCTGTAACATCAAATGCATCCACACCTACATCCACTAATCGCTTAGCTACCTGTTTTGCATAACTAATCGTTATACCACCATTTAAAAATTCATCTGCACAAAGCCTGAAAATAACAGGGTAGTCTTTTCCACAGAGCTCCTTAATTCTCTGTACTATCTCTAGAGCAAAAAGGATCCTATCAGCACCATATTTATCAGTACGCCTATTAGTTAAAGGAGATAGGAACTGAGCGATTAAATATCCATGAGTACCATGTATCTCTACAGCGTCAAAGCCTGCTTTTTTCGCACGTAATGCAGCACTTGCAAATGCTTCAACAAGCTCCTCGACTTCCTCAGTAGTGAGCTCTTTAGGAGTCTTAGAAGGCGGTATAGCTTTCCTCCCTATTGCAGATGGGCCTACTGGTTGCTCTACCTTTGCTTGTATTCCACCATGAACTAGTTGTATTGCTGCACATGCTCCATGAACTTTAATTATGTCAGCAAGCGTAGCAAGTCCTGGTATTAAGTTATCATCATATATTCCTAGTTCACCTTCAACTAACTTGCCATCTTCTCGAACATAACTTGCTTCAACTATTATTAAACCAACACCGCCACGTGCTCTAGCCTCATAGTAGGCAAGAAGCCTCTCCGTAACTTCACCTCTAGGTCCGGCATAGCCGACGACCATAGGAGGCATTACAAGTCTGTTACGTACCCTGAGACGACCTATATCTAATGGGCTGAATAGCTTATCAAATGGCATGTTCCTTACCTCGTACCTCACTAAATGTACAATCAAATATATAAATGAATCTTACATTTATGATAGGCCTATTAATAGCAAGTGAATGCGCCTTTACAAGAGCACCCCGCTAAAATCCTAATCGCTGAAAATGAACTCCTTGAGAGAGGAAGAAGGGCCTACACTAAACTACTTAACCGAGATTTAATAATGGCACTTGCATACCCTCACCTACTTACTGGCATACATTCGGATATTCTATACCTCTTCCTAAACATTTTCCTAATATCTTAGCATGCTCAACTAAAGCAAAAGCAGTAAGATTAGTAACTTTAATGTCAAAACTTAGTTTTAAACCATGAAGTAAGACTGTGGATCTACTATTGGCGGTACTGGCTCTGTAGATTGTGAATACTTTATTCTAGACCAGTGTGTTAAATTCATCGTTATGGCGATGAACATCCTTTTTCTCCGGAATGACCTCAATCGTCTAGAGATTTTTGATAAATTCATAACTAAAATCGTTCAGAGATAGCGAAAAAGCTACTCTTCAGCCTTATAGAAGCGCATTTCGCAGTAGGGATCTCCTTTTGCAATACACTTAGCCTCTTCTGAACGCATTTTAACTCCAAAGAATTCCTCAAACCAACCAGTATACATACCTCTTATAAAGTAACTCATAGGCCTAGTAGAATTCCCAAAACCTGAGCATTCAATAGAGTCATAAATCCTAATAACAGCCGTTTTATCCTTAAGATCGATATCAACTACTTCTACTCTTCCAAAACCTAGAAGCTGGAATAGAACCTTAGAAACTTCTACCACCTTCCCCCTATCCTCCCTTGCAATTTGGGAGTGTATTGCATAAGCGCGTTTACCATATTCATAGCCTATATAGTATAATAGCGCCTCAAATCCATTACCATACTCCTTAACAATAGCATTAAGCAACATCCTTATTAGAGGCTGTCTAAAGATTACAATGCGTTCTCCGTTTAGCGTTGGTGGGAACATCACTGTGTCTGCTACAAATCCTTTAAACAACGGCTCGATGACCTCAACCTCAATAATGTAATCCTTCTTTTTTAATTCCCTGATTATATCGTTAACGACTTCCCTTCTCCCGTCAATTGCAAAGAAGATTAGGCACTTTATCAGGCCTTTTAACTGGGGTCTTGAGAGCTTAAAGTGTACTATTGGTAGTTCATTTTCAGCAAATAGTTTAAGCACATCAGCAAGTACCCTTGGAACCTCTAACATCTCTGGCCTTATAACTATGTAGATACCATACACATCCAAGTGAGGGTAGTGTGCATAACGACCAATTTCATAGTTCCGAGAGGAATGCACCTTTGGAACCCACCTCCAAAATGAAATAAATTATCAGCTCTATTAAAATGTTACGGTTTATGGAAGGTTTTAACTTTAAAGTAACTTAGATTAAACTAAAACATATTGTAATATTT
>Ga0180300_10001216_pt1 | contig 11862 bp, 13 predicted proteins | sample GuaBasSediGuay15_FD_121798 | JGI IMG/M metagenome (GOLD analysis project Ga0180300, IMG submission 121798) | Subseafloor sediment microbial communities from Guaymas Basin, Gulf of California, Mexico - Guay15, Core 4569-2, 21-24 cm | ecosystem: Environmental > Aquatic > Marine > Hydrothermal... | reverse complement strand
TTAAAATTTAATATAGAATTTTAGCAGAAGAAAAGAACAAACCTTTAATAAGAAAACTTAACTTGAAACAAATGTTAACAATTTTAATTGCTATAGCAATAAATTTTGTTATATTTTGGGATTAGGATGAAGAAAAAAGGAGGAGAAAAGAGAAAAGGGATAATATTTATTATAGCTAGTTATAGTATAAGGAGGTTTAGTTATGGAGGTTAAAGTTTTTGATTTAGCAGTAGAGATTATAAGAGGAGATATTACTAACCAAAAAGATATAGAGGCTATAGTCAATCCGGCTAATGCTTACTTAACCCCCGGAGGGGGAGCTTCAGGGGCCATTCATAAAGCAGCTGGTCGGAAACTTTATGAAGAAGCAAAGACTCTTGCTCCTATAAAAGTAGGCGAAGCAGTCGTCACTTCTGGTTATAATCTTCCTAATAAATATGTTATTCATACTTTAGGTCCAGTTTACGGGAAGGATAAACCTGAACCGGAGTTACTTTCTAACTGCTATAAAAACTCTTTAAAGTTAGCTGAAGAGAAAGGTATTGTTTCTATTGCTTTTCCTGCTATATCCTGTGGGATTTTTGGCTATCCTTTGGAAGAAGCGGTAGAGGTAGTTTTTAATACTGTAAAAGAGTTAGCTCCTAAATTAAAAAAGGTTAAAAAAATAAGGTTTGTTCTTTTTGGGGAATCTGCTTTTAATATTTACAAAGAGAAGTTTTCTCAATTAAATAAGTAATTAGGATGAAGTGCGTTTCCTGTAAAAAGCCAGCTGAAGTTAAGATACTTTATAAGTTTTGCCGGGATTGTTTTATAACTCATTACCAGAGAAGAGTAGAGAAAGTAGTGAAGAAGTTTAACCTTATTGAACCTCAGGATAGGGTTTTAATAGCAGTTTCGGGAGGAAAGGATAGTTTAAGTTGCGCTGATGTTTTGGCTAGATTAGCTAAAATTATTAAGTTTAACCTGGCAGTGATTCACTTGGATGTGGGAGTTAATGCCTGTACTAATATAAGGACAGAAGCAGTAATAAAGACATTTTGTGAAGAAAGAGGAATTCCTTTTTATTTTTTGAGTTTTAGAGAGTATTTAGAGCTCCCCTTTGACTTAGAGGAATCTTTAAAATTTTCAAGGAGACCTCTATGTTCAAGCTGTGGGGCAATTAAGAGATATATCTTAAATAAATTTGCCCGAGAAAAAGGTTTTAATAAACTGGCTACTGGCCACTGTGCTGATGATATCGTAAGGTTCTTTTTTAAAAACTGGCTTTCAGGAAATTTTGACTGGATTTCTAAATTTAAGCCTATGACTGAATCCAACCATCCTAAGGTAATAACCCGGATAAGGCCTTTATTTGAAACTTTGGAAGCAGAAAATCTTGCTTATACCAAATTCCGGGGGATAACAGTTGCAGGGGGCTCCCGCTGTTCCTATTTTTTAAGGAAGGATAAATGGACTGAAATTTTAAGAAGTATTGATGAGAAGATTCCCGACTTTAAACTAGGCCTAGTAAGAGGTTTAGAAAAGATAGAGATAGAGTCTTCTTTCCAGGAGCCTTTAAGAGAATGTAAAATCTGTGGAGAGCCGACCAATAGAGAAATCTGTAGTATCTGTAGATTTAAGGAGGCCCTAAGAGTAAAGATTGGATGGGAAGGTTAAGTATAGAAAGTTCTTTAAGAGAGAAACTTCCTTCGTTCAACTTCTTTTGGGCAGAGTTTAGGGGGATAGAGATAGTTCCTTTCTCTTCAGAATTTCTCCAGGCTTTTGAGAAAGAGAAAGCCTCAATACTTAAGAATTATTCCTTAGAAACCCTGAAAAATCAGGAGAATATTTCTTTGACTCGCCAGGCTTTTAAGGCTTTAGGGTTAGACCCGGCTCGCTACCGGCCCTCTTCTGAGGCTCTCTTAAGAAGATTACTTCTTAATAAGGAGATAACCTTTATAAATAATGCTGTAGATTTAATAAACCTTCTTTCTTTAAAGTATAAGTTAGCCATGGGGATATACGACTCTGATAAGATTAAGGGAGATTTAGTAATAAGAGAAGGAAGAGAATCTGAGGAATACTTAGGGATTAACGCAAGGCTTATAAACTGTAAGAGCAAGATAGTCTTGGTTGATTCTCAAGGAGTGGTAGGCTCCCCTTACGTGGATTCTCAAAGGACAAAAGTAGACTGGCAAAGCAAAAATCTCATCCATGTTATCTATCTTGTTCCTTCTAAATTTAAGGAAGACTTCTCAGAAGCCAGAAAGTTAGCAAGCCACTTCTTAGGAGGGGATATTTCTTCTTACTGGAAGGTAGAGACTTTAAGGGAGAGGGGTTATAACCTTGGAGGTTAAAGATTTTTTCCTAAAGGAAGGGGGTTTATCTATAAGCGTAAGAAGAATTTTCTTGCCCCGTCAAAAGGTAGTATTAATTCTTCCCGGGTTTTTCCAGAGTAAGGATACTCGGATATTTAAGTCGTTACAGAGGAACCTTTCTAAGTTCTTTGATGTTTTCTGTGTAGATATGCCCGGGCACGGGAAGTCTCGGGGGTTCTTTACTTTTGGAGCCAAGCAGGAAGAACTAGCCTTTATTCTGGTTTTAAATCATTTGAGGAGGCTTTACCCAAGAATTGGGATTTTAGCCTTTTCTCTCTCTGCCCTGGTGGCTATCAATTGTTTAGCCCAAGATCAAGAGGGGGTGAGTTCTCTGGCTTTGGTTAGTAGCCCTTCTTCCTTCTCTAAGGTTGAATTCCGGTTTTATACTCTTGGAGCGTTAAGACTGGCTTTGAGGAGTTTAGATTTGAATCTGGGGGTGCTTTTGGGTTTCCCTTTTCTTAAAAAGGGAGTGCCCCTAGAAAATATTAAAAAGATTAATAATATTCCCATCCTTTTCCTTCAAGGGGGTTTAGACCCGATAATAGATAAAGAGCACACCTTTAAACTGGCTCAGGTTTATAAGGGAAAGAAGAAGGTCTATATATTTCCTCAAGGCTCTCATGCTGAGGACCTTTATCGGAGTTATCCCCAACAATTTTTATCTCAACTGGTTGAGTGGTTTAAAGAGACTTTAGACAGTGAGTAGATTAGTTATATTTTCTTGGGCTTTATATGATTTAGCTAATCAGTTTTTTGCCTTAAATATAGTATCTTTATATTTTGTGCGCTGGCTTACTTTAGAGAAGAATACACCTGAGATTTTTTACAGTATAGCTTTTGGGTTATCTTTAGTTTTGGTAGCAATATTTGGCCCTTTCCTGGGTAATCTTGCTGATAGAGAAACTAAACACAGAAGATTCTTGGTATATTTTACTCTTATTGCTATTTTCTTTACACTTCTTTTAGGATTTTCCGAAGAAGTGATTTTGAGCTTAGTATTTTTTTCTCTGGCTAATATGGGGGTGCAGATGGGGGTAATCTTTTACAATTCTCTTTTAGCTCAAGTCAGTTCGCCGGAAAATGTAGGGTTTATCTCAGGTTTAGGAAGGATGTTTGGTTATTCGGGAGCAATTTTAGCCTTGTATCTTAGTAAGCCAGTATTTTTAAATCAGGGGTATAGAGGAGTATTTTTCCTTACCGGGATTTTATTTTTGCTATTTTCTTTTCCTTGCATGTTTTTTGTAAAGGAGAAAAAAGAGGTTATTTCTGATGAGGGGATTCCCGGAAAAACTTTTTTCCAATTTTTTTCCCAAGCCAAGAAAATTTTCTCTCAATCAAAGGATTTCATAAACCTTTTAAAGTCAGCATTTTTTGGGTTTAGCGCAATAAATGTAGTGATTCTTTTTATGTCTGTATATGCCAGTAAGGTTTTTGGCTTTTCTTCAGAAGAAGTAATAAATTTGATAATTTTTTCTGCTTTTTTTGCCCTGGGGGGGAGTCTATTTTTTGGGTCTATCAGTGATTATTTAGGTTATAGAAACTCTCTTTTAGCTGTGTTTATCCTTTGGGGAGTATGTTTTTTAGGAGGAAGTCTTTTGGATAGGCCTTTCTTTTGGGTAATAGGAGCTTTAGCAGGAGTAAGTTTGGGAGGAGTTTGGGTGGTCTGTAGAGCCTTGGTAGTCAGGTTGGTAAAGAAAGAAGAGTTAGGGTTAGCCTTTGGCCTGTTTAACTTAATAGGTTATCTTTCGGGGATATTGGGCCCTCTATTTTGGGGAAGTATTCTTTTCTTTACTTCTTCTTGGGGAGACTTCAGCTACAGAATAGCCCTCTTTAGCCTGATTTTTTTCATATTATTGAGCGTTATCTTTCTTCTGCGCCTTCCTAAATTTCTTTAGAAAACTATTTGACGATATCTAAAAGAAAAAGTATAATTTTTGTTAAAGTATGAGAGTAAACTTAAGACTTTTAATTTTCTCTTCCCTTCTTTTACTTATAGCTCCCCCCTGTTTCTCTTTGCTGTTAGTAAAAGATTTAAAGACAGAGTCTTTAAATTCACAAGCTCCCTCTCAGTTAGACTCTGAGAATTCTTCTCAGGTAATAGAAAAATTAATAGAAAAATTAGGTAAAGAGTTAGAAGAGAGAGAGAACCAGATAGAGCTTCTACAGGAAAAGATTAACGAATATTCTCAAAGATTGAATGAGCAAAATAAGAGAGAAAAGGAGTTAATTTTTCAGATTGAAAAGAATAAAGCTAAGATTGCTGAACTTACTAATAAGCTTAAAGAAGATAGAGAAAAATTGAGAAAACTTACTTCTCAACTTAAAGAGAAAGAAAGAGAGGTTACCTCTCTTAACGAGAAGCTTAATTCTTTAGCTGAGAGGCAAGAAGTATCTTTAGGTGGAAAAGAAAAGCTTATTAAAGAGTTAAATAAAAAAATTACTGAGTATACCCAGAAAGAAAAGGAATTTAAAGAGAGTTTAAATAAGAAAGATATTCAGATTGATAACTTAAATAAAAAATTAGAAACTTTGTCTCAAGAAAATAACTCCTTATCTTCTCAAATTCAAACTCTTAAGAAAGAGAATGAGGATTTGAGAGAAAAAATTAGTTTTCTTGATAAGAAGATAAAAGAAGAAAGAAGATATACAGAAAGAAGTAATGAGGAGAGGAAGAAGCTTAGAAAAGAAATAGATTCACTTAATACCCAGCTTAATAATTATATTAAGAAGTATTCTCAGGCTGAGGAAGAAATCAAGGCTTTAAATAAAGAATTAGAGAGTCTTAATAATCGGGTTATTCAGAAGAATCGTTTAATATCTCAACTCGAGAATAAGCTTAAGAAGGAGGAGAGTTTTAGAGAAAGGCTTGAGGAAGATACTGGTAAACTCAGAAAGGAAAAGAAAAATTACCTTGGTGCTATTAAAGAAAAGGAGCGTTTAGAAGATAAACTGGAAAAGGAAATAAAAGATTTGAGGGATGAGCTGAAAGATAAAGAAAGAATAATTCAAAATTTGAATAAACAGATTGCTGATTATTCACATGAGCAGGAAGAGATGCTTAAAAAGATTCAATTGGATTTTCAGGAAATTGACAAACTAAATAAAAAGTTAGAGGATTTAAAGAAGGCAGTCCAGATAAAGGAAGTTTTACTGAGAAAACTACAGGATGAGAATAGCCTTCTTAAGATAGAATTAGCCAAAAAAGAAGTTCCCACCAGTTTTTCCTCAGAACTTCAAGAAGCAGAAAGGGAGATTTCTCAACTAAGAGAGAGACTTTATTTGAAAGAGAGTTTATTGAAGGGAAAAGAGAAGGTAGTTTCTCAGCTCCAGGCTGAGATAGTTTCTTTTTTGAAAGCCCAAACATATTTAAAAAATAAGCTTAGAAATATGAAGGAGAAGTTCGACTCCTTAAATAAAGAATTAAGTTCAGTAAGAAAGGAACTTTCAAATTCTAAAGATAAACTCAGCCGAATAACCAAGGAAAAACAAGAACTTCTTTCTCAGTTAAGAGAGATGGAAGAAAAAAACCAGGGGTTGATTTCCCAACTTAAGGAAAAGGAGGTTTTAACCCAGAAGATAAAGATTTTAGAAGATAATCTTGCTAAGGCTAAGAGTAATATTTCTTTTTTAGAACAGGAAAAGGAGGAGCTTGCTTCTCAGTTAGAAAAACTAAAAAAAGAGAATGCTTCTCTTTCTTCAGAGATTCAAAAATTAATCTCTAAGTTAGATTTGTATCAGAAGAATATAGAGGAAAAAGACAGGCTTTTGGAGGAAAAAACTTCTCTTTTGAAAAAGACCAAATCTTTTCTTTCTCAATTTAGAGAACGGATAGAAGCTCAATCCCAAAAAACGAGTAACCTTTCCCAAGAGAGAGACGAACTTAAAACTAAAGTTGAAGATCTTAAAAAAGAATTAAGCCTTCTCCGGCAAGAAGCAGAGGAGAAAGAAAAGTTTTTATCCGAATATAAAAGAGATAGAGAGGTGGTATTAAATTATCTTAAGGAAAAAGACACTCTGAATGAAGAGATAGAAGAACTTAGAAAGGCAATCTTAGAAAAGGATAAAGAAATAAATTATCTTAAAGAAGTAATTAAGTCTGCTTCTGAGAAAATTAAATCTATTGTTCCCTCTTTTTCTGTTTCTGAATAAGCTTTTTATGAAGATTTCAGAAAAAATACCTTCTTCCTTAGAGAGAATTCCCTCGTTTATTTCAACAATTATAGAAAGAATTAGACCTTTAGGAATTCCCGAAGAGGAGATTTTTAATATAAGACTTTCTTTAGAGGAAGCGTTAGTAAATGCTGTTAAATACGGCAATAAATTAGACCCTCAGTTAACTGTAGAAGTAAAGGTTCAATTAGATTCTGATAAGTTAGTTATTGAGGTTAAAGACCAGGGAGAAGGCTTTGATTTTGAAAAGCTGGAAGACCCCACTAAAGAAGAGAATATTGAGAAGGTAAGAGGCAGAGGGATATTTTTGATGAAGAATCTTATGGATGAGGTCATATTTAAAGAAAAAGGGAGCCGGGTAATAATGATAAAGTTCCTTAGAAGGGAGGCTTAATATGAAGATAAGAGAAGAAAAGCAAGGTGAGGTTTTAATCTATGCTTTAGAAGGAGAGGTAAATATAAATACTTCTCCGGAATTAAGAAAGGCGTTTGATAAAATAATTAGGGAGGGTCAAAAAAAAGTTATTGTGGATTTTTCAGAAATTTCTTATATAGACAGTTCGGGGTTGGCTACTTTAATTGAAATGTATCAACGCTTAAAGAAAAACGGAGGTAGGCTGAGGCTTTGTGCAATGGGAGAGAAAGTAAGAAGTGTTTTTGAGATAACTAAGCTGGTTAAACTATTTGAAATTTTTCCTAATCTTACAGAAGCTTTGGAGGGGTTTTAATGATTTCTTCAATAGGAAGATTTATAATCGGTGTTTTTTCATCTACTGGAGGGGTGGTGATTCTTTTCTTGCGTACTCTTTACTGGGTTTTTATTGGACCTTTCCAGAAGAAGCCAGTGAAGTTAGAAAGTGTGTTTTATCAGATGGGTTTTACTGGCTTACGTTCTGTTTTAATAGTGTTTTTTGTAGCCATATTTACGGGAATAGTTTTGGCTATGCAGACTGCATATCAGTTGGAGAAGATGGGAGCAGTTTTGTATGTTGCTTCTTTGGTAGCAATATCTTTATGCAGAGAATTGAGCCCGGTTTTGACTGCTCTGGTAGTTGCGGGAAGAGTAGGTTCAGCAATTTCTGCGGAATTAGGGACGATGAAAGTTACCGAACAAATAGAAGCTTTAGAAATTATGGCTATAAATCCAGTAAGATTTCTGGTAGTGCCCAGATTTTTAGCTTTGTTTTTTATGCTTCCTTGCTTAACTATATTAGGCAATCTTTCGGGGATATTAGGGGGGTTCTTGGTGGGTGTAGGAAGCCTCAATATAAACCCTTATCTATATCTTCAGACAAGTTTTAAATATTTAGAATTAAAAGATATATATACCGGGCTAACTAAGTCATTTGTTTTTGCTATTCTTATTGCTTTGGTAGCTTGTTTTGAAGGGCTTAATACTACTAAAGGGGCTGAAGGAGTGGGGAGAGCCACTACTCGCACTGTAGTTATAAGTTTTATTTTAATTATCTTAGCAGATTGTGTCCTTACCTCTATATTCTATTTTTCTAATATGTAAGCTATGCAGAGAGATTATTCTCAGGAAGCTATAATATCTGTAAGGGGAGTAAGCAAAGAATTTGATGGCAGAAAGATTATAGATAATGTAAGTTTTGATATTTATTGTGGCGAGACATTTGTGATTATGGGCTGTTCAGGTTCAGGGAAAAGTACTCTGTTAAGACTTATGACCGGAGCAATTAAACCTACCGAAGGCAGTATTATAATTAAAGGCAAAGACATATCTAAACTCAGGACTTATCAGTTAGATGAATTAAGAAAGAGTTTTGGAATGCTTTTTCAATATTCAGCCCTTTTAGACTCTTTAACTGTTGAAGATAATGTAGCCTTGCCTTTAAGAGAACATACAAAATTAGATGAGGAGATAATTAAAATAATTGTCAAGATGAAACTTTCTTTAGTGGGTTTGAGGGGTTTTGAAAAGTATTATCCTTCTCAGATTTCTGGAGGCATGCGTAAGAGAGTAGGTTTAGCCCGAGCCATTGCTTTAGACCCGGATATTGTCTTTTATGATGAACCTACCTCAGGTTTAGACCCGGTAGTAGGAGGGGTAATTGATAAGTTGATTAAAGACCTCTCGGAAAAGCTCCTCATAACTTCAATAGTAGTAACTCATGATATGCAGAGTGTATTCAGAATTGCTGATAGAGTAGCTATGGTCCATAAAGGCAAACTCATCCAAGTAGGAACTCCCCAGGAAATTAAAAATTCTGAAAATCCTTACATAAAGCAGTTTATAAACGGGTTGCCTCAAGGGCCCATAGACTTCTTTAAGGAAGATATTGGGATATTAGAAGAGTTTATTTAGAAAGGAGAAAAGAGATGAAAAAGTTTAGTAGTGAGTTTGCTGTGGGATTGTTTTTTATCCTCTGTATTATAGGTCTTTTATATCTTACTTTAAGCACAGGAAAAGTCAGCCTTAAAAATGAAGGCTACTACATCTATGTTAAGTTTAGAGATATCTCGGGTTTACAGAGAAATGCGCCGGTTATGGTTAACGGCTTAGAAGCAGGAAGGGTTCAGGATATTGAGACTAAATATACCCTTCAGGGAGCTGAAATCCTCTTAAAACTTTTAATTAATAAAGATATAAAAATAGGGGAAAATCCCAAGATTTCTATTAAGACTTTAGGGCTTATGGGTGAGAAGTATGTCCACATAGGTTCTTATCAGGGAAATAGTTTTATTAAGCCGGGTACAACCTTAGAAGGAAAAGCCTCCTCAGACTTAGATTTTTTAATGGAGAAAGCTGAAGATTTATCTAAAGATTTTAGTGTCCTTTTGGATAATGTGAACAGTTTAACTTTAGAAGTTAAGAATTTAGCCAAAAATCTTAATTACACCGTGGAAGGCAATCAGGATACTATTTCTAAAATTGTAAAGAATTTAGAGGTAACTACCAAGAATCTTGAAGAACTTACTTTTGACTTAAAGAAACACCCTTGGAAACTTCTCCATAAAGGGAAAGAGTAGAAAATAGTTTAAAGTTTAAAGTTTAAAAGTTTAAAAGTTGAAAGTTTTATTTTTACAGGATTTTAGTTAAAAAAGGAGGGGTTATGAAGAAAGTTTTGTTTTTAGTAGGGGTGTTATTATTTTCTTCGTTAAATCTTTTGTTTGGTCAGCATTTAGAAATAGTAGATTTAGAAGGAAAAGTTCTGGTGAGAAAAGTTCCTTTAACTTGGCAGTCAGCAAAGTCAGGTATGTTCTTAGATAAAGACTATGAATTGAAAACTTACTCTAATTCCAGCTGTATTTTAGCTTTTGATTCTGAACTGGAAAATGTTATAAAGATTTCTGAGAATTCTCAGGTTAAGATAGAAAGTCTTTTTCCTTCCCGAGTTTTTATCTCTCAGGGAAGAATTTTTTCCTTAATTAAGGATTTAAGGCAGGCTCAAAGCTTTAAAGTAAGAACTCCGGTAGCTGTAGCCGGAGCAAGAGGAACCGGCTGGATAAGTAGTTTTGGAGGGTCTGCAGAATTCTTATGCCTTGAGGATAGTATTCATATTCAAGGTTTTGACCCTCAGGGAAATTTAACTGGAGAAGAAGATGTAGATGAAGGTTTTGGTATAGAAGTAGATGAAGATGGAGAATTAGGAGATATTTTTAAACTTACCTCTGAGGATTATCAGGATTGGCAAGGGTTTAAGGAAGACTTAGGAGAGATTGTGGAAGAAAGAGGAGAAGAAGAGACTGTTGGAGAGAAGGAAGGAGAGGATAGCGAGGAAAGCTTAGAATATATGGAGAATTTAAGAGATGAGGATTTAGAAGATGTGAGAAGAGAAACGCAGGAGGACCAAAGTCAAGTTTTTCAGGAAGAGAAAAGAGCAGAAGAAGAGCAAAGAGATACTACTATTAGTGGAGAAGGAGGCCAGGATGAAGGAGGAACTTTGCAAACACAGTAATAGATTTTAATAGACCCTGAAAAAGGAGAGTTATGAAGAAGATATTATTTTTATTGTTGTTAATTTTTCTGAGTGAAAGCTATGGATTTACCCAGGGTTCTGAAGATAGAGAAGCAAAACTTTTAAGGATTAAGAGGCTGGAGCGGGAGATTCTTAAGAAGAAAGCTCAAGCAAAACTTTCTCAGAGAATAAGAGTTTACTCTGGTTATGATAGTAATGTAGAATTGACTTCGGAGAGAAAAAACAATACTTTTGAAGGGTTTTTATACTCCTTAGACTTTAAGAAGCCTGTTGGAGAGCAGTTATATTTTAAGGCTGATTACGACTTAGATTTTAAAGATTACAACAAAATAACCGATGCTTCTACTCTTTTAAACCACCTTAAATTAACTTTAGCCAATAAGTTCTATTTTTGTGAATTAGGTTTAGGTTATGATTTAAACTGGCTTTATTATCCTAAGAATGATTACGATTTTCTTCTTCACAAAGGGTTTTTGTATTTAACTAAAGAATTTCCTAAAAAAACCTATCATCGTTTAGAAGTTTATTATGCTTTGAAAGACTATCAGGATAGAAAAGCTTTAGGTGATTCCCTAATTAGCTCTCAAAATAAAACTCGCTTAGACCGGCGCCAGGGAGCCAGATACACCCTTACTTGGATAGTCAAACCTTCTTTAGCTCTGAGATTTGGCTTCAGTTTTTACACTAATAATTCCAACGCCCGTTATCTTGACTATTATGACTATAAGATTTTTGGGCCTTCTGCTTATCTGTATCTTAAATTATTTAAAAATATTACTTCTTACTGGGGGGTATCTTATTTCCAGAGAGACTACCAGGAGAGAACAGTAACTTCAGCTAATTTTAAACAGAAGGATCACCTCTATATAGGAAAAACAGGCTTAGTCTACAAATTAGACCGAAATAACTCTCTATTTTTAGACTATACCTACCGGGAGAATTCTTCAAATGACAGTTTGCAGGAGTATTCAGAAAGTCTTGTCAGCTGGGGCTGGCAGTATAGATTTAAGTAATGACTTTCTTTAAAAAAATTTCTCCTCCCTATATAGTTTTATTTTTTTCTCTTCTTGTTGTAGGAATTCTTACCTTTTTTAATGCTTTTTCAGGAGGAGAACTTTCTCTCTATGATTTGAGATTTAGGTTAAGGGCTCCTTTAAGAGTTTCTCCTGATATCCTGATAATTGAAATTTCAGATGATACTTTAGCTAACTTAGGCAGTTGGCCTATTCCTCGGGATTATCACTCTGGACTCTTAGATATATTAAGAGAATTCAGGGTAAAGTCAGTAGGTTTTGACATTCTCTTTAGTGAGCCTACTTTCTACGATAAAGTTTTTTCTTCTTCAATTAAGGCTATAGGCAATGTTTTTCTGCCTTTAGCCTTAGATTTACAAC
>Ga0180300_10001215_pt1 | contig 11864 bp, 14 predicted proteins | sample GuaBasSediGuay15_FD_121798 | JGI IMG/M metagenome (GOLD analysis project Ga0180300, IMG submission 121798) | Subseafloor sediment microbial communities from Guaymas Basin, Gulf of California, Mexico - Guay15, Core 4569-2, 21-24 cm | ecosystem: Environmental > Aquatic > Marine > Hydrothermal... | reverse complement strand
GTGCGGTTGTTCTTGGTCTCGCCCGTGCCTTAGAGAAATATAAGCCGGAGCTGAGGCCGATTCTTAAGAGTGCCGGTCACCTCACCCGTGACCCGAGAGAAAAGGAGCGGATGAAGTACGGTCTGGCCAAGCGGCGAAAGAGATTCCAGTTCTCAAAACGATGATCGATATCAAAGCACTTTTTGAGGCCGGAGTCCATTTTGGCCACCGTCGTAAGAAATGGAATCCCAAGATGGCTCCCTACATTTATACCAGAAAGGGGGATATTCACATCATCGATCTTCGCCAGACTATGGACGCCATAAAGGTCGCCTGTGATGCAGTAAAGCAGACGGTTGAGGAAGGGAAGGATGTCCTGTTTGTCGGAACCAAGAAACAGGCCAAAGAGATCATCCAGGAGGAAGCAAAGCGATGCGGTGCCCACTATGTGACGGAACGCTGGCTCGGTGGTCTCCTCACTAACTTTGCCACCATCTCCCAGCGGATCCAGTGGCTCAAGGATGTGGAACGGATGAGAGATGATGGTCGACTCTCCCAGCTTGATCCGAAGCAGGCGATTCGGATCGAGCGGGAATATAATAAGCTACTCAAGAATTTGGTTGGGGTTCGGGAAATGGAGGCCTTACCGGGCATCATATATATCGTCGATGTCGTCAAGGAGGAGATTGCTGTCCGTGAAGCAAAGCGGCTCGGTATCCCTACCGTTGCCCTCATCGATACCGACGGCGATCCCACTATGGTTACCTATCCGATCCCCGGCAATGACGATGCCGTCCGCTCGATCGGCCTCATTACCAGATTTATTGCCGATGCGGTTTTGGAAGGTAGAAAGGGGTTTGAAGATGAAGGTTGATATCGATAAGTTGAAGGAATTGAGGGCAAGGACCGGTGCCGGTGTTGTCGACTGCCGGAATGCCCTGCTCGAGTCCGGAGGGGATCTTGATCGGGCGATTGAGATTCTACGTAAGAAGGGGATAGTTAAAGCAGCCAAGAAGGCGGGTCGGATAACCAAGGAAGGTATCATCGATGCCTACATTCATCCTGGCGAGCGAATTGGGGTTATCCTCGAGGTAAACTGTGAGACCGACTTTGTTGCCCGCAATCAGGAATTCCGGCGCTTTGTCCACGATATTGCCCTCCAGATCGCCGCCACCGATCCCATTGGGGTTTCTCGAAGTGATATTCCTGGAGAGATAATCGAAAAAGAGAAGGCAATCTATAAGAGCCAGATCGATACCGAGAAAAAACCGCCCCACATTGTCGATAAGATCATCCAGGGTAAACTGGAGAAGTTTTATCGAGATGTCTGTCTATTGGAGCAACCCTTCGTGAAAAACCCCGACATCACTATCGGCGATTACCTCAAGGAGCAGATCGCCAAATTTGGGGAAAACATCGTTATCAGGAGATTTACCCGCTACGTCCTCGGTGAGTAGATACAAACGGACAATCATAAAACTCTCAGGTGAACTCCTTGGCAGTAATGGCGTCTTTGATGCCCAGTCAATTCGATCGATTGCCGAACAGCTTATCGACTGTCAGGGTCGGGGCTATGAGGTCGGTGTCGTTCTCGGCGCCGGTAACATCTGCCGGGGGAATGAGTTGGTGAGCCTCGGTATAGATCAGGTCGATGCTGATCAGATGGGGATGCTGGCCACTTCAATCAACGGCATTGCCTTAGCATCGATGATTAGAAAATTGGGGGGGAGATCACAGATTATTGGTAGCTATCAGATCCCCGGTGTGGTTCTTGGGTTCAAGCGTGATGAGGCGATCGATGCACTGGAGGGTGGTCAAATAATCATCTTCACCGGCGGCACTGGAAATCCACTCTTCACCACGGACACTGCGGCGGTGATCCGGGCGGTCGAGCTCGGAGCCGATGTTGTCCTCAAGGGAACCAAGGTTGATGGCGTCTACTCAGACGATCCGATGAAGAACCCCGATGCCCATCTCTATGACCGGATCAGCTTTAAGGAGGCGGTCAACCAACGACTAAAGGTTATGGATATTACTGCCCTGGCAATCTTGGAACAGGCCAGAATTCCTCTGGTTGTATTCAATGGCTATAAGAAGGTAATCAAGCAGATCCTCTCTGGAGAGAAGATCGGAACCTTGGTCTATCCATAATAGGAGGAGGGATGTGGCAGGAGGTCATCGAAGACGCTGAGAAAAAGATGAAGAAGTCGGTTGAGTTTCTTAAGGAGGAACTACTTAAAATCAGATCCGGCCGTGCCCATCCAGCCCTGGTAGAAGGACTGAAGGTCGAATACTACGGCAGTCAGGTCCCGCTCAAACAGATCGCCTCGATTGGTGTCCCTGAGCCCCGTCAGCTCGTTATTCAACCCTGGGACAAGACCAGCTTACCTGAGATTGAGAAGGCAATACTTAAATCTGAACTCGGAATAACACCCAAGAATGAAGGGAATCTGATTCGATTGATTCTGCCCCCGCTGACTGAAGAGCGGCGTCGCGATCTGGTAAAGATGGTTAACCGGTTTGGTGAGAACCAGCGAATTGCAATCAGGAACATCAGGCGAGAGGCAAATGAACTGATTAAAGATCTGGAAAAGGAGGGGGAAATATCCGAAGATGAAGGCCAGCGAGCCCGGAGTCAAATTCAGAAGCTCCACGACAGGTATATTGAAGCGATAGAGGAGATGATAAAGGAAAAGGAGAAAGAGCTACTCCAGTTCTAAGTTAGATAACCCCGCTCGAGATATTCTGGCTCTGAACCCACCCTGTCGATATTATATCTTCGCCCCTCAATAATACTTTTTGCGGCTAAAATTCCCATCTCTAAGGCATGGTCCTGATTATTATACCGGAAACTGCCAGCCCTTCCGGCCAGAATAAGATTATTAAGATCGCTCAAATAGTCCTTAACTCTATCCAGATGGTCTTTATAATCGAGATCATAGACTGGATAGGCATATTTCTCTCGATGGATATAGCAGTTAATAACATCTGTTTTCTTTACGAAGCCGAGTCTTCCTAACCAATCCAGTGTGATGTCGGAAAGCTCTTCCGGCCTCATCTTCCAGATTTCATCATTATACCAGGTAAAGTATTCGATGAGGAGCGAGGTTTTATCGCTGGGAGCAAGCTGGGAGCTGAAATTTTTCGGTTCCATTATCCGACCAAAGGGGATTTCGGGATCGGGGAAATAGATCCACTGATCTTCAAAAATTGATTTTCGATCCAAGGTAAGAAAAAGGGAGACATGAGAACGAAATCGGAGCTGAGCCGCCTCCTCCTCGATCTCTCTGGGTGGTGGTGGATCGAGCAAATAGACCAATTCGGTGATTGGTATTGTCGAGATGAGATGATCGGGTCGGAAGATTTGATCTCCTTCTTTACTTCTCACCACAACCTCGATCACTCGGTGGCCATCATGGTCTATCTTAACAGGATGGGCATTCAGGATGATCTTCCCCGATCCCTCTCCGATACGCTCCGCCATCGAGTCATAGATTAGGCCACTCCCTTCATCCGGATAATAGAACTGATCGACCAGGCTCTTTGGCCCCCCTCTTCTTCTGATCGTTTTAAGCACTGCCTCCTTAAGCGAAAGACCCCTTATCCTCTGACGCGCCCAGTCGGGAGAAATCAGCTCGCAGGGAAGTCCCCAGATTTTCTCTGTATAGTTGAGCATATTGAATCTTGCAAGCGTAGTGCCGAAATTGGAGATGATAAAATCTTTGAAGGTCCGGATTTCACGGTGTCTCAACCGCTCACTTAAATAATCGGCTAAGATCTTGATCGCTCGATATGGGCCAACCTTTATCAGGGCCTCCCCAATCCGGATCGGATAGTAGTAATACTCGCCATCGATGTAAAATCTGGTGAGACGATCAACCTTCCGCCAGCGCTTTCCTAATAATCCTCCGATGAGTTTATAAAGACTCGGGTTCTGGCTGAAGAAACGGTGCGGACCAATGTCACTTTTGAACCGACCAAAGGTAAGGGTTTTTGACAGACCACCAACCTGATTCTCCTTCTCAATCACAATAGTTTTACTGCGGCATTGAGTCAATTCCATCGCTGCAGAGAGACCGGTAGGACCAGCGCCAAGAATCAGAATCATCCTAACATCCCGAGAAAACTGAGGGCATCTTCGAACATCGAGATATTATTAAACATAACATAGGAGTTCTTCTTGATTAGCTTTTTTAGGTAACTCAACTCATTGGCCGAAAACTTTTTCCGATAACCCTTACCGCCATGAATACGGTAATAGCCAATCATTCCATGGACCGGCCTGCGCAAAAAAGGATCGACCACATCGATCAGATCAAGTTCGGAAAGGAGACCTTTTAAGTTAGGCCACTCCCCTCTCGACTCCCAACCCAAGATGAGGCCGGCACGGTCAATCTGATGAAAAAATTCTTTCAGTGAGTTAATATTCTCCTCGGTAGGCGTAAAGCTCCTTGGTGTTTGAAAGATGATGACCCGACACCTCAAGATCTGAGCAATCTCCTTAAGGTACTGCCAGACAAACTGGGTCGAGCGGTTCCAACGGAAGGAACCGAGCTGAGTTAGATCAACTTCCTTGGGGATACGTGCCTTCCGATAGGTGGGGGATTTCGGATCGTGGGTGATAAACTGTGATGCCTTAATAACAAATTCGAAATCTTCCGGTGCCTCCTCTCGCCATCTTACCACCGTCTTGATTTGCGGAAGATTGTAGAAGATCGATTGGATCTCAACAACCGGAAAGGTAGAGTAGTACTTAGTTCTTGCTACCGGGAAGCCGCAGCATCCGATTTTGGTTGCCATGATCGATCAATATCGATGATATGTTCTACCTCGACCCCCTTCTTGCTTAGCGCATCACCAATATAACGGCGGTGGCACTTCCAAGGGAACCGTTCAGCACAGATTATGCAGACCACCTTGGATCGGGCCACATCATAGATGGTCTCAATCCCTTCTTTAAATTGCTTGCTGGTGGTGAACCCGAAATATCCTCCCTTCCGATAACCTCCCAGCTCATTACCAAAATAGATATAACTGATTCCATTCTCACGACAGAGGCGTTTGAGGTTCTCGCCCCGGAAGTGTTCGAACTTTGAGGTTGGAAAACGGCGAACATCGAAGATGACCTCGATGCAATATTTCTTTAGTATGGAAATAAAGTGGTATGGTTTCCGGTTGCTGGTGCCGAGGGTATATATCTTCAAAGTTTGAGTCGCTCAGTAAATTTAAGTAGGGATTGACTCATCTCTGATAGACGCTGGGCATGATGATTCAGCTCCTGGATCACCGTAGTTGATTCTTCGATCGAGGCTGAGATCTCCTCGGTTGAGGCAGCATTTTCGCTGGTGATACAGGATACCTCTTCCATTGAGGCAGCGATCTTCTCCAGCTCTTCCCGCTGAGCAGAGATCCCCTGCTTCATATGTTCCAGTTTTTCCTTGATCTTGGCAGCGCTGGTCACAAGCTCGGCGATGTCGGTAATCGAGGTTGTGATTGCTTCAGACCCGGATTGGACCGCATTGGCGACCTCATCAAAGCCTATGATGATATATTCAATTGCGTTCTGCATCTGATCGATAATACGATAAATGTCACGGACCGCCTGATGGGAATGCTGAGCCAAACGTCGAACCTCTTGGGCCACAACGGCAAACCCCCTCCCCCGCTCCCCCGCTCTTGCTGCTTCGATGGAGGCATTAAGTGCCAGGATATTGGTCCTTTTACCAATCATACTAATGGTCTCCAGGATTTTTCCGATCTCAAGTGATGAGGCTCGTAAGGTTTCAATCAACTCCCCCTGTTCCTTTGTCTTCCTAGATATGAGCTCTATCCCCTCCATAATCTTCCGCGATCCCTCTCCACCTCTCTGAGCGGTCTTGGCCATCTCAGAAGCGAAGGCGAGTGCAGAATCGGCGAACCGGTCGGACTCCAAGCCCTGCCTTGCCGCATCCTTTGAGATCTGAAAGACGTTCCCGACCAGCTCAGCTTCTCTACCCGCAGCCTGAGAAATACCCTGAACCGAGCCGGTGATCTCCTGGCTTGCCGCCGATAATTCTTGAGCACTGGAAGCCAGCTCCTGAGAAAGCGTCGCCAATTCCTTAGAGAGTGATTTGGTGTTGAGAGCGATATCAGCAAAGCTGGAGACAACCTGGTCAACGATTTCCCCAAGGTGGTGATAGAAATCGAGATCGCCGCCAATCCTGACGGTAAGATCGCCCTCGAGGACCGAACCCAGACCATCCCTGATCCGTCTTAAACCTTCCAACTGTTGTTCGAAGACGAGACCGAGGATGAAGTTGACCAGGAAAAGGACAGCAAATTCAAGATAGAGAAGATTGTTCTGGACCATGGGCATAAGAACGACAATCGGAATAACCACTATAAAGGACTGGAGGAAAATCCCAAAGCGTTGGCCATAATAGACCGCCGGAACGAGGAAGATGAGCAATAGACTACCCAAGAGATTGGGGGTGAAATACAGGAAGAGTAAAAGCGCAATCGTGTCCAGGATCGCGATAATAGTATAATGGAGTGGAAGGAATCTAACGATAAGGTTGGTTATGAGGAGAAGGCCGACCGCGTAGAGGATCGATCTTGCTGGTAGTTCAATCCCCCAACTCTTGAGAAGGAAATAGAAGAGCACCAGTCCAAAAATGAGATAGAAACGATGGCGGAAGGAAGATCTCAGGATGCCGCGGATATAATCTGGATCAAGCCGAGCCATTAGACCTCGATCCTCTTCCCGAGGAAGAGATGGCGCTTAATCTTCCTTGTCGTCGTCTTGGGAAACTCCTCATCGCGGATGGTGAACCTTCGGATCCGCCCATACTCTGGAATCTCAGCACCATGTTTAATTATCTCATTTCTTATGATCTCTTCAACCCTTTCTCGATTGAGATCTTTGAAATTCTCCTCCAATTTCTCGAAATCAGGGTAGATGATGGCAACCACTTCTTCCTTTCCCTCGCTTCTTTCCGGGATAACCAGAGCTTCCTTGATATAATCACTTTGAAGTAGCTTCGCTTCGATCGCCTCCGGATAAACATTCTTGCCACCTGGGGTAACAATGATATATTTCTTCCTCCCAACGATGTATAGATAACCATCATCATCAAAATAGCCCAGATCACCCGTATAGAGCCAGCCATGCTTAATTGCCTCCCGGGTAGCCTCATCATTATTGTAATAACCCTCCATAACATTCTCACCCTGAACGATAATCTCTCCCACCCCATCGGGATTGGGATCGACAATCCTTACCTTAACCCCGGGGATCGGGAGGCCGACCGATTCGTTCTTCGGACGATCTGGTGGATTAACGGTAACAACCGGAGAAGCCTCAGTCAATCCGTATCCCTGAATGAGTGGAAGGCCGAGAGATTCAATCTGCCTGGCTACCCATCGAGGCAGAGCTGCCCCACCAGAGATGATATACCGGATGTGACTCATACCCAGTCCTTCTCTCACTCCTTTGAAGAGGAAGCCCCTTGTCTGAGGCAGAAGTTTGGTAATCGATGAGCAGAAACCAAAAATGATCCTCTTAGAAACCCCGGCATGACGGAGCTTCCTCTTAAATCCTTCAACAAACTTCTCCAGGATGAGGGGGACAACAAGAAGGACGGTGATCTGATAGTTCCTGAGTGCGGTGATGATATCCTTAGACTTGAGCGATCTGGGAAAGAAGATCTGAGCCTGATTATAGATTGCGGTAAGCAAACCGCAGGTGGCCGCAAAGGTATGATGCAGGGGAAGGAGGGACAGGAATCGATCATTCTTATCGTAGTCGATCGAGCGGTAAAGGGAATCAACATTGTTGACAACATTCCGGTGGGAAAGCATAACCCCTTTAGAGAACCCAGTTGTCCCAGAGGTGTAGATGAGGATTGCTAGGGAATCGAGATCAACCTCGGGAAGATCCCCCTCACCACGACGGAGGTCGTCGATCATTTCGAAACCAACGGTTCGGGCAATCTTCAACTCCGCAATTTCATCATACCATTTGGGATCGGCGAAAACGACCTTGGCTTTGGCATCGGTGATAATATGATGGATATCACTCAACGACAGCAACGGATCAATGGGAACAACCGTCATCCCCGCTTTAAGGATGGCGAAATAAATTAGGCACCACTGAGGAGAATTCCCTCCGATAAGGGCGATCCGTTCATGGGGTCTCAACCCCTTGGCCAAAAGGCCGAGGGCGAGCTCACTCGAAATCCGATCGAGCTCCCCATAAGTGAGCTCGACATCTTCCTTCTTAAGCGCCAGCTGATCAGGGGTCTCTTCGGCTGAGCGTTTGAGAATCATCCCGAGTGGCACAAGCTCCTTACCCTCTCGAATTGGAAACACTAAAGCCTCCTGATCCCCTCGCGTCCCACTTCGGTCAACTTTTTAACCATCTCCTCCACTGTGGTCTTCTCTCGAGAAAGCATAAACTCAAGTAGCATGGGGAGATTAACTCCAGTTATTACGGGTATCTGCAATGCCTTGCAAGCAATAGTGCAGCTACCACCGGGAAGGTCGGTGAAAACAACAACATCATCCATCTCCTTTATCGCCGATTGGATCCTCTTTTTCAACTCGTCCATCGAGAGGGCACGATTGGAAATGGCGACAACCTTCTCCTGTTTCCCGACGATGGTGAAAACCGCATCAACTAAAGCAAGCGGAAGATCACCATGGCCGATAACGACTGCTCCGATCAACCCCTCCGCCTCCTCATCGTAACCCGCTTCAGCTCTTCAGCATACTCCCGGGCAGAGTAGATCCCCCTCAGCTTCAGGAGATAATTCTTAGCAATGACCTCTATTATTACCGATACGTTTTTACCGGGAACAAGCGGAATCTTGAGATAGGGTAGCTTCACACCGAGAATGTCATAATACTTCTCCTCTACCCCGATCCTCTCATAATCTCCTTTTGCCTCATCCCAGAGAATCATCTCAACCACAACCTCAACCTTCTTATTGAGTCGAACGGCACTAACTCCGTAGATGCGTAGGATATCGATGATTCCAACTCCTCTGATCTCGATATGGTGACGGAGCTTATCCGACTTCTCACAGCCACTACCGAAGATCTCATCTCTCAAATTCTTCAACATCACCAGATCGTCTGCAACAAGACGGTGTCCCCGGTGGACCAGATCAAGGGCAAGCTCGCTCTTACCGATACCTGGTTTACCTAAGAGGAGGACACCAACCCCATAGATGTCGAGGAGGGTTCCCTGAATGATCTTGGTGGGAGCAAGCTTCTCCTCGAGATAACGGGTGAGGAGATGAATGAATGGGGTGGTTGAGATCGAGGTAGAGAAGACCGGGATATTCTTCTCCTCGCATTTTTTATAGAAATAGGAGGGCATGCGCAAGGATTTACTGATAATAAAGCAGGGTGGCTTCGGAGCGAGAAGTCGGTCAATCGCCTCATTCCGCCCTTTCCGATTCAAGGTCTTGATATAGGTAACCTCAGTCTTGCCGATGATCTGAATTCTCTCACTTAGATAATATTCCGTAAAGCCGGCCAGGACCAGACCCGGTCGGAAGATATCGACCGAAGTTATGTTGTTCCTCTTTAGCCCATCTTTGCCGGCAACAATCTTTAATTTAAATTCGCGACTCTTCTCTTCGTAAAGCTCTTTTACCTTCATGATCGGGGACGGTGCTCTTTGAGCTTCTCCTCTTCCCGCTTCAATCTTCGCCTCAGCTTATCGAAAAGATTATTTATCCCGACCAATAGATTTGGTCTTTTGGTATGGACACTGAGCTGACCACCGCGCAACTTGAGGAGAAATTCAAGTTGATAATTGGATCCATCACTACCGATAATCATACGCCCAGACATGATGCGATTGGAATAGTGGAAGAGCCGTTGATACTTCTTTTTGATTATAGCTTCAAACTCTACCGGAAGATCGAAATCACGGGTAATGATTTCGGGATCCATAAATCCCCCTATTTGATTATCATCACCAGTCCTGATGAGGCAAGACCGAAGAAGATTTTGGCAGTCTCAAACTCTTCGAGATTGGCCTTCTTCGCAATCTCTTTTATTGTAGATTTCCCATCGACAAAAGAGAGCACCCGCCACTCATTTGGGGTCAGTCTGATATTCTCCACCGTGGAGTCGGGCACCTCAACAATCTTGACCACAACATCGACCGAGGGGATAAGACGACTGATCTTATGCCATTCATCGATCTTGCGGGCGCTCTCCAATATGATATGTTGAATCGGAAGATCGATGGTATGTTCATCGGCGAGTTGCCCAATCTCAAAATTAAACTCACCCTCCTTCCAGCGGAGGATCTCCTCTATGGCCCGTTCTCCTTTCCGATCGCCACAAATGGCATGGGTAACAAGCCCACCCTCAAAAAAGATCTTACCCTTCCCCTTACCCTTTATAGTAAGACAACCATCTTTCTGAGAGAATTGGATCAACTGGAGGATATCGGCAATCTCGAACTCCTCCAGTCTACCGATCAGCGCCATATCAATCAGACTTCGGAGTCATCTGCCTAAACTTCTCAACCCGCTTCTGGATAAGTTCATCAATAGGTAACCGTTTGAGTTCATCAAAGGCCTCAATAACCTTCGTCTTAATCCGGGCTGCCGTAGCATCCCAGTCTCGATGCGCCCCACCCTCTGGTTCCTTAATGATGTCGTCAATGACACCAAAGTGGAGAAGATCTTCAGCAGTTAGCTTAAGAGCCTCTGCCGCCTCGGGAGCCTTGCTGGAATCCCGCCACAGGATTGAGGCACAACCTTCGGGTGAGATCACCGAATAGATCGCATACTCAAGCATATAGATCCGATCCCCAACGGCAATCGCCAAGGCACCACCTGAGCCACCCTCACCGAGGACAACAATCACAATCGGAACCGGAAGAACCGCCATCTCCTTAAGATTCCGGGCAATCGCCTCCGCCTGGCCCCTCTCTTCAGCCCCAACACCGGGATAGGCACCAGGAGTATCAACGAGCGAAAGAACCGGAAGGCCAAATTTGGCACCCAGTTTCATGATCCGCAATGCCTTACGATACCCTTCCGGATGGGGCTGACCGAAATTTCGGTAGATTCGTTCCTTGGTCGTCCGTCCCTTCTGCTGAGCAACGATCGCGATTCGATGGGGACCAATAATTCCAATCCCAGCAATAATTGCGGGATCACCGCGGAAGTAACGATCACCATGGAGCTCAATAAAATCCTCGGCAATCCTTTCGATGATATCCATCGAGTAAGGACGCTGAGGATGGCGGGCAAGTTGAACTCTCTGCCAACGATTGAGATTGGAGAAGATCTTTTTCTTAAGCTTCTCTGCCTCCCGGGTGAGCCTATCCAACTCCGGACCGATCCCATTGTGGCTGGTTGCCTTCAACTCCTCAATCTTTTTTTCCAGCTCCAGTAGTGGACGTTCGAAGTCAAGCCAGATCCCATCCATAATCAGAAATTGAATCCAATCCCGATATGTTTGGATATGCCGAGACCGTATGGATGTTGGGCAAAGCCAAGATCGATCGTAAGACCGTGATAGTGGTAACCAAGGCCAACGGTAGGAGTAACCTTATCCAAACAGAAAACACCGATGCGGATTGATAGCACCCTCCGATAGGTATATTCAACCCCACCAGAGGCAGTAAAATCGTCAGAGTGGATAAGGTAACTGAGCTCTCCGCCGAACACGAGCGATCCGATGGCATAATCAATCCCGCCAGTAATTGAGACCGGTGGATAGTAGCGGTTGGTATCCTGACGGATACCGGGATTGAAATCGCAGAGGCCGATTAGAATATCCATCCTTGTGATAGGATTGTAGTCGAGAACGAGATCGAGACAGTAAGAGCTGTAGCTTTCATCAAAAATCAGTTCATAGAGATAACTCACATTGAG
>Ga0180300_10001214_pt1 | contig 11869 bp, 8 predicted proteins | sample GuaBasSediGuay15_FD_121798 | JGI IMG/M metagenome (GOLD analysis project Ga0180300, IMG submission 121798) | Subseafloor sediment microbial communities from Guaymas Basin, Gulf of California, Mexico - Guay15, Core 4569-2, 21-24 cm | ecosystem: Environmental > Aquatic > Marine > Hydrothermal... | reverse complement strand
GTATGAGGCACTCATACCTGTTCTTAAAAGGCAAATCCCTGTGAGGGGACACTCACACAGGAGTGATGATATAGCCACATTCATAAGGTTGAGGGATGAAATAGGGTTTAAACTGGTGATTGAGCATGGCACTGAAGCACATCTTATAGCTGATTACCTGAAGAAGAAAAAGGTTCCTGTTGTTGTTGGTCCTTCTTTTTCAGCAAGGGTTAAGGTGGAACTTAAAGAGATAACATTTGATACACCAAGGATACTCTGGGAAAAGGGGATACTCTTTGCCATAATGACAGACGCACCTGTTGTGCCCATAAATTACCTTCCCCTCATGGTTGGTCTATCTGTTAAACACGGGCTGAAACACCATGAGGGGGTGAAGGCAATCACAATAAATGCAGCAAAGATATGCGGGGTGGATAAAAGAATAGGAAGGGTGAAGCCAGGATACGATGCAGACATAACAATATATGAAGGTGACCCCTTCACGGTTGAAGGAACATGTGTTGCCACAATCATTGATGGTAAGGTGATGTGGGGAGGAATTAAATAGTATCCCTCCCCTGAATAAATTTTACTACATCCTACAAAAGATAAACAATGCGGAGCGTGAAGGTTCTGCGTGCACCTGATACATGTAAAAAGTAAACACCTGGCACCAGTTCTTTATCAAAGGAGATTCTATTGTTTCCCCTGTGAAGGAATTGTTCTTTCGAGATAACGACCCTTCCAGCATTATCAATCAGTTTAATGGAGCAAGGGAAGGCGTCAGGGGACTCAAGGTAAACAGAACCTCCGTAATATACTGGATATGTTTTTACAGGGTTTTCCTTATGATCCACACCTGTTGAGGGGTCTGAAAGTTTAAGGCATAAAGCATCTTCATCAGATTCAGATGATACGCTACCCGAAATATAGATGTAATTATCAGCGGATACATCCACGCCCATAAAAGTCGTTGAATCAATGGGGTAAATATAGGTCCAGAGGGTATCCCCGTTCTTATCAAGCCTCTGGACATACCCATTTTGGGTATAATTCACTGTATACCAGTATAGACCTACACCCACATATCCACTGTCGGGTGTCACAGTGATATCATCAGGCAGGTCAGGGAAGTCAGTCCCATAGACCCTCTCCCATTCAGTATTAAGGTTGGAATCAAGTTTTATATAATAAAAATCATGTGTTCCATAGGGGGAATAAGCGTATGTTTTACCCAGTATAATAAACCCATTGTCAGGGGTTCTCCTCATGGAAACCATTGCCTCTCCACCATTCCCACCATAATTCCTTGTCCAGAGGGTATCCCCTGCAGAATCTGTTCTTATAATCCATATGTATGTATTTACCCCTTCATACTCACTTGCACCTATTATATATCCCCCATCTTCCAGCTGGTATATTCCATATCCAGAACCACTTGAAGTATCAGTCCTTTCATAGTACCTGTCCCATTCTAAATTGCCCAGACTATCTGTTTTCACAACATAAACATCATTCCTTCCTGATGAACCCGTTGCAATGAACCCACCGTCCCGTGTGGTGCTCATTCCATAGATATAATTGAGGTCACTTGAATCTCCCACCCCCTTTGCCCAAAGTGAATCACCATTGGGAGAAACCTGCATTATGAAGAATTGTGTGGGGTTCCCACCTTTTCCTCCAAGGATTAAATCACCATCTGGCATTTCAAGTATTGCATTTGCATACTCTTTATTCATATCTTCCCCAAAACGTCGTGTAAATACCGTATCACCATCTGGGGTGATTTTTATCAGGTAGATGTCTTCGTATGTGGTGTATGAATGGGTGATACCAGCAGCATAGATGTAGCCGTCATGTGAGACAAGGAGACATCGAAAGTGGTCATCAGCAGGACCACCAACCTGTATCTCCCATAAAACACTCTGGGAAAGCAGAAGAAAAAGTGGTAAAAACATAGACCCTCCTTTTTAATATCCTTGTTCAATTTTTGTTCCTGAAAAAATGAATATAATCCATTGAAAATCAGTATAAGCAAAATCAACATGTGACATAAGTGTGTCAATGTACTGAATAATATGACATAAAATGTCACACATACCTTGACCCCTGTGATAAAATAAATATAATAATTTCTATGGAAAGATTTGAGATAATTGAGGAGATTGGGAGAGGCTCCACTGGTATTGTTTACAAGGTGTATGATAAAGAACTCAATGGTTACTATGCATTGAAGCATCTGAGACCCACTGTAACAATTGATGTCACAGATAGGGAATTCCATATTTATACAAGGCTCAAGCATCCTGGCATAGTTGAGGTTATTGAGACGGGCATCTTCAGGGAGCAGCCATACATCCTCATGGAGTATCTTGAAGGAAGGACATTGAGGGATGTTCTCCAGGATGGTGCTTTACCACTGGATAAGGCCATTGAAATGTTTGTCCAGATTCTTGATGCCATCTCCTTCGCCCATTCCAGGGGTATTGCCCACAGAGACCTGAAGCCAGAAAATATATTCGTTCTCAAAGATGGAAGGATGAAGATTACAGACTTTGGTATAGCACGATTCATAGACAGGACAGTAACCGAAACTGGTGGAATCATAGGAACACCTGCGTATCTTTCACCTGAACAGATCAATGGGGAACAGGGGGATGAGCGCAGTGATATATTCTCACTGGGTTGTGTTTTTTACGAGATGCTGACAGGAAGTTCTCCATTCCAGAGGAATAATGTTCCTTCAACCCTGTTTGCAATATTGAATGAACCACCACCTTCTGAACCACTTAAAAGGGCAAGGATACCAAGGGTCTATACAGGGATTATCCTGAAGTGCCTGCTTAAAGACAGAAACTACAGGTATGCCACATGTGAGGGAATAAAACAGGATTTACTCAATGCAGAGAACATAAGGAGAATATCACTTCCCATGTCAAGGAAAAGGAGGCAGGTTGTAAGGGTTTCAAGCGCCCTTTTTTTATCCCTTATGCTTGTTCTCCTGGGCCTTGGATTTGCTTCAAATACGCCTGTGAGGGTGGAAAAGATAAGTGATCATGAGATTTCAGTTTACAATATTCTTGGAAGAAGACTTACAAAGATACATACACAAAATAACATCATTCCAGTAGTTCTTGCTGATGTCACAGGTGATAGAAAGCGAGAGATAATCATTGGAACCAGATACGACCCATTTAATGATGCACCAGGTGGAGTTTATTGTTTCAATGCAAAGGGGAAACTAATATGGAAATTCATTCCACCCCAGGATAATATTTACGGGTCATCCCGTGGTAGGGATATCATACACATTCTTCCATTAAAGAGTAAAGGAAACAGGAAATTTATTGTTGAGATGTCTGCACGTTACTGGTTTCCCTATCTTATAACAGAATATACACCTGGAAACACCACTGTTGAGGCCTATTTCTGGAATGCAGGCTGGGTTCTGGAGAGAAGATTTGTTGATGTTGATGGGGATGGGGTGAAGGACCTTGTGCTTGCAGGGGTCAATAACCAACTTGGATTCAAGCCAGTGGTTTTTGCCCTTTCTGGAAAAGGGTTCAGGGGACAATCTCCTTTATGGGCAGGGAGAACGCAGATAGAGGAGTATGGTCTGATATTTTACACTGTGCTTCCAGGTTCTGGTAAACCATTCGGTTTATCAATAAAGGACAGAACCATTGAAGTGGAGACGAACACGGGTCTAACAAGGCTTGATTTTAAGGGTAACATTCTTGGAGGGAAGGGGTTTGATGCATCTTATGCCCTGAGAAATCTTGATATGAGAAAGCACCTCTGGAATCTATTGAAACAGGCATTCAGCACAGATAGTGAGAATGGGATAAAGATTGTGCAGTCAACCTTGAATGAAGAGTTTCCTGACAGATATATGAAATCCACCTTTTATTACCTGCTTGGATTTCTCAAGGAGAGGAATGGGGATATACAGGGTGCTGTAGAGGCTTATAACAGGGCACTTGAACTTGATGCAAGGTTTGGAAAGGTATATTCAGAACTTGCAAGGATTTATGGGATGAAGGGGGATTACAAAAGGGCTGAGGAACTGGCAAAAAAGGCCTACACCATCACCTCAGACCAGTGGGATTTCTATTTTCTCCAGCTTTTCTACCTGCTCCAGGGAAGATGGATTGAAGCAAAGGAGAACATGGATAAATTCAACTATGCAAACACAGACTTTGCCATGGCAGTAAGGGGTATCGTTGAGTACTTTGGATGCAATGTTGAACGTGCTGAATCCCTCTTCACAGTTTCACTCAAAGGGTATCCAGACTTCTTCCTTCCCCTTCTCTGGAAGGCCATAGTATGCTCTGACAGGGGAGACAGGACTGGTTATAAAAGTCTGGCAGAGAAGTTTCCTTCTGGCACAATCACAGGGGATATGGAGGGTGTTCTGCTTATCAGGGAAGGGAAATATAAACAGGGAAACAAAGTACTTCTTGGTGCAATGGACTCACTCAGGAAGGAGTGGAGCATATACAATCAGTTGAGGATTGAAAGGATAAAATCCTACCTGGAGGGTAAAAATGGTTTATGTGATTGACAGGGAAGGAGAAATCTATACCATAGAGGAACAGGTGACCATAGGTCGCTCAAGGGAGAATGACATTGTTATAAAGAATGTATATACATCAAGGAAGCATGCCCTTATATATAAAAAGGATGAGGGTTACTTTGTGAAGGACATGGGTTCAAAGTATGGCACATTTGTGAATGGTGAGAAGGTGATGGAAAAGGAACTTAAGGAGGGAGACAGGATAAGAATTGGCACAGAGGTTCTCCTATTTTCAAGCAAGCCTTTAAGAATAGAGAAGGATGAAAAACCTATCACGGATGCATTGAATATTCTCCATACCATTCCATCAGACCCTGTGATTGATGAGATCAAGGAACTTCTTGGAAGGGGTGTAAAGAACTTCAGAAAACTTGAGAATGAAAAGTGGAAATATCAACTTCTCTACGAGATTTCACGCATGAGCATGGATTCAAGTGAAGATGAGGTTGTGAAACTCGTGTTGAGAAGGATGATTGAAAAACTCAACGCAGAGTTTGGTGTGATTCTACTGGTGGATGAAAACCTTGGCATGCGGTTTCTCACATCCATTGAAAGGGAAGGTAATCCAGTTGCAGAGAGGGTGAGCAGGACAATAGCCACAGAGGTATTCCATTCAGGAGAACCTGTATTGATAGAGGATGCCATGAGCGATAAAAAATGGTCTGTTATAGATAGTGTTAAGGACCTGAAACTCAGGTCTGTCCTGTGTGTTCCACTGAAGCACGAGAACAGGGTTGTTGGTGCCATATACCTTGAGAACAGGAAACTTGCTGGTCTATTTACCGAGAAGGAGTTGAGCCTCGTGGACTCAATAACTGGTGAGATATCCAACCTCATCATGGAATCAAGAAGAATCACCTACATGAAACAGATGCACAGAAGCATAATATCCTCTTTAAGGGAGAAATACGATTTCAGCCAGATAATCGGCTCATCTCCGTCCCTGATGGAGGTGCTTGAAAAAACAGGGAGGGTCATTGCATCAGATTGTCCTGTCCTTATCACAGGCGAGAGTGGAACCGGCAAAGAACTAATTGCAAGGGCAATACACTATAACTCAAAGAGGGCACCCTTCCCATTTGTTGCAGTAAACTGCGCTGCAATACCTGAAAACCTTATTGAGGGTGAACTGTTTGGTTACAGGAAGGGTTCCTTCACAGGTGCAGTCAGGGACTATCCAGGCAAGATAAAGGAGGCATCTAAAGGTACAATCTTCCTTGATGAAATATCAGAATTACCACTCCACCTTCAGGGCAAACTCCTCAGGGTACTGCAATTTGGTGAAATAACACCCATTGGTGGAAGTGCAGAGAAGGTTGATGTGAGATTCATTGCAGCAACAAACACGAATCTGAAGGAACTTGTTGATACAAACAGGTTCAGGAGAGACCTTTATTATAGAATTAATGTGGTTGAGATAGAACTTCCGCCCCTCAGGGAGAGGAAAGAGGATATTCCACACCTTGTGAAGCATTTTATAAAAAAGTATTCAGAGCAGTACGGTAAGAGGTGCAAAAGGATTTCAAAGGCCTCCCTTGTGGCTCTGATGAACTACGACTTTCCAGGAAATATCAGGGAACTGGAAAACATCATTGAGAGGGGTGTGCTTTTCTCTGATGGAGAGGTTGTTCACCTTCCTGATTTTGAAGACTTTCATGGTTCAACCCTGAAAGAGGTGAGTGCACACATACAGAAAAAAAGCAGAAAGAGTGACCCCAGGAGGGCATTCATTATCCAGACCCTTGAGGAGAACAAGTGGAATATCTCTGCCTCTGCAAAGGCACTTGGGATTTCCAGAAGGCACCTTTATAGACTGATGAAGCAGATGGAGATAAAAAAGGGAGAGGAGTGACATACAAGGTCACAACTTCAGGATGTAATTGACCTGAAATGTCACATTATCCAATCTCTATTTTATAATATCTTGAAAATCAGTATCCCTTAATTTCTGTTTTCTGGCATAAAATTTGAATAGTAAAGGGTATGAACCATATGAAGAGATATGCATTGTGTCCCGAGTGTAACTTCTTTGTCCCTGCAGAAAGCAAGGAGCAGTTCTGTCCTATATGTGGAGCAAAACTCATAAGGGAATGTCCCCACTGCGGTAAACCCATTACAAATCCCTATGACAGATTCTGTCCATTCTGTGGAGAGCCTTACAGGAAGAAACACAGCAGGGGTAAAAGTAAAGGTAAAAATTTATAAAAGAGGGCACCTTTCTTTTTTCAGTAACCATTTTTCCTCCTATTTCCAGCATGGACCCCTCCATCACCGGGCTATATTGCCCGGTGAACCTTTTTATTCTCTTCCGTGGGAGGACGGTGCATGTATTCATGTATTTATATCCTCTTCTGATTCTCTGTAGGACCTCTGAATTTCAATATACTTTCATCAACGGGTAAAAAGTTGCAGAAAATTTTAAATGCCATATCAAGAGCAACTACATCAACTTAGACCATTCATAGTTAAAAATTTGTTAATTCTGCGGATGTAAGTGGCAGGAGAAGGTTCGTATATTTATTTTTATTTAAGTATAAAAACTTCTCAAGTTCCCTATATTTTTGTGGATTATGAATCTATAGAAAAGAGGGTTTTGAGGAATGTTATTCAGGCCGTCCAGGAACCCTTAAGTGATTAATAATTAAAAAATATACAATCTAATTAATATACAAATATATGGACCGAGTTTTTTTTATCCTATATTTGGCATAGACTATAAGGGTATAGTTAGGGTCGTCTTTGTATTCTCTGAAATGTTTAACATAAAGTAGTTCAAAGCCATGTCTGCTTAGAGTTTCTATTATATCTTCTTTGGGTTTTATAACCCTCACAGGTATTTTCCCACTCTTTGTTTGTCTAAATGCTATACCATTTTTGCTTATTTCCAGAGGGAATATCTCCTTAGAAATAGGAGAAGTCATAGTTTTTAAGAAAAATTTCCCTTCATTTTTTAAAATCCTTTTAATTTCCCGGAAATACGATGTTCTGTCTTTTTCAGAAATAAGACAGTGAAGGAATGCATTGTCTATAACAGCATCTATACAATTATTCTTTAATGGTAATTGTCTCGCATCTCCCTGTATAAAAGATGGACCATAAAATTGCAAGGAGCTTGCTTTGAGTACTGGAAAGGAAATGTCAAGGGAAACCGTCATAAATCCACTTTTTGATAATTCGTGGGAAATAAAATCAAAACCACATCCTACATTTAAGACAATGGCACCGGGAGAGATGTCAAAAAAATTGAAAAAATCTTTTATTTTACAAAATTCCTCTTCCATTTTGTTATCTGGGGAGGGAGGTTGAAAATTTGACACTTTTATTTTTTCAAGCCACCCCTTCTTTCAAGGGGAATGCCTGCTTTGCACATGGGGCATTCCTCAGGTGTGAAGTTTTTAACAGGGATCTTTAACAGGGATTTTAATGGAATGTTTATTCCTGTATCCCCTTCTGACCTGTCAATAATTACATACACGCCAAGAACATTATAATCTTTCAGGCATTCAAGGGTTTCTCTGACAGATTTTCCAGTTGTTAAAACATCGTCAACTACGATGATTCTGTCCTCTTTCTGGATGTCAAAGCCCCTTCTTAAAACCCTTCTGCCCTCCACTGCTTCAGCATAACCTGCCTTTGCCTTTAGAATCCTTGCCCCTTCAATTGCCATTATTGCTCCACCCAGTGCAGGACCAATAACCCAGTCCACATCGGGTGCATCAGAAAGTAGTTCATCCATTATGGGTACAAGGATGGATGGGTCTTCAAGTATCCTGAATTTTTCAAAGTAGGTGTTTGAATGAAGACCAGAGGTGAGGAGAAAATGTCCCTTGAGTATTGCCCCTCTGTTTTCAAGGTCTTTGAGAAAGTCCATTTCTTATCTTCTCCTGTATTTCTCGTGCAGATTTCAATGGGTCATCTGACTGGACAATGGGTCTTCCAACCACAATGTAATCCGCACCCATAATTATTGCCTCTTTCGGTGAAGCGCTCCTTGCATGGTCCATTGAATCGTAACCCTCTGGTCTTATTCCTGGCGTGACAACAATGAACTCTTCTCCGCACTGGAGTTTTATGTCCCTCACCTCGTTAGGTGAGGCCACCACACCAGAGAGTCCAGCGCTCTTTGCAAGTGATGCGAGCTGGAGTATCTCATCCTTGAGGTTCCTGTCAACACCAAGGAAGTCATTGAGGAAGGCCTGGTCAAGGCTTGTAAGGATTGTGACGCCAAGCAGGATGACCTGATTGCCATCGGGTTTCCACGCCCTTTTCTGTGCAACCTCCATCATCTCAAATCCACCAAACGTATGTATTGTCATCATGTCCACATTGTAGGATGATGCAACAGATACAGTTTCTGCAACGGTATTTGGTATATCGTGGAGTTTCAGGTCTAAGAATACCTTTTTCCCCAGTTCTTTCAGGTATTTTATCACCTGTGGTCCTGCAGATGTATATAACTGGAGTCCGACTTTGTAAAATATGACCTCATCCCCAAGAGTTTTTACAATCTTTTCTGCCTCTTCAAATGAAGGAACATCAAGGGCAACAATAAGTCTTTCTCTCTCATCCATCATGAACACCTCCTCTAATATCAAGTATATGATGAATATTTTTTTCTTCAAGATATTTATTCAAGCCAGAGATTATCTCCCTTCCAGCCTCTAAATTCCTGAATATTATGCTCCCTATTTCAACAGCATTTGCACCTGCCATGATGTATTCAATCACGTCCTGCCAAGAAGCAATTCCACCTGAGGCAATAATTGGAATCTTCAGGATTTTTCGTAGTTTCCATACCCTGTAAACAGTAAGTGGTTTTATGCATGGGCCTGATACACCACCTGTTGTACCGCCCAGAATGGGTTTTCCTGTGTTTATGTCAATCACCATGCCTGTGTATGTGTTTGCGCATACCACTGCATCAGCACCTGCCTTTTCTGCTGCAAGTGCAATATCCTCAAGCCTGTCTGTGTCAGGTGTGAGTTTTACAAACACGGGAACGTCTGATACCTTTTTTACCTGTGCAGTTATCTTTTCCACATATTCAGGGCTTCTTCCAAAGGCAATGCCAGAGTCCTTCACATTGGGGCAAGACACATTTATCTCTATTCCATCAATCCCCTTTAACCTTTCAGCAACATCCCTGTATTCTTCAATGGTTGAGCCAAAAATGTTTGCAATCAGCTTCGTTCTCCCTTTTATTTTCTCAATCTTCCTGTTAAGTTCATCAACTCCACCATTTTCAAGCCCTATTGAATTTATGACCCCGCATTGAATATCATAAATCCTTGGGGGAGGATTCCCCTTTCTGCCCTTGAGATTTACACCCTTGAGTATAACAGCACCATAGGTCTCAATTTCTACAGGTGAATCCATGTCCCACACTCCGGATGCAAGGAGCAGGGGATTTTTAAGTCCAAGACCACCGATGTTTATATGGAGTTTATTCAAAAATCACCTCCACTGCGTTGAAAACAGGCCCATCCGAACAGACCATTTTGTATCCATCTGTTGTCTTTATGGCACAACCCTTACAACCACCAGTTCCACAACCCATGACCTGTTCCATATAGAGATATGTGTTTCTCCCACCGGTTATCTCCTTCACCTTTTCCAACATGGGAACAGGACCACATGCAAAAACAGTGATTTCCCTTTTCTCTTTAAGAATTTCTTCAAGGGGTTCAGTTGCAAGCCCTTTCACTCCATAGGAGCCATCCTCTGTGGTGTATATAACCCTCCCTCTTTTTTCAAGGTCTGATATGAAGAACCTTAAATCATCAGTAAGGGAACCAGCAATGAATATGAAGTTTTCAGTCTGTTTTGCATGAAAGTGAAGAGGTGCAACCCCAATTCCTCCACCAACAAAAATTCCAGATGTGGCAAAAGGTGCTGGATTTCCCAGTGGTCCCATGATATGGAAATCATCTGTATTCATTATAAGGTTTGTGAACCTGCCTATTGGTTTTATAAGGAATGATAAAACACCATTCTGGAAGTCAAACACAGAGAACGGCCTTGGGAGAAATATGTCAAGCCTCTCCAATGTAAGCATGAAGAACTGCCCTGGCATGGGTGGTTCTCCATCCCACTTAAATTCAACCTTTACAAGGTCTCTATTCTGTTGTTTTACTATTGGTTGTATTCTTTTGTATTTCATTCAGGAGTTCCCTTGCCTTTTTTACATAGATTGATGTATCCTGGAATGTAGTGATTGTATCAAGTAGTTTCAAAGCAGATAGGGTGTCATGGAGATAATTCAGGTAGAGGTATGCACGGGCAAACATGGATTTTTTCCTCAGATAAAATTCAGGATACTCCCTTTCTAATTTAAGAAAAACCCTGATGGCCTCATCTGGTTTACCAGCGTATAAATATAGTGCCTCTGCATAAAGGTAGAGGTCTTCAGCAAGGATTGAGTCATTGAAGGTTGAGTCGGTTTTTGACCTTTCAAGGTCTATATAGTAATTATACTTTCTCAGGGCAAACTCCTTCAATGGGTCATCAACAGAGAGCCCCTTTGCCTTTTTTAATGTCTTCATCATGCCTGTTGTATCTCCCTTTGCCTGATAGATTTCTGAAAGGAGTATGTTTGATATGAGGGAGTATTTATCCCTCCTTATCCTTGCTATCTCCTCTATGGAGGCGATTGCACTGTCAGGCATACCTGTCTTCACATAGGCCTTTGCAAGGAGGATTTTTGCATCGGGATTATTAATCCCTTTAAGAAGGGATATTGCAGAGTCTGGCATGTTTTTCCCCATGTATATTTCACCCAGTTTTATTTTGAGTGAATCTGGTGTGTTCTCCCCCATAGTTTTTTTGTAATAAAACATAGCCCTTGTTGTATCTCCCTTTGAAAGGTATGCATCTGCAATCAGTTTCATTATTTCTTCTTTCTTTGCAGGGTATTTCTTTATGTATTCATTCCCCAGATTGATAACCTTCTCATGTTCACCATCCTCAAGATATACCTTCAATTCTTCCTTTGTTACCTCTTCTATCACCCTTTTATCACCACTTTTCTTTGCCATTGTCAGGTAGAACATTGCATCGGATACCTTTCCTCTTTTTATGTATATCTTTCCAAGATAAAGGTATGACCATGGGGCAAAGGGTGAGTCCGGGTAGTATTCAAGGAGTTCCCTGAATTTCCTCTCTGCCCTGTCAAACTGGTCCTGCTCATAAAAGTTCAGGCCAAGAAGGTATATGGCATCATCCATCCATCTGGAATTGGGATACCATGCAATCACCTTTTCGCACTTCTCTGCACTCTTCCTGAACTTATCCATGTATGCCTTGTTTCCCTTCTTC
>Ga0180300_10001213_pt1 | contig 11872 bp, 11 predicted proteins | sample GuaBasSediGuay15_FD_121798 | JGI IMG/M metagenome (GOLD analysis project Ga0180300, IMG submission 121798) | Subseafloor sediment microbial communities from Guaymas Basin, Gulf of California, Mexico - Guay15, Core 4569-2, 21-24 cm | ecosystem: Environmental > Aquatic > Marine > Hydrothermal... | reverse complement strand
TCATTCCTTGATTGGACGGTATACCTTAGGCGGAGGGACTTTAACTAATTGTTCTTCCAAGAACTCTTTCCATGTCGCATGCGTCCATAAGGCACTAGCTTTAACTAGATGTTTAATAGCGTTCTCATGGTCTGCCAGATTGTAATAGTGAGTGAATTTTTTAAACTCCTTTTCGGCTTTCTTCAGCAATTTTATGGATTCCTTTTTCTTGAATTTACCATGAGCAAGCGATTTTTTCATTATAGAAAAACTGGGAATCTTCGTGCCTATTGTAAGATTCTCTAAATAATGCGGGTAAACTTTCCATGGAGCATTCTGATAATGAAGCCACAATTCTAAATCGGTTGGAGCTTTTCTTCCTTCCTTCTCATCCTTTAATGCTGCCTTTCCAATGAGCTCGCCTAGATGTTTTGCCTCTAAAAGGGCTTCATCCAAATAGGCTGCATGAACTGGAAGCCCACCAATAAATTTCATGCCTAATGTGAAAGCCCATTCACAAAGCATTCTGTTCGCAACTATTTGAAATCCTTGATTACTCGCCACAGCTATTGTCATAACTGGTATGCCTCTTAATTCCCCGCTCCAAACGAAAGGATATAACCTTTCTATGAACAGATGAGTTAAGGCGTCAGCAGTCCAGAAGTGCACTGGAGAAGCTATGATCAGACCGTTTGCCCTTTCAATCTTTTTCCATAATTCTCCATCTCCATTCTTACCCATATCGTCAGGCAAGATACAGCGATGCTCATCCTTTCGGATACACTCGTAACATGACTTACATGGCCCAAATTTATAGTCAAGTAGATGTACAAGATCAGTCTTGACGCTTGAAATTGACGCTGCGCCTTCTAATGCCTTCTTTAAGACTTTAATTGTATATCCATCTCTCCTAGCACTTCCAAGAACCCCAAGCACCTTAGCCATAATCACCCCTCAGTTTATTATCAGTCAACTATGGATAAAAATTCCGGCCTCAATCGAAGGTTATTGAATAAGCCCTTTAGAAATGCGGATGATTATGTTGCCATGCTGGCGGAACCCAAGCTAGACTTAGGTTCTCAATAGCTTTATCCAGCGAGGCTTGTCCATCACGAAGCGTCCATAAGAAATGACCAGGAAGAAGGGCGTCAATTTGGAGATTTGAAAGATTCCATATGTTTTTTCTGTATTCTTCTAAGCTTGAGCCTGGCCAATTGCCTATCCCGATCGTTCCACCCAAGAAGACTATATCCGAAGAGAAAAGAATTCTGTAGCCATCTCTGTCTAGAAGGTAACATGTTGAAGCTTTGCTGTGTCCTGGAACTACAATAGCTTGAAAAATATATCTTCCAATGCGGATTATATCTCTATCTTTTATTATCAAATCTGGCTTACAATGCGTAAATTTATAATCATCAGGGTAGAGAAGACTCTTCTTAGCTATATCTAAGCCGATTTCCTCATCTTTTCCATGCTCTAAAAGTCTTCCCTCAGCTTCTGCGCATACAATCTTGCATCCAGTTAACTTTTTCATATTTTTGCATCCCCCAGCGTGATCTGCATGGCAATGCGTAAGCAAGAGGTGAGATACTTTTTTCTCGTTGAATCCTTCCTTCCGTATGTTTTTTATAATAAACTTTGTCTCCAAGCCTGAGCCTGCATCTATAAGCACCAATTCATTTCCGCAGTCTATTAGGTACACATGGCAATCGTAAGAATTAGAAATACGTATCTGACCGCTTCCAACCAAGTATACATCTTCAGTTATTTTCACGCGAATCACCTTTATCTGAACATTATCTTTCATTTATTAAAAAAGGATTAAATATCAAAATCGGTTAAAAACGAATAAAAACTCTATATATTCTATTCAAATAACAAAGAAATTTAATAACAATACTAGCATTAAGATTACTTTAGCCTCTCAACAGATTCTGCAATTCTTTCAAGAGCCTCTTTAAGTCTTTCTCTCGGAATGGAGTACGAGATCCTTATATATCCCTCACCAAACCTTCCGAAGGCTGTTCCGGGTACAACGATCACTCCGGCATCTTCAAGCAAATGCATTGTAAATTCACGAGATGACATTCGAAACATACTAATGTTTGGGAAGATATAGAAAGCTCCCAGAGACTTCAAAAATCTGATGTTTGAAATTTTTGAGAGTCCCCGTATTATGATCTGTCTTCTCTCAGCATATTCATTAATCATCATCTTGACGTAGTGATCAGGACCCGTTAAGGCGGCTATTGCAGCTATTTGGGAAATCGAGCTCGGATGAGCAACAAGATGTTCTTGAAGTTTTGTCATTTCAGATATTATCTCCTTATCTGCAACAGCATATCCTATACGCCACCCAGTCATAGCATAGGTCTTTGAAAAAGTAAATATGCTTATAGTGCGATGCATCATGCCCGGTAGAGATGCCAAACTTACATGATAAGCATTCTCATAGATTATTCTTTCGTAAGCTTCATCAGAAATCACGACTAGATTTTCATCCGCAGCTAGGTCAGCAATCTCCTTGATTACATCATAGCTAAAGACCATGCCTGTCGGATTAGAAGGTGAATTTATCAATATTGCTTTTGTTCGGTCAGTGATCATCTCTGAGATTTCTTCAACATCCGGTTGAAATTCATCATCTTCCTTAAGCCTATATGGAATCGGTTTTCCGCCTGCCATCAAAACTTGGGACTTGTAACTTGCGTATCCAGGACTCGGTATAAGAATTTCATCTCCAGGATCAATTATAGTAAGCATGGCTAAGGACAGGGCGCCCATTGAGCCGACGGTCGCGATTACCTCAGTTTCGGGATCGGCATCTATATGGTTCTCTAACTTGAGTTTTTTGGCGACGGCTTCCCTAAACTCGATTAGTCCTTTATTCGGAGTATAATGGGTATAGCCCTTCTTCATAGCCTCGATGGCAGCTTTAATAATGTGCGGGGGAGTTTCAAAGTCAGGTTCACCAAGCGAGAGATCTATAACATCTTTTAATCTCTGAGCTATATTGAACATCTCTCTGATGCCGGACTTTGGGACTTCTCGAGCGCGCCTAGATATAAATGAAGAATTCAAAGCAATCTCTCTCCTAACAGTAGATTGGCAAAAATAGAATAATTAGTTTATCAACTTCTCTCAACTGAGATGCAATGAATACGCTTCTAAATTGATGATCTTTGGTGAAAGATATAAATTATGAATTAGAAAAGTGAGGATGCAATGTCAATTAAGGTGGATAGAGAGAAAGTTCTGAGGCTTACGTCATCTCTTGTGAAGATACCGAGCGAAAATCCTCCTGGAAATGAGGGGGAGATTGCCAATTACTTAGAGTCAGAGATAAAGAAGTTAGGGTTCAAGGTTTTCCGATATGATTTCAAGCCTGGAAGGCCTAATTTAATTGGACGTTTGAAGGCTGGTGATGGGAGAACCATAATCTTCGACGGACACATGGATACTGTTCCCGCTGGAAACCCGGATTTATGGATTATTGAAGACCCATTCTCTGGGGAGATTATTGATGGTAGACTTTATGGCAGAGGCTCAGCGGACATGAAGTCTTCCATAGCTGCATTCATCTCAGCTGTTGAAACGGTTCTTAACGAGTCTGAGCTTGAAGGCGAAGTCTTGGTTTTCCTCGTCTCGGATGAGGAGGCTTCAGGTTTAGGCACTAAGGATATTTTGTCGAGGGGATATACTGCTGACATGGCCGTTGTCGGAGAGCCTACTGGACTTAAGGTGATGATAGCTCATAAGGGCGTCGTTAGATGGAGGCTATCCACGTTTGGTAAATCAGTGCATTCAAGCTCTCCGGAGAGAGGTGTAAACGCTATATATAAAATGGCTGAGGCATGTTTAGAGATTAGAAGATTCTCTGAGAGGTTGCATACGAGGAAACATCCACTTGTGGGCTCCCCAACTATGTCAATCAATACGATAAGAGGAGGAGAGAAGGACAATGTTATACCGGATTTCTGTGAAGTCTCAATAGATCGCAGATTAATACCCGGCGAAAAACTCGAGAATGTTGAATCCGATCTGATAAATATACTTGAAGGAATCAAGAGAAAGGACGAGGAGTTTCGGTATAGACTTGACAGATATCAGCATATTCCACCGTCTCTGACTGAACCGAATGCTGATATAGTTCACCTTATGAAGAATATTTTGAAGAAAGTGATGAAAATAGAACCCAAAATTTCAGGGTTCAAAGCGACTTGCGAAATGGTTCACTTAGTGAACAATGGAATTCCAACGGTCATATTCGGTTCCGGAAAACTTGAACAAGCACACAAAATAAATGAGTATGTTGAAGTTGAAGAGATTGTGAAAGCCGCCGAGATATATGCACACTTAATCGCGGATGCAACTAAACATGAATAATCTTTATATTTTGTTCAAGGTCAACAGGAAAATACCTTTCAGCAGGAGCTAAAAGGTTCTTTGACACCATTAAGAAAAAGCCAATCGACATCAAGAAGAGGAAATCAGTTTAATAATATCTTTGACGAAACAAACGAACAATTTAGTGAGGAGAATATCGGTGAAGCTTGCAGGGCATACCATGGGTACTCCTGGATTAACCCTCTCGGAAGCGATGAGGCTATTTCGAGAAATCGGCTTCGATGGAATAGAGATTAGATGCGCAGAAAACGGTCAGATCAATCCAGAAAAGATCAATGAACAGCAGATCAGGGAGATTATGGAAGAGAAAGAGTCCCTCGGACTGGATGTGGCCTGCCTTACTCCATACTACCGAGACTTCGTTTCTCCAAAGAAGAGAGACAGAGAGATCGAAGGTTTCAAAAGGGTGATCCAGATAGCCAGCAAACTCAACTGCGAGAGAGTTAGGGTCTACGGAGGAGTATGGCCATACCCTTACGTTTCACGAAAAAAGGTTTGGCTGATGACCATCAAGGCAGTAAGGGAACTCTGTACCTATGCAGGTGAGCATGGAGTCTACATTTGCATTGAAAATCATCCTGGCACCCTCACAGAGACGGCGACACAAACCGTGATGTTTATTGAGCAAGTTAACTCTGACTTCCTAAAAATACTCTACGACCAAGCGAACATAGATTCCGCTCAAGGCGAAAAATTTCAAGAAGCGATAAGCCTCCAAAAGAAGTATATCTTCCATGTTCATGTTAAAGATCAAACCTTTATAAACGGAAAAAGAGAGCCGAGACTGCTAGGAAAAGGCGAAATGAACTGGAAGGCGATCATAGATGCATTGAAGAATATTGGTTACCGAGAATACCTAAGCGACGAATATGAAAAGTACTGGCACCCCCAACTACTACCTGAACCTGCCATAGGCATGAAGAAGAACCTGAATTATCTTAAGGAAATACTCTATAGAAACTGAAGCGTTTATTATGTCGCAGATTATCTTTTCATTTTTCTATCAGCATTTTAGATTATTCTTTGAGCCCTTATCACATTGCGATCAAGCAAAACCTCTAACGATGTACCCTTAAATCATATTCAATATCCTTGTTTACTAATCGTTAAGGATAAGCTCTCATGTACATTACAGAAACTGGCCAGGAGTAGTTGAAACTTTCTATTTTCTTTCATTAACGTTAGCTTTCTGCTCTCAAAGCATTTAATAGATTTTCCGCAAGATTCAAGAAGTTTCTACGTATATTTTTCTAATGAATACAGTTTGCAGAGAGATCTTTGATGGAAAAGGTACTTGAAGAGCTGAAGAGAATCGAGGATGAGGCTGAGAATATACGTTTGGAATCTTCTAAAAAGGCTGAAGAAATCGTCAGACTAGCTCGTCAGAGATCCGAAAAATTGATCGCTGATGCTGAGAGGGATGCCGAAAAAGATGTTAGTGAATTAATGGAAAAATTTAGAAATCTCATGAAGAAACGGCATAACGAGATTCTAAAGAACTGTGAGCTGAAGATAGATAGGCTACGGAAGACTGCGGAGAAAAAGATGAATTCAGCGGTAGATCAGATATTTAAGATCGTTATCGGGGAAAAAGAAACTTGATCCGTGCGTCTGATTATTCTCAAATTGTTGTTAAGGCTGGAAGTGAGCGGAGCTATTTAATCAGAAGAGAGCAGATTGAAGGCCTCGCCGAATCTAAAGACTTAGATGAGTTGGTGTCGCGACTTAAGGGGTCACCATATGAGACACTACTTAAAAATGTTAGACCGATATCAGCCAGAAAAATGCAACGCGTCTTTGAAGAAGAATTGATAAGAGTATGCAGCAAAATGGTACGGTTCTCACCGAGAGAAATCAGGTTTTTCTTAAAAGATTATATATCTTATTTTGAGATTGAAAATCTTAAGACTCTTCTAAAGATGAAACATAACGGTCTGCCAGCTAACGTTATCGTTACAAGGCTTCATCTTTCCGTGGAAGAAATTTTTGGAATGAAAGAGAAATTCGTTCAAGCCGCAAAAGCTGAAGATGTAAAAAAAGCAGTAGAGATGTTTAGGGGTACAATATACGGACCTATATTATCGGAAGGAATAGCTAGGTACGAGGAGACAGGATCCACAAAGTTTTTTGACTTTTCTTTAGACAGAGCTTATCACGATAAACTTTTAATTTCCGCTAGTTTGATCCCTAAAGAAGATCGGGAAACAGCCTTACAATTCGTAGGGTTAAACGTTGACATGTTCAATATACTCACGGCGGTTCGCTCAATTCTTTTGAAGTATCCACCTCATCTGATATATCGTGCAATAACGCATCGCTTCTACAGACTTGATGAAAAAACCATACGAGATTTAGTTTCAAGCGGAAATGTTGATTCAGCATTGAATCGTATAAAACAAAGCTTTTACGAGCGTTTCTTAACTATACATGAAAGTATCGAAGAGACCATGATTAATTTCGAAAAGAGAGTCAAAAATTTCGGTTTGAAACTTCTAGAAAAAGGACGCATCATTAACATTTTCAGTATTGCAACTCCTCTAGAGTTAATAGCAAAGAAGGAGAACGAGATGAAGAACTTAACAATGATAAGTTCAGGGATCGAATTCGGTTGGAACCCTGAACAGTTAGTTTTAATTCTATTTTAATGTTACTTGCCCTTTAGGATAATGCTTGTGAATCTTTGCTGATATTTAAACGGCTGGAAATCCGTCCCTCTCCCTTCATAGAACTTTGAGAACCACTCGTAAAAGTGAAGCCTTAAAGTATGTATAAAGACAATTAGTCCCTCGAAGGCCATTACAAAAATGTTTCCGCCAATCATCATGACTAATTCAAGAATATTTCCTATCATTGGAATCGTAGACACAAGACCACTAATAGCGTAGGTTGCTGTAAGCAAAGCCCAATGAGCCATGAGAAGAGCCAAGATCCGTGAATAAGACATGGTATTGCTTAGAAGACTGAGGAGCAGCTCGCTGCTTTCAAAAATCCTTTCTCCTAAGATATGTGAAAAATTATCTTTTTTAAAGAACAAAGCGGCTAGCGGCCTCCCAAAGAAAAGAAAAGCCAAGGCAGATGCTAAATAGAATATGGGACCTGAAAACCATAAATCAAAGTTTAGCCCGCATCTCATCAAGAGAAAAATGGCTCCTCCATAGAGGATTAACTTAGGTAGAGCTACAGTTAAAGCGTCGATATGTTTGCCTTTAATTATGAAATTGAAAAGGTTTATGACGAAACCCATTGACATCTGTAATCCGCCTATCATCAAAGAGAAAACTAGAAAAGTCATGACGTCCTCAAACGGGTCAAACCAAATGGGAGAAAAAACACGTTTACCAAAAGCTTCCCCAAAAAGAAAACCAGCTATGACAGCTCCGAAACCGCAAGCAGCTAGTATTCTACAAAAAGACCGCCATTCTTCAGGAGATTTAATGATAAACCCAAGTAGGAGACCGCCGAGGAATAGTACAAGACCATGTCCAAGGTCACCGAACATCAAGCCGAAGATAAGTGGAAATGTCACCGCCATGACAGGCGTAGGATCAATTTCATCATAGCTAGGCAACCCATAGAGCCTAGTGATCATCTCAAAAGGTTTGATGAAGCTTGGATTACGTAGGACCGTAGGCGGATCCTCGTTCGGAGCGTCGCCATTTGAAAAAATAACGAATCGATTGCCAAGAGATTTTTTCAGTTGTTTCTCAAGGCTACTGAAAGCTGCTTGAGGCATGTATCCCACTATCTGAGCTAATCTATCAGTTTTAAAGGCACTTCCCTTAAGTTTGAGGACGTTCTCAATATTCCACACGGCTTCTCTTAGTGCTAAAATACGGTTTTCATATTTCTCAGAGAATCTCTGAATTTGTTTTAGAATCCGTTCCCTTTCTCTGGATAATTCTCTAAGCCGTTTTTGAATGGTAGATAACGTTAATGAAGGTTCTTGAAGAGCTCTTTCAAGAAGAGGAAAAGGCTCTACATCGTATGCCTTTAAGATCTTCTCAATAGCTTGAGAATTTTTTCTAGTCGTTACTACGAAGAGGAATGCTTTTCCGCCGCCTATCTCCTCGAAATAATAGATCGTTGGAAAACTTGAAAAAGCTCTTTCAATACTAATTAAATGTCTGACAGAAGCTATTGCGATAAAGGTGCATGTTGCTTTTAACTCTTTAAGCACGTTTGGATCGATATTGAATCTGTCAAGTATTTCGAAAATTCTCATGTTTTTCTGAAGATTAGCGATCTTAATTTCGATCTCATCTAGAGATTTGAAAGCCCCATTCACTTCATTTTCAATTTTCATCGTCTCTTTACTGATGTTCTCTAGAAGGGATGCCCAATCTTCAACTGAGATCTTTACTTTTCTGATTTCTTTGTGCTTAAAGAGGATGGTTCGAGATGTTCTTATTTTGAGCTGCTTAACAATTGAGTCCAGTTTAGAAGAGGTTTTCTCAGCTTCATCAATGATCTTCCGATAAGACTCATACCTTATACTTTGAGATCTTTCAATATGCAGTAAGCCAAATGTGTGTAGAGCACTTAAAGCTAAGTCTAGATCTTTCCGAAGACAGATTATCGTAACCTTACACATTCTCTCTGGAAGCAGCATTTCTTTCAGCAAATTTTATTAAGTCGCACTCCGTCTTTTAAACTTCTTGGGGCCGAGAAAAATTGAAAGCTTACGTTATTGGAGATAAAGATCTTGTTTTAGGCTTCCAGCTCGTAGGGATACCCGGATTATCCGTTTCAAATGAAAATGAAGCCCTTGAAGCGTTAAAGAAAGTTATTGATACTCAAGAAGTCAAGATGGTCTTTATCAGCGAGGAATTATCGATCCTTATAGAGGAGGAATTAAATGAAATTCGGTCAAAAAATAATGACCTCATAATTGTGGATATGCCTGGACGATCCGAAGTAAAAGGTGAATTGCCTTCTGTGCAGAAGCTTATACGAAAGATTCTAAAAATAAGAGTTTAAAGTAGGGAGGCTCAAGCAATTTCAAATATAAAGCGGGGTTTGTCGAGCATCGCAAAGGAGATTCTTGAGGATGCAGAGAAAGAAGCTGAAAATATTCTTCGTAGAGCTGAAGCTCAAGCTCGGAGAATCTTAGAGGAAGCTGAAAAAGAAGCTGAAAAGAAATATAGGTTGATTATGAGGAAAGGCGAGGACAAAATAAGAATCAAAGAGCAGCAGATGATTACTCTATTTGAAGTCGAAGTTAAAAATAGACTTCTGCAGGCTAAAGAAGAGCTAGTTGAAGAGGCTTTTGAAAGAGCTCTGAATCGTTTACGCGAGTACGTCTTAACTGAAGATTACTGGGAATGCTTACTAAAGCTAATAGCCGAAGCAGGTAGACAGATAAATTCGGAAAAACTGATAGTTGAACTTAACAAGAGAGATCATCAAAAATTAACAGAGGAGGATCTCCATGAACTTTCAGAAAAAATCGGAGTTAAACTTGAAAAGTCAGAGAAAGTGATAGACTGCATCGGCGGTGTTATTGTTAAAAGTTTTGATGGAAAGGTCGTTGTGGATAATACGTTTGAGAATCGTTTAAGGACGCTTAAAAATTCTCTCAGAGCTAAGATCGCCGATATATTATTCGAGGAGGGATCGTAATACCAGCCAAAGGAAGGATAATCCGCATAAGCGGACCTGTAATTGAAGCTGAAGGCATGATCGGCGCTCAGATGCATGAGATGGTTGAGGTAGGAAATGAACGGCTAATCGGTGAGATAATAAGGATCGAAGAGGACATCGCGATCATACAGGTCTATGAAAATACGAGCGGATTAAAACCTGGAGAAGAAGTTCTTGGAACAGGAAGACCATTATCAGTAGAATTGGGACCTGGACTCATCGGAAATATTTATGACGGAATTCAGAGGCCCCTAACCGTCTTAATGGAGAAGACTGGCGCCTTTATCATGCGAGGCTTGAGGGCTCCATCTCTTCCGAGAGATAAGAAGTGGCATTTCACGCCTAAAGTGAATGCTCAAGACTTAATACACGGAGGCGACATTCTGGGAACGGTCATTGAATCAGAACTTGTCGAGCATAGAATTCTGGTTCCTCCGGGCATTCATGGAAGAATCTCTGAGATAGTCGATGAGGGGGAATATACTATTGAAGACGTGATCGCAATGGTAAAGACAGAAAACGGAATAGAATCCCTAAGAATGTTTCATACGTGGCCTGTACGACAGCCGAGACCCTACGGAAGTAGGCTTCTGCCGAAAGTCCCTCTGATAACAGGTCAGAGAGTTATTGACACTTTCTTCCCCATAGCTAAAGGTGGAACTGCCTCGATTCCCGGAGGTTTTGGAACAGGCAAAACAATCACTCAGCAACAGCTTGCCAAATGGTCAGATGCAGACGTGATAATATATGTTGGATGCGGTGAACGTGGCAACGAGATGGTTGACATACTCTCGTCTTTTCCCAAGCTGAGCGATCCGAAAACTGGAAAACCCCTGATGGAGAGAACAATACTGATAGCAAACACAAGCAACATGCCAGTTTCAGCGAGAGAAGCAAGCATATACACGGGGGTAACAATAGGCGAATATTACCGGGACATGGGATATCACGTTGCATTGATGGCTGACTCAACAAGCAGATGGGCTGAGGCCCTAAGGGAAATTTCAGGTCGCCTTGAAGAAATGCCTGCTGAAGAGGGATTCCCCTCCTATCTTCCAACGAGACTAGCTGAATTTTACGAAAGAGCCGGCGTGGTTAAAACTTTAGGTTCAGAAGGTCATGTTGGTTCTCTAAGCATTATAGGTGCTGTTTCCCCTCCTGGAGGCGACTTTTCCGAGCCTGTTACGAGCCATACTAAACGCTTCACTAGGGCTTTTTGGGCTTTAGATAAGGAATTGGCTGATGCTCGGCATTATCCAGCTATAAGCTGGATTCTTAGTTATTCTGAATACGTTGAGGAAGTCTCAGAATGGTGGTCAGTTAATGTGGATAAGGAGTGGCAGAGCTATAGAAATGAAGCAGTAGAGATTCTTCAACATGAAGATGAGCTGAGAGAGATAGTTAAACTTGTGGGTCCAGAAGCTCTGCCGGATAGTCAAAGATTAATTCTTGAAGCTGCAAGGATGCTTAGAATAGCCTTCTTACAGCAGAACGCCTTGGATCCGATAGATACCTATTCGACTCCGCAGAAACAGTTTAAAATGCTAAAAATAATCATCGATTTCTATCACGCCGTGGAGAGAATTATAGAAAAAGGCATCCCAATTTTTAAGATCACCCAGTTGTCAGTGATGCCGGAGATCATGAGGATGAAAAATGAAATTCCAAACGATAAGATTCAGATGTTTGATGATCTCTATCAACGTGTTAAAGATCAACTTTCGAATCTCGAAGAAGCCTTGAGGTGAAATCCTTATGGGAATAGTTAAGCCCGAGTACGTCGGTGTTTCAAGAATCTCAGGCCCCATCATAGTTGTTGAAGGGGTAACGGACATAGGTTTCGACG
>Ga0180300_10001212_pt1 | contig 11874 bp, 10 predicted proteins | sample GuaBasSediGuay15_FD_121798 | JGI IMG/M metagenome (GOLD analysis project Ga0180300, IMG submission 121798) | Subseafloor sediment microbial communities from Guaymas Basin, Gulf of California, Mexico - Guay15, Core 4569-2, 21-24 cm | ecosystem: Environmental > Aquatic > Marine > Hydrothermal... | reverse complement strand
TCTCCTACCCTTCTCCCTTGATTTCACATTGCAGAAAGCTTGTCTTGCGAAGCGCCGAAGCGAGCACTCATACAAACGGGCACCGAGCTACACGGATGTAGCGAGTTTTTCTCTCTATCCCCTTAGAATCCCACACGATCACATAGCCTCACGAGCGCCGAGTGAGCATCCAAACAAAACGACCTCGAAGCCGCACGGATGCGGATGAGAGCGAAGCTGAAGCAGGATGCTGAATCTTCGCGTGGGTCGTTTTGTGGATGCGAAGGAGGAAAAAAGCGAGTGCGAACTGTGTGAGCGTGTGGGATTTGCCACTTTCGCCCGTTTGTGAGTGTGAGCGAGGAAGAAAGCGAAGCACAACAAGCTTTCTGCAATGCGAAATCCTCCGCCCTTCCAGAAAGGTCGTGGATATTGTTGGTTGTTACTGACTTTTGAGACACCCTATAATCCACTCCCATCGTGGTTATTTCCACAAGATGCTATAATGATCCTGTGCGGGGGTGTGATTTGTGGACAATTTGATTCGCCTAACATCCGGGTGCTTTTTGGTATCCGACAGGATAAAAGCCATCTTTGATGTTGGATCGGGCATAGTGAAACCCCTGAAGAAAGCGGCCCAAGAATCGAACCTCGTGATCGACCTCTCTTTCGGCAAGAAGACGAAGTCGGTAGTATTGATGGACAGTGGCCATGTTATCCTTTTACCAATTCCAAAGAGTAGGATAATGAAGAAAATGCAGGGAGGCATGGAAAATGAGAGATGAAAAGCGATCAGTCCTCGATCAGATACCCATTGTGATCGAGACCACAGGGAGATACGAGAGGGCCTACGATATATACTCAAGGCTTCTCAAAGATAGGATCATATTCATAGGTTCATCTATAGATGACTACGCTGCCAATCTGGTGGTGGCTCAGCTACTCTTCCTCGAAGCCCAGGACCCTGATAAAGATGTGAATCTTTATATAAATTCTCCAGGAGGTTCTGTAACCGCCGGGCTGGCCATCTATGACACCATGCAATACATAAAATGTGACGTGTCGACCACCTGTATCGGCATGTGCGCTTCCATGGCGGCGGTACTCCTTGCAGGAGGTACCAAGGGTAAACGGTATGCCCTACCAAACTCGAGGGTGATGATACACCAACCTCTTGGTGGAGCCGAAGGCCCGGTGACGGACGTAGAAATCCGGGCCAAAGAACTCATGCGCATCAAAAACCTGCTCAACGAAATTCTGAGCAAACACACCGGTCAGCCTTTAAAAAAGATAGAAAAAGACACCGACAGGGACTTCTTCCTTTCAGCAGAAGAAGCTCGGGACTACGGCATAGTTGATAAAGTGATAGAAAGCAGATGATAAAGGGAACGATCGTCCCCATTTTTTTACCCTACGCCGGTTGCAAACGGCGATGTGTCTTTTGTGACCAGTATGCGGCAACTGGTTTGGATCACCTCCCAGAGATCGCTGAACTGGAGGCATTCTACAATGTTTGGGCCTCCAGAGGAGATGTGGGAGAGGTAGCCTTCTACGGCGGAACGATTACGGGTCTGAGTAAAAAAAGACTGGTAGAGTATCTGAGCTGGGCACGCAACAAGTTGGGTGGAGAAGGCTCCATCAGAATCTCCACTCGTCCCGACGAAATCGACAAAGAGATCGTATCCATTCTCAAAGAATTCGGCGTTCGTCATGTGGAAATAGGAGTGCAATCTTTCAGCGACTCGGTATTGGAAGCTGCCAACAGAGGACACAGCGGAAACGACGCGGAGAAGGCGATCCGCCTTTTGAAATCCTCCGGCTTCATCGTTGGAGCACATCTCATGATCGGGCTCCCCAAAAGCTCCCTCTTCGACGAGCTTTACTCGGCAGAACAACTCGTCAAGTTGAATGTGGACACCTGCAGAATACATCCAACCCTCGTCTTCAAGGGCACCGCCCTCCACCGAATGGTTCTCCAAGGTCGTTACACACCGCTGAGTTTGGAAGAAGCGGTAGAGAGAAGCTCAGCCGTTTACAGCCTCCTCAAAAGATCGGGAGTGCGAGTGATAAGGATCGGATTGTTTTTAGAGGCTTCCGCGCTTGCTCGACTCGTAGCAGGTCCCCATCACCCTTCACTGGGACACATGGTCAAATCGGTGGCATTTTACAAGGTTGCGCTTGAACTTGCAAGAAACGAAGATCACATAGAGATAAGGTACGACAAGCGTTACGAGCCCATAGTCTTTGGTTACAAAAGGCAGAATTTGGAAAAATGGAAGAAAGCGGGGATACGGTTCTCGTTGAGCCCGACCTCTGACGAAGGAATCTTGACCGTCAACGGAGAAGACTTGAGATGGGTGGTGTGAATATGAGAGATCTCCAAAAGCGTCTCGAAGCGGCTATAGAGATATCCCAGATCGTTGGGAAGTTCATCACTTCCGGCACCATACCAAAAGAACTCATTTCGTTCAAGAAGGATGAGACCGACCCCGTGACCTGGTTCGATGAGGAAGCACAGAGAAGGATCATAGACTACCTTCAACTGCGCTTCCCTTCAGACAGTTTCTATGCAGAGGAAAGTGGTGTACGCACGAAAGATGCGGACAGCGTCTGGGTGATCGATCCCATAGATGGGACGGTGAACTACATCGCCGAGATACCTTTTTACTGCGTCTCCATCGCCTTTGCAAAGGAAGGACGGCCAGTACTCGGTGTGGTTTACCATCCCGCGGTGAACGAAACCTTCTACGCCTGCAAAGGCTTAGGAGCCTTCTTGAACGGAAAAAAGTTATCCGTCTCGAAAATCTCCAACCCTCGTGAATCGATACTAACACTCTCTCATGAGTCGGGCAACACGCACAAATTGGTGAGGATACTCGAACGTAAGATCAGAAGAATACGGATGTACGGGACCGCCGCTCTTCAAGGTGCGTATGTAGCAGCGGGGCGGACACAAGCATATCTCACCTTCAACGCCAACATCTGGGACGTTGCAGCAGCAAAAGTTCTGGTGGAAGAGGCAGGGGGGATGGTCACCGATTGGAAAGGGCAGAACCTTGACTGGCCGGAAGGACAGCTTCTCTTCAGCAACGGACTCTTCCACAAAACCATTCTTCACTGGATAGAAGAATCGAAGGCAAGGGAGGCGGCACTCTGATCAAAGAGATCTCCCCCGATATCTTCGTGGTGGAAAACGAAGAAGGCGGTTCAAATGTTGGAATAGTTGTGGGCAAGGATTCGATCCTCATTGTCGATTCCACTCTTTTTCCCTCTAAATTCCAGCAGATCCTTGACTTCTGCAATCCGCTCGCGCGTAAACCCGTTATTGGCGTCTTTTTGACCCACTATCATCCAGACCATTCCTTCGGTGCCATGAAGAGCCCCCTTGAAAAACTCGTGAACGAAAACACCCAAAGGGTGTTGGAAAGCCTTCCAGAGTCTTACTTGAAAGACCTTCGATCGCGTCTTGGAAGTAGTGGCAGGGAACTCTCGGGACTTGCGTTTGAGAGGTTCATCAAGATCAAGGACGGCTCTTCCGTCGATCTGGGTTCGCGAACGGTCCGCTTCTTCCACCTTGGTGGCCACACACCCGATTTAACGGTGGCGTATGTGGAAGATGCTGGGGTGCTCTTCGCAAGTGATCTGCTGATCACCACCGTTCATGCAGAGATAGTGGAAGACAGCGATTTGAACGCGTGGACAGAGGCTGTCGAGCGGCTCTACGATCTGCATATCGATCATCTCGTGCCGGGCCATGGCATCAGTGTGAAGGGCACAGAAAATCTTTTGTTTACGAAGCGTTATTTGGAATTCGCCATGAGCATGATAGAATCGCTTTACCACAGTGATATGAAACGTTTGGATCTACCATCGGAGTTTCAACAACTGAGATTTCCCGAACTCTTAGCAGAAGGTGTGGTAAGAAAGCTGGGCTAAGAAAGGAGGAAACACCGTGTGGCTTGGAACCATAGGAGTCTTTGTGGGTTTGGGACTACTCGTTTTCTTCTCCAACAAGCTCCATTCAGGCCCTCCTGAAACAAATTCGAACGATCATCGACCGGCACCAGATCGTTCAGCACCCGACAACCTTCAACATAACTCAGATAAAAATCCCTTGCAAGGTGATCAAGATGATCGCCTTTTTGAAGACTTGCTCAAATTGAATGGACTCGTTCTGAAAACCAGAGAAAGCTTGCTGGGATTTGGGGAAAAGCTTTCCAAATCCGTCGAAGATACGGAAAAGGATGGAGAAAAGACAACCGAGATTCGGCATCAAGTCGTTGAGGCTGTCGAAGAGATAGTGACCACGGTGCGCCAAGGCACGGAGGTAGTGAAAGCGGCTGAAATGAGCAGAAAGAACATGGACGAAGTGAGAAGGATTGTAGAGGAGTTCGCAAGTCACGTCAAGCGCGTCGGTGAGGTATTCGAAGGTGTGGACAAAGCAGTGGAAAAAATTCTGGGAGCGTTCGCGAAGGTAGTCGAGTCGAGCAATTCTGTCGGTGTTATCGCAAAGCAGACGAACCTCCTCGCTTTGAATGCCGCTATTGAGGCTGCCAGGGCAGGAGAAGCCGGGAAAGGATTCGCTGTGGTGGCCGAAGAGGTGAGAAAGCTCGCGCTCGACAGTCAACAGGCCGCGGAGTCGATAAACACCATCATTGAGGAATTGAAGAACAGCATGGAGGAGATGCGAAAAGCCGTCAGCCAAGCAGATGAAGAGCAGGAATTGGTGAGCGAACGTGTGTCCCAGGTACTGGAAAAGGTGGCACACGCCGACCAAGCTGTAGAGTCTGTGAGCACAGCCATTGGAGCTATCATCGAGCAATCAGAAGAGCGTACCTCTTCGTTGAAGGAAGTCACTTCTCAGCTGGATTTCGTCGTGGAAGATATGAAGGCAACCATCGAGAGGCTCCAGGGGCTCATGGATAACTTCACCCGCCTTAGAGAAGAGATCATTTCCGTAGAAGAATCTATCGCAGAACTCAGCGATATCGTGATCGAACGTAGAAGACTTCACATGAAGGCCAACGAAGTTTTCGTTGGACACGACGACGCTTTCCCCCCATGGGTCTACGTGGAAGATGGAGAGCCGAAGGGTATCAGCGTGGAGTTTGCGAAAAAAGCGGCAGCTAACATGGGCTTGAATTTAACCGTTGTAGGAAGACCCTGGTCGAAGATACACGAGATGCTGAAGAGGCACCTCCTCGATGTTGCGTTAAACGTGGGGTGGCCCAACCCGGCTCTCAGCTCAGAAGGCTTCCTTGCAAGCAAACCCTACGCTCAATTCAAGCTCGTGATCTTTGGAAATCCTGGCAAACGCGTGAGTTTGAGCGATCTCAAGGGATTGAAGATCGGCACCATTAAAGGCGGTATCGGAAGAAGCCTGGAAATCCTCAAAAACGCCGGAGCGAAGGTGGTAGAATATTTGTCAGACCTTGAGAGCTTCGATGATCTCAGCGCTGGGAAACTCGACTACGTCCTCTGCGAACAGGAAGTTGGGAAGTACATCAGTGATAAATTTTTCGAAGGTGCCTTCGCTCCCGTATCTAATCCAGTGGAGACGATGGACGTGGTGATACTCGTTCATCCCAGCAGACCGGATCTTGTGGAATTGTTCAACAAGTACATCGAGTCGGTCTTAAACCATCTTTAAAGGGAAAGATACGAAATTCACATGAATCTAAACTATCCTATTTCAGGAGGGGGATTACCGTGCAAGCGAAGAGTCTCTACGGAATGGCAGTGGAGCAGTTCAACAAAGCGGCCGAACTCATGGACCTGGAACCGGATTTAGCGGAGGTTTTGAGAAGACCGAAGCGTGCTTTGATCGTCGAGTTCCCGGTCATGATGGACGACGGCCACATCGAAGTCTTCACCGGCTATCGCGTGCAACACAACGTTGCTCGTGGTCCTGCCAAAGGAGGTATCCGTTACCATCCCGACACCAACTTGGATGAAGTCAAAGCCCTGGCTTTTTGGATGACATGGAAGACTGCCGTGATGAATCTGCCATACGGTGGTGGAAAGGGTGGTATCAGGGTCGATCCGAAGAAACTTTCCAAAAGGGAACTTGAAAGGTTGTCGAGGAGGTACTTTTCAGAGATCCAGATCATCATAGGTCCCCACAACGATATTCCCGCTCCAGACGTCAATACCAATCCCGATGTCATGGCCTGGTTCATGGATACCTACAGCATGAACGTTGGCCACACTGCCCTTGGCATTGTAACCGGTAAACCAGTAGACCTCGGCGGCTCCAAAGGACGCGAAGAAGCCACAGGTCGTGGTGTAAAGGTTTGTGCTGGCCTGGCGATGGAAGCACTGGGAATAGATTCCAAGAAGGCTACTGTAGCTGTACAGGGGTTTGGAAACGTCGGTCGATTCGGGGCACTGTTGATCGCACAGGAGCTCGGCTCGAAGGTTGTGGCTGTCAGTGACAGTAAGGGAGGCATATACAACCCCGAGGGGTTCGACGTGGAGGATTTGATCAAACACAAAAAGGAAGCCGGAACCGTCGTCACTTACCCCAAAGGGGAAAGAATCGCCAACGAAGAACTCTTGGAACTTGACGTTGACGTGTTGGTACCCTCAGCGCTCGAAAATGCGATCCACGAGGGTAATGCTGACAAGATCAGGGCAAAGGCGATCGTTGAAGGCGCCAACGGTCCCACCACCCCTGAGGCCGACGAGTTACTCTTCAAAAAGGGCGTACTTGTGGTACCAGACATACTGGCCAACGCTGGTGGTGTTACCGTTTCCTATTTCGAATGGGTGCAAGACCTTCAAGCATTTTTCTGGAAGCTCGAGCAAATCAGATCCGCCCTCGAAGAGATGATGACCGATGCCTTCAACGATGTCATGAAGACCAAGGAAAAATACGGTGTTGACATGAGAACAGCCGCTTACGTATTGGCCATCGATAGAGTGGCTTACGCCACAAGGAAGAGGGGTATTTATCCGTGAACAGCACCTCTAACAAAGTAGTTGTGGAATAAAGCAAGGAATAGCCGCGCGGGGGGATGGTACCCCCGCGCGCGTGTTTTTTGAACGGATTTGACTTCAACGACAATTTTGTCGTAAAATAAAACATATCCGGAAGGAGGTAAGAAAATGATCGCCTTCACGTTCGATTACTACAGACCCACCACACTCGACGAAGCCTTGAATCTGCTCACCAACGAAGGCTTCTACCCTCAGCTCGGCGGTACGGATCTCATCGTGAAGATGCGCAACAAAGCGTTGAAACCCAAAGCAGTTGTGGATTTGAAAGCCATAAAAGAATTGCATTTCGTCAAATTCTCCAAAGAAGAAGGCCTCGAGATCGGAGCCGCCGTGACGCTCAACGAAGTGGTGGCAGTACCCGAGGTGGCCAAGTACTACCCCACGTTCCACCAAGGGGTTAGAAGCATCGGAGCTTACCAAACGAGGAACAGGGGTACCGTCGCTGGAAACATCGGTAACTCGTCTCCTGCAGCCGATTCAGTTCCTGGTCTTCTCACACACAACGCCAAGTTGAGACTCGTCAGCAAATCTGGCGAGCGGATCGTGGAGCTCAAAGACTTCTTCACGGGCCCTGGCAAGAACGTCCGCCAGCAGGGAGAGATCATCTACTCCATCATCGTGCCCTTCGAAGGTGAAGCGATAGGAAGGTACTACAAGATCGGCCGGAGCAGGGGATTCGACCTTTCCACCATCGGAGCGGCTCTCACGGTGATCGACCCATCTGGCAACCGGGACATCCGCGTGGCCCTCGCTTCGGTAGCTCCAACACCTGTCAGAGCTTTCGAAGCGGAAGAGTTCATCAAAGGGAAAGAACTCACACCGGAGAATGTGGAAGAATTCTGCAACCTCGTTCAAAAGAGCACCTCTCCCATCACCGATGCCAGAGGGACTAAGGAATACAGGTACGAGATGGCGAAGGTGCTCCCGAGAAAACTCCTCAGAGAGCTCGGGCTCTTCAAGGAGGCGATATGAATGCTGATCACTTTCAAAGTGAACGGAGAAACGGTACAACTGGATGTGAAACCCAACGAAACCCTTCTCGATGTACTCCGAGAGAAACTCTACCTTACAGGTGCCAAGGAAGGTTGTGGAAACGGTGAGTGCGGTGCTTGTACGGTTCTCTTCAACGGCAAACCCGTGAACTCCTGCTTGGTGCTCGCTCCCGAAGCCGACGGCGCCGAAATCACTACGGTCGAAGCTTTCAGTGCTGACGGAAAGCTCGATCCCGTGCAAGAAGCGTTCATCGAAGAAGGAGCCCTTCAGTGTGGTTTCTGTACCCCCGGATTCATCGTCTCTGTAAAAGCTCTGTTGAAGAGAAATCCCAAACCTTCTCGGGAAGACATTATAGAAGCTCTATCTGGAAACCTTTGCCGATGCACCGGGTACTCCAGTATAATCAAAGCCGTAGAACGAGCAGCAGAAAGGGGGGCTGAATGATGAGAAACAAGTATGTCGGCCAATCCATGAAACGTGTCGACGCCGTTGAAAAGGTCACGGGAAAAGCCAAATATGTCACCGATCTATTCTTCCCCGGTATGCTATACGCCGCAGTTCTCAGAAGCCCCATCCCCCACGGAGTCATCAAGAAACTCGACGTGAGCAAAGCCCGCGAATTTCCAGGAGTGCGCGCTGTGGTAACACACAAGGAATGCCCAGCAAGGCAGGGTATATACCTCGTCGACAGACCAATCTTCGCCGAAGACAGAGTCAGATATGTGGGTGAACCCATCGCCGCTGTGGCCGCCGACACTTGGGAGATCGCACAGAAGGCTATAGAACTGATAGAAGTGGAGTTTGAAGAGCTGCCAGCCATTCAAGACCCCTTAGAAGCTATCAAAGGTGAAACCCTCATTCATCCGAAGCTTGCAGAATATGAACGGCTTCCCATATACAACATCGAGCCCGAAAGGAACGTCTTCCACCACCACAAAACGATAAAAGGAGATTTGGAGAAGGGCTTTGAAGAGGCAGATCTCATCATAGAGAACGAATTCTCACTGCCCCAAATGTACCACGCACCACTGGAGCCTCATGGTGCCATCGCCCAATGGGATGTGGACGATAAGCTCACGGTCTGGTCCAGCGCTCAATCGCCCTACACACTCAGAAACCTGATCGCCAAGGCCTTCGATCTTCCAAGAAACAAGGTGCGCGTCATTGCACCATACGTTGGCGGTGGCTTCGGTGGAAAAGCGGGCATCAACATGGAAGGTATCGCCATCGCCTTAGCGCGGGAAGTCAAGGGCAGACCTGTCAAGCTCATCTACACCCGCGAAGAAGACATCATAGCAACCGTGGTCAGGCAGGGTATGTACGCGAAGGTTAAAAGCGGCGTGAAGAAGGATGGAACCATCACCGCTTGGAAGGTGGAAATGTACTTCGATGGAGGTGCCTACGCCGAATACGGAACCAATGTTGTCAGAGCTGCTGGCTACACCGCACCCGGTCCCTACTACGTTCCCAATCTCAGAGTGGACTCCTATGGTGTTTACACCAACCACTTCGTTGGTGGCGCTTTCAGAGGGTTTGGACATGGAGAGCTTCACTGGCCTACCGAACGTCAGATGGATCTCATCGCCCAGGCTCTCGGTATGGACCCGCTGGAATTGAGACTGAAGAACATCTTGAGACCGGGGCTCACCAACAGCATGGGACAAGTCATCCACGAGCACAACGGAAATCTCGAAGCCTGTCTTAAGAAGGCTGCAGAGCTCATAGAGTATCACAAACCTTCCGAACAACCCAGCGATCCCAGAAAGAAGCGCGGTAAGGGTATCGCTGCTTTGGAGAAAGCCCCTGCCATGCCAACCAACGCGGGTTCATCGGTGATCATAAAGTTCAACGAGGACGCCACGGTAACCCTTCAAGTGAGCATCCAAGAAATTGGTCAGGGATTCAACACTGCCATCACCCAGATGGCCGCAGACGCGCTCCACATCTCGCCTGACAAAATCCACGTGGTCATGCCTGTGGACACCGACGCCAATCCTTACGAGTGGCAGACGGTGGCCAGCCGCGCTCTTTGGACCGTTGGCAACGCGCTGTACAGGGCTGCTGAAGACGCGTTGAACCAAATAAAGAATATCGCCAGCCAGGTTCTCGGTGTGGCCCCTTACAACCTCGAAGTGGAAGACGACAGAGTATACGTCAAGTACAAACCTGAGCTATACATACCGCTCACAGACATCGTTATGGGTTACACCTATCCCGATGGCCATGCCATAGGGGGGCCGGTAATCGGAAGGGGTAGTTTCGTACCAGAACTTCTGACCAACCTCGATCTTGAAACGGGACAGGGGAACGTGGCAGCCGAGTGGACCTTCGGCGCCGAAGCTGCTGAAGTGGAGGTCGACACGGAAACCGGAGAGATCAGAGTGCTGAGTCTCGTCGGTGTCTTCGACCCTGGACGGGTTGTAAACCCGCAGATCGCTGAAGGACAGGTCATCGGTGGTATGGTACAAGGCATGGGTCCCGCCATCATGGAAGGCGTCATGTACGACGAAAAAGGCAGGCCACTCAACATCAATTTCACTGATTACAAGATTCCCACCATTGCCGATGCACCTGAAAAGCTCATCGCAGACTTTGTGGAAACCCCCGAAGCCACGAGCTCCTTCGGTGTGAGAGGCGTGGCGGAGCATCCGATGATCTCCATCCCTCCTGCAATCGCTCAGGCGATTTACAACGCCATCGGTGTTAACATATATGAGCTCCCCATAACCCCCGATAGAGTTCTCAAGGCCTTGAAGGAAAAGGAAGGATCGAAGGCGTAATCTTTGTAACACATTTCACGTAGAGGAGGGTTAAGCATGGAGAGAGGTTACCTGGAGCTCCAACCTCAGGAAGACCGAAGCGCCGAAGTCGGCAAAGCAGGTCTCGTGATTCTCGGTCTTCAGCACACTTTCACCATGTTCGGCGCTACGGTTCTGGTTCCGTACCTGACGGGGATACCAGTGAACGTCGCGCTCTTCACTGCTGGTATTGGTACATGGCTCTTTCACTGGATCACCAAATGGAAGGTCCCCGTGTTTCTCGGCTCGAGTTTTGCCTACATCGCTCCCATCATCGCGGTCACTTCTTACTACCAAAGCAACGGAGATCCCAAGAACGCTTTAGCTTACGCCACAGGCGGTCTGGTTCTGGCAGGTATAGTGAAGTTTGGTATCGGTCTTCTGATCAAATTTATCGGAGTCAAGCGATTTGAAAGGCTCTTCCCACCAGCGGTCGCAGGAACCATGATAGTACTCATCGGGCTCATCTTGAGCCCCGTGGCGATCGACATGGCAAGCAATAATTGGTGGCTGGCACTGGTAGCTCTGGCGACCGCTATCATTGTCAGACTCTACACCAAGGGATTCAACAGGTTGGTCCCAGTTATTTGGGGTATCATAGTGGGCTACATCGTCGCTGCTATTTGGGGTAAAATCGACTTTTCCGAGGTTCAAAGCGCGGCGTGGATTGGTTGGCCCGACTTCTACCTGCCCAAGTTCTCCGCTTATGCGGCATCCATCGTTGTTCCAGTCGCCATAGCCCCCGCTGTAGAGCATTTCGGTGACGTCTTCGCCATCTCAGCAGTCGTCGGCAAACCTTTCTTCGAAGATCCCGGTATGCACAGGACACTGATGGGTGACGGGCTTGCCACTTCTTTGGCAGGTCTTTTTGGTGGTCCGGCCAACACCACATACAGTGAAAACACGGGTGTTCTGGCACTCACCAAGGTCTTCAACCCCTGGGTCATGAGGATCGCTGCCATCTTTGCCATCATCCTGGCTATGATTCCCAAGGTCGGTGCCGTGGTGAGATCGATTCCAGTGCCGGTCATGGGCGGAATTGAGATCCTGCTCTTCGGTATGATCGCTGCCGTTGGTATGAGAACGCTCATCCAAAACCAGGTAAGAG
>Ga0180300_10001211_pt1 | contig 11878 bp, 13 predicted proteins | sample GuaBasSediGuay15_FD_121798 | JGI IMG/M metagenome (GOLD analysis project Ga0180300, IMG submission 121798) | Subseafloor sediment microbial communities from Guaymas Basin, Gulf of California, Mexico - Guay15, Core 4569-2, 21-24 cm | ecosystem: Environmental > Aquatic > Marine > Hydrothermal... | reverse complement strand
GTTTAAATACATAGAAGTAGACTGCTAGTAGTAGGAACAAAAATATAGAATTTATATCTATCTATAAACAAAATCTATTACATTTACATAGTTTCACTACACACTCTCTCATTTTACATTTTACAATCTACTCTCTCTGTCTCAACCACTATTTTTCAATATCTATTGATCAAAAGAAAAAAGCTTAAATACATTTTTCAATCTAAATGTAGTGTAAAATTTCAATCTCTTAAAGGGTGGTGTTGTGCTTGTATAAACAGACTGATTTAAAAATATTTGAGCTATTTGGGATTCCAAGGATTTTCAAGGACAGAAAGTATCTTTCATCGAAAATAATCCCTGATGAACTACCACATAGACTTGCTGAATTAAAAGAATTGGCTAATGATTTCGGTCATATTTTGAGAGGGAGTGCACCACCAAACTTAATGATTTACGGACCAACGGGTTCTGGTAAAACGGTGACTGTACTTAGGGTTGTTCATGAACTTAAAAAAGTTATCTCCAATCAGGATTTGCCAGTAGTGGTCTGTTATGCTGTAGCAGAACCTACCGAGATGAAAACTTTAATCGCACTTGGTAGGGATTTGGGGATTGAGATACCTGAAAAAGGACTCTCTATTGTTGATGCAAAAGATAAGTTATTTGACAAAATAGGAGGTAGGGATGCCATAGTAATATTAGATGAGATTGACAAATTATTGAGGGCTGGTAGAGGTGTTGAGTTGCTTTACTGGTTCACAAGAGCGGAGAATATTTCTGTTGTGGGAATAACTAATATGGTTACTGTAGTTGAACTCGTAAATGATGCTAGGGTATTATCTTCATGGAATCCTCGTAAAATGGTTTTTCAACCATATAATACAAGACAGTTAGTGGACATTCTGAAATCTAGAGCAAAAAAAGCTTTTTATGAGAGTGTAATTTCTGATGAGATTTTGGAGTATATTGCATCGATTGCTACAAGGAGAGGAGGTGATGCGAGGTATGCTTTGGATCTATTAACATTTGCTGGAGATGTTGCTGTTAGAAACAATTTAGAAAGAATTACTGAAAAAGAAGTTGATAAAGCAATTGAGCTTGTTGAGAGAGAATTCATAAAACAGACGGTAAAAGCTTTAAAATTTCCTGAAAAAATTCTGCTGTTGATTGTCGCTTGTAAAGATAAAATTCATCCTGTTGAGGCTTTCAACTCTTCAAACAAGTTGCTTAATTACTTAAGAGGCGAAAACCTTACTCAGAGGAGGTGGTATGATTACAAGAATAATCTGGAGCTTTATGGGTATGTTAGTTTAATTAAGAAGGGGAAGGGTAGGGGAAAAGGTATTGAATCTTTTTTAACTCTAAATGAGGCTATTGAAAGAGAGATTGTGGTGGAAACATTGATGACAGAGTTTAGTTATTATGCACCTATTGGAGAATTAAAGGAGTTTTTGGAATAGGAGGTGTGTGCCATGTCTGAGTTGTTGAGTTGTCCCGAAGAGTGGGCTGAATTTTTTGAGGACTACTATAAAGAGGAGGTTAATAAGATTGCTAGTGAATGGGCGAATGGAATAAAAAAACCGATGTATGTAGATGTTCTGAAGGACTTGGCTATTTATAGAGAAGGCAAACTCCTTGAAGAACTACTAAACTATCCACTTGAAGTTATAAAACACGCTGAAATGGGACTTGCAAAGACAGATAACATCTATGATGTAAGTCTTGATGGATGTAGAGTCAGATTTGTCAATCTACCTACTGCGAGCAGGGTTGGTGTTAGGGATGTCAGGTCAGATCACATATCTAAGTTTGTGGGAGTGGAAGGTCTAATCAGAAAAGCTACTGCAATAAATCCTTTTGCTACTGTTGTAGCCTTCGAATGCAGGGTATGTGGCAATACAATGTATAAACCCGTTGATTTTCAACCAAAAGCTAAATTAAAACCTCCATACGAGTGTAAGAGATGTAAATCAAAGGGTAAGTTCGATCATGTATATGAAAAAAGCACGTTTAAAGATACACAGATAATAACAATACAAGACTATCCAGAAAATTTGCGTGGTGGTGAAGAACCAATATTAATTAATGTATTTTTGAGGGAGGATTTGACTGGTATTGTAAATCCTGGTGACAGGGTTTTCATTAATGGAATTGTTCATGTCATTGAGAGTGATAAGGCACTGAGTCAGGTGTATATAGAAGCAAACTCAATTGAACCGATTGAAAAGGAATATGAGGAGATAGATATATCTGATGAGGAGAAAAAGAAAATAATTGAGCTCAGTAAAGACCCTGATATAGTTGATAAAATAATAAAATCGATTGCACCATCAATTTATGGGTATGAAAAAATAAAAGAGGCTATAGCATTACAACTTTTCAGTGGTGTGCCCAAAACTCTTGCAGATGGGACGAGGAAAAGAGGGGATATACACATTCTACTTGTAGGTGATCCTGGTATTGCGAAGAGCGTCGTCCTGAGATGGGTTAGAAATGTAGCACCAAGAGCGGTTTATACGACAGGTAAAGGGGCATCTTCAGTTGGTATTACAGCAAGTGTGACGAGAGATGAGTTAAGTGGTAGGTGGACATTAGATGCTGGAGCACTTGTGCTGGCTGATAAAGGTATTGCGATTGTAGATGAAATTGATAAAATGAGAAGTGATGACAGATCAGCATTACATGAAGCGTTGGAACAACAAACAATAACAATCAATAAAGCTGGGATAAATGCAATATTGAGGGCAAGGTGTTCTTTGTTATCGGCTGCAAATCCAAAATATGGAAGATTTGATAGATTTGCTCCAGTAGCTGAACAGATTGATTTAAGTCCAACTCTACTTTCAAGGTTTGATCTTATTTTCACAATATTTGATAAACCAGATGAAAAGAGAGATAGTGAAATGGCTGACAACATCATTGCAACTCACATGGATGTTAGTCATCCATCTCCAGTGATTGAACCAGATCTACTTAAAAAATACATTGCTTATGCGAGGAGATACGTAAAACCAAGATTGACAAAGGAGGCAAGTGAAGAGATAAAGAAGTATTATATTGAGATGAGGAGCAAATCAAAGGAGAACTCATCGGTTTCAATAACTCCGAGGCAACTTGAGGCTTTAATAAGATTGGCAGAAGCAAGTGCAAGAATGAGATTGAGTGAGGCTGTTGAGATAGAAGATGCTAAAAGAGCTACTAAACTGGTTGAGGTTTGTTTAAAGGAGATAGCTTTAGATCCAGAGACTGGGGAAGTAGACATTGACTATATCTTCACAGGTGTGCCTAAAACTCAAAGAGAGAGAATTTTGATTGTAAAGAAGATTATTGAGGAATTAGAAGATAATTATGAAAAAGGCGTCCCAGAGTATGAAATTATAAGGATGGCTGGGGAGCAGGGGATTGATGAGAGTAGGATAAAAGAGATCCTAAAAAAACTTAAGGAAGTTGGCGACGTTTACTCACCTAAATATGATCACTACAAGCTTGTTGTGAAGTAGGGGGTGTGTAAAGATGAAACCAAAAGCAAAAACACATCTGGAACGGATGGGGTTTGTGGATGAGGATTTGAAGAGCAGAAAGCATGATGAAATAATTCTGTGGCTACTAGAGAAAGAGAATATTGTTAGAATGTTGTGTGACGTGTTTGGAATTCAAGGGTTAAGTGACAGCCTATCTAGATATTGTAAGTATTTTAGTAGATTTTTTGATGAATCAGGGGAAATGTGTAATTTTGACTGGCATAAATTATCTTGTTCATTTAAATGTTGGCATTTCTCTCCCCCCTCTTCTTTTCTCACATTAGAGGAAAGAGAAAAAGAGAAGATTGTGTTATCAAAAAGCTATAAAGAGGCATATAATGAACTAAGAACAACTATTAAAAACATAAAAGACGAGGACTTTATTGATAAAGTAGAATTAGAAGTTCCAGTTACTACTTCTAAAGGGTATTTGATTGGATTCATTGATTGCAAAATTACACTCAAACCAGAGATTTGTTTATGGAATAAGGATGGATTTAAGCTATTTTATCCACTAAAAAAAGAAGTTATCTCTGCAAATATTAAACCTAAGCAGGCAATAATATACATCGAAGTAAAGACAAAAATAGATTCTGTTGGGGAGTTGTTGAGACAAATCAATACTTATAGAAGGTATACTAATAACGGTCATTGGATTGTGGTTACTCCTGTTGATGGATTGAAGAACGTCTTAGCGTCTCAAGACATTTTCTATTACAAATGGAAGGGGTGATAATGTGAACTCTCAAAAGTTAAAATCAAGGATGTATTCTGGAGTCCGTTCTTGGAACCCATATAAAGGATGTGACTTTCATTGTGTTTACTGTAAACCCTCTTTCCAACGCCAGGCTAAGAGACAGAGAAAAAGGTGTGAGTTTTGTTACCGATATGAACCCCACTTTCATCCAGAGCTGTTGAATAAAGTTCCTAAGTCTGACACAGTATTTTGTTGCGCCTTTGGAGATATTTGGTTTGCAAAGATGGAATGGATTAAACAGATTTTAGAGGTGATTGAAAAACATGAGGATAAGGAGTTTTACCTTCAAACAAAGCAACCTCTTATTTTCCACCGAATGATTTGGAATGGATTGAAAATACCAAAAAACGTAATTTTAGGGATTACACTCGAAACTAATCGTCCAATTTTTGATACTCCAAGCGAATATAAATTTTACAAGCAAATATCAAAAGCTCCAAGCGTTGGTGTTAGATGGATGAATTTCACAAGTTCAAAATTGAGAAAGTACAGAAAATTCATTACAATTGAGCCAATTTTGGACTTTGATATGAGAACATTTATTGAGATGATTAAAAAAGTCAAAAGATTGGAATTTGTTTACGTTGGGTATGACAACCATTCAACAAAGTTACCAGAGCCAAGTTTAACTAAAACACTATATCTCATTGAAGAGCTTGAAAAGTTCACAGAAGTAAGAATAAAAGAACCTCTTCGCAAGGCATGGTATGAATAAGTGGCAAGAAGCTTTAAAGTATTTTGAAAAAATGAAATCTAAAACATTAGAAGAGAAAATTAATTATTCATTAAATCTTATCGAAAAAGTAATCAACAAGCATAAAAAATATTGCGTTGCTTGTTCATTTGGTAAAGATTCGACTGTAATGTTACACTTAGTTTAGACAGCTTGATCCAGACGTTCTTGTTATTTTTAGCAATACAGGTGTCTAACATGGGATGAAAGTTATCAAAGAAGATGGTCAATTATAAGATGGAAAGATTATCATTATGTAAAAAAACACAAAATATGGAAAGTTTTACCTTTAGCATATTGGAATACATTAGACATTTGGTCATATATTAAGCAAAACAATCTTCCTGTGAACAAAGCATACGAGAAAGTGGATAGAGTTGGTTGTATTACTTGCACAGGCTATATTGGATGGGAAAAAGACATGGCAAAGTTATATCCTTCATTGTATAAGAAAATAGCCACTGATTTAGGAAGACCACCTTTAACTCAATTCTTGGAAGATTGAATTCTCCGCAAGTTTTATATCTTTTCTCTCCAATTTTTTCTGGTGATTAAATGCCTGTGTATGTTTGTGAAGTCGAGCTAGTTCCAAAGAGAAGAGGTATCGATGTTTTTGTTACTGGGGAGAACACTGCTGAGGCGCACATCAAAGCAATATCAAAAGTTGCAGAAGGATTAAAAGAATCCAGAGCAGAAGAGTTTTTAACTTTTAAGTTGATTAGTTGTAAGCCCCCTGAATAGAGGTTACAGATCACAGGTAGGAGGTGATATTGAGGTGGATGAAGAAAAAGTTTGGTGCAGGATAGTTTTTAAGAAAACGGAAGATGGTTTTGAAGTTGTGGTGAAGGGCAAGGATTGCGATAAGCTATTCGAAGATTGAGGACATATATGGTGGTTACAATGTCAATAGATATAAATGGGTTAAAACCAACTGTAATAATTAAGTTAGGAGACATCCTGTATGAATATGAGGGTAGATACTACAAGCCAAAAGTAATTGATGAGAGATTAGTTCTTGAGGATGTAACTGATAGTGTATCTGAGGAAGTTAAGTGTATTTGAAGATTGACCATGATCACAGCGGACTGGATCGACAAAAGAGCTGACGTTGCAGCCGTCTTATCAAACAATGTTAGAAGGCAAATCCGTGATCTATTAAGACACAGCGATCCACTAACTCTAACAGAGATTGCAAAATCCATCCACCAATCCGAGCCGAACACGTATAAACATCTGAACAAAATGCTCAAAGCAAAGATTGTTGTTAAGAAAACAGAGAAAATCAATGGTAGACTTGTAACACTTTACACTCTTAGCGATTATTACAATGAGCTTTTCGCTAAAACTGAGCAGAAACCAGATATTACACCTCTTTACTTACTTCTTGTCGTCTATACTGTTCCAACCTTGTTGCTGTTATTAAATCCAAAGCTTATAATGCCTCTTTACAATTTCTTCGGTGTAAAAAACCCTCTGACGGCGATGGCTCTAAATCTAGTCGGTTTGGTAACCACGTCCATCATAGTCTTTGTTTTCACCTTGCCGTATGTGGTAGGTGTGTTGAGGCAAAAGATTAAATTTGATAAGATTAAAATAAAATCATGACTTTTGAGATCGGGGGCGGTTGCGGGATCATGCATAATCATCCATGAGGTGATGTAATTGTTGAAGGTTGATTGGTCGGTGCTGGAGGAGTACTGGACTCAGGATTACGAGGAGGTGTACGCATGCTCAGAAGAGTGATTTTCATTTTGGTGGTTTTGGGGTTGCTTGTCGGTGTCAGTAGTTCAGATAGCTATATAGGGACAATATCAGGAGTTATTATAGGGGCAAAAGCAGAAGTTGTGTGGTATGATGCTAACTATACACAAAAGATACCAATTACAATCACTTATTCGGGAACTGACGATATTAGCGATTACTACCAAGTCAATTTCACTTTAGATGGAGCGAACTACACCCTAACTGGCTTGAGAATTATTGATGCAGACAACCAAACAATAATCCCGTTCTGGAACGAGTCGCCCTTAACCCAGCAAACAAAAGTCTGGGCGAATGTGACGGGGATAACGAATACAACAACGAAAACAATCTGGGCGTACATCAGTGGAAGTGGTGAGTGGTGGGATTTAAATAATACTATATTAAATTTTGATGAATACACAAAAATTGATGAGAGTTCAGACTTAGATGTTCATCAAGGTATTGCAGTATCGGATAATTGGTACTACACAATTCACACAAATAGAATAGATAAGAGGTACAAAAGTAACTGGTCAATAGCATTGCAAAATTTAAGTCCATTTCCAACGGGAGTAGATGTGAATCATATTGGTGATTGTGACTATTATAATGGATATTTATATTGTCCAGAGGAGAATTGGACTGGAACCGATGGTTTAAATGAACATATAGTAATTTATTATGCTGAGAATTTAACAATTAAAGATTATTATAACATTTCAACATGTCTCGGTGCTGCGGAAGCTGGTGGTGTCACTGTTGATTATGATAGTAATAGACTTGTTGTTAGTGATTATCTAAATACAAATAAACTTTATTTCATTAATTTGAGTGATTATACTTGTTCAGGTAATGTTAGTTTAACTGAGTCATTATCTCAGCCACAAGGGATTGATTACCATAAGTGGAAGAACGGATTGGGGTATTATTATATTTCAGATGAAGATGGTGATGTAGTTAAAGTAACAAAGGAAGGGTTTGTCTTAAATATTGTTGCCGAAGCAAATGCAACTTTAATCAATGAAGGACTTGACTTCGACGGAAACGAGTTGTTATGGTTACAAGATGATGGTGTAAATCAAACAGTTTATATTCTCAATGAGAGGAAAGAAACAACTTTAGACAGTTTTGAGGGTTATACGGGTAGCATACTTGGACATGACGGGTGGGATGGTTCTGCAACTGGAGTAGAGACAACAAACACGTCATCACTATGTGGTATGAATTCTGCAACGTTCACAGCATCAGTTGCAGCAGAAACACTTTACAAAATAATTAATTTAGATACAAACATAGCTCTTGAGGGGAGAGTATTTGTTAATAGTACAAGTGGTGTTAAGGATTATTTTGCAGTTGCAAAATCCAAATCTGGAACAGATAGACTGACATTAGCAGTAAATTATCAGTACAGTACTGATAATTTTTCAATTTGGGATGGAGCATGGTCTGTAACAAATGTTCCAATCAAAATAGGAGAATGGAACGAATTTAGATTCTACACTGATGCAAGTGGCATAAAATTATATATCAATGGAAAGTTAGCATATTCAGGAACAAGAACAAGTGCTATAAATTGGATTAGCTTCGAAGGGGGAAGTGGTACAAACTTAGGTGAGACTTATTGGGACTGTATTTTTGCAAGAAAGTACGTTGATGTTGAACCTGTAGCATCTGTTGGCTCAATCCACTACGGCGGAGACACCAAACCCGCCTTGAACCATCTCACATTGGTGGGAACTAACAGCCTGTGTGATTATGGAACTGTCAATCCAACGACAAAGGTGAACATGACTATAAAACCATCAATAGATGTGGTTGAGATAAATGTTACTGAATTCACATCGTCACTAATTAACTTCACAGCCAACACAACAGACGGCAACAACGTAACCTTCACAGTCTGTTCACTGACGTCATCACAACAATATTCAGTAAAGAAAAATGGAGCAGCATGGAAAACGCTGACGGCAAACGCAACTGGGTGTATTGTGTTTAACAATTCAGAATGGAGCGAGGTTACGTTCACGATTGAGCAGATCATAGCAACAACCCCTTCAATAATCTCAACCACTCCAACCTCTCCACTAACCCTAACAGAAGGGGACACTCAGACGTTTAGTGCTGTTATCAATCAAACCACTAACAACAAATGGTTGCTCAATGATGTGCTTCAGGAGTGGGACAACTCAACCTCAACCCCATCGTTCACATATCAATTCACCACGTCTGGAAGCTATACAGTCAAATTAATCTCATACAACATCACAGATCCATCATTTAACACTTCATATACGTGGAATGTTACTGTAAAGCAGAAAGCATATGTATTAACTGAAAATACAACCCTACATCCAAATTGCACTCACACCATATTTGTAGTTGCCAAAAACATTACTTCATCCACACCAATCTACACTTTCTGCAACGGCATCTACGTTAGTGGCTCTCTTTTCAGTATCATCGCCAACACCCCAATTAAGGTCTATTTATATGAGGTAGATCCAAAAGATTGGTACAATGAGCAGGAAGTACTATTTAACTTTACAGTAAATACGTTGGGCTACGACAACGTAACATTTAATCTAATAGTTGAAAACATCACAATAACGGATGCTGTATCAATTTATAAGGATGCCGAACCGTATGCCATTACTACTCTGGAAAATAACTTGATTGCATTTACCGATGGCGTTGATCTGGTCACAACATTTAAACCAAACAGCACCATACAAAACATTATCAGCAATAAAACATCAGGTGTGGTTGACGGACAAATCAACAAAACGGAAACTGAGGCGTATATAGAAGATAATACTGGTAAATTCAGCGTCATCACACACATTCCAGATGAATTTAATAAGAAGAAAGTAATAACAGAACTTGAGTACCACAATGGAAAGGCTAAAATTAAGAAGATGTATGTCAAAGAGCATCTTGGCAACATGTCTTCCCATAACTATATTATTAAGACACATGTAGCGGTATCTGGTTTATTACTGCCTTCAGCTATGCCAGAAATACCACCACTGCATGATATATTGGTGTATATATTAATCGCTGTAATAATTGTTGCTACAGTATTTTATGGATATAGGAGGTATAGGGGATACTGATGTCGTTAATCCCCGAGTTCATAGAAACAGCATGTGAAAATCTGGTTGATCTGGTTACTCTCGGTCAACTTTCAGCAATCAGAGAAATGTATGAAGGCTGGGCATCAACGGCGGTCTACCATGAGCCGAACATACTTGCTTATCTTTTTGCTGCTTTTATTGTTGGAGTGCGATTTGTAGTCCCTGTAATTCTTGTTTATTATTTGCTAATAAAAAATGTGTTTAAGAACATCTACATCCGTCTCTCTCTTGTAATTGCATTTGCAGTAGCTTATGCTCTTTTCTATTTTGATCCTATAACTTTGTTTGAGCAGGCAGCTATTGGAATTACTAAATTCTATTATTTTGTGCTTGCTCTTCCATCTATCGAGTATTCTCCTGTGTTTTTTACTTTCCTGACCAATGGACTGGCAATATTTATTATCAGGGTGTTGATTGTCTTCGTTGCAATGTGGGTATTTTTCATGCTGATTGTGGGGGCAATCTCGCTCACGTTCTGGATAGCGACGGCTGGAAAGTCGTTGTGGAATTACACAGAGAAGAACTTTAAAGCGTTCACCCTACAACTGGCAGTAGCCTTTTTATTGTTTTACCCGTTGCTTGGTGCATTTAGAACATTTATGACGCTTCTTGCTATAGTCATCGGCAGTATTGAGTTCAAGGGAGCGATTTATACTATAAGAGGTTATGAAAAGGTCTGTTATCCTGATAAATCAGGAGGTGTCAGTTGCCGATGGGCAAAGTAAATCAACAACTAGATTATGTAATATGTGGATTATGTGGGAAGAGGTTTAGGGCAATAACTAATACTCACCTTGGAAGTGAACATAACATGCGTACTCAGTTTTAACTGATATTCAACCAGAATCGAAAAAGTTAAATTTGTCTTGAATATTATAAAATTATGGGTGTTGATAGAAAAAGGTTGGTACCAATTGATAAAATCGAGGCTGAATACAAACTGGACAATAAAGACATCTGTGAAAGATTCGGCGGAAAATGGATAAATGGGAGATGCTGGTTTGATGCAGAGGGGGGTAATGAGTAGTAAACTACTCCCCCCTCAAGGAAGGGGTCTCCGAGCACAGGAGGTGGAAGATGAATAAAAAACATATCGTGTAAAGGGGGTCTCCGTGACCACATACACCGCATGCAGACTGACCTACAACAATCTTGGCACATACATATTCTGGATCATCTCCTTTTTTCTAACGATAACAGCTCTCAGGTTGTTTCATGAATTTTTGCATGGTGCGTACTCGGTTTTGACGGGGGGCACATTTGGTGCGATTGAAGTGTTTCAGTGGATTCTGTTCTATCCTGTGTTTAGTATTAGTTGCAGTGGAGGCAACCCATTTATTGTTATTGAGGGTACTCTTATCACCGTATGGCTTGTATCTCTGCTAATCGTTCTGTTTACTTCATATCCTGTGCTGAGACTTGTTATGGATGACTGTACTGCTGCAAATCTGAGCGGTAAGCTTTTCGGCGTCAGGTTAGGAGGAGCGTTTGAATGTTTTGGAACTGCACTCTATGCAATGCCCAATTTTATGTTCTATCTCGGTAATGGTGTGGTTGTTGGTGGAGACGGCACGGTAATGGCTCAAATATTTGAGCAATTAGGTTATCCTCCTGAGTTTCAGCATGTTATAGCGTTTGCAATGTTAATAGGAGCATTCTTTGCTCTGTATTATGCTCTAAAATGTGACAGTGTTGTGTGTTCTTGCAGGTGGTATGGATGATCTTATCGTTGCTTGCAAGACCTTGCGAAAGCGAGGGGAGGAAACCGTTAAGAGGTGTTGGAAATGGACAGAGATGAGTTAATCAGCATTTTAATAGCAACAGTGATGATGTCGGTGGTTATTGCTCTGTTTCTGAATTATTTGCTGTTTATCCCTCTATATACAGCAATCGTCTATAGTGTCGTTATTACGCTGGTCACATTGATCGGACACGAGATGGTTCATCGTTTTACAGCAATAGAAGTCTGTCACATGTCTGCAGAATTCAAAATTACAACGTTTGCAGT
>Ga0180300_10001210_pt1 | contig 11886 bp, 15 predicted proteins | sample GuaBasSediGuay15_FD_121798 | JGI IMG/M metagenome (GOLD analysis project Ga0180300, IMG submission 121798) | Subseafloor sediment microbial communities from Guaymas Basin, Gulf of California, Mexico - Guay15, Core 4569-2, 21-24 cm | ecosystem: Environmental > Aquatic > Marine > Hydrothermal... | reverse complement strand
GATATCAAGCTAGAAAGTAGAGACTACCTTGAAGGGTACCGGGAGCTAGCTGTCAATCTAAGGGATAAGTCTGCAGAGTTTGGCTACTACAGAAAGTTTATAGAATACTTAGCCAGACACATGATGAAATGGAGTGAACTATGGGAACATCTTAGCTAGGGAGGGACAATGACAGAATACAAAGTTTTACTTATCAATCCTCCACAGTTCTTTAAACCATACATGTCTAATGCTCGTTCTGGACTGCCAATAGGACTATTGTATATAGCTGCAATGCTGGACAGGGAAGGACATGAGGTAGAAGTTCTGGATACTCTAGTAACAGAAGAGAAAGACAGGGCTGTAGGGAACATAAGATATACTGGCATGTCATGGGAGACCATCAAGAGAAGGATAAAAGCTAGTAGAGCTGATGTTATTGGGGTAACATGTCCATCCACTGTACAAGCTCCAAATGCCATAGAGATAGGCAGGATAGTAAGGGAGATAGACAGGGATGTCCCATTGATAATAGGAGGACCACATGCCACTGTTAAACCTGAAGATTTCCTGGAAACATATTTTGACATAGCTGTTATGGGAGAAGGTGAATACACTATCCTTGAAGTCATGGAGTACCTTGAGAAAGCTAGTCCTAAGCTTAGTCAAATTAAAGGTATAGCTTTCAAGGAGAGCAATGGAGACATAAAGGTTAACCAACCAAGAGAGTTCATAAGAGAGCTTGATTCTTTACCATACCCAGCATACCATCTGGTAGACATGCTTGACTATACGTTGCCTCCCCACCGTTCTCACCATCACAGCTCCAAGCTTTTTGGGTCTATACCAATGATAACAAGTAGGGGATGCCCGTTCAGCTGTGTCTTCTGTTCAATACATTTGCACATGGGAAGGATATGGAGACCTCACTCTCCAGAGTATGTACTTGATCATATAGAGCACCTTATTACTAAGTACAATGTCAGAGCTATCAACTTTGAAGATGACAACCTCACCCTTGACCCTAAGAGGTTTGAAGCTATACTTGACGGTATCATAGAGAGAGACCTACATTTCTACTGGGATACTCCTAATGGGGTTAGAGCTGACACTCTCAACAGGAGGATACTGGAGAAGATGAAGAAAGCTGGGTGTGTAGAACTTAGAGTGTCTCCAGAGTCTGGAGTACAAAGAGTGATAGACAAGGTTATAAAGAAAAAGCTGAAGCTGGAGAGTGTCACTAGGGTGGCAAAGATATGTCATGAGCTGGGGATACAGCTCCAGGCCTTCTTTGTGGTAGGATTGCCTGGAGAAACCCTGGAGGACATAAGAGCTACGTTTGAATATGCTAAGATGTTGAAGACCAAGTATGGAGTGATACCTTCACCATGTTTTGCTACTCCATTGATAGGAACTGAACTGTACAGGATATGTAAGGAGAAGGGATACCTTATGGTAGAAGACATCACCCCAGAAACAATAGCTGGGGCTGGACAGAAGGGTATAATAAGGACTGAAGAGTTCAGTCCAGAAGACATTAAACGGATAGTGAGGGAAGTAGGACTTTACAGGAGTGACTACCTGCTATGAACATGATAGAGTACTTAGGTGAGATAGAAAAAGCTATGGAGACCATACTGTTGCGGGACAGAAATAAGATTAAAGAGATAACTACTGTCCTCAAAGGAGCTAAAGAGAGAGAAAGTACAGTCTTTGTCTTTGGTAATGGAGGAAGCTCAAGTACAGCTGCACACTTCGTATGTGATTTGGTTAAAGCCTGCAGAATAAAAGCTGTCTGTCTGTCTGACAATACTCCATATTTCTCAGCTTATGCCAATGACATCTCCTATGAGTCAGTCTTTGTGTCTCCCCTAAGCCTTCTCATGAGAAATGGTGACGTAGCTATTGGGCTCAGCTGTTCTGGCAATTCAGCTAATGTCCTAAGAGCATTCGAGTTCATAAACTCAGCTAGATACAAGGGCATTTATGAAAACGTTACTACAATAGGGTTCACTGGGTTTAAGGGTGGAAAGCTAAGAGACCTGGTTGACATCCACATAAATGTCCCAGTCAACAGCTACAGGATAAGTGAAGATGTTCATCTAATGTTATGTCACTTGATAGTGGAGCTCCTGGTAGGTGATAATGAATGACACTGGATGATCTGGTGGGCAAGAGCATATACATAATAAGGGAAGCTAAGGCCAGGTTCAGGAATCCAGCTGTGTTATGGAGCACTGGAAAGGACAGTACCACCCTACTCAGCTTGGTTAGGGAAGCCCTTTATGAGATTCCCTTCCCAGTCATATTCATAGATACAAGCTTTCAGTTCAAGGAGACATATGAGTTCAGGGACAGGATAGCTAGGGAATGGAACTTGAACCTGATAATATGCAGGAACAAGGAAGCTATAGACAGGGGGATCAGCCCCTTTTACTATGACAAGTTCACATGCTGTCACCAGCTCAAGACTGAAGCACTAAAGAAGCTGGTTCAGGAATACAAGTTTGATGCTCTTTTATTGTCAATACGAAGGGATGAACATTACATGAGGAACATAGAGAGATACCTGTCTCCCAGGAACAGGGACTGGGAATACCGGATAGTAGAGGAAAGAACTGAAGCTGACATCGAAGGGCATGATGCCCCATATGTTTCCTTACAGGATACTGAGCTTTCTGGATGGGATCTGTATGCTACGGACTTTGGTAAAGACACTGAACATGTTAGGGTTCATCCATTGCTGCACTGGACTGAAATAGACATATGGAAATACATTAAGGATCGGAATCTGCCTGTCCATCCATTATACTTCAAGGGGTACCGTAGTCTGGGATGTTATCCATGCACCAGACCGATATGGGAGCCAGTGGAGTCCATAGATGAAATAATCAAGAGACTGGAGACTACAGATGTTCCTGAAAGGGCTGGTAGAGACTCCACAAAAGAAGACATAATGAGGAAGCTTAGAGCACTTGGATACTGCTAGAGGAGAAGGGGTATGGGTAGAAAGAAGACTGTGGTAGCTGTAGTAGGAGGATTTGATCCGGTACATGTCGGGCACATCAGGAACTTTAGAGAAGCTAAGAAGCTGGGGGATGAGCTGTGGGTTATACTCCAGTCAGATGAATGGTTGATTAACAAGAAAGGATATGTCTTCATGCCATACAATGAACGTAAAGAAATACTTGAAGCTATAAGGTATGTAGACAAGGTAGTTCCAGCTATAGGGACATCTCCAACATGTGAAGCTTCCCTTGAATATTATAGGCCAGACATATTTGCTAAGGGAGGAGACAGAACTCCAGACAATATGGAGCAAATAGAGGTGGACACATGTAGAAGGCTTGGAATAAAAATAGCATACAATGTTGGGGGAGGTAAGGTACAGTCAAGCTCATGGCTGATAGACAATGTAGTTAGAACTATATCCGAGAGATATAGATCAAGGGGTGAATAGTAATAGTGGGAAATAAGTGTGTTTTTCTTGACAAGGATGGTACCCTGGTTAAAGAAGTACACCACATGACTGATGAATCTCAGCTTGAAATTATACCTGGATCTCCTGAAGCTATAAAAATCCTAAGGGACATCGGTTATCTGATTATAGTAGTAACCAACCAGTCTGTAGTAGGGAGGGGGATGATAACCGAGGACAAGCTTAGAAGGATAATGGACACAATGAAAAGCATGTTCCTTGAAGAAGGAGCTGTCATAGACAGAATATATTACTGTCCCCACCATCCAGCTGACGGTTGTCCGTGTAGGAAGCCTAATAGTCTCCTGTATGAACAGGCCAGAAAGGACTTTAATCTGGACTTTACCAAATGCTACGTTATCGGAGACAGCTTCTGTGACATATTTGCTGGTAAGAAAATAGGAGCTAGAACCATACTTGTCCTTACTGGCCATGGACAAGAGATTCACAACCTATACAGCTTCCCAGATATAATAGCTGCCGACTTGTATGAGGCAGCTATAATAATAAAAGGGATGAGTGAGGGATAAGACATAGGGAAAAACAAAGTTAGATGTACAAGGTGTGGTTCAAAGAAGGTCCTGACTTTGAGACATGTCTTTCAGTGCAAGTCTTGTGGACACACATGGAGTAAGAGGGTGTCCAAGAAACACATAGTTGGATACAGCTACAGGGATGAGAAGCTGAAGAAAATATTCAGGCAGCTGGGCATAAAAAGCTAAGGTTCTAAATGTCCTACCTTAGCTCTCATACATTTTGTAAATGATGTTGTACCTGAGAGCTCTGGTAAATATCCTCTCTCTAACAACTGTTAATGGAGTAAGTCCTACAGGATCTATACGTTTAATCTGGCTTATGTTAACTCTCTCCTTGAATAATGCTCTGTCACAATAGGATAAGATATCATCAAGCTCATTGGCAAATCTGGAGAAAGCTACTATTGACAAATCAAGATAGTACTCTGAAAGTCTCCTGTCTATCCATCTCTGGTTTACTCTTCTACCTATTATGTCCACAGCTACCCTTGGGAATGAGTGTAGGGAGATGTCTTCTCTGGGGTATCCATCAAATATCCAGTCTTTAACCTTAACTCTGAAGTATAAGTCGGCATTAAGGCTAGACCATGTACCGGTTCCTATAGTGGTCTCATAAGCTGAGCCTATCCAGTAACCGGTATCTACAGTATTCCTAGCTATGACAAAACAGTCAGTTAAGGAAGGAGAGCTCTTAGGCTCTATAACCAGGAAGTACTTGGTATTGGAGCCAAGCATGCTTGTAATCTTCAAGCTTGAAGTATATTCTGTCCATGATGTACTAATAGAGTCTCTGGGAATGGCAGCTGAACCAAGTGTATGACCAGAAGGCAAACCATTGCTTGAAGACTGCAAGCTTAACGTTATGTCCCCATCTGGACTGCCATACTTCTTTAGCTTCAATGTAACATCAATAGTTTCCTTGTATGGAGACTCCTTCTTATAGAACTTGCAATATGGGATAAATGACTGAGCTACACTTATAGTAGAAGATGCAGTGGACAGGGTGTGCTCAAAGCTACCGGTTAGACACTGTGGATAAAGATAGCTCCTCAGCTTGTCCCTGATGTTCTCCTTTAACAAGTTCAAGCTAAATCCAGTCATGCCTCTTCTACTAACCTCCTTACCCTTCTGTAAATTATATCTTCTATCCTACTCAATACTTCAAGTATAATATTCTCTATGTCCTCTTTGGTAGGCCATCCTATCTTTATCTTTGGTTGCATGTACTTCCAGTATGGACAACGGAATGTCCTGAACATATAGGTTATCTCTCTCTTCTCTTTCTCTCTTTCTATCTCAAACTCTTCTATGTCAGGTACAATCCATACTTCATGGGATTCCGGAAACACTTCTACAGTGTATTCCCTTTCAGTTACCTCTGAGAGCTTGTCTCTTATTATCTGGCCAGCCTCAAACATGCCTTCTGTAACCTCATCCAGAAGAAAGTAGCTAATACGTTTCAGCTTTTCGACAGCTTCATCTAAGCCCTCAGCTTCTATCTCTATAGGCATACTACTCACCTGTTGAAACCTTACTCATTATCACCTCTAAATAGGATACATGGTTACCTTCAAAGTGTTCTATGACTTCATTGACTACACATTCAGTTCCATTGTTTAGGACAACTATGTCATTTGTGTCAATGTCTACAGTGGACTTGAAACATGCAGAGTAGTCTCCTTCTATCCTGTATCCTTCTATCTCCCATACTTGACGGTACCCTCCCATAGGCATTACCCAAGCTGTTGTAGTTATTGTGTCAGAGAATGACTCTCCAGTAACATCATAGTCACTGTCCACTGTAACAGACACTTTCTTTACCTTAACAGTCTGTCCGTATGTGTCTATTATCTTGTTGTTCATGAATCTGGTATCAAAAATCTCCATACCCTATCACTCCAGTGGTGTCCTACTAAGGGACATGCCTGAAGATGAAGTCTTGATATGAGACTTACTCTTGATCCATTTCATTATCTGGTAATACTTCTCAAGGTACTTGTTAGCTGGTTCAGTATAATGCCTAAACCTTATAGGCCCTCTACTAATAGCTAGAGGAAGGACAGTGAACTTCTTTATAGCAAACAAATATCCAGTGAGATATGCACAAGCAAGCTTCATCAGCTCCCAGTTAATAGCTTCTTCAAATGTGTATCTATAATCTACGGTTATTTTTTCTATGCTTGATGAAGGAGCTGTACTTGTCACTATTATACCTTCCCTGGGGTATACTGTACTTACTGAGATTGAGCTTTTAGTGGAGGGATCATCCTTATCCGTCCATGTATAAACCGTAACATCTCCTGAACCAACAGTCTTGTCTCCATCAGAGTCAGCTATAGGATAATTGTTAACAGAGAAAGTAGTATTACTCCCATCAATGCTGCCAGAAGGCTCTTCATCTCTTACTGGAATAGTTATCTCCTCAATAATTATCTGGGTAGCCTTGTCTATTAAATCCTGCAAGTCCTCGTCAGTAATGTCGTCTGTGGTAAGGCCCAATAAGTCTCTAGCTTCAGGTATCATACAATATCCCATAGACCTTCATCACCATTAATACTCTATACTGTCTATGGAATATTAACCTTTAAAGGTTTCCTAGTATATTGGAGAAATATAAAATTAAGAAATTTGAGGTGAGTCTATTAGACTTACTCTAATAGACTACTAACATTATCCTAAACTAACTAGCCTTAAGCAGCTGGGTATGTGGAGTCACTTGAAGCTGCATTGACCACAGCTCCAACAGCATAGTCATCCACTACTCCGAAGTTCCTTTCACCCCAGAAGTAGTAGTACACTGAGTCAAACTCTGGCTTCTCCTTCCTTATGCCTCTTAGGTCTCTCCTGATAACGTCATAGCCTAGCCTGTTGGTGTCAACCAGGATAGCTACACCCTCAGGAGCTCCAGTGCTCATGATGACCTTCATACCAAAGAGCTTTCCAAGCTCTCCGTTCAATAGAGGTTCTCTTCCACCATAGACTGAAGCATCAACAAGCTTGGCATTGGTGTCAAAGAATAGAGTGGCTAGGTCAACTGGGTTGATTATCACAACATTTGGGTTCCTGTACTTTCCTAGGAGCTTAGCTCTGGCTCTCATAATGTCTCTTGGAGATAGAGAACCAGCACTTGAAGCAGCTACCCACATTCCAGTGGTCTTCAACCTGTTGGAGTATAGAGCAGTAATCGTCTCAGCTGAGACAGAGCCAGTGAGTGTAACAACCCCAGTATCATACTCAACAGTCTTTATTGTACTGTTTCCAGCTGAGACTATCTTGATGATTGGAGTGTTAGCAAAAGTACCAAGTGAACCAGTAGAAATAGTGCATGTCTGAGTCTTGAGATCTAGCATTATAGTCTGAGCAGCCTTGTCACATTCCTCAGCATATTCCAGACCAGCCTCATAGATGTGATCTTCAATGACATCTCTCAAGGCTTGCTCCAGAGACTCATTAGTGAACTGGAGCTGGATACCTTGCTTCTTTACTGAAATGGTAACAGCTGAATATGCAAAGCTAGATGGGGATACTGAGGTTCCAGCTGAGACGTTCCACTGGACTGAAATGCCAGTTCCCTTGGTTGGGAAGCTTATCTGTCTAGGCTTACCCTCTCCAATAAGGTCTCTGTTCTGCTTGAAGAGCTGAGCAAACACATTTTGCTGTCTTGCAACCTCCAGGATAGCTTCAGCTATAGCCTTACCAGTAATTGCAGCTACGTCAGAAGTATCTAAGGCTAGTTCTTCTAGTGACTTCATTCCATATTCCACCTCTTCTATATATTAAGAGCTACAATTGTTTATAAAGCTATCTGCATCAGTCAATGCATATCTGAAGCTACCTGGAGTATGATTTACCTCTGGTAGGTGTTTCTTCTTCTCCTATTTCCTTATAGCTCGGTTCCGGCTCTACATACTTTCTAACAAATATGAACTTTGCATATCCAACTGCTGAGTCTAGATAGGAAAGAAAGCTTGGATAAAATGTTGACACTGTAGGAGTATATGCATTGGATATACATTCTCTGGAGTCTTTGTTGTAAGCCTGCATCCTGGCATATCCAGAGACTGGAGAATAATACTCAACGGTATAATATCGTTCCAAGTAATCAGATATTGGAGTGTAATTGTATCCTCCATTAATATAGCTTCTTAGCTGGGACTCATCAGCCATCACTATAACATTCTCGTTCCCATTGTATGTCTTAGGTGAACCTGCAATGTCAAAGTAAGCTTGTCCACCAGAGGTTGACTGTCTTATCTTGGTCTTTACAGCTACTCCCTTGAATGACTTGATAGTAGATATGAGTGTCACTCCGCTAGCTATAAACTTCAGTTCTCCGTTAACTGTAGAGAATAAGGACTGGTTGTCACTCTGCCACTTGTTAGTCCAGTCTATTGGGTCATTAAAGTCATCAAAGAACAAGAATGTATTGTCTCCATTACTGGCAGCTGAAGCTGTTCCCTTACCATAATACACATAGAAGCTCTGGGACCTAGTACTGAGATCGTTGGGTATCTTAATCCAGAAGACTGCATGACTTCCAGGAACTTTCTCTTCTATCCAGTAACTCAGCTCTGTCACTCCATCGTTAGCTGTAAACCTGATATCACCAAAGTCAGCCTTGCATTTCCTGTTCAAGCTTACCCAAGGTCCAGAGCTCAAGTCTATCTCTCGAATATCCTGGTACCAATCGTCAGTGTATCTGTTAAGGAACAAGTAACACTTGGAGCTGTCTGGACTTAGAGCTGCCATTGGACAAGCTTCATTGTTCATCAGGAATGGGGTTCCTGTACATTGAACAAAGTTGGATACAGGACTATCTGAAGTCTCTATCCTTACCATCCATGTACTGTTGTAGAATACCTCAGTAAGCAACCAGTATTGATCATCGTAATAGAACACTGATGGAGCTGCATAAGTATGTGTTCTGTCCTGTATAAGGGTAGAAGAAGCATTCTGGAACCCTGATGGTGAGTCAGCTACCTTAACGTATATTCCAGTGTCGTAGTGATAGTAGAGATACCATTTGTTGTCATTTGGGCTAAGCCAGCAGAAAGGATTGTTCCCATTGGAGACTACCTCTTCCTGCTGGGTAAAGTTGATACCGTCAGTACTAGTGTACCTATAGATTACTCCGGATACACCAACAAACAGGTGGATAGTACCATTGTCCAATACTGCATTTGCCCATCTACCAGAGAACAAGGGATTGCCAGAATATGGAGTCCATGTACCATCCAGATCATTAGTGTAATATAGTCTCACAGCTGTTCCATCACTGTTGGAGTCATAAGCTAAGTACTTCCTAACCTGGCCATCTATGGTCTTGTTGACCTCTACTATATTGCTTCTTATAACTGGAAGCATAGTATGTGTGTCTGCTGGGTTTCCAGATATTGCTGTTCTTGGGCTAGAGATATGATAGAAATCAAGTAACACTCTGTTTTTGGTATTGTAAAAGACTGTGAGCTTAACCTGATATCCAGTTCCTGCACCATAGGAGGGCCTTACGGTAATCTTCCTTCTATACTTCCATCCTGACAGCCAATACTGTCTGCTAGTAGACTCTCTACTATCAGTAAGAACCCGTCTGGTAGACAGCCTGCGTATTGCAGATAACGGCACTTTGGGTTCACCACTATGTCTTTAGTACAGCTCCAAGACTGCAAGCTATGGTGCCAGAGATATCAAAGGATGCCACTAGTTTATATCCCAGATTAGAAGATAAAGTTAGAAGCTCTTTGCTGGGTGATGTAATAGTTGGAAATGTAGCTAATGGGAATGAAGCTCCACTTACAGGGTCCAGAGTAAGGATGGTACAGTCAAGGGTAGATGATGCACCAACTGAGCTAACATACAGGTATAAGTTGGCCTCCTTGAAGTTTCCCACATCAAGGAGAGAGCTGACAGTACTGGCTGAATATGTACCAAAGGGAAGTAGGGTAGTCCCATAATAATAGTTGCTCTGTATGTCTACGGGTACCTGAATATTGGCATCCCATAGGTTAACCTTTACAGTATCCTTAATGAATTGATCCCTGGTTAATAGGAAGGGATATTGCCTAACCACTTTTTATCTCACCCCTTTAATCTTAAAGGTCACCTGCCTTGTATTGACCGGTCTTGGCATTCACCAGTACACCTACTGCATTGTTATTGTTAACTCCAAACTCTCTCTCAGCATACATGTGGTAGATTACACTGTCTTCTTCTGGCTTGTCCTCAGCTGTTCCCTCCAGAGGACGCTTGTGTACGTCCCATCCCAGCTTTGAAGAGTCCACCATTATGCCTATCCCTTCTGGGACATGAGCTGAGCTAAGTACCCTAAAGTCTACTATCCTCCCAATCTCTCCATTCAGCTTGTCTACTCCAGGAGCATATTCTACACAGCTGACAAACATTGCCTGAGTATTTGGATCATATAGCAAGGTTTCAAGCTCTCTTGGATGAACCAATAATATATCTGGAGATATAGTTTTGTCTATCAGGGTTGCCCTAAGCTTCAACACATCCCATATCCTTAGAGTTTCTGGAGAGTTCACCTCAGCATATAGTCCAGTGCTCTTGCATCTGTTGGAATAAAGGAACACCAGTGTACCAGTAGAGATTGAAGAGGTAAGCTTAACCTTGCCGTCATAATAGTCTACAGAATCTATGGTGGCACTTGGAGGTACTGAAGTAATCCCTATTATGGGAGTAAGGGTTGTAGTTCCCAGTGTTCCTCCAGACCATGTAGTGATAGACCCGGTTCTTAGGTCCAGAGCTATTGTCATAGCTCGTAGGTCTAGCTCCTTTGCCCATTCTCTACCAGACTCATAGAGTATATCCTTTAGTAGATCTCTGACTGGAACCTCCAGTGCTTCCCTTGGAATCTTAAGCTTGATTCCAAACTTGGTAACGTCTATTGTTGTAGCATCGTAAGAGAAGGTTGATAATGGAACTGTCTGTCCAGGAGCTAGTCCAGAGGTGACATGTATGCCTCCTAGCATCTTTGGTACAATTAGCCTTCTACCCTTAGTCTTCTCCAGATCATGCTGTTCTCTGAATAGCTGGGAGAATACCACTAAATGCTTAGCTGTCTCGTCTATGGTCTTAGCTATGACCTTTGGGGTAATAGCTTGTACATCAGCTGTTCCAAGAGCCAGCTCAACTATCTTTCTTTCATTCATTTACTTCACCTTCTTTTAGGAGGCTCCTTCATGAAATGTATTATGGCTGCTCTAGCTGCATACTCTACAGCCTCCTTAGTCTTTTCCTCCTCCTGTTTCTTAGGCTTGGAAGCTCCAAGAGCTTCTCTCAACATGCTAGCTAGTTCTGAAGTGTCATTTGACGAGCTTAGCTCTTCAACTTTCTTGGCTACCGTCTCCATCTTCTTCTCTAGTATATTCATTCTCTCCTCTAGCTTCCTTACCTTGTTGATAGCTCTCAATATTTCTATTATAGTGTCATCCATCTCTTATTCCTCCTCCTCTGGGGTTTTAGCTTCAGGTATCCTCATTGGTGGCTCAGCTAGGAAGTGCTGTATAGCTGCCTCAGCTGCCTTAGAGAGGTAAGGCTTAACCTTCTCTCTCACAGCCCGTTTACGTCTTTCATGAGCTTCTATGGTTGCACTTAGAGAGTGGAATATTGCTTTCCTTTTCTCTTCCTTTAGCTCCTCAGACTCTTTCTCTTTCTTTAGCTCTGATATTTCCTTCTCTAACTTATCCAGCCTAAGCAATAGCTTTAGAAGTATCTCTTCCATCTCCATAGGCATCTACTCTCTCATCTTGCTTTTCTCTAAGGCTATTAGTAGGTCAGCTAAGAAGTGTCTGTCTTCTCTGGTTTTCTTTAGGATGTCCTCTACTGTGAGGACTGGAGCTGAAGGCTTTTCTTCCGTCTTGGTGGAAGCTCCCTCAG
>Ga0180300_10001209_pt1 | contig 11886 bp, 14 predicted proteins | sample GuaBasSediGuay15_FD_121798 | JGI IMG/M metagenome (GOLD analysis project Ga0180300, IMG submission 121798) | Subseafloor sediment microbial communities from Guaymas Basin, Gulf of California, Mexico - Guay15, Core 4569-2, 21-24 cm | ecosystem: Environmental > Aquatic > Marine > Hydrothermal... | reverse complement strand
CGATAGTAATCAAGCCCTGTCTCCCCTATGGCAACCACCCCATCCTTTTCAGCAAGTTCAAAAACCTCCTCCTTGAAGTTCTTTGCATCGTGGGGATGGTAGCCAACCGATGCATAAAATCCGTTTCCCACCATTGATACTGCACTCCGGGAGGATTCAAGGTCGTATCCCACGTTAATCAGGAATTCTATCCCGTTCCTCCTCGCCCTCTCTATCACTTCCCGGAGGTCCTTCTGGAATTCCTTTCTCTGTAGATGGGCATGTGTATCGAAGAGAATCATACTTTATCTCAACCTCCTTCACTGCAAGGTATCTTGTGTATTCCTCATATGCCTGATAGTAATTTCCTGATGGCTCCCACAGTATCCACCCCGAACCCGATGCCTGCTCCGCTGCATTTATCTGGTTGAGTATGTAATCCTCTCCAAGCCTTGAACGCTTCCAGTCAAATGCCTGAAGATAGGGGATTATCCTTACAAACGGGTCCTTTATCCTTTCCTCAGCCCTCACCATGGATTCATAAATTATTCCAAAAGTCCTCCCCTCTTTTCCTCTGTCTGCCATAAAGTTATCCCCGAAGTGGGATGGATAGAGCATGGGATATATGGCATCAACGTATTTTGCAAAGGAATCAAAGGATTGCCCCTCCCTTGAGAGGTGCTCAAGCCAGACGGTGAACCCATAAACATCTGCTCCAAGGAATGCAAGGGTATCAAGGCATGAGCGCATGTATTTTAAAAATTCAACAAGGGTTTTCCCCTTATCTCCATTAAAAACATACCCGGGAAAGGATGGGAAGCGAACATAGTCAAACTGAATTTCACATACCCCCTCTTTTATCGCCTCAACAGCAATGTCCCTGAGATAATCCCATATCTCCTTTACAGAAGGGTCAACCCAGTATCCACTTTTTGGATGGAACCATATTTTTCCCGATGAATCCCTGAGTGCATATCTTCCTGAATCCGCAAATGCAAGGGAGGAGTCCTTGAAGCATATAAGCCTTCCTATCACATAAATCCCTCTTTCCCTCATATCTTCAATGAATTCACGGTAAAACCCGGAAAGATAGGGGTCGCGGAGAGGAACAAGCCCTTTTTCAGTCTTGAGGTCAATCACAACGGCATTGAGATACCCCCTCTCCACCATCCTCAAAAATGCACTTCTCCCCTTTCCGCTCTTCACCACTGCGGGACTCATGTAAACCCCATGCAGGGGAAATGGAGGAACAAGGGCAAAAAGGAGAGCTACCATGGCTATTTAAAGATAAAGGATATTAATGGAAAGTCAAGAAATAAAAAACAATCAAATATTTGATAGAGAAGCAGAGGTTGCTCTTATTGAATGCATTATGTTAAATAATATTTTTAGGATTTCCAGTAGCAAGTCCTATAATATTCTCTACCCACATTTCCGTTCCTCTACTCAGCGCTTCCTCCGAATACCATGCGGTATGAGCGGTAAGTATAATCCTGTGCTTCTCACTAAGTTTATTGAGAATATCCGGTTCCAGAACATCATCAAGCGCATATCCTGCTATTTTTCCGTTATTTATAAATTCCACCAGTGCCTCATGATCAACAAGTTCTTTTCTGGAAACATTGATTATGTAAATTCCATTTTTCATTTTCTCCATTTCATTCCTTCCTATAATGGGAGGATAGCCTCTTTGATAAGAGGCACAGATTGTAATAACATCCATACTTTTCAGTATTTCTTCAAACCTTACTCTTATGGCAAAAGGGTAGGATATTTTCTTTACAGGATCATAGTAATATACCTCCATCCCCATACATTTGCCGAGTTGTGCCACACGAGTTCCAATTCGTCCCAGACCAATAATACCGTGCTTCTTTCCATAGATTTCCCATCCTTTAAGTGAAACTTTCTGGGTAAGAAGACCAGAAGCCTTGAGATATGCAAGAGGAATTTTTCTGCTTAATGCGAGCAACATCCCGATAGCATGTTCTGCAACGGTAACGGTGGCATAATCTGGAAGGTAACTTATCGATACCCCTTTCTTTTTGAGAAATTCAACATCAATCCAGTCATATCCCGTGGAATATATTGCAATACCTCGCAAACGAGGAAGAGATTGGGCTATTTCTCTATCAAAATCTTTTAGAGGACGTCGGGTAATTCCAAGAATTTCTGCATGTTTTGCAAGAGAAATAAAAACTTCTTTGGGCAAGGGATCCATCACTGCATGAAATGTTATATTTCCTACCTTTTCCAATCTTTCAATCTGGGAAAAGGAGAAACTCTTTTTCCCTTTTGCAGAAAATATTACTATTTCAGGTTTCATGGTTCAATACCTCCAGAACGTGAGAAATAAGTCTATCTCCTGCCTCAGGCGAAAGAAGGCTCCACGACATCGGAGATTTTGTGCTTTTCACGGTCATAGAGCTATCCTCAATATACCCCTGATGTCCATTGGTGATACCGACTATACATAGTTTTTTAAAACAACATGCATTGAGGCGTTTCTCTATCTCATAAAAAGTATCAAGAGGAAGAAATATAAGAACAAGGTCATCCATAAAAAGAAACCATATATCAGTATGAATTCCTCCTTTCCGGTATATTTCATAAAGCCATAATTTTTCACGGTATAAAAATATTTCACTGTAATCTTTCTTTTCCTGTGCTTCCTTCAGCCTTTTTCTGTAAATTTCAGGAGATTGAAGTTGTATTTTTCTAAACTTTAAGAAAATAGAAGATTTTTTAAATTTTACTCTGGAAACACAGGAGTATCTAGTTTTACTGGAAAATATTTCCCTCATCAAATCATGAGCAAATTTTCTGCATGCCTCAATATCTCCCCTGGTTATTGGATTTATATCCCCACCTGCTCCATAAAAAAATAAAAAGTTTATTCCTTTCTCTTTCATGGCTTTTACAAGATAATACGGGTAATCTCCTGAAAGCATGAGGTTAGAAGGAGGAAGAACCACAGGACGTATAGGAATTATTCCCATTGCAGTTTGAATGTGAGGAAAAAGAACATATACTCCTTGCAGATTTATTACTTCATCTGTCCGGCGATGAACGGCCTTGTTTTTGATGGGAAAAGTTCTCCATAATATAGAGGTTTTCATCTGGCATTTTTTGGCATTTATTATTGAGTTTATGGTCTTTGTTCGTATTTCATCAAGCACACACTCAGGAATAGGGGTTAAATTGTAACTTCTATTCAGACATGCAGGCCCAGAATGAGTATGGGAAGGAGAAAATAATATCTCCTCTATTCCGGCTTTATCTCTTGCTTCCTTTTTGATGCCTTCCACAAAATCTTTTTCAATACCATGGAGATCTCCGCTTACCATGGCAATGTTTTCTATTACAAGGGTTCTTATAAAAAGACTTTCCAGAGTGCCTTTACTTAACTGTGTTCGTGTGCCATATCCACCTAAAGGAATAAAAGGAGGAAAGCACAGGCTTTCCTCGGCATATCCTGCATTTACCGGAGTTTTGAATTCCATTCTGACTTATATCACTATTGTCTCCTTTACGCGTTTTCCTTCCTTTATCCTTGACATTGAGAGTTCCTTAACCTCAGGAATCGTCTCCGGTTCTCCTTTCAGGATTATCTCCGCAATGGATTTCCCTGCAGCAGGAGCCTCCATCGCACCATGCCCGCTGAAACCCGTTACAATAAAGAGATTTTCAATGGATATATGGGGTGAGATTATGGCATTGTGGTCCCACATATTTACCGCATAAAGCCCACCCCACATGGACTGTATCCTGCAGTACTCCATCCCGGGAATGCGCGCCTGCATGTATGGGTTCATCTCATCCAGGTAGTAGTTCTTATCCGCATCGTAATTGTATCCAACCGGCTCGTCAGGATTTGCCCTTCCAACCAGCAAATTCCCTGCCTCCGGCCTGAAGTAAACCCCATTGTCTATTATGGTCATTGGAATGTTCATAAACCCATCAATGGGAGGAGGATTGACAATAAAGAGCATCCTTCTTACAGGATAAACCGGGATGTTTTCCTCATCAGGAATACCGGAACGGACGAGAATGTCCCTTGAATACGCACCCGCTGCAAGGATTACCATCTCACTCTCTATCTTTTCCCCTGATGTGATAACAATCCCTTTTGCCCTTCCGTTCTCAATCACAATTTTTTCAACCTCACTCTTCAGCCTTATTTCCACCTTTTCAGGATATCTCTCTTTTGAACGCTCAAAATATCCTGTTGCAACCGACGTTGGATTGAATGCACCACAGTCCGGGCCAAAAACCGCACCCGCTATCTCCTCTATCCCCAGGAATTCCACGATGTCCGGGTCAAGATGGTCAAGCCCGGGCCTGAATCCCGGAACAAACCTCTCTATATCCTCGGGCTTCACCTCTTCTGCCCTCACCCCATTCTCATTCCAGACCGGAATAAACTCACGCACCTTCTTCCACGGCTCGCTGTAGTAGGTGAAGAGATACCCGATGGGTTCATATCCTATGGCAACCCCTATTTCATCCTGGAAGTTTTTGAAACGCTCAATGGACCAGGTGGTGAGTTTCATGTTTACCTTGGTTGACCAGAGATTTCTGAAACCTCCCGCAGAAAGGGAGGTCGCATCCTGTGCAAGGGCATCTCGCTTTTCAAGGACAAGAACCTTCCCGTCATACCCCTCCTCAAGCAGATAATAAAGGGAAGCTCCACCTATTATTCCTCCACCAATGATGATTGCATCCGGCATATCACTTACCTCCTGGAATCTGTAAAAGAGGTGTGAGTTTCTGATCAAATGGGGCGATTATAACCGTGTTGTTGGGTGAATTCACAAGCTCCTTCAGGGTCTGGATGTAATACCACTGGAGATACTGCGGGGAAAGTGAATGTGCGATTATCCGCTGTGCCTCTGCAATTCCCTCCGCCTCTATCTTCTTTCTCTTTGCCTCCTGTTCCTCCTTCTGGAGGATGAACTTCATCTTCTGTGCCTCCTGCTCCGCTGCTATCTTTTCATTTATAGCATTTTTGACCCTTTCCGGAAGATTTACATTCCTCAAAAGAACATTTTCAAGAATAATCCCCCTTGGTTTAAGCTCCTCTTCAAGTTCATTTCTTATGTCCTCCACAACCTTTTCCCTGTTTGCAGAGTATATATCATTTACAGAATAGAGTGCTGCCGCATTCCTTATCGCAGTCCTTATTGCGGGTCTCACTATCTTCCTCACATAGTCAGGACCTATATCCCGGTAAACCCTCCAGGCTTCTTCAGGGTCAAGCCTGAACCAGACGGTAACATCCAGTTCAACCGTCAACCCCTCTGATGTAAGGGCTGTTATTGCATCGTCTCCCCTGACCACCCCTTCCCCTCTTCTCTTGCTCATTGTATATTCCTGGGTCCTCACACTCATCTTTACCACGCTTGCAAAGGGATTTACGAGATGAAGACCGCTGTGAAGGACCCTCTCCTTCACCTTCCCGAAAAGAACAATAATTCCAACCTCACCGGGCCCAACAAGCCTCACCATGGAGAGAATGAGAAAGATAAAGGAAAGGAAGAAAAGGAGCATGGATGTTCCTCTTTCTCTCCATCCATGCTGGGTGAGGAAGATGAAAAGTCCTGCGGCAAAGAAGAGGAAGGCAACCAGAATGAACATGCTCACCCCCTATTTTATGCTATCCTCCATGCAAGTTCAAGACCGAGTTTTATGAGATTTTCCTGTGCCCGCTGGAGTTCCTCGGGAGACGCATAGTCTATCAGTTCCTCACTCCTTCCAACAACATCGGAAACGGTAAGCAGACACGCTGCTCTTTTTCTATATCTCAGGGCAAGATAGAATATAACGCTTGCCTCCATCTCAAATGCAAGGATGCCCCTTTCCTTCCATGATGGAACGTAATCGGGATGGGGATTGTAAAAGACATCAACCGTTGCAACGGGACCGGCATGGACCCTGAGGTTTTCCTTCTTTGCGAGTTCATAGGCAAGAGCGGTAATTTCAAGGTCCGGTGAGCATGCAGGGGGTATGCCTCCGGAATAGGTCAGGGTCGCACCGTTTGCAGGGGCTGCACCTGTTACAACAACTATGTCCCCCTTCCTTATCCAGTCCTGAACCCCTCCGCATGTTCCAAGCCTTATAAAAGTCTCACATCCGAGTTGAATGAGTTCCTCCATGACTATTGCACACGATGGGGTTCCCATTCCATGCGTCTGGATGGATATCCTCTTTCCATTGTATTCCCCGGTTATTCCAAGCAATCCCCTGTGGGTATTCACCTTCCTTGCGTTCTCAAGAAAAGAACCTATAAACTCAACCCTTCCCGGGTCCCCTGCAAGCAGAACGACAGGGGCATAGTCTCCCTTTTCACTCCTTAAGTGTATTGGCATAAGAACCTCCTTTTTTTGATAGATACTATTCCATCCTTCCCTTTATGTCAATAAATGAAAGCCTATTGACATAGAAAAGGGAGGTTTGTATAATTTATATAGGATGGGCGAATAGCTCAGATGGTGAGAGCGCCTGCCTTACAAGCAGGAGGTCAGAGGTTCGAATCCTCTTTCGCCCATTCTCTGGAATAAAAATTTTAAAGGGAGGTATTGAAATGGGTATCCGGGGTGAATTATATCGCAAAAAGGAAAAGGACAACCATCTTGACGACCCCTACCTCACCCAGATAAAGTATGACGACCCCACTCTCTGTCCCTCCTGTGGAGCAGTTTATCACAACAAGCACTGGACCCTGGATGAAAAGATAAAGGAAAAGGTTCTTTCACGCCAATATGCGGAGAAACTGTGCCCTGCGTGCAGGAAGATAAGAGATAGGTATGTTATGGGATGGGTTGAGATAAGGGGTTCATTCTTTGAGAAGCACAGAGAGGATATAATGAATACGATAAAGAGAGAAGAGGAGAGAGCCTGGAAGAAGAATCCTCTTGAGAAGATAATAAGCATAAAGGAAGAAGGAGACAGGGTTGTAATAGAAACAACAACAGAAAGCCTTGCAACAAGGCTTGGAAGAATACTTCACAGGTCGTACAAGGGAAAACTTGACTATAAATTCTCCGACGAGGCAAAGTTTGTAAGGCTCATCTGGGAAAGAGAGGCGTAGGCTCCCAGGTTTTGCCCTTCTCCAGTATGTGAACAACCCTCCATCCGCGTTCTTCAAGGGTGCGGGAGATGTACCGGCGGTGGCACCTCCAGGGAAATCGTTCCGCACACACAATGCACTTTCTTCTCTTCTCCTTCTCAATCTCCTCTATTCCCCTCATGTATTCTTCGGTGTGCATGTAATTTTTATACCCTCCCTTCCTGTACCCTCCAAGTTTATCACCGAGGTACCGATACTCTATTCCGCTTTCCTCCAGGCATTTTTTCATGTTCTCCTTTTTGAAGTGTTCGTGTTTGCTCGTGGGAAATCTTCTCACATCAAATACAATCTGTATTTTATAGTGTTTTAAAATCTCAATAAATTCCTCCATGCTTCTTGTTGATGTTCCTAAGGTGAATACAGTCTTTTCCATACAAATACGGGCAAAACCCTTGATGCCTCAAAAAGTCTTGGGGTGTAATACCGGAGTCCGGGAGGGGGGCTGTCAGGAATGTCTGTATCCCTTTTTCTTCCCATAACAAAGGACCACATCCCTGAAGGATAGGTTGGAATCCATGCAAGGTAAACAAGGGGATACGGAAAGTATTTTTTCACACGTTTGAGAAAATCCCTGAGGAAGTCAACATGAAGGAATGGGGATTCTGACTGGGTAACATAAAGAAACGATTTTTCAGATACGACCCTTAAGAATTCGTCCGAGAAGAGAATCTCTGCAGGACCAACTGGGTCTGTTGAATCAACTATAACCAGGTCAAATTTATCCTCTCTTTCTTTCAGCCATCTGTATCCATCCTCATAAAAGACCTTAACCCTGGGGTCATCAAAGGAGGAGGCAAGAAAAGGGAGGTATTTTTTTGACACCTCAACCACCCTCCTGTCTATCTCAACAACATAAACCTCCTTCACAGGATACTTCAGGACCTCCTTTAAGCACCCTCCATCCCCTCCACCTATTATCACGACTTTTTCCCTCTTTTTGAGATATCCCATTGCAGGATGAACAAGCATCTCGTGGTAAATGAACCCGTCCTTTTCAGTAAGCATCACCTTTCCATCAAGTAAAAGAATCCTTCCGTATTCCTCGGTATCATAAACCTCTATCTTCTGATAAGGGGTTTCCTCAGAATGAAGAAGTTCACGGTATTTGAAGCAGAGTTTTAATCCCGGAGTCTGCTCCTCACAGAACCAGTTCATTTTCCCCATCTGAAAGGTTCTTTTTCTGTTAATACCTTTCCTTCAAGGTTTGCAAGATGTGGAGGGAGGGTGAGCAATGCATGATGGTAGGAGGGGGAATAGAGCCTCAATTCTCCAACGCCCCTTTCTTCCATCCTCTTTTTAATCTCCTCCCCTGAGAGTGCCATCGGGTCTTCCTTCTTTGACGCAAGGACAAGACCCCATGGCATCTGAAAGGAGCCCACAAAGATTTCCATTCCGTAAACATATGGAAATATTTCTTTAAGGGTTCTTATGATGGAGGCAAAAAGTGCATTGTAGAATGGTGCGGTTGAACCTGCCTGGGTGACAAAAACTCCGTTTTCCGTGAGTTTTTCGTAAATTTCTTTATAAAATTCAAGGGTATATAAATACTGGGAGGGCGTATCCTCCATGGGTTCTGTGAGGTCAAGGATGATAACATCAAAATTTTCGTATTGTTTAAGGACCTTTCTTGCATCGTCGTAAACAACTTCCGCTCTTTTATCCTCAAATGCACCGGCTGAAAACTCCGGAAGATGCTCCATGCAGAGTTCAACTGCTCTCCGGTCTATATCCACCATAACTGCCTTTTTAACGGTATTGTGTTTCAAAACCTCCCTCAGGGTTGCACCCTCTCCACCCCCTCCAATGTAAACCCTTTCAGGATGGGGATGCACAAACATTGCGGGATGGACCAGGCATTCATGGTAGATGAACTCATCCGCCTCGCACGACTGTATTGCCCCATCCAGGAAAAGTGCCTTCCCCATCCCCACCAGTTCCACAATCTCACACAACTGGAATGGGGTCTTTTCCCGTGCGAGGACCCTCTCTATCCTGTAGAAGGTGAGAAGGTGCGGGACCGTGTTATCAACGCAGTATATACTCCCCTCGTCCATACACTCTCCTTTTCATACGATTCCCCTCCTCAGCTCAACCACAGATACGGAGGAGGGCCTGAATGCAGAGCGCAGATATTCAATTGCCTTTTCCACATCCACATCCTCACTGCAGGTAAAGAGATCAACTGCCGCGTATCCATGCTCGGGCCAGGTGTGGATGGAGAGGTGAGATTCCTGGATAACGATAACCCCTGAAACTCCGTGGGGATTGAACTGATGGAAGAAGGTGTCAACGACATTTGCCCTCGAGACCCTGGCTGCTTCCTTCATTGCCTTTTCCACGTATTCCACCTTTTCCAGGGTCTCGGGTGGGCACCCGTGAAACTCCAGCAGGAGATGGTAACCAAGTGCCCTGTTCAATTCCCCCTACCTCCTTTTTAAGGTTGCCGTTTACCCCCGTTTCTCACCTCCTTTCTGGTTTTTAAAATACATCCTTTTGGGTTTTTGTCAAGGATTTATATGAAATACTTGACACGTATATCCACACATCGTAAAGTTAATTCCAGATTATGAAACTGGACCTTGGATGCGGAAAGAATAAAAAAGAAGGGTGCATAGGGGTTGATATTGAAAAATTTCCAGGGGTTGATGTGGTAGCAGACCTCAATGAGAAATTTCTCCCTTTCAGGGATAGCACCTTTGATGAGATATACCTTTACGATATACTTGAGCACCTGGATGATATTTTGCATGTTCTTGAAGAGGTATGGAGGGTTGCAAAAAACGGGGCAAGGATTTTTATAAGAATTCCCCATTTCTCTTCACCCTATGCCTATAACGACCCCACCCACCACCACATCCTTGGTGCACGTTCACTGGAAAAGGTACATCCTGGATTGAAAATGGTAAAAAGAAAAATAAAGATGAACAGAATTTTCAAACTACTGGGAATAGAAACACTTGCAAACAGATTCACCTATTACTGGGAATTCTTTTCGTTCCTTTTCCCCGCCCTTTACATTGAATATGAATTTGAGGTGATGAAGTAACTCATACATTCCTTATCAACACTTCTCCAACTTTTCCCTCTATTGCTTTTTTTACCTCCTCCATATATGCCCTGGAAGGAGGAGGTATTTTTTCATATTTTTCATCAAGCGTCTTTATCCCCCTGAATCCCTGAAGCACATATCTTTTTGCACCTTTTATATATTCCACCACTTCAACTATCTCTTCCTTCCCTGCAAGCCCGGGAACCACGGTCGTCCTGAATTCATAATCAGGAAATTTTTTAATGAGCTCAATAGACTCCTTTATACGCTCCAGGTCCACATCAACCCCCGCAGCCTCAGAATACCTTTCAAAGGAACTCTTCAGGTCCATTGCAACATAATCAGCAACTCCAAGGAAAGAAGACAGTTTATCAGGAAGAGAACCGTTTGTATCTATCTTAACCATCAACCCCATTTTTTTCACTTCCTTAACCATCTCCATGAGTCCTGGAAAAAGCAGAGGCTCTCCACCCGTGAACTCCACTCCCTTTATAAAATTCTTCCTCCTCTCTATTTTCTTCAAAACCTCTTCAGGAGAAAGAGATGGGATGGAAGCAAGTCTTTCAGGGAGAACCAGTTCAGGATTATGGCAGAAAGGACACCGGAAGTTGCATCCCCCTATAAACACTATGGAGGATACAACCCCCGGAAAGTCAATGAGACTTACTCCCAGAAAGGACTTTATCAATCCTCAGGTACCTCCTGTCCTCAAACTCCTTCTTTTTGCCTTTGTTCCAGTTCTGGACAGGTCTGTAATAACCAACGACCCTTGAATAAATCTCGGGCTTTATAACCCTTACCCTTACCTTCTTCTTCTCCATGCTCTCCCCCTTTTTATATGTCAAGGTAAAGGGTCCTCTTTTCTCCCCCGTCCTCTATTACATAAGCACCCTCAGGCAGACGGGAGAGTTCCTCCTCATCCATCTCAACCACAACACCGTATCTTCTAAGCTGTTCCTCGGTGTGGGGATAGGGGCAAACTTCATGTTCTCCGGGAATGTACCCATGGACAGGACAGATGGAGAAGGTTGGGGTTATGCTGAAGTACGGGAGCCTGAAGTTTGCGACGATACTCCTCACCAGGTCCCTCACAACCTTCCAGTCTCTCACGGGCTCTCCAAGGAAGAGATGAACAACCGTTCCACCGGTAAAGAGAACCTGGAGCTCATCCTGATGCTCAAGGAGTTCAAATATGTCGTGCTCCTCATTCACAGGAAGGTGGACAGAATTTGTGTAATACGGAGCATCCTCGTCTCCCTGGGTGTATATTCTGGAAAACCTCTCCTTATCCTTCTTTGCAAGCCTGTAGGATGCACCCTCCGCAGGGGTTGCCTCAAGATTGTAAAGATTTCCCGTCTCCTCCTGGAAGTCGCTGAGCTTTTCCCTCATGAACTTCAGGACCTTTATTGCCCACTCCTTACCCTCGGGTGTGGAGATGGGAACCCCAAGGAAGTTCATGCATGCCTCGTTCATTCCGACAAGCCCTATGGTGGAGAAGTGATTTGCCCAGTACCTTCCCTGTGATTCCTTTATTGCCCTGAGATAAACCCTTGAATACGGATAGAGCCCCTTCTCAGTGAGGTCCTCAATAACCTTTCTCTTCATTTCAAGAGAATTCTTTGCAAGAATCATAAGATGCTCAAGCCTCTCAAAGAACTCCTCCTCCGTCCTGGAGAGATATCCTATTCTGGGAAGGTTTATCGTAACAACACCGATGGACCCGGTCAAT
>Ga0180300_10001207_pt1 | contig 11911 bp, 6 predicted proteins | sample GuaBasSediGuay15_FD_121798 | JGI IMG/M metagenome (GOLD analysis project Ga0180300, IMG submission 121798) | Subseafloor sediment microbial communities from Guaymas Basin, Gulf of California, Mexico - Guay15, Core 4569-2, 21-24 cm | ecosystem: Environmental > Aquatic > Marine > Hydrothermal... | reverse complement strand
GAGAGAGAGGGGGCGGGGTCGGGAATGTGCGTTGAGGGATGAGTGATGAGGGATGAAACGTCCGAGAAAAATATAGTAAGTGGTGTGGTCCTAATCACCTCATATTCTTGGGGTTGTTAATGCTTCTGTGTATATACTCCGGTCTAGTCCATAGTACGAATCATATATGTGTTGATAGACGAGTTGGCATTTTTCCTGGAAGACCTCTGGCGTATACTTGTCAGGAAGTTCTTGGTTGAGTATATCTTGGATGGTTACTATGACTTGTGCTCGTGTTGTTTGCCGTTTTCTCCAATCAAGGACAAGTTTCTGTTCCTTTAGTGTCTTTAAGAGTTCCTGTGCAGCTTTTTTGACTTGTTCCGTTTCTTTTTTATTGAGTTTCATGTCTGGTTTTGTGAGAAGATCAAAGATGGTGAGTTCTTCCTCGGTTAGGCCTTCCTTAATGTGGCGTTTCTCTTCCTGGTTCAGCTGCTCTGTGAACTCTACAAGCTGCCTAAAGTATTCCTCAACATTGATGCTGCCCATATTGTAGGCTTCCACAATCCGTTCGAAGCGCTCTTGGAAATCGACTCTCTGTCTGTTGAGTCTAATTAGTCGTGCAAGCCTCCTTTCGATTGCTTGACGTAGTTTCTCGGCGGTGGTATTTTTCTGTCTGCGTTTGAATTGCTGTTTGAGTTTCGTTAAGTCTAGTTTCACGATGTTTATTGGTTTCTTCTCCTTGAGGAGCGTATATTCCTTGACCACGATGGATTTGTCTAGTAGACTCTCGATCTGGTTCATAATGTCTGAAATGTCTATCTCTGGAATTTCTGAGTGAATTGTTTCGAGGATTATAGTGTATAGCGTGACTATAGATAGATATTTGTTTGCTACTGGATTGGGCAGGATGTCCGAGTAGGTTGTAGTTACCCTATCGATGAGTGTGAAGAAGGTTGCCCGACTCTCGTCGTTTGTCAAGATGGCGTTCACCGCTTCGTCTATCAATTGAACTTTGTCGAAGCCTTGAGCTTCCAGTATTTCGTTAGGATTAATCCCTTTGTCTTGGAAGTAGTTCTCCATAGCTGATAGTGCCTCTTCGAGGTCCTCGATGAGCTTTTCCTTTTTTTGAATGGGCATTTCTCCTTCTTTCAATGTGCCCGCGATGGCTGATCCATATATAGCTAGGGCTTTGTTGAGATTCCTGAAAATGCCATAGTAATCAACGATGATGCCCCTTTTCTTTTTACCGTGAACTCTATTGGCTCGGCTGATAGTCTGCATAAGGGTGTGATTTCTAAGAGGTTTATCTATGTACATTGTCGAGACGGGAGGTGCATCGAAGCCCGTCATCCACATTGCACACACGAAGACTATTCTTAGGGGGTCATCTGGGCTCTTAAACTTCGCATCGAGTTTTTCAGCAGAATTTAGTCTCTTCCGATGAGGGATGATATCTAACCCCCTTTCTTTGAAGACCTCTACTTCGTTCTGGCTGCTAGAGATTATAACAGCCATATCGGTTTCTTTCATGTACTCAATGTCTTTCTGGATGTCCTCCTTTTCGTATTCGGGGGCTCTTTTTAGTTTGTTTTCTAGTTCTTGGATGTATAATCTCCAGTATTTTTGGACCTTATCATACATTCTGACGGCTGTGAATCGATCTATACTAACTACCATGGCCTTGCCGCGGTATCCCCTGCCCATGAAATGTTCGACTATGTCCTGGGCGATCTTTTCGAGGCGGCTGTCTCGGACTATGAGGTCATATTCCTTGCCATATTTCTTCTCTATTTTTTCGATTTGTTCTTCGTCTAAGCCCGCTTCTTCGAGGAGTCGTTTCATATCCTCGTTTAAGTCCATATTTATGACTTCGAGCTCAGGTTTCCGGTTTTCATAGTAGAGAGGAACGGTGGCGCCGTCTTCTATGCTCTGTTTGAAGTTGTATATGCTGACATAGTCTCCGAATACCTCTCGGGTTTTTTCGTCTTCTGCCACTAGCGGTGTGGCTGTGAAGGCGAGGAACGACGCATTGGGTAGGGCTGTTCTCATGTTAAGGGCAAGTGTTCCGTATTGAGTTCTATGGGCTTCGTCGCAGAGGACTATGATATCGTCGCGATCTGAGAGTTTAGGATAGACCCGGCCTCGGTCGGTTCCAAACTTGTGGATGAGTGTGAAAACGTAGCGATGGTCTTCACGGAGGAGTCTTTTTAGGTCTTCTCTACTATCTGCCCGAATGAACTCTTCGGGCTCGGTAACTACCCCTGTTTTATGGAAGTTTTTGTAGATCTGATCATCAAGATCGATACGATCGGTAACGATTAGAAATGTGTAATTACCAGGGACCTTTCGCAGGATTTTCTGGGAGAAAAATATCATGCTGAAGCTTTTCCCGCTTCCTGTTGCATGCCAGAAGACGCCAAGTTTACCCTGTTTCTCCTTTCGTTTTTTGAAAGATTCTATAGCGTTGTTTACTCCGAGATACTGATGGTTTTTAGCTATGATTTTGATTGGTTTTCCTTCTTTTTCAACGTAGAGAATGAAGTTTTCAAGGATGTCTATAAACCTATGTTTCTGGCAGGTACCTCGGATGATAGTTTCAAGGCTTACTTTTCCTTCCTCACTTTCATTACTGATCCTTTTCCATTCATTGAAGTGTTCCCAAGGAGCGGTTATGGTTCCTATTCGACTTTTTCTTCCATTACTGAGAATGATAAAAGCGTTGTACCAGAATAGCTGGGGTATAGTTTTCTTATAGTCTCGAAGGTTGTCTTCATAGGCTTTTTTTAGGTTGCGGTGAGTGGCTTTAAGCTCAATGAAGATAAGAGGTAACCCATTTATAAAACCTACAAGGTCCGCTCTTCGCGTGTAGACATCTCCTGATACCCAGAACTGGGAGGCGAGGAAAAAATCGTTTTTTTCTGGGATCTCCCAATCGATGACCTTGATTGTCTCGGTAACTTCCTCTCCTTTTTCGTTCTGAGTTTTTACCTTAACACCGTTTTTCAGAAGTTTGTAAATCTCATGGTTAGCTCTTACTAAGGAAAGGGAGCTGCGGTCTTTGATTAATTCGTTGATAGCTTCTTGAATGATTTTATCTCCAAGTTTTGGGTTGAATTCTTGTATTTTTTTTCTTAATCTGTTGATGAGTACTACTTCTGAACGAGTTTCTCTTCCAAACGGGTTATTTTGTCCACATTTTTCGTTCAATAGATTAGATGTTTTATATCCTAATTCAGAGAATAGTTGAATGGCTGGTTGTTCTACCAAATTATTTTCCGAGTAATCCTTGAAAGTTAAACTCAACTTCACCACCTTATATTTGTATCTCTAAAGCTGATACATCAATTTCACCTAAAGTTAACTTTGGTATTAATAAATCTCTAATTTTTCTCAATAAATTATTTTGCTTTGCAAAATTAAATAATTGAGCCATGAGAGGATCAATATTTTCTTCGAACATATATAGTGTTTTTTTATCTGGAATAAGGATAGGAAGATTATACACCTTTCTCTTATTTATGCCTGGTTGCGCTACATTTGTGTTCAAATTTTTTATTTTTTGTGTAATGTCTGACCGATCTAACCAGAAATAGAGATAATTTTGTGTACACGACTCTGTTGTACGTAATATGAATACGTGTTCATTTATACAACATTCTTTATGTGGAAAACCATCTCTAAACATTGATTTTCTTCCAATATGTGCACCGTCTTTATATAGTAAAACATCTCCACTAATTACATGACCTTTTTTCATTTCTTCATAAAATTCTCGTGTGACAAATTTTTCTTTTGAATAATCATATTTTCCCAACCCAATAATATTTTCAGCCCCTATACTGGGAACTTCTTTCACATTTGGATCAATCCCCCCCTTGGGTCTTGATCCAGATTCTAATGTTTTTAGTATATCTCTTAAAGATAATATTTGCCAATTTTTAGGTATTTGCCCAAATTCGCTTTCTCTCTTTTCCGTATTTTCGTGTCCGGGGTATCGGAAGTGAACGAACCATTCATTAAAGAGACTCTTTGCCATCTCCTCCAAAACTTGAATACGCCTTAAATTAACTTCAATAAGATGATCAAAGGTGTACAAAATATTAGCAATTTTATTTTGCATCCATTTTGGCGGCATAGGAACTTTTTGAACTGCTAAATCACTACCCCTAATTCCAGAAACCGCAGTTCTTGTTGAAATAGAGGCTATTAATGAACGGCCAAATGGTGATTTGAAGAAATAGAAATAATATAGTGGATTCACTTTTAATTTATCTAATCTCACTCTTATTATCGAGCTTTCAAAAGTTGTTAATTCTGAAGGATTTAGTACAATAGAACATTTTCCTGAACCGCCTAATATTAATGAACGTCTTGCAAATAATAAATCCCCCTCAGCTACATAATATTTCTTCTTCTCTTTTTCATTCAATTCAATTCTCTTCATATTCTGATTTGATATAAAGTCATATTTGAACAATTCTCCCATATTAATAATTTTATAGCCTCTTCCATGAAATTCTTTTTTCTTGTAAATCCCATTTCTAATTTTTTCGGCAAAAATGTCTTGAAATTTAATAAATTTCCAATTGTTTGGTAATTTTACATCTATTTTTAACATTGCTCCGACCTTCCAAGGATCTCTTTGATGCTTTTAGATATAATTTTTCGAAGTTTTGTTGCTTCTTCATTTAATAATGTTAATTCTTTAAATAAACTGTCAAGCCTTTCACTAAATTCATAATCATCAATTTGATCAGTTTGAAAACCAACGTATCTACCAGGATTCAAACTCCATTCATGATTTTTAATTTCTTCAATAGTAGCTACTTTGCAAAGACCTTTAACATCCTGATATTTTAAATCAGGGAAATGTTTTTTAATCCATGAATAACTACATTTTCTAGTCTCTATTTCTTGTCCTCTATATAAACGAACGATATTTGAGATGAATTCAATTTGTTGTGGTGTAAATTCTCTGTGAGCTCTATCAATTTGGTTATAAATTTTTCGAGCATCTATAAACAGCACCTTATCCTTATAATCTGTGTTTCGCTTACCTTTATCAAGAAACCACAAGGTGACTGGTAGGGTTACCGTATAGAAGAAGTTGGATGCAATCGAGATAATTACATCCACAACTCCTTCTTCGATTAGCTTTTTCCTGATCTCAAGCTCTGAGTAACGGGCATCATTAGCAGAATTAGCCATAACAAACCCGGCTCTTCCATTCTCGTTCAAGGATGAATAGAAGACCTGAATCCATAGATAATTCGCATTATCAACAGTCGGAATACCAAGCGGATACCTAGGGTCATCTTTGATGGCTTCCTTGTCAACGTTATTCACGTTGAACGGTGGATTAGCCATCACGAAGTCAAACTTGCCTAGGCTCTCATGATGATCCTCATAATATGTGTTCCCCTGACGGATATCTCCTGATAAACCGTGGACCGCTAGGTTCATCTTACATAGTCTAACTATATCGATGACTCTCTCTTGACCATATATCGAGATCTCACTGCTCGGATTCTTACGATGTTCCTTCACAAACTCCGCGCTCTGAACGAACATACCGCCCGATCCACAAGCTGGATCCAGTATTCTCCCGTGAAAGGGCTCGATCACCTCAACGATCAGGCGCACTAAGCTCGTGGGGGTGAAGAACTCGCCACCCCTCTGCCCTTCGGCCATCGCGAACTTACCAAGGAAATACTCATAGATTTTCCCGAACACGTCTCCTTCATAATCTGACATATCAAAATTAAATATCCTCAGCAGGGAGACTAAGACACGCTTTTCCATCCCACTGTAAACCTTTGGTAGGACATTCCTCAGCTCCTCATTATGTTCCTCGATATCCCTCATCGCCTTATCAATAGCTCGTCCAATATCCGCTCCCTCTGGCAAATTCAGCAAATATTGGTACCGCGCCTCGGGAGTTAGATACAAGACACCACGGGCTTGATAATCCGCTTTACTTATAGGCCTCCGCTCACTTTTCTGCCTGGATCTAAGCTCCTCCTCCACTAGACCAAACCTGTAATCAGCGTAACGTAAAAAAATTAGACCCAGCACAGGTGTCGAATAGTCCGCGGACCTCAACTTGCTATTAGCTCGAAGCTCATCAGCGGCGCTCCAGAGCCTATCGTAAAGCTCCTTCAAACGCTCGTTACGCCCAGAAAAATCAGCACACTCCTGACCCTCATCCCGACCCGACTCCACCAGCTTCTTCAGCTTCAAATCCTCTCTCTTAACTGGTTTCAAACTGAACTTTAGACCCACACGAACCACCAGACCGAATCAGAGCTGCAATATTCTTATTTTATATATTGAAAACCACCTAAAAGATATTTGTGCGCGCAGCATGCTCAGATTGTTAGATGGTGGATAATAGACGCGTGCTTGAGGCGTTACGGCGAGAACAAAGAATTAACCACAGTATAAGTTTCTTTTTGAATATGCATTTGATCTGATCTTTCGATTAATATTTATCTTTCCAGATAAGGTGGCTTATGTCTGGCCTCATAGTCTCTATTGCTTGACTTAACGCTTTACGATGTTCGTCCAACGTATAGATTCTAACTACCTGAGCAAGAAATTTTGAAATATGATAGGCTATAGAATTTGGTTCTTGCGCGATATCCTTAAGGCCTTTTTTCGTTCTTATAAGTATTGGTTTTTTCTCCTCATATTTTGTAGGTTCCTCTGATGTTATATTTGTTGGTATGTATGGTTGATATCTGTAAGGTAAATCCATCCAGGGTTCATCAATGAAGATATATTCTTTATCAACACCTGACATTTTTGATAATGATTCTAAAGCGTATCTCATGTTGGATAATGTAGTATATTCTGGGTCTATGTGTCTGCTCATTCTATCCATTAAAGCGGATTTTTCGATTACGCACTTAATTGGTTTTCGTGAAATTAACTGTTTAGATAATTCCTTATGATCGAAATCACTGCTCGTGGAGAGTTCTTTTATCAACATTCTAAGCCAACAATCATCATATTTAAGAAACTCGTTTATATCATCGTCTATTTTGGGATAACAATATTCATCAATAACCTGTTTAGTAATTATTTTTTGTAACATTAAATCAAACGCTCTAGATGTATGATGCGTATATACTTGTATGTACATATAAAACCTAGATAGAACGTACATTTCTATAGAATGTATCCCTCTTTCTGAAATAATAATATGGTCCTCTTCGGATTCTATTGAGTGTAATAATCTTTCTAGATCAATTTTTCCATAAGGTACTCCACAATAATAAGAATCTCTTAGAAGATAATCAACTCTATCAAGATCGAATTCAGAACTAATCAAATTATTTAGATATTGTAAATGCGCTTTTTCAGTATATGAACCAAGAAGCAACTGAATCACGTGCTCCTTATTTAAACCGTAATCCTCGATGCATACACCTACATCGGTGTTTTCAATTATTTTCAAGGTGTAATCTTCGTGATCAAAACTTAAGCCAGTCCCTTGGTAAGCATTGTCTAAAGCTGATTCAAATGAGTGAGAGAATGGGTGATGCCCTATATCATGAAGCAACGCAGCCAAGCAAAATTCTTCTTGGATGTCCTTTTCTTCATCTGAGAGAAGGAGGTCTGAAACTCTTTTTGCAAGATGATATACACCTAACGAGTGACCGAATCTTGAATGTTCGGCTCCATGATAAACAAAATTTGTGAATGATAATTGTTTGATTCTTCTTAGTCTCTGAAAGAAGGGATTATCAACTATGTCTAAAGCGCAACCTGTGACCTCGATGTATCCATGTATTGGGTCGCGAAAAAGTTTCTTCTTCACGACCTACACCTATTTAAGTCACTTCTATAAGTTCATGTTTCTCTAGAAACATCCAAGCTGGTTCTAAAAGTGACTCCAAGAACGGCATCCGATCTTTTTTAAGATCTCTTAACCGTTCAAAAATAGCCCTCTTGTTTCTCACACCTGAGTATTTGTTGAGAAAATGAAGAGAGGCAAGACATTCAATAAAATAGATTAGATCATAACCATTTTCATCGCAAATATCATTAATATCATCGAAAAATGTCCAAATATGTTCAGGAATTTTAAGATCATCTACATATCTGAAGTCATCTTCATTATAGTGATATGTCCCATCATATTTAATATATCGCTGGCTGGTTATACGTTCTAGAACATTTGAAAGTTCGTAACTAAAGGGTCCAAGTTTACCCCATCGAAATTTAAATGGTATAGGTAGGCCTAGCTCTTTGGCAAAGTAAAACGTTTTTTGCATATCTAACTTGCCGTAGATTTTACCATCACGTAATGCAAAGATCGTTTTAATTATTTTCAAGAGCTGGTCAAAGAAACCGCTCATATTACCTCGAATAAAGTATTTCTTGGGGTTTATAAAAGGTATCACGAACTGGTCTAACGCGCTTGAAAACCTGAGAGGCATAGCAGTATCGCTTATTTTTAACGAGCGATTTCAGAAGTTGGTTCACGGAGCGGGTAATCCTGTTCTAGTAGAACAATACCCTGAATGCGTGAGAAAACCCTCTCTTCAGCGGCAGAGAGAGTTAAGTATGCTTGAGAAGCCATAACGATAATTCAGCTGTATCTTCCTCTACACCAAAAGTAAGTTCCCCTAAAAACCGCCACTAGTCCCCTGTCCAACATGCCCCTCGACCATACATATCGGTTTCAGACAAATGTGCATCGCTATTATGCTGATTCTAAAAAGGAACTAATCCACAGCAAACCCCTTCGCCGCAAGCTCCTCCAGGCCCGCCGCTGGCTCAAACGACGAGGCATAGCCACCTCTCGCCGCGTCGGAAAGAGGGTGAATGGAGCCCTGACAGCCCCAAGTTAGACGACGCCTCACCTTCATCAAACAAAAATTAAAAATCTAGTTTTAATATTCCACACTACCATGTTGAACCCCTCCCTGCCCCGTGAACCCTTACTGGGAGGTCAACAAAAACTCATTCGGAGAACTGATTATGTAATAGGCTCATAAAGGTTAAATGAGGCCTTCGATTATCCTCTCCCGAATTTGGTTTGAAGGTAATCAGAAACCCCGTCGCGCAGATCCTAATCCTTTCATTCATACTCGGCTTGATCGTCTCTTTCAATGCATCCATGGCGGTCATGGTATCCCACGCCGTCGAGATAGACCTCTATGGTGACATAGGCTACGGCTTCAACTCCAGAAAAGGGGCCTTCATCTTCGAATCAGAATTTGCGATAATTAACACCAGCCCCTTACAAATCAGACTATACGACGCTCGTGTAGACCTGTATGTCTATGACATCAAGGTGTCTTCCCAGACCCTCGCAGGAGAGATACAGCTCGCAGCGGGGAGTCTCTATGACTTCATCGTGAATGTGTCCGATTCAGAAAGGGTCAGGGAGATCTACTCAGCCTTCAATGAGACGGGGGATAAAAGATTCGACTTCAAACTCGTGTTGATGGCCAGGGCTTCATGCGGCCCTTACACCATGCCGATTGAGACAAGTTGGAGCCAGAGGTTGGGTTTCCTACACTATCCATAGGGAACTCCAAGCCCCGCGAATAAGAACAACAAATATAGCCAGAGGGTTTGAGCTCTTAGGCGCATGAAGAACAAAATTCTCGACGCACTCAAACCGCTGACGCCTCAAGCCGCACCGACAAGAAACCCAGAGAAAAAGAGGACTAGGAGAGCAAGGTCGGAAAGGTGTGTTGAGGATTGAGATGAGGAGTGAAATTCTGAGGGGCGTGCTGGACGCGTTGAGCTGGCTCCGAGTAGCGACCCTGACCAACCTTAGATTCACTGTCGGGTTCAAACCGTCTTGACTACAGAGTTTCAGGTTGTGTCTATATGAACTTTTAAGGTGTAGTTAGGAAAATTTTAATATTGCTCTACATAAGCTGTAAAACAGAAAGAAATTGAAGATTCCGCAGATAGAGTATTCGTTCGAAGAATTTCTAAATACTCTTTGTAAAGCAGAGATAATTTCAAAAAAGAGACTTAAATTAGCGGGATTTCTTACAAATTTCAGATTATGGGATGAGCCAGAACACACATATGATCTAACAAGAATTTTTCTAAATCGGAAAGTAGAAATAAAAAAATTAGGTGATATTCGTTGGTTAAGAGGACATTATTGGGATAGTATTTTGAACACTTTCATTCCTGCAGTATTTTATGCTTATCTTGATTCAGAAACAGGTTTGCTCTTAATATTCACAGATGATAAGATGGATGCTATTAGAGAAATCATATGGCGTAGAATCGTGGAGGTTATCGATGGTATTTATTATTTATTTATCAGCCCAGAAGAATTTGATAAACTTTCAAATAAGATATATCAAGATTATCCCCTTTCTAGATGTATACGATTTAATGCTATGCATACCTCCCAGTTTCGCTATAGGGGAGAAACTCGCCCACAAATCCGAAGGACTATTATATATAATGGAGAAGATGCTTTAGAAGCCTTGGATGAAATGAAACATTTCTATGGTGTAATACCAACGTTAATGCAATTTAAAATTCCTGATTTAGGGACATATAGTATCAGAAATAATGGTTGTTTTACTTTAGTGGGCTCGGAAAGACAAGAGGAGAGCAGGAGATACCTTCTATCTTTAGCTAATTTTGTTTATAAAGATGTATTAGTTTATAGAGATATTATTAAAACTGCGGACTTCGAATTAATACCAATACAAACTGAACGAAAAACTTTTCATATACCAAAATTAACACCCATAACTATAAATTTTAGTCAAAAGTTAGAATTTAACGATGGTAAGGCCTTATTGGAGGTTTTATCTGAACAAGGATATTCTGTCTTTAACTATATAATTAGTGAAGGTTCGCTTGTGTCAAGTGGTATGATCACAGATGAAAATAAGAAAAATGTGATTACTTTCGATTTAAATAGTGATAGAATAATTTTAGCTCCAAGATATAATGTCTCATTCGATGTTTTCTTAAAGTTTTATAGAATTATTTTAGAGAATTTTGATTCAGAAGCCAAATTTGAGACATTTAAGAGCTTGATGTATCATGATTAAGTTTGATGCATTTAGAAAAAGTTTAAATGATGCTGATAGAGAGATATTGGATAAGATTCTTGAAGAAGAAACTCGTAGGTATATGAGGATAATTGACGAAAACATAAGGAGGGATAGACTACATCTTGATTTAGTAAATTTTTGTTGTAATTTCTTTACCCCTGGCTCATATATATCAAATCAAACAGGATATAATCTTGTATTAATTGAGCCGATGTATGAACTAGGAATAAAAAATTTTGATTTAGGAATATTTAGAAGAGTAAATAAAAGTTTAATACTAGTGGAATGTAAATCATCATTATCCCCTTCAAATATAAGAGATGAAATAAGAGATATTAGTTTATCTATAGCCGAATGTAATAAAAATTTAAAATTGCTGGAAGATGTTTTAGGAGATAATATATCGATAGTAGAGTATGTGCTATGTTTACCTTTTAAAGATGTTAACTCAGTAGCTAAATATGTGCTATCTCAAAATATTCCATTAATTATTTGGGGTGTTGATCGTTTTGAAGGTGTTATAAAATTAATGTGTGATTTTGAAGATAGAGAAAAAGCGATAAAAAATGGAAGAGCTCATAGAGATAAAAATTTAAGAGAAATACTTATAAAAGGAGTGCAATCTGGCTATGGTTTGAGGATGTATGCCCTTCTTCCTTCATCACATATGTGTACGATTCTTGTACATATAGGGCAAGAATTATTTTTGCGTTGGTCTGAAACAGAAAGAATGAGTGGTGAATTTCAATATCACAATATATTAAGAAGCCTGTCTAAAGAGCTAGAAAATAAAACAACACTTAAAAATGGTGATTTAAGAGAATTAGCTAGTAATATTATAAATACTGGTCTGAAAAAAACTATTTTTGAAGATATAAGCG
>Ga0180300_10001206_pt1 | contig 11932 bp, 15 predicted proteins | sample GuaBasSediGuay15_FD_121798 | JGI IMG/M metagenome (GOLD analysis project Ga0180300, IMG submission 121798) | Subseafloor sediment microbial communities from Guaymas Basin, Gulf of California, Mexico - Guay15, Core 4569-2, 21-24 cm | ecosystem: Environmental > Aquatic > Marine > Hydrothermal... | reverse complement strand
TATTTGCAATTTCGATAATGCTAATACTATCAATGATAACATTATTCAGCGGTTGTATTAATAATGAAACAGATTATATCAAATACTCTAATATTCAATATGAGAATATCTCAGATGTTGACCCTAATCTGATATCACTTGATCTATATGTACCAAAATTTGACATAGATTCAATTCTAAAAACAAATCAATTTCCAAGAGATATAATAAAAAAACATGATTCTCTAGGAGATATATTAGATAATCCATTTCCAGTGATGATATGGGTTCATGGAGGTGGATGGAGAACAGGGGATAAAGCAAATAATCTTCAATATAAGATACCTTTGTTTATAAACGCTGGATGGATATTTGTAACTGTAAACTATCGTCTCTCTCCATATGATATACCCTCTGATCCTCAAGATTTTGACCCTAATCGTGTCAAATATCCTATACATGAACAAGATGTAGCTGCTGCTATCTATTGGGTACATGAACACATTGCTGAATACGGTGGAGATCCTAATAATATATCTCTAATGGGTCATTCCGCTGGAGCAGGAATTGTTTCAACAATTGCAACAAATGAATCTTTTTTAAACGAATATGGGTTAAATCTTAGCCTGCTGAAATATGTCGTTAGTTTAGATACTGCAGCATATGATATAAGAGAGAGAATTGAAAATGAATCCCAGTCAGTATCTCTCCTCTATATGAATGCTTTTGGAATTGATCCAAAGGTATGGGATGCTGCTTCTCCAATAAACCATGTTGAACCTGGGAAATCAATACCATTATTCTTTGTTGTCACACGAGGATCAGAAAAAAGAATCAACTTAACTGAATGCTTTGTTGAAAAGCTTAAAAATGCAGGTGTATACACTGAGCTTATCTACGCTACTGGTTATTCTCATTCAGAGGTAAATAAAGCGATTGGAAATCCCAGGGATAAGGTTATCACACCAGCTCTAATAGAATTCCTTGGTCTCTCCAGTAAAGTGCGCAATATTTCAAACTAGCCTATACTCATGATGGAGAAGCAGAAAAATCGGCAGCTCTAATAGATATAGACAACGATGGTTTTCTAGATATTGCAATAGCTAGTTCATAAAAAAATCTATCTTATACATAATAATGGCGATGGTACTTTCCAAGAATACAATGTTATAGAAACAACTAGCTCCATAGGGTGGGGTGAACACGATTTCAATAAGAATGGTCTGATTGATCTAATACCTTGCACAGGAAGATAAAACCTGATGTAATGAGTAATAACGGCGATGGAACATTTACATATAGAAACCTAGGAAATGAGGGAGTAGGTGCTTGTAGGAGCATTTATACGATCAGATCATAGGGTTAGGTTGCAAGGAAAATTACTACAGCAGTAAAAGTTTTTTGGAAATGTATGTGAAAACGGTGAGGTTAAATTTATAGATCGAACAGAAGAGGCTCGATTTGGATACCTTAATGATCCATCAGTTGAGGAATGAGTTAAGTGATCTCTAGCTGCTGGGATATCTATTGATTTCGACAATGATGGTTGGGTAGATCTAGCATTAGTCAACCGTTGTAATCTAGATGAAACACCTTATCTCTATGTTCATCTCTTTTAAAAATCTTGGAAACAAAACCTTCAAAGAAATAGATAGCAAAATTCATGGTCTTACAGGAGGCGACAGAGACATCACATATGGAGATTTAAACCATGATGGTCTCTTAGATATAGTAGTGATCGATGGAAATGCTGGTGGATATAAGGGTATGGATAATATCCCGGATATATCTCAAATAATCTTAAAACAAATAATCACTGGGTAGATATAAATGTTCAAATGAATGGAAGTAATGTTATTTTAATAAGAGCCAAAGTAATAGTATATGAAGCTGGTAAAAAAAATCTTCTAGGATACGATGAGGTTCGCACTGACTTCATGGCCTTGGAAACACTGAAAAAGTAGATATTAAAGGTTATATCTCCAGATGGAAGTGAATTTAACTATTCTAATCTAGATGTTGATATGCTTCACACTTTTAAAGTAAGAGTAGGATAGATTAAAAGAAAAATCAGTTGTATCCTATAGGAAATAAAAAAGTTAGAGGGTTATGGTTTTAAGTAGATCTGTTCTAGTAACTATTCCTACTATTTTACCGTTTTTCATAACAGGTAGTGCACCAACATGATTCTCCATCATAACTTTTGCAGCATCGGTAACTGTTTTATCATAGTTTATAGAGATAGCTGGTCTCCTCATAACATCATTAACTAATAGTTCATCTAATTGATGTTTCTGTCTACCTAGAGGGAAGGATCTCTTGATATCAGCTATAGCAAAGGCGATATCGACATCAGATACCATTCCTATAAGTATACCATTATTTATAACAGGTAGTCTAGCGATGTTTTCATCAATCATCTTCCGTCTAGCGTGTATAACTCTATCTTCTGGTGATACATAATGTAGATTTTTCTGCATTATCTCTTCAACGCTTTGTGTACTATCTACAAGAGGTAGGAGATCTGCTTTTGTTACAACACCAACTAGTGTATCATTATCTATAACATGTAGCATAGTTGGACCTGGTTCTCCAACTGTTGCAAGGATAGTTGAAACATCTTCATCTGGTGACACTGTTTCAATTTCTTTTTCCATAACAGATGATGCGTGTAGTCTAGATGCTGGTACACCACGACTTCTAATAGCACCTAACTTAAATGCTATAGCACTATCAGTTACTACACCAATAATTTTTTTATCCTCCAATACAGGTATCTTTGTAATATTATGTTTCTTCATCAGCTTTAACACGTATCTTAAATCTACATCTTTGTCAACATAGATAACATCTTTTGTCATAACATCTCTTACTTTCATTTTTTCTCTTCTCCCTTCATTTTTTATTCATATCTCAATGCATCTATACAATCTTCGCAGAGTAGTCTACCGTCAACTAATCTAAGTCTCGTTGAAAGTGTACCACAATCTTCACATTTACCTGAGTAGATTCGTTCTTTCAGATAATTTTCTCTACTAACTCCTGACATATCTCTTAGAATCTCTAGTAATACAGGGGAAATCCTAGCTATATCCCTCTGAGTTATTATACCTACAAGTTCACCATTCTCTATAACAGGTAACCTTCGAATGTTACCATTAGCCATAATTCTCATAGCTTCTTCTATTGATTTATATGGATCTATAACAATTATAGGAGAACTCATGATGTCTTTAACTTTAACATCACTAGCTTTTAAATCCTGTGAAACAACTTTATGAACAATGTCACGTTCTGTTATGATACCAATAGGTTTCTCGACTATTACTATGCAGCTCCCTACTCTATGTTTCCTCATTAATTCAGCTGCTTCTTGAACAGTAGTATCTGGACTAACTGTAACAGGATTCATCTTCATTGCTTCTCTTACAATAATGTCTCCTTTGTTCATCTCTAATTCTCCTGAAGAGTTTTCAGAAGGGTAGCAATTTGTCGATACCATTAAAACCTTTCGCTCCATTTCTAATTTGGGATAGGATGAATAGCAGTCAATATGAACGAGAACTTAAAGGTATTCTAGAGGGAGAAAAAAAAGTTTTAACGCAGGTGACTAAATCTTGTAATTTGATTGAAAAAGAAAATTATCTAAGTATAATGAAGAAACCTTTTGCAGTAATTAGAGCAGCAGGATCCTTTGGAGTAGATCTCGTAGCGGTTAGAGGAGATATATCTATGCTTATAGAGATTAAAACAAGTGCTGATGATACTCTTCATTTCAGCAGTATGAACGGTAAATTACAGCAACAAGCTGAGAGTATGCGTATTTTATGTGAGAAAACAGGTACCCTGCCATTGTATGCTTTTCGATTGAAAAACTATAGAGGTGATTGTTGGCGTATATTTACTTTTGATGTCTCTAATCTAACAGGTAGAGTTAAAATTCTTCATAATCATCTACCTGTACTTGAGAAGAGTAAAACAGGTAATTATATTATGAGGTGGCATCAAGGTATGCCTCTATCTAATCTACTAGCATATCTATCTCAATAGTTAATCAGTAGGTTTCGAAATCTTTTAGAATAGGATAATTATTGCATAGAAGATATGAAGAAACTATTAGTTGCATATGATGGGTCAGAAGCATCTAAAAAAGCAGTGGAACTCTCTACTAAACTAGTTGGGAAAGAAGATACGATTATATTGATAACAGTTATACCAGGAGAGTTATTGGAATCTTCTTTCACAAAGATGTTGTTACCTACTATTGATCTTAGTTCAATAGTTAAACCAGGTACTTTTAAAGAAAGAGCAATGGAAGAGTTATCAGAGGTTGCAGAGAAACTTAAACCTTATGCTAAGGAGGTGAGTATCGATGTTGAATCAGGTGATCCTGCAGATGAAATACTTTTATCTGCAAAGAAACATCAAGTGGATATCATAGTTTTAGGGTATAAAGGATATGGTAAAGAAGGACGATTTCTACTTGGAAGTGTTACAGATAAAATTGTTAGATATGCCAGTGTATCTGTATTAGTTGTAAGATAAGTGATGTTAGATGCATCCATCTGATGAGATAAGAGGAAGTAAAAGTAGTTTACTTTTAAATAAAAAAATCGTTCTCGCTGTCACTGGTAGTATAGCAGCAGTTGAAACTATAAAACTAGCTAGAGAACTCATTAGACATGGAGCAGAAGTTATACCTGTTATGACACCTTCTGCTACTAAGATTATACATCCCTATGCATTAGAGTTTGCAACAGGATATAGACCAATAGTGGATCTCACTGGTGAAACAGAACATGTAGTTTTCTGTGGGAAGGTTGAAAATCCAGCGGATCTATTATTAATAGCACCTTGTACAGCAAATACTATATCAAAAATCGCTCATGGGATAGATGATACTCCTGTAACTACTTTTGCAACAACAGCACTTGGATCAGGTGTTCCAATACTAATCGTACCTGCTATGCATAGATCGATGTATGATCATAAATTTATACAGGAAAATATTGATAGATGTAAGGATAAAGGAATACAGTTTATTGAACCAATAATAATGGAAACAAAAGCTAAGATAGCAGATGTTGATACCATAGTAGCATGGAGTATTAGGTTAACTGGAAGGAGGGATTTAGAGAATAAAAATATATTGATTATAGGTGGAGGAACCTCTGAGTCTATAGATGATGTGAGAAGTATCACCAATAGGAGTAGTGGTAAAACAGCATTAGCATTAGCAGAAACTGCATTCTATAGATATGGAGATGTAAAACTATGGTATGGTGTAAACTCTCAATCACCTCCATCTTTTATATCAACAGTTGGTTTTGAATCTATAAAGGATTTATTGAAACTTATAGAAAATGATAGTATGGAAGGTTTTGATATTATAATTGTATGTGCAGCATTATCAGATTATCTACCAATGAAGGTGGAAGGTAAAATTCCATCAGGTAGAGAAGAACTAATGATAAAATTAATTCCTGCTCCAAGGGTAATACAAAAGATTAGAGAGAGAAACCCTGAATCTATAATAGTGGGATTTAAAGTAGAAGAAACATTTAAGGAATCTATTGAAGAAGGAAAAAAACTCCTAGATGAATATAATATAGATTATATAGTTACAAATACTGTAGATGCTTTTGGAAAAGATGAAAACGAGATAAATATTATAGATAAAGATAAAGAAATTCATCATTTTAAAGGATTAAAGAAGATTTTAGCTGATAGGATATATGATGTTATCTTGAGGAAAAAATAATGAAAACCAGTGTTTTCATACCAGCACATATATCTGGTTTCTTTGAACCTTTTATAGATGAAGATCCTCTGAAATCTGGTTCAAGAGGAGCAGGTATAAACCTATCATTGGGAGTAAAAACAACAGTTTATATAGAGGATTCATCTCAGCAGATCATTGAAACATATATAGATAATAGTAAAGTAAAATCCTCTTTGATAGAGTATTGTGTAAGGAAACTCATTGATTCTAAAAATATGCATATAGTTGTAGAGAACAATCTTGATCTACCTATGGCACATGGTTTTGGTATAAGCGCTGCTAGTGCGTTAGGTGCAAGCCTAGCTATTGCAAGGTTACTGGATATAAATCCTATGGTAGCATTATCTATAGCCCATGAATCAGAGATAATACATCAAACTGGTTTAGGTGATGTAAATGCCTGTTATCATGGTGGTATAGAGATTAGAGAGAAACCAGGTATACCTGGAATTGTAAGGAATATACCTGGGAGATATAAAATTGTATTATGTATATTACCTGGTGAGTTAGAAACCTCTGAGATACTTAACGATGAAGAGAAGATGAATTTGATTAAAAGATATGGTAAAAGATGTACTGATGAATTAATTAGAAATCCTGCTGTTGAAAATTTTTTTAAATTATCCTGGTTGTTCGCTAGGGAAACCAAACTTGTAACAGAGGAGATCAAAGGGATAGTAGAGGAGGCGTGGAATTATGGTATGGCTAGTATGTGTATGTTAGGTAAATCTATCTTTGCTATAGGTGATACTATAAAACTAGAAGAGTTATTTGGGGAATATGGAAGAACAATTATATGTGATGTATATGATAAAAAAAAATTTTAGATTTCTTTAGTTAAACCTTTAGCTAATTCTATGAGATGTTTCTCTCCATCCTCTGGTCCTTTTGCAAACAATATATCCCCAGGGTCTATCCTAGTGTTTTTATTGGGACCGTAAAGCCATCTATTACCGTGTCTCATAGCTATCACTGTCATACCTGTTTCAGTAGCTAGTTTTAATTCACCTAAGGTTTTATTACATAGGATGGAATCTTCTGAAACTTCTACTCTTGTAAATACTTGATCTGAGTCTCTTATACTCATTCTAAGTATCGGATGAAGTTCTACATCCCTTAATTCTACATCTGCTATTTCCTGTGCTGCATCTGCTATCTGTTCACCTGCCTCTGCTAGTCTGAGTACAGCAAGAGCATCTTCTACGCTAAGTTTTTTATCTGCTACATCCTGTAATGTTTTACGCTGCAGATTTTGATATAAATTATCGATGAAATCTTCTAAATCATATACCTCTCTAGCGATGGTTTCATTATCATATAATAGCGAGGAGTATGCCAAATCAACCATAAGTTCTGATTTATCTTTTATCTCTAAAACTATATCCTCTACTGTTTTATCTTTCAATCTAGTACCTCCATCTCTCCATGTAAAAATTTTTTAAGTTCATCATAACCATCTTTATTTCCTCTAACTATAAGCCAATCCTCTGCTTGTAGAGTAGTATCAGCTTGTGGATTGTATATCCAATAATTCCCCCGTCTTATAGCTATAACACGCATACCCGTCTCTGTTTGTATTCTCATATCACCTATCTTTTGATTACAAGCTTTAGATTTCTTTGAAATCTTGATACGATAGAGATGCTCCTCTGATTTTTTAAGGATTTTAGGGAGAATTGGACCTGTTTTCTCTCTGAATAATAGATCTATAATATAACCTGCTGCATTAGATATACTCTCTGCTGCTTCAGCAACTTGTAATATACCAGCTAGTTGTTCTGCATCCTCCTTTGTCCTAGTAGCCATCATAGCCATCATACGTATATCATAGTTTAGTTTATCCATTCTTACATCTAGATATTTTACTTCTTCAGCGATTTCTTCATTATGGAATAACACTGCTGAATAAGCTAGATCTATGATAAGTTCTGAGATATCCTTCATTTCAGTTAAAAGTTCTTTTACACTAGTAGGTTCATATTCTAATTCTTCGAATTCCTCTTGTTTCCATTGATTCTTCTTTGTCTTCTGTAATATACCAAATATTTTTCGTTTCATATTCCAACTCCAAATATTTGAAGTAGAAATAAGAAAAATAATATACCCATTAGATCCCCTGTTGTACTGACAACTGGTGCCACCATATCATCTGGATCTATACCTCTGCGGAAGGATATAACAGCAGTTACTACACTTACCAATATAACAATGCAGCTGAGTAGGAATCCAACGGAGATGATTATACTCATAAATTCTATCATACTAATATTTCTAACCTCTATACCTATAAACATAGAGAATAGATAAATACCTATCGCAAGAATAAAATATGTGATAAAACCCATTAGTAGAGCTATTATAATGTTATCTCTAAGTTCAGGGTCTCTAAAGCTAACCTCTATAGAACCTATATGTAAACCAGAGGCAAGTCTTGCACCAACAATACTACCAAGGTTACCACCTATACTATTAATTACAGGTATACTTACCAGTAGTATAGGTAGAGAAACCAAAAGTGTTTCTTCTACTTGTAATAGTTGACCAGCTATAATCTCCATACAAGCAGTTATAGTAAGTAGAGGTAAACCATTTCTAACAATAATACGCCAATTATACATTATACCACCGCCTCTACTAGATATGCACTGGCAATTATACATAGCATTGTTATGATATCTCCAAAAGTAGCAAGAGCTGGACCGGTTATATTATCAGGATCTAAACCTTTTTTGAATACAATATAGATGATAAGGATGGTAAGTATAGTTAATAGAACAGCTGAGATTAAACCGCCTAATATAACAATAAATAAAAGTTTTATCAAACTAGCTTGAACACCTAGTAATAGAGAGGTTAGATAAGCTAATACGCCGATGATAAGAGAAACAAGTATACTTAAAGTGAGAGAACCAAGGATATTTTGTTTTAACTCTTCATTCCATAGATTATCTATATCAATTAAACCTAGATGATAAGCTGAACCAAGTCTTGAACCAAGAGCAGTACCTATATTCCCTCGCATTGCTATTATACCAGGTATCACTACAATTAAACCAGGGATACTTTGAAATATCTTGCTCATACTTCCAAAAGCAGTTCCAGTTAGAATAGCGCCGAATCCACAGAGTATGAGCAGGGGGAGGCTTTGTTTCACCATTGCATGCATATCTATTAGCCTCCATAGTTTCTTTCACACTCCTTCTTTTATTTCTCTATTCCAACCCAGCTTCTATAGCGTCTCCATAACATATCAATGTGATCCTCTATCTCTTTTAATCTCTTCTCATCTCTCTCCGGAACAAAGAGATGTCTAAATCTACCTTGTAGTTTCAGCCAATCTTCTACTGGTTTCCTCTTCATTTTACCTTCAAGTATAAGTTTACTTTTACCATTAAAAGTTATCTTATCATTTTCAACTTCATATAATGCCCATGCTCCTGTTTCAACAGCTAATTTACCCATTTCAGCTGTTTTAGACATATCGAAACGCCAACCAGGGGGGCAGGGAGCTAGAATTTCAATATATTTCGGACCTTTAATTTCCTTAGCTTTCTTCACTTTACGATATACATCCTCTGGGTAACCAATAGAGGTTTGTGCAACATATGGTATATGATGAGCTTGAACTATCTCACCCATTTCTTTACGAAACTCTGTTTTACCACCTACAGTAGTAGTAGTCCAAGCAGCATATGGAGTAGCACCGCTACGTTGTATACCAGTGTTAGAATAAATCTGATTATTATAACATATATAGATGAAATTAGTACCTCTTTCAAATGCACCAGATAAAGCTTGTAGACCTATATCGTATGTTCCACCATCACCAGCCCATGCTACAACTGTGATATCATCTCTACCCATAGTTTCAAGTGCAGCTGCTACTCCACTAGATGCTGCAGCTGCTGCTTCAAAGGCAATATTCAATAGAGGTATATCAAAGGATGTATAAGGATGTAAACTTTCAATGACAGATGTACAACAAGCAGGAACAACCATTATCATCTTCTTACCAATGGCTTTAAATACCATTCTCAGAGCCATACTTGCTGGACATCCGGGGCAAGCTGCACTACCAGGGATATAATGTTCTTCAAGAGGTAAATCTTTAATAGCCATATTATTCCTCCAAGCTGTACCATTCTAAGGTTTTCACTTTACCATCAACTACCTTTCTAATCATCTTTTCTATATCTTTAAAAGTAACATCTTTTCCACCTAAACCAGCGATATAACTGTAAACTTTTGTATCAGAGTTACCATAGAGAGCGGATTTAACTTCTGCTGATAAAGCACCACCCATTCCAACAGATATATTTCTATCTATAACAATAAAATCTGCTTTTTTACTAAGTTCTACAATATCTTCCTTTGGAAACGGTCTGAAAACCCTCACTCGTGCTAAACCTATTTTCAAACCATCTTCTCTTAGATTGTCAACAGCTATCCTACTCTCTGCTCCAATGGCACCCATTGTTAGAATTATATATTCTGCATCATCGCATCTATATCTATCTATGAGATCCCCATGGTATCTACCAAATTTTTCTCTCCATTCCTCTGCAACCTTTTTAATATAGTTTCTAGCATAATCCTGAGCGCGTTGCATATCTCTTCTAACTTCTATATATGCATCAGGTAGTATGATGTTACCAAATGTTATAGGGTTATCAACATCTAGTTTCCAAGTAGGTTTACGTTTAGGTATAAACTCATCTATCTCCTCCTGTTCTGGTATATAAACAGGCATAGAGGTATGAGATAGTATAAACGCATTATAATTAATCATAATTGGAAGTGAAATTTTCTCATGTTCAGCTATCTTAAAAGCTTGTATAACTGTATCGAAGATCTCTTGGTTGCTAGATACATAGAATTGTATCCAACCTGTATCACGTTGAGCTATGGAATCATTTTCATCCGCCCATATATTCCATCCTGGTCCTACAACTCTATTGATATTACACATTACAATTGGTAGTCTCGATAATGCTGCCCAGTGTAGCATCTCATGCATAAGTAGTAGACCATGGGAGGATGTACCTGTAAAAACCCTTACTCCAGTAGCACTTGCACCTATACATGCACTCATCGCGGAATGTTCACTTTCTACACATATATATTCTCCTTTGAATTCACCCGTCTCCTTATATTTTGCTATACCTTCAACTAGAGTAGTTTGTGGAGTGATAGGATAAGCTGCTACTACATTAGGTTTAGCCATAATAGCAGCTTTTGCAGCGATATAATTTCCAGTGTCTATCATTACCTTCATTTTTCTTCTCCCTCTCTAACCATAGTTATAGCTTTAGTTGGACATACATTTGCACATACACCGCAGCCTTTACAATACTCATAGTCTATTTCAACAGAGTTATCCTCCTTTCTGATAATAGTTGCCTCTGGACAGTAAATCCAGCATTGTAAACATTTCACACATTTATTTTGGTCAAGAATTGGTTTAAAAACTCTCCATGTACCTGTTTTACCCATAGCTCCTTTTTTTGGATAAGATATACTTGTAATTATAGGATATTTCTTCAAATCAACTCACCTCTACTTGCATAAAAGCATCTTTTGTAGCTGATATATTCCTCTCAGCTAGGCTTCCACTCCATTTCTCTGCTATAACCTTCTGCAGGGAGTCAAGGGTTATTCTATCTAATATCTTTGGAATAGCTCCTAGTATAGGTGTATTAACAACAGGTATCCCCCCTACAAGTAATTCATGTTTCAAAGCTATACCTGTTGCATCAACAGTTGCAACCTTGTATTTATCAGAAAAAGGAAAATCATTAGGTCTCTTTCTACTGTTAATTAATATTATTCCATTTTCTTTTAAACCTTTTAGAAGATCCACTATTCCCATTATACTTTCATCTAGAACAACTACTATATCTGGTTCATAAATCTCACTTCTAAGATAAATTTCTTCTTGTGATATCCTAGCGAATGCTCTAACTGGTGCTCCTCTTCTCTCTGCTCCAAAAAATGGAAAAGCCTGTACACCTTTATTTCCATCTCGAAGAGCAGCTGCAACAAATATGTTTGCAGCTGTAACTGCACCTTGTCCACCGCGGCCGTGGAAAACGATTTCTACCAAATCCTTCAGAGACACAATTAACACTCCCGAATTCTGGAATATAAATGTTACATATAACTGTTTTGAAT
>Ga0180300_10001205_pt1 | contig 11936 bp, 20 predicted proteins | sample GuaBasSediGuay15_FD_121798 | JGI IMG/M metagenome (GOLD analysis project Ga0180300, IMG submission 121798) | Subseafloor sediment microbial communities from Guaymas Basin, Gulf of California, Mexico - Guay15, Core 4569-2, 21-24 cm | ecosystem: Environmental > Aquatic > Marine > Hydrothermal... | reverse complement strand
GCTCAGGGCTATGGATGAGGGGAAAATAAAACGTGGTCTTGAGAGTGTAGGTCTAGAAGAGTGGAAGGCTAATTTTTTAGAGAAGGGTGTAAACCGTATTCCCACAGGTGTAGACAGGGCCCATGATAAAGTGGTTAAGTTTGCAGAAAAGTTATTGGCCCATCAGGCAGCCGGACAGGCTAAAATCAAGGGTATGCCTGATGTAACTCTTGAGGACAGCATAGCCCGTGCAACTGAATGGATCAGACATATGGCCAAATTTAGGAAGTAAGGGGGGTAAGCAATGAAAACAAGGGATTACTACTTTAAAAGAGAAGATAAAGTTGCAGACAGCGAAACTGTAATAGTTGACCTCCGTGGAAAAGGAGCTATCTCAGCTATATCGGTAGAGGTAGAGGCTACTAATGGAGACACAAGCTGTGTTGACCATGAAATTCATGATGATGTATCACTTATTGAGGTGGTTGACGGTGGTAAAGTGATTGCCTCACTTTCAATGGTCCAATGGCTTGCAATCAATGCAGCCTATTTAAAACGCCTTCCTCACCAGTTACTCTCTGAAAATGCAGACGCAAAACAAGAAGAGCGGATTATTATTCCTTTTGGACGTTTTATCGGTGACCCAAACTACTTCCTTGATGTAGGAGCTTTCAAAAACCCAGAGCTTAGGATAAATGTAGGGTTAACCATATCTGCAACCGCCGGTTTTGCAACTGGAAGTGGGAAGGTGACTGTAATAGGGAAAATAATGGATGAGAGACCGGGTGAATACAAAGGCTTTCTCCGTCACCGTGAGGTAAGAGGTTTTACATCGGCGTCAAGTGGAGATGAGAAGATAAGCATTCCTACAAATTACCCTATTTCACTTATTGCAGTTTTAGCAAGGCTAACTACATACAGACCAGATGAAGTGATTTCAAAAATGAAACTGTCAATTAATAATGATGAGTTAGTGCCAATAAATGACTATACTGAAGACCTTATTGACATGAATCAAGAGATATATGGAAAGTTTGAACAGCAAAAGATATTGCTTACGGCTGACGACGGTAGTGCACTAACAGACATCTATGATATTAGAGATGCATTTATTAGGTGCGACGCCGATGACCATATTGCAACCATAGAGGCTATTGACGCCGAAAAAGTTTCTAACGGTCTTTATGACATGTCTTCTCCTGCTACTCCTGCTTTTCAGACCACAGCTAAAGTATGTCCTCTCACCGTAATTGGTATGTGCCCATGTGGAGCTGTCTTCCTTCCTTTTGGAGATTTAAATGACCCAGATAGCTGGTTACATGCAGAAAATTACGAGAGGATTGATTTATACTTAACTCAAGCTGCAGCTAGTGCAGACGTTGATGTTTTAGTGCAAGAGGTCCCAGCACATTTACCTTAGTTTAGTAACTAGTGAATAGTGACTAGTGAAGAGGGAAACACATAAAAAGGTGCGTGAACACATAGGGGGAATGTCATGAAAATAACTATATGTATGCCTATATTTGGAGGGATTGAAACCCCTACCTTTTTTTCAATCCTGAATAGTCTAAATTGTTTGAAGACATACAAACCTGATTGTGAGATACAATTTTTTCATACTGAAAGGCGTCCTATATACTGGGCAAGGCAAGAGCTTTGGGATATGGCTAGGTATTCTGGTTGTGACAGAATGATTTTTCTTTCAGAGGACATTGTTTTAAAAATAGATACTTTGATAAAACTAGCAGAGACAGATTTTGATATTTATTCAGTATTATATTTTGAAAGGCAACCTCCACATCGGCCAATGGTATTTAAATTAGATGATGATAATCAATGGTATCCACATAACCTAGACATAAATGGAAAAATACAAATTGTAGACGGTGTAGGTCTGGACTGTATTTCATTTTCAAGAGAGGTGATTGAAAAAATTCCTTCAAGTGCTTTTTTGCCTTTTGAATATTATACAGGCGATGACCTTTCTTTTTTTATTCATGTAAAAAAGAAGGGGTTTCAGGTATTTTTGGATACACAGCATAAAGTAGGGCATGTCTACCACAAAAAAAGAATAATATGGTATAATGATTATCTCAATACACTTGGTGAGATATATAAAAAAGGTGAGTGGCATAAAAAATAGATAAAGATAAAAAGGAGGTTAAAATGTGCCCAAGACGGAGATTTTATAAAGGACCTATAACAAGTGTAGCAGCAGGGAAAAAAGAAAGGGTGCTGTTTCATAAAGGTGAAATTTGTATAAAACAACTAAATCTCCGATACGACGGACATAATACTACAGGATCAAGTAAGAACGTCTGGATTATAAAGATTGATGGAACAGAAATCCTAAACATGCCATTTGAGGATATATACCAATATCTTGCAGCGTATATGGTTACTAGTCAATCAAACAGACCTGTAATATGTGTAAAATATAGCGGTGATACAAAGACATACACTGTTACTTTTCATGATCTGGGACGTGTAGAGGAAAGTATTGAAATCTGGATGAAAAATGTGGATTCTTCAAACGATTGTAATGTTTGGGTAAGTATGGTATATGACATTTTGGAATAAAAAAAGGTATAAAAAATGCTATTTGTAAAAGATGTAACCATACCGGCTGATACAAAAAAGACCTCGCCACTAGAAGGCGTGATAGAGATTACAAGAGCTGTAATAAAGAAGATTGAAATATCTTTTGCCTTTGGTTGCAGGAATATGGTAGGTATTCAATTGTTTTGGGGTGAACATCCTATCTTCCCTAGAAACCCAGATGAGTGGATAAAAGGCGACGGATATGTAGTTTCTGGAGAGTGTTTTTACTTCATATACCAAGAGCCATACCAGATTAAATATAGAGCACACAGTGAAGGTTGCACATATAACCATACATTGATAATTAGAATAAACATGCTACCTGTTTGGGCTTTATATCCGTTTAGTGATGAGATGTATAGAATGGCACAAATGGAAGAGCTAGGAGAAACAGGGGAATAACTATGAGTGATTTACCTGATTTTACAAATTATAGTCAAGTTGACCTAGTGCAGCAAACTATTGCCTTCCTAACCAATAGACCTATGTATGGAGCTGCTCAACATGTAGCTGGAGATGTATTTGTTGGCGTGAATACAATAAAAACATTATTCACAGTAAGTGGAAAAGGAATAATATATGGTGGAATTATATATGCAGAAAATGTAGCAAAAATAGCAAATGACAGTATTGGAATATATGTTGATGGTGTTAACACAATATATACACAATGGAAAAAATTACATGAGTTAAATCTTGTGAATTATAATGATTTTGGAGTGTGGTTAAATACATATGATACAGAAAACGGGAATTGGAGTATGAGTATTATGAATGGGATTACTTTTGAGGAGAATTTTTATATCAGATATTTTGAAGGGGAAAGCTATGAAAAAACTATATCATACTTTGTGATATACTCACTACTAAATATCTAGAGGTAAAAAATGAAAAAAGTAAGGGTGTATGGCCTAGCAATGTATTGGAAGGATAGAAAAAAGAAACTGTTAATCTCTTTTGTGGATGTAAAAAATTCACACTACCGGGGAAGTTTGGATATTGACTTTACAAACGGTATAACTGAAACAGATATAAAAGACGCACTTGTCAAAGCTAAAGTAGCTGAAAAAGAGAACATTGAAATAGCAGGACATATACTCTGTAACCTACCATTGACGGGGGTTTAGAATGGGTGAGCCTAACCAAGTGAAATGGAGGGGAATAAGACCAGTAGAGCCAAGAGAGGCCATACCAATACAACCATACACTGATTTTGGAACACAGGTTGCAAAAAGTGCTAGTGCCAATAACTCAACTGCAATAATTCACACTGTAACAGCTGGAAAAAGCTTATATTTATGTGGTGTTTCTCTATCAGTTGTTCCAACAGCGTCTGGATATGGATACTTTTCCGTTAGGGATGATACAGATACATTACAATATACGTTTTTCAGACCAAATAGACAACAAAATGACGGTGAAATGGTTTCAATGACTTTCAATCCACCTTTGGTTATTCCAGAGGGCTGGGATATATATATTATATCGCAAGTTAATAATTTTGGAATGACAGGTTTTATTTTTGGTTACGAGGTGTAAAAATGTTAATTAAAGCAGGCGTTGATATATCACGGTTAAAAAGGAAGATAAGAAGGACTTTGTGTATAGTGGATAAAATTCACCAAAAGCATGGTATTGAGCTGGTAATAACCTCTACATATGACGGTAATCACTCAGCTTGTAGCTATCACTATGCAAATGACGCCTATGACATAAGGTGGAGACCTCACTATGGAAAAGACATATATAAAGAAATTAAAAAGGCACTTGGAGATGACTTTGATGTAGTGCTTGAAAAAGACCATATACATATTGAATATGACCCAAAACCAAAATGTCAAAAGGAGTAGCCAATGGATAATCAAACTATTATTGAGATTTTGGATATATTAACAAGGATTTGTATTTTTGGCCTGTTTGTCTGGATTATTTCAGTGGAACGGAGGTTGTCAAAGTTAGAAACCAAAATTACCTTTATTAAAAACATATTAAGGGAGGTAAAGGAGCTATGCCAAGAGAGCCAATCAAGCTAAAGAAGGAAGACTATGAGAGGTTACAGAAGCTTGAACCTGATATTGAATGGCTTGCAATGGAGATAGCAAGAGCAAAGAGAGCGGGACTTGATGTATCGGACTTAGAGAAAAAGTTTGAGGAAACACGGAGAATGAGAGAGGGGTTACTTAGAGAATACGCACCAGAGTAAACCAGTGACTGGTAATTAGTGACTAGTGACTTGTTAAAAGAGGTAAGGGGTGAAAAAGAGGAAGTATGTTTTTTATGAAGGACCTTTTCAACCTCTACATATTGGATATTACCAGGCTATGGCAAACTTGAATACTCTTTTGAAAATGCCAAAACTACCAAATAAAATCTTTCCCTGGTTGACAAAGGAAGAGGTTTTGAAATGGAAAGAGAGAACAAAGGAGCTGTATAACAAACTAAAATGAGTGCACCTTGGAATTGGATAAAGGATATATGTGAATGGATAGCAAACGCTATAAAAGATATTGTCAAAACACTACTTGATGTTATTAAAAATCTTCTAGTCAACCTTTGGAAAGCATTAAAAGATTTAGGTCTTATTACAATTGAAACAATTAAAGATATAGGAGAAGCGGTATTTTATATCGTAAAACTTGAAATCGGGAAGGCGTTTAAAAAGCTATGGGAAGTGCTTGAAGATATTGGATATTGGTTTGGCCGTCAAATTCAATATATTGTAGAACAACTTGACGTTTTGACTTTTGGTGTTTTTTCAAAGGTATGGGATGTCCTATCAAAAGTTTTATCACTCATTATAATAGGTGTAGCTGCAATGTCTGGACAGGTAGGGCTTGCAGTTGCAATGATAACCACTTCTCTTTTATCTGCTACTGGAGCGGTGAGAGACCCTGTGTTGTTGCTTGTTACAGCTGTAACTATTGAGTTAACATGTAGGATTGGGCCTATTCACAACGGTTTAGTTTCCCTTGTAAATACATTCAAAGACTACTCACAAATTGTAATAACCGATATGTATGCTGTCTTGAAAATGATAGCAAGAGGACTTATAAACAAAGCAAGAGAGGCAATAAGACCTTTAGTAATACTTTTAGGGGAGGCTTTTTCAATGAGCACAAATGAAATGTGGAATCTATTAAAAAGTATATCAGAGGCTATCGGTGGAACGGTAGGAGAGGTTTTTGATAAGTTGTATGAAGGAATAAAATGGGTAAGTAGTGGACTAAAAGATACAATAAAGTGGATAAACAGCAAATTTGGAACGAGTTTTACAAATCTTGCTGAGATAATAAAAACAATTGCTTTGAAACTAGATGAGGTTTTTTCTACGGTCTATGACTACCTAAAACCAAAAATAACAACCGTTTTAGACTGGGTATATGATAAAGGAAAGTGGGTTTATAACTTTGTATATAACAAGATAGCTGATGTTTGGGATTATATGGTAGGGGCTGTAAAAGACGTGTATAGCTGGGCTGAAGGAATAACCTCTACACTTTGGGAAACCGTAAAGACAGGTGCAATAAAAGCATGGAATTATATTGAAAATATAATTGACCCTGTATGGGAAACCGTGAAAAGTGCAGCAACAAACGCATGGAATTATATAAAAGATACCCTTGAACCTTTTACAACTTGGGTAAAGGAAACAATTTGGCCCACTGTCCAAGATATAAGCAAAACCCTACTTGACGCCGTTGATTGGATAGAGCAAAAAGGAAAAGAGGTATATCTTTGGTATGCTTCTCATATAAAACCCCATCTGGACCAAGTTTTAAACCTCATTCACAAAGCAGCCATAATAACAGAAATGGTAGCAGCTATTAGAGAGGGGAAAGTTGTCCGGGCCCTTTTAACTGGAATTGGAATTTTAGGGGGAAAGATTGAAGAGGTTTCAAGGAACGTCCTAAGATTTTACGACGGCACACTAACCAGTATAATGAAAGGAATTGGATATAGTATTGGCTGGGTTAGGAAAATGATTAGTGATATGTATAGAACGGCGTCAATTATAGCTGAAGATGTAGCTCAAATGGGTATAAACATTGGCTGGGACGTCTTAAATGAAGTAGGGGCTTTTATAGCAGATGTAGCCAAAGCAACTTTAGGGAAGGTGTATATTACAATTGGAGGTGTAGAAAAATCAGTAAGGGACTGGATTGCTTATATCAGAGAGCCTGTTAGTAGGGCCCTTGCAATTATCTATCAAGCTCATGCAGAATTTCACAAATACGATTATGTTTATAGGGCTGCCTATCTAAGACAGCTATCAACCGTGACAGGTAGACCTTTCCAATATATTTATTTACCAAGAGTAGCTTTTGAGGGAAGATGATGACTTGGGAAGAAATACAAAAAATAGCAGACAAATATATTAAGTGTATTTCACCAGACCTTATTTATCAAAATGTCCTAGATTATATTGTCCAAAGTGATGAGCTTTTAGAAAAGGAAATAGAAAGACGGTTTAACTACTACAAAGCAGACCCTAGATATGAAAATCTTACAGACCAGTGCCTAATGGATATGGCACGGGCTGATGTAGAGGCGTCAAAACAAGCTTATGGAGGACTTTATTACTTCTTTACCAGTTTAGTCAATGCAATTTGTGATGTTATAGAAAGGTTATCATACCTCTTAGGTAGAGCAAGTATTGCCAATCAAATTGGAGTGCAGCAAGCAAATGTTGAAGCTGGTATATCCATACCAGATGTAACAATACTGGTTGGCGGTCTATTCAAAGGTGTTTTTTCTAGTGGTGAGTTTGGAAACTTTTTACAAAGGTTAGGCTTTCCACCAGATGTAGCAGAGAAAATTCAAGAAAGCCTTAGACCACTCCTTGACCTTACAATTGTTACCACTCTTTGGCAAAGAGGACATTTATCAACTGATGAGGCTATAAAAGAGCTGGTAGCTAGGGGATATGATGAGGACAGAGCAAATAAAATATTGACCTCTTCACTAAGGTTAATTTCACCCGATATGATTAGGATGTTGTATCTGAGGGGTGAGATTGATGAGGCTACTCATGACAAGTTGCTTGCTTCTCATGGTTTCCCAGATGAGCATATACAGTATGCAAAAAAGCTATATGAGATTATCCCCCCAGTTTCTGACATTATCACAATGGCCGTCCGTGAGGCTTTTTCACCAGAGATAGCCGAACGGTTTGGACAGTATGAAGACTTTCCTGAAGAGTTTGCAGAGTGGGCAAAAAAACAAGGGCTTTCTAGGGAATGGGCTGAAAGATATTGGGCGGCACATTGGGCCTTGCCTTCAGTTATGCAAGGCTATGAAATGTTACATAGGGGGATTATCACAGAAGAAGAACTGAAAATGCTCATGAGAGCTCTGGACATCATGCCTTTTTGGAGAGACAAGTTAATTCAGATGTCTTATTCTCCGTTTACAAGGGTTGATGTCCGACGGATGTATAGAGACGGTGTGATTGATAGAGAAGATGTGAAAAGGACCTATCTTGACCTTGGATATGATGACTGGCATGCAGAAAAACTGACGGAGTGGACTATAACAGAAGCACTTTCTGAAGAGAGAAAGCTTTGTAGAAGTTTGATTGAAGGACTTTACAGGAGAAGAATATTTACCAGAGAAGAAGCAAAAGAGGCACTTATTGCAGTAAAATATAGGGAAGAAGTAGCCGAGGCAATTTTAGCAAAGGTAGACTATGATATTGAGTATCAATACAAAAATAGGATTATATCAGCAGTTAAAAAGCAATACCTTAGAGGTATAATTGATGAAAATCAGGCAATCACAAAGCTAGGTAGGGCTAATTTACTTGCTACAGAAATTGAACAGCTTATATATGAATGGCAGCTTGAGAAAGAGGCTCAAGTTAGGTGGTTGACCCCAGGAGAAATAAAATCTCTAGCTAGGAAAAAGATAATTTCTCACTCTACATTTCTTGACAAAATGACACAAATTGGTTACACTAGGGATGACGCTGAGTTATTATGGGAAGATACACAAAGAAAGGGGTAAATAGAAAATGAAAGAAAAAGAAGCATTAAAGAGAGTTATAAAAAATATGGAAAAAGCAATGAAAGCAGTCAAGGAGACTGCTAAAAAAGAAAGAGAGAAAAAAGAGAAAGGGGGTGTAAAAAGATGAGAGAGCTATTTATTAAAATACTTATGCAAATTGTAACATTAGTCACACCTGAAGTGAGACGGGCCTTATGTGAAGGACTTAAAAATTCAAAGGAGAGCGCAAAACAGACAGCTAATCCGTGGGATGACTTACTTTTTGACCTTTTAATAGTTTTACTTGATTGCAACCAAAAGTAACACACCTATTAAAGGAGTGAACACATGCCAAAGATGACAACTAGAAACCGTTGTAGACAGCACTGGAAACGGGCTATCAATATGATAGACCACGTTCTTTATCACCTTCAGATGTTAGACAACTTCTATGTAGAGAGACCCGAGCATCAAAACGTTGTTAGACTGATTTCACAGATGTTAGTTGACGCACAGACCCTTGCTCAAAGATTTTTGGATGAGAAGGCTTAGCAAGCCGTCCACGTCTTTTACCCTCCGCCTCCACGGGGGTATATAGTAGCTTGATACATTCCCTCCAAACCGTGGACGGCTTTTTTTATATTTTTTATATTTTAGTGCACAAAAAGGGGTTGACAAAGGGAAAAAGATGTATTATTATATAGGTATAGGCTAGGGTAGGATATAGAAAATACCCAGCCTAAATAAAAAGAAAGGGGGTAAAAGAAGATGAAGGTAGAAAAATTTGAGGTAATTAGAGGACTAAAAGGTGTTTCAATTAATACAAATCTCACTTTTGATGTAGAATTACAAATTGATATTCCAATGCACCTTGACTTTATACAAGGACTATATATCTCTGATGCAGAAGCTTTACAAGGGAAAACAACCTTTTATGAATTATCACTTACATCTTCAAATATCACAAATACAGAGGACGCAAAGAAAGCAGCAGATGAGCTTAGGGCATTGTTACAAGACTTAGACTATAGAGAAACAGTGGAGCTTAACAAACTTTTGGAAGTAGAGCGGTATTTAAAAAAAGAATTCCAAGAGTATATTCCAAACTTTCAAGACCTAGAGCCTAAATATTAGGAGGGAAGGCAATGAGTAATAAACAAGATTTTGTAGACGCATTTATTGAAGAGATGGCTAAAAAGGCTATCTTGGAAGGAAAGGGCTTTGAGTTTATGTTATATTGGAAAGCTCAAGGTCCGGGTTGGGAAAAGAAAGCAAAAGAAATATTTAAAAGAGTAATAAAAAGAAAGGGGGCTTAAAAATGGCTGGTAAAAAGAAAGAGGAAGGAAGGGCATGGAAACCTAGACGGATAAAATTTTACCCCGGTCAAGGTGCTTTTGTATTTGATTACATAATTGATGTCTTCACTTCAAAATTAGCACCCGGTTGTATTGGTTTTATTGACCAGCAAGGTAGAATGTTTGTTACAAATTTACCATTTATTGTCTTCTATGAAAGAGTGCAAAAAAATGATATAAAGAAAGGGGGTAAATAGAAATGACAGAAAAAAAGAAACTACCAGAAAGACTTGTAAAATCAAGTATAAAGAAGCTTGAAAGAGATATAGAAATGACTGAGTTTCAAATTGAAACACTGAAAAGAGACTTCAAAGACGTTAGAGACCCTTCCTTGAAACGGGTAATCAATAACTGGTTAGAGAGAAAGGAAGAGAAGCTTGAATACTTGAAAAAATCCCTAAAAAGTTTAAAACAGCTTAAAAGGTAATGCCTAGAAAAGGTTTACTTCCCATAGGAATAAGGCAGACGCTGTTTAGGGCGTTTGCCTTAACCTCTTTTAAAAAAGGCTATTCTGCTAATTATGCTATCAAGGTTGCTAGGGGACTTGGTATATCCTACATGAGAAAGCGGATGTTAGCAGACTGGAGAGAGGTAACAGGACTGGAAAAGAAAAAGGACGCATGGAAGTTTATCCCTAAAAAATTTTGTCCTCCAAAATATCTCATTGAAAAAACAGACTTTGCAATTAAAACTAAATATCACTATTTATTTGATGTCCAAATAAAGGACCTAGCAACCGGTGAGCTAAAAAAGGTTAAAAGGACAATAGCTACCGACCAGTTTATTACCATTAGACAGGCCGAACAGGACCTTAAAAGCCTTGTAATAGCACCTATACAAGATTTTTATGAGGACCAATTTGAAGTTTTAAACTGGGAATTTACAGGAGTAAGGGAGAACATAAAATGGGTAGAATAATAAATTTTGGAGTTTTAATGAGATGTTACAAATGTAAATACTGGAATAAAAAAAGAAAGCATTGCTCTATTTTTGGTTATCTTTTGAAACATCATTGCTATCTATATAAACCATCATTTAAAAAATGAGTGTAATATTATGAAAATAAAGAGGGTTAGCCATGTTTTAGGTAAAAATAAACTAACATGGTTGCCTTCTCACCTTCTTTTCTTTGATACAGAGAGCTACCTAAAGGAAGTTTCAAAAACTGTCACTGAACATCATTTTAGACTTGGGACGGCTATTTATCTCAGACTAAAGGAAAATGCAGAAGTTAGGGAAGAAAGGAAATATAAGTTTAAAACACAAGATGAGTTTTTTACTATTGTTACTTCCCATTTATCAATGAAAAAACCTTTATATGTATTTGCCTGTAATATCTGGTATGACCTTAGAAACACAAACTTATTACCCAAACTGGTTGACGCTGGATTTCAAATCCTCACATTTATAAACAAATCAAGAGTAGTTATTATTCATGCAAAGGGAAAGCAAGGAAGTATTATATTTTTAGATACATTGAATTACTTACCTTTTTCAGTTGCACAACTAGGGGAAAAACTAGGGAAAGGAAAGCTAAAAGTTGACTTCCAAAAGACAAGTGACAGAGACCTTATGAAGTATTGTATGAGGGATACAGAGATTATTACAGAGGCCATGCTTGAGTGGATGAAATTTATAAATAAAGAAAACTTGGGCCTGTTTAGCAAATCCCTTGCTAGTCAGGCCCTTAATGCCTTTAGACATAGATTTATGAAACACAGAATTGTAATTCACAACAAAAAACATATAGCAGAGTTAGAAAGGAAGGCTTATTTTGGTGGTAGGACGGAGTGCTTTTTTATAGGGAAGGTAAATGAAAGACCTATTTATGACCTTGATGTAAATAGTATGTATCCTTATGTAATGTGGAAGTATGAAATACCGATTAGACATAGTGGTTATCTTGAAAATCCAAGTATAGAGAAGCTATCAAAGCTATTAGAAAATTATTGTGTTATAGCACAGGTAGAGATTGAAACAGATAAACCTTATTATCCTCTTAGACACAAAGGAAAGTGT
>Ga0180300_10001204_pt1 | contig 11937 bp, 6 predicted proteins | sample GuaBasSediGuay15_FD_121798 | JGI IMG/M metagenome (GOLD analysis project Ga0180300, IMG submission 121798) | Subseafloor sediment microbial communities from Guaymas Basin, Gulf of California, Mexico - Guay15, Core 4569-2, 21-24 cm | ecosystem: Environmental > Aquatic > Marine > Hydrothermal... | reverse complement strand
CTATAAGATATTGTAGCTTAAGCTTCATATTCCAAAAGAAACGATGTTTAATAGGAAATACCCTTTTAAGCAAATCATTTATCAAAAACTCTGGCATATAGAACTTTTTCTGTTTCTCTCTCCCAAAAGATTTATTTTGTACTTGCGCAAAATATTTAAATGCTAATAAATATAAATGGGGCTCTATCAAACTATACACTCGTTGATATCCCACATTTATTCTCTGTTTTCTGCATCCTCGTATCTGTAATTTAATAACTTCAATAAGTTTTGTTCTAAACTCACTCCACTGAGAAGGAAGATCATCCGCCTTATCGTCGTAATAAAATTCTGCCTCGTTTTTTATTATATCTAATTTATAATCCATTTTTCATCCCTAAGTATTTCTTTTTAAAAAGCAAGAATATCTTTGTTCCGTTTTAATCTTAACTTTTTTACCTAAATATATTCAAAGGATGTCCTAAAATAGTTTTGATTTCTTCCATCAATCTATCTTGATCTAAATTGTTAAACTCTGAAAATATATTCGCCGATTGACGCTGCAAATATTTCCAAATCCAGGTGGGAACTATATATGGCCATGAAATAATTGTACCGGTGCCACCTGCTTTTTCCATAAGACCTTTTGAACATAAAGCTTGAAGAAAGCAATTTCCTTGAGGAGCCAGAACTGTGGCTGAATTATTTCGAACACAAAAATAAAGAATTAATTTTTCTTCACGGGAGAGTGCAGATAATTGCTTTAGGATCTCACGCTTTGTGTTCAATTTTCTGAAAACTAAGAAAGAATAACGGACCAAGCGGCAAAGAAGGGTGGCTCCTGCGATTATAGTCAAAATGCTAATCCACGAACGATATTCTTTACGGAAAGTCTCAATGGATAAAAATTTTGCAATTTTATCCGGAATAATTAAAATGAATAGGCCTACCAAAAACAATATACTTGCCGGAAGAGGTTTTAGTGTAATTATTTCCTTTACCCACGACCAGTTACGCATTTTTAATTATTTCCAAAGTCATTAATTTTACTAAGAGTGATATCTACGATATCATTAATGGTTACGCCTTGATATGCCTCAGGAAGCTCAAGAAATTCCGCGTTGTAAACAAAAACACCTTCTATTTTGCGGCCGTCTTTTAAAAGCACATCAACTTTTTGATATCCCATCCCTGTCTCGGGTAAATTTAATAGTTTTTTAACCCATACTTTACTCAATCTCAATTTCATTCTTCAACTATTCCGCCGGAATTTCAACTGGACCTTCTACTGTATTAGAGGGAGAACCATTTATAAACAATACTTCTACACCTCCTCCTTTTTTATCATCCAGTGGTTGAACTACTCCTCTCTTTACTTCTGTATCCTCTGGAGGCTTTACAGTAAATACGTAAATCGCAGGGTCATCGTTAGGTAAAGCGTACCTATCCACAGCTTCTTTACCTGTCTTTACATTTTTAGCATCTTCCTCTGTAGTAGTATAAGTACCAGGTAATAACCCCCCTTCAGGAGTTATGCGTTTGTCATTTTTAAAAGCAGAAAATCTTTTAAATACTTCGTTTTTGGTTGTATAAGAAACTTTAGCATCTTTTGCAGGAATATTCATTCCTTTCATAAACCCCAGAAAAATTTCATCTATGCTGATTATCTCCTTTCTTGAAAGCACTTCAATTTCTTCAATATTTCTTGAACTCTCAGCTGTTTCTAAAAATTTGGTTTCTTTTAACCCTAAAGAAAACTGTTTTAAACTTTCCACCTCATTTTCGTTTATTAATATCTCAGCATTTAACACAATTCCTTTCTGTTTGATTCTTCCAATTTTATATTCCACGATCTGATACCCCATTCCTGTTTCTGGTTTGGATAAAAGAACTTCTTCCCACTTCTTTTCAATTCGTATCATTCCATCTCTCCTCCTTATATTTTTTCATACTATAAATTCTTCTTTTCTTATTCTTATCCCATTCTAATACTTTTATTTCATTTTTATCAGGATAAAAAAGCATTAGTCCATTATATTCCTCTTCTTCGGATAAAAGATGACCAGACTTGCCTTTGTAAATTTTAATAGTATATTTTGCAGTAGCCCCTTTTATCTCTCCGTTTAGGATTAACTTTTTATATATTACTTTCTTAGAAGGCATCGAAGAAGATAAAATATAAGCCAAGGAAGGAGATTCAGAAATTTTACCTTCTCCTTCAATTCTAAAACCATCGGTTGACAATACAATTTCGCCATAGTAAGGATTTTTCCATTTACCATCTATAAATTTCTCATTTATAGATTGAATAAATAAGGACGCAAACTCCTTTCTAAATTCATTTCCTTCTTTAATGTTATCCAAAACTTCCTCTTCTTTATCCTTTTCGTCTTTTCTTATCCTCTGCAATTTTTGAAAAGCAGAATCAACGTTAGGATGGTAATCTTCATGCTGTTTTGCTTTTTTTAATATCTCTTCAGCCTCTGTCAGAAAACCTTTGTCAATATACTTGTATGCTAAGTTTGCCATAGCTAAAGTATTATTATATTCATTCATAGCTTTTTTATAAAAAGTAACAGATAAACTATGCATGCCTAAATTTTCATAAGTAACACCTAAATTGTTGCAAACTGCTCCTGAAGGATTCATTTGAGATAAAATCTTATAATGATGTAAAGCTAACTCATCTTCACCCAATTCACCATACTTATATGCTAAACTAAATCGTAAATCACTATCATGAGGATTAATCTCTAAAGATTTCTCTGCAAAATTTAGGAATAAATTATCATCTTTATTAAGCTTAGCAACTTCTGAAAGTATTTTATAAATCTTAGCTATTTCATTTTCTTTCAACGAATGGCGGTTTTCACTTACGAAAGAAGTAATAACTTCGTAGCTCTCATTCACATTCCCCAATTTAGATAAAGATTTACTTAATTCCTCCAAAGCCTGTATCTTCTGGTCAAAACTTTCTGTATATTCATAAGCATTTTTGAAATAAATTTGCGCTTGTTTATTATCCTTTAGAACATATTTATAATACCTACCTAAATTCAAATTAGGATAAAATTTCTTTTGTTCAGTAGCTTTCTTTTTCAATTCCTCAAATGATTTCTTGTCTTTATGTCTTGCTCTAATTGCTAATCGTAGAGATTCCCACTCTTCGACTTCCTCTGGTGATTTGCCAGCTGTTAGTTGTTTATAAACCTCTTCCTCTTTTTCAACATTTTTGTTCTCAATTGCTTTGATCAACTCATCAAAAAGATCTAAATCTGTTTTTCTCTCCTCTCTTAACTGCTCTTTTTGCTCTATAGGAATTATTCTCTCTTTCTTCACAAGACATTTATATATATCATGTATCATGTGATTAATTTTTCCAAAGGAAAGTTCAGGATTTTTCCGGGAGAAAAATATCAATTCATAATCTCCTTGAAGTCCTTCTATATCATTTTTATTAATTACATCTTCTACAAGCAAAAGGAGTCTCATATTTTTACCTATGGCATAACCACTTTCTTGCACAATCCATAAAGATGGAAGCCATTTTTTTCGAAACATTCCTAGAGGATATTTTTTAGTAAATATGCCTATAAATAAATCTTTACTCTCCATTAACTTTTTAACTTTATCAGACACAGCTCTTGGTAAAGGGTCTTTGGCATGTTCCCATGTTAATATATTTTTAAAAGAATCAAAATAATCTAAAAACTTATCAATTAATATCTTATCTTCCTCAGCAAAACTATGAGCAATAAAAGCCTTAATTTTATTATTGTTATTTTCAAAAGACATAATCTACCTCCTCATTGTATTTCTTCAATATCTACGTCGGACTCTTCGATGGGTTCTCTCACGGCGTTGCGGAGCCAGTTGGGATTTATTTCTTCTTTGGGTTCTGCTTCTATAGTTAAATTCATCTCTTGGCACTTTTCTGCAAGGTTTCCCAAAGCATTAAAAATCTTAAAAAGTTTTGCTCTATTTACTCTTAATTTCCATTTTATTTTTGTTATTTTAGGAGAAGGTGGGGGTTCTTCTCCTTCTTCCTCTCCTTCTCCTGACTCAGGTGGAGGAGGTGGTTTTATAGGACCGACTGACTTTGGTTCTACTTCTACTGGTAATACCTCAGGCAAAACAATTAGTCCAGAGGATAAGTCTATTTCGTCATCAAATATTCTTTCTTTATATCGTAACCATTGCTTAGGTACCTCTATTTTTCCTTCAACAAAATTTATCTTATTTTTATCTCCTACATAGCCAAATAGCCCTTCTTGAATACCTTCACATATTGCTCTTCTTATCACTACTTCATCGATTAGCCGAGGGAATCCTATATAAGAGAAGAAAGCATCTTTTATCTCCTGTGTAGATAGCCACATTCTCTCTTCCTCTCCTAAGCGCATTAACTCTATAATCTTACGGGGTCTTAGAGTATCAAATACTTTTCTTTGGATTCTGGTAAGAAATTCAACAAGTCTCTCATGAATATTTTGTGCTTGAATAGGTCTTCCACCGATATCAAGTTTTTCAAGAGTAAGTTTCCCATTATCAGCTTTTACAAACCAAACCGATGTATAAAGGTTTTTAAACAAAGACTCAAAAGATGATTTTTCTGTTCTTTCTCTCTCTTTAAGTTCTTCTATCTGTCTTTCTGTTAGATTTAACTGTCTTCTTCTACTTTTTATCCTATCTATAGCAATAAGATATTTAATAGTGCGTTTTAAAGGTTCAATCTGACTTTTTGAAGGTATCGCCAAGCCAAGCGAATTACGATATTTTCTCTGGCGTTCACCATAGTAAGTTAAAAAATTTAATGCTTTTTTATCCAAGTCAGGCATATAAATAAAATCTAAAGGTAGGTAAGCAAGTAAAAAAGTGGGTTCTTCATCAGGGATGTTTCTGCTATCCCTAGGCCATATTATTGCATTTTTACCAGCAAGTTCTCGTTCCAATTCATTCTTTAAAAAACTTTCTATTTCATCAGCAGATACATTTTGAGTTTCATCTTCAATTCTCTTGTTAAGATTAATTACTGTTTTGAAAGAATATCTTGTTCCATCATAGTGGATATAAAAACATCTATCCCGAAGTTCTTTTAAGATTTTCCCTATGGTGATTCCATCTAAGGAAGGGCTAACCAACGCCTGAATTATCTCTATCTCAGTCATTCCTGGATAATAGGTTTCTCCTTCTTGAGTCTCACGCTGAATTTGTCCACCAAAGGAGTTAAGCAAAATTGTTATTCCCACCTGCATTGCAGGATTTATTCCTGAGAGGTTAGGATTTTCTTTAACAAGGCTTTTATCAATACTTACAATCCTAGCATTGGGACCTATAAAATCTGCTTCTAAAACCGCATGGTACTGCTCTCTTTGTCCTACTTCAGTAAAGAAAGCATTTCGAGTATCAGGATCATCTAAAGGGACATCACCAGAAGAGATTAATAGACTATTTACATTTCTCTTTTTTAAAGTCCTCAACACGACTGCTAAAAACCTTAAAATGCCTCTTGTCTTCTGAAAATCAGGTATTGATGCCCATTTTTCTCGCATTACATCTATTAATGCAGGATGAAATGGATAAGCCAATTTAAATCTTTCTTTTAATTTCAGTATCTCATCTTCTATTTTCAATCTCTCCTCTTTAGTCTGAGCATAAGAAAGCATAGTTTTCCTTATGGCTTGTATATAAACTTCAGATACCTCTTCAGCCATTTTTGTATCCACTTCTTCAAAGAATCTTTTTCTCAAAACGAAAAACACTTCGTCTCCTGTCACAGGTTCCCTTTTAGCATCTACTCTTGATGTGATATGATCTAAAATTGAAAGAAGCTCTACATTCCCATAAGATTCCCTTGCACTTGCTTGTAAGGAGTAAACTAAACAAGAATTTTTAGAATTAGCGACTTCTGAAGAAAGTGTATGGATAAACTCAAGGGTTAATCTTCCTAAATTTGAATCACCTATTTTTTCAGCTAATCCTCTTTCAACATATTTTAAAACTTCATCAAGTAATATTAAATTTGGAGAATCTCCTAACATTTTTTGGATTAATTCTCCACCGGGAGCAAGTCTTTTCTGGTCATGTTCCTTTACCAAGTCATATTTGCCTAATTGATATGCAAGCCATCCCCACAAAGTTTTTATCTTTTTTCCATCGATATTAACACCTTCTAAGCAATCAAATTTCTCCCCATCAAAAACAGCAATGTTTACTTTCCCAGGGTCAGGAAAAGTTTCTGCCTCTGGAAATGCTTTTATAAAAACTTCTCTTTCCTTTACCGCATAGAAAAGAGAAGCTAATGTATGTGACTTCCCTCCTCCAAAAGGAGAACGGAGTTGTAAAACCCTATCTCCTTCTTTCCCAGAAAGTCTTTCTAATACATCTTTCAAAAGTCTTCTCAACCCACTTGTAAAATGAGTTATACGGAAAAAAGAGTAAGCATCTCGATACACAGAAGGAATATTAGGATCCTTTTTAACTAAGGCTCCTAAGTCTATAGCGAAAGTGGCTATAGCAGTAGTTTCTGATTCTACATCGGGATGCAATATTACACATTTTATCCAAGGTTTTAGTTCCATTTTTCTACCTCCATTTTACTTATTTTCAAATAATTCAAGTCTTTTCTGTTCAATTATATTTTTCCAATTAGTAAGCAATTTTGATAGAGCTTGATGTTCATCTTCAGTGGTAGTAATTATAGATTGTTTATCAGAAAATTTTATTCCTATCAATGCTTGAACTACAAGACGAAGTCTTTCGGTATCAGGTATAGCAGAAAGAAGGAAATTGTCAATCTCTCTGGGATTGTTTTCAAGAAGATAAAGAAGCCTGTGTAGAATATCAATTAGGGGAGCCTTTTCTCCATTTTCAGGTAAGCCTAATTTTTTATCATCACCTCTTTCTTTAAAATCACGCAGACGGTATTTTCCTTTTTTCTTATCAAGGAGAGGATTTCTGCCAGAAGATAAACCTCTTGGACCATCTAATTCTATTCGCCAGGGATAAGCAAAGACAATTGCCTCTCCAGCATCAACTTCTGCTTTTCCGTAGATAGAACGCCATCTAACGTAAAATCTTGTAATTACATCAATTTGAGATAGCCCTTTACGAGAAACCCCATATAATTTTTCATCTATAAATTCCTGAACAAGACCTTCAATATCTTGTAAAAATTTATCTGATTTTACTTCTTCACCATTAGCAAGTTCCACTTTATCAAATTGAGTATAAGCCTTAAGACCCGCACCTACAGAAGCAATAAGTAAATCTGCTCCGGTAATACCCCATTTCCATAAAGTATCAACACGCTCTTTAATAATCTTTTCTAATTCAGGATAGACATCATTTTCATAAGAGCCAATTCTTTTCTCTTCTCTTTTTCTGGCTACAAGGAAGATAGAAGATGCTAAAGCAGAAGATTGAGTAGCCCGTAATCTTTCGGGCATCTCTGTTTCTAAAGGCCAAGCTTCAATAATGACGAATCCTGCTTTTCTTAACGCCTCAACAAGAGTAGACCAGCCAGCAGTAGTTTTATGAGCATAGATAACAACTAATGGAGCATTTGGCTTTAAGACACGATGAGCTTCTTTGAATGCCTTAAACATCATCTCTTCATAAGCCTGTTTTGCTTTTTCTTTACTATTTTCATATCTTTTAGAATCAGCAACTATCTCACTTTTTTTAGGGGTAAGTTCTGAAGAAAAATGTTCAGGATAAAGGAAACCTATTGAACGTTTTAGCCAGACATAAAAGAAATCAGAAAGATCTGCATAGGGAACATTATCATAGTAAGGAGGATCAGTAATAACTGCATCAAAAAATTCTTTATCGTAAGAAAGCTGTGTAGCTGAGCCACGAATAACAGAAGCAACATTCTCAATTCCATCTATATTTTCTATCACTTTCACTATCCACTCAAGTGCACCTTCTATACCCCCCGAAGCTTTACCAAAAGGGTTAACTTCTACAAAATCCCATACCATGGGAATTGCTTGTCTCCCAAATGTATGCGCAACAAGTTCTTTGGTAACATGCCATATACATACATTACTTAAATAATCAGATAACCTGTCTATAGTGCATCCCAAATAACACATAATTGCCTTTGCTTGCTCTTCACCATACCTTTTTGACAAAATTTCCTTATGAGCGTCTCGGATACATTTTGTAAATATAAGTAAACAGAATAATTGGCGAGGAATGAACAAATCTTTCCATTTAGTAATACCGTAAGGCTGAACGCCAAATCCAAGTGTTCCACGTTGATAATCTTCATCATCTTTAAAGTGAGGTAATGGCTCTTCAGGAACTATCAAACCCATTTCTTTACATAACTCTTCAATCCTCTGCCAAATTTCTTCATCATCTGGAATAAAATCTTTTGGAATCTCATTTGGTGCAAGATAAACCTTTCCTCTATATCCTTTCTTTGTACATACTACTGCCATAAGCTGTCTGCCTATCCTTTTTGCTCTTCCTTCAGCCTTTACATAATCACTATCACAAATGGTTCGACAAAAAATACATTCAGCATTTCCTCCTCTTGAGAAATTAGAGGGATTAAAACCAAAATCTTTTATTGCTTCTTTTTCTGTGTTTTTGTTAGAACTGACTATTGTAAATTTTGGTTTTTTCGTTTTTGTATCTGGCTCAACTTTTAAAGCAATAAAACTATTTTTCTTCTTACATAGCCAGGTTTGACGAAGAAGAGGAACAATTGCTTGACAATTAGGATTTTTGCATTTAACTGTTCTTGTCCATAAATAAGCAACTGGAATAAGCACTTCTTCAAACTTTAGGGTCTTCTGCTTTGGCCTTTTAGAAAATCCTTCTAATTCAATCTGCTCTTCTTGTTTAATAAAAGGACCTTTTCTAATAACTGGATATAAATCGCCAATTTCTTCTTTTACTTTCTCAATTACCCACTTTCCCCAATATTTCACTTCCTTAGCTAACCCTGCCCAAGTACCATCCTCAGAGCAACCTTTTTTTGTTTTATCAGGCTTACCGTATTTTTGAGGATAAACTAAGGTGGCAAGTTCTATTATGTGAGCAACAGGATTAAGTTCTAAAGCGTAAGCATCACAACCAAGTCTTAATGCCTCAAGAGGAATTGCTCCTCCTCCAGCAAACATATCTAATATTTTTGGTTTAGGAGCTTTTCCTTCTTTGATATCTTTAACGGTAATTTCCTTACCTAATTCCTGTGATAATCTTTTTGTATGTGCTTCATAGATATGTTCTATGGCAGTTTTAATCTCTTTAGGATCACCAGGGTATTTACATAGTCTTTTTAAAAAATCTGATTTAGGACCTCTTCCGTTTTTAGTAGAAGGAGCAGGAACTAATGTTGCGTATATAGCAGCGCGACAGGCAACTAAAGGACGTCTTGCCCACCAAAGATGGAGCGTTGAAATATGTCCTTTTCTTATTGACTTTTCCTTAGATGCTTCTCTGCCAATATCTTGAATAGGGAGAAAATCCTCAATTAATCTTTTATCGTTCATAGTTTTTCGTCCTTTCTATTGCCTCTGCAGGAATCTCATAATGACTGATAGTTCTTATCTCCCGCACAGCAAATTCAAGTTTATTTGCTGGATCAGGAATGGTGATAATCTCATAGTTTGAACTTAATGGTTCCCATACCACATAAAGCCAGTAAGTATCTTTTAAATTCTTGGCTTTTCTCCATTCATTTTCAGTAAGGCGAATAGGTTGGCCTTTCTTTCTTCCTTTAACCTCTATTCTTCGCACCTGGCGATATCCTGTTTGAGAATCAGCTAGGGAAAGGCTTCTTATGTCAAAACCAATCTTTTGAGAAGAAACATCTTCTGGTTCCCAACCTCTATTTCTTTCGTATTCCATAACAATCTTCATTGCAGCAATTTCACTTTTTTCTTTTTCTTCTTTATCTTCTAGAAATTGGGAAACTGAAGGAACATCTTGTGGGGGTAAAACCCAAAACGAAGCAATCAGAGCTATCGGACCTGGACGCACTATCGCCATAGAAGATACTCTCTTAATCTTCTCTTCTTTTTGTCTTTTTAATTCCTCAAGTTCTTTCTCAAAATTTTGAATGCTTAGACGCACATCTTCTCCTTCTAATTCTCTTGCTCTTAAATCCATAATTTTACTTTCTATGGAATATATCCTTTTGTCAAAAGATTGAGCAAGATATTCCTTTATTATCTGAGACTGTTCTTTCCTTTGTTCTAAAATCTGATTGCGCTTCTGTAATTGATAAGTGGCCATTAAATAATCTTTTGCACCTTCCATATTGGCACGAGGAAGTTCTTTTAATTTCTCAGGGTAAGGAGAAAGGTCGTGAAAAATATCTGCAGGAAGTAAGGAAAATTTGTCATTCTCCTCTTTTACAGCAACAAGTTCTTTATAGATAAGAGAATCTTCTGGTTCTCCAATAATACTTATCTCAAAATAATGAATCCAGTAAGGAGTAGTAGTATTCATATCAAGGAAGACCGATTGCTTACTATAAAGATGTTTCAATTTTTCTATCAATTTCTCCTCTACCACAGCATAAAGAGGATGTCCAGGGCTTAATAATACTGCATCAAAATGGATATCTTTATTTAAATCTTCCTTATGAAACGTTATTTTTCTATACTCTGAATCTGGTTTTCCAAATTTTCTTACGGCATTAAGTCTCTCGGAGCGAAAATCAGAAGGAACGTAAGGAATTCTATATAAACCATCGGCTCTTTTTTCTACTTTAAGTCCAACAGTTTCTGAAGCTTTTAGGAAAAATTTCTCTATATACTCTGGCATCAACCTTTTTTCCTCAACCAAAAAGTTAGCTTTCTGAAATTGTTCAAAATTAACATATCCTCTGGCCAAAGCGATACCGGTAATTTTTTCATACTCTTCAAGTTTTTTAGGATTGATTTTTTCTATTTTGTCAAGATATTCCTCAAGACGGTGAGGATTATAAGCTGCTTCACGAAGAATTTCTGCAAGATCGACTTTGTTTAAAGATAAAATTTGACCAATAACATCATAAACTCTATCAGAACCTAATGCCTTTCTCATTTTTTCCAATTTTTCAAGAAGTCTCCTTAAAACCTTTCCTTCTACGATTGTTTTTCCATTTTCTGCCTCTTCAGCTACAAAGTTAAAAGCATATACATCTCTCTTCTGTCCTATCCTATGGATACGACCAAGTCGTTGTTCTAATCTAGTAGGATTCCAAGGTAAATCATAATTTATCACCAGATGACAAAATTGAAGATTTATCCCTTCCCCAGCAGCTTCAGTTGCCACACATATTTGAGCCCTTGTTCTAAACTCTTCCTGAATTAATTTTCTTAAATGAGGATCCATACCGCCATGAATTTCACAAACACTATATCCCCATTTTTGTAAATGTTCTTTAAGATGGTTGAGTGTATCTCTGTGTTCTGTAAAGATTAAGAGTTTGCCTCTACCATCTTTCAATTCAGAAAATTCAGCTCTCTCCAGACAGTCTCTTAATGCTTTTAATTTACTATCTGGTGCTTGTTTATAAACTTTTTCTGCCTGAATCACTAAATCCTGTAAAGCAGCGATCTCCTCTTTTAGCTGATCTATTTCTTGAGCGACCACAAATTCATTTGTCAGACGATCCTTATCTTCTTCAGTTAAATCTCCTTCATCTAATTCTTCATCTGTAAGTTTTCCTCTTATACTCTCTAAACGTTTAATGCGTTCTTTTACTGGTAAACTTTCTAACTCTTCTAAAAACTCTTTTTGCTTTTTTAATCTACGTTTTAAACTCTCGTATATTGCACGCGTAGAACTTGCGAGGCGTCTTTGAAAAACTGTTCGAGTTAAAGCTATGGTCTGTTTAAATCTTCCTTTTCCTCTTATTACAAGAAACTCATTCAAATAATCTGTTACGGCTTCATACAAAGCAAATTCTTCTGAGTTCAATTTAAAAGTTATAGTAATAGAATATCTATT
>Ga0180300_10001202_pt1 | contig 11939 bp, 7 predicted proteins | sample GuaBasSediGuay15_FD_121798 | JGI IMG/M metagenome (GOLD analysis project Ga0180300, IMG submission 121798) | Subseafloor sediment microbial communities from Guaymas Basin, Gulf of California, Mexico - Guay15, Core 4569-2, 21-24 cm | ecosystem: Environmental > Aquatic > Marine > Hydrothermal... | reverse complement strand
TGTCTATAATGACGCAACTATCTAAACCAACTTTTCTCTTGCCATAAAATCTTGCGGTTCTTTTAATGGTTATCATTTAAAAATCTCTAGCATTTTTTGATAAAAAAAGAGTAACTTTTTATTTGTTTTTCTTTTTTTATATGCTTGTGATGATTCCTGCTGAGCTGAGAAAGGTTCTGGAAAAGCAACAATACGCTTTTATCGGTAATCATAGCGCTATAAAGATCTGCTATTGGACGAAGAAAAGCTTGCTTGATGAAGGAGTATGCTATAAGCAACAATTTTATGGCATTAAGTCGCACAGATGCTGTCAGATGAGCCCTTCTATAGGATTTTGTCCGAATAGATGTATCTTTTGCTGGAGGCCTATTGAATATACAGTTGGTTCTGTTCTTCTTGGCAAGAATGTTGATGATCCTGATGAATTGATTAAAAATGCTGTAGCGATGCAAAGGAGACAATTGATTGGCTTTAAAGGAAATCCTAAGACTAATATGAAAAAGTTTGCAGAAGCAATGGAACCTATGCATTTTGCAATTTCGCTTGCTGGTGAACCTACTGCTTATCCTAGGCTTGCAGAGCTAATTGAAAAACTTCATGGGTTAGGGAAAACCACTTTTGTTGTAAGTAATGGAATGTTTCCTGATAGGCTTGCTGAGATTAGTCCAACACAGCTGTATGTTTCAATAAGTGCTCCAAATGAGGAACTGTTTAGAAAGATTTCTCAACCCCAGCTCAAAAAAGGCTGGGATTTGTTAATGAAAAGTTTGAATGTGCTTAGAAAGAAAAAAGATGAGACGAGAACAACACTTAGAATCACGTTGATTAAAGGTTGGAATATGGTTGAGCCAGAGAATTATGCAGAGCTAATAAAACTTGCTAAGCCTTTATTTGTTGAAGTGAAAGCTTATATGCATGTTGGTTTTTCAAGCTACAGATTAAGTCCTACGAACATGCCATTTCATCAAGATGTTAAAGAATTTGCTAAGTTGATTTCTGCAGAATCTGGCTATAAGTTTATAGACGAGAATAGTGCTAGCAGGGTTGTTTTGTTGATGGAAAAAGATTTTGAAGGGAGAATTATGCGATTTGAATGATCTTTCCTTCTGGGCCAGGGTTTATTATTTTTGTCTTTCCAAGCGTGGCTGTTTTCCTTGCATGTTCGTGAAAATGTCCGCAGATATGCAGTAATGGCTTGAAACGAAGAATGAAATCTCTGAATGATTTGTTTCCTGCGTGGTGAGAATCTACTCTATCCAAGTAGCCGAATGGCGGAGCGTGCGTTATGAGAACTAATTTTCTGTTTTTCTTTTTAAGTTCATTGAGTTCTCGCTTTTTCTTTTTGATGAAATGTTCAAAATCTTTACTTGTTAAGCTGAATCCTTCTCCGCCAAAACCGATGAATACAGCTTTATCGAAGCTTTTTATTTTTTTATGTATGAAAACGATGTTTTTATAACGCTTGCAAAGCTTGGTTAACGTTGTTGGTTCTTCATGGTTGCCATGGATAATTAAGACTGGTTTTTTAGCTTGGGTGAGTAGCTCAAATATTTTATCAAGTTGTTTTTCAAATAAACTGATGTCTCCAGCACAAAGAAGCAGATCTGCCTGTTTTGATTTTCTGATTATCTTTTTTAGCGCTGATATGTTGCTGTGCAAATCAACAAAAGTGAGTATTTTCATTTTGAATGGATTTTTCTTTCTAAGTATAAGGCCAGATAGCTTATGGCTATGCCGAGTAATGCTCCAACGACGACATCAGAAAGATAATGCATTCCCTGATACAATCGAGCAAATGCTATTGCTATTGCTGTTATGAGCACGGCAATTCCACATTTTTTATTTATTTTAAAGGCAAATGGAACAAGTGAGAATGCAACAGCTGCATGAGAACTTGGCATTGAATAAGTAACTTTTTCTGGCATTACTATTGGTGGCCTTGATCTTTTTATGATGAATTTTAAAGTTTCTGATATGATAAGCGTTGCTGAAATAGCTATTGCTGAAAATAACTTTCTTAGTTTTGTTTTTTGAAATAATATTATTGATACAGCTATTGCTGATAGAACAAATGCGTTAGTGATTATTTTTGATAATGCAATGCCAAAGCTATTTCTCAGTTTTAATAATGCGATGGAAGTGGCATAGTCCATTTTTATTTGAGGAATACAGCTAAAGTAGCTGAGCCAGTAATGCAAGCTAAAGTTATAGCTAGCGCAGCAACAAACACGCCAACTGCGTTAGCTATGAAAAACTGTTTTTTATTTAAGTTTAAGATGTTTGCTATTAATGCACCTGTATATGAACCTGAACCAGGAAGAGGTATTGCAATGAATATGCTTAGTCCTATTGGGCCGTAGCGTTCGATTTTTTCTTTTACCTTTTTCTGTGTTTTTTCTACTGTTTTTTGATAGATGCGATCAAAATGCTTATTTTTACGCAATACATGGACGAATTTATCAAGAAGAATGAATACAAGCATTCCAAGAAAGATGTTTGTAATGAAAGCCGTGAGAAAAACAGCAAGGGTTGGAAGTTTTGCTATGAAAATGCCAAATGGTATGCTTGCTCTTAGCTCAAGTGTTGGAATGAATGTTATGGCTATTATCTTTAATATATCAATCATTCTAGAAGCCACAGCCATATTGGTTTATAAATTATTTTTCTTTTTCCAATACGTTCAACTGCACTGTAGTCTTCTGTTATGATTGTTCCTTCTCTGATTTTGAATTTATCCATAGCTTCGAGTAAAGAGCGCTTTTCTCTTTCTTTACTGCTATTGATATTCCAGCTTACCTGTATCGCTTCTTTTGTTTTCGTTCGTTTTTTAACGATAAAATCGACTTCTCCTTTATTTTTCCAGTAATAGATTTCATTCCCTCTTTTGAGCAAATGCGTGAATACAACGTTTTCAGCGATTTTGCCGAGGTCTTTGCTGAATCTGAAACCAATAGCGTTTCTTATTCCAGTATCAATACAGTAGCACTTTTTTGGGTTTATTTGCTGCGATTTTAGAGAATAACTAAATAATGGAACGTTAAAAATGAAGAATGCTTCTTTTAAGAATGAAGAATATTCTACAATCGTATCTGTGGAAAGACCGAGCAAGTCGCCTATTTTTTTGAAATTTATCATTGAAGAAATATTTGTCAAAAGGAAAATAACCAATTGTTCGAATTTTGATGCATTTCTTATATTATGCTTTAGAATTATGTCTCGAAAAAGAATTGTATCGAAGTAGAATCTGAGCAGTTCTAGTTTCATGTTTTTGGATTTTGCTAAACATACTTCTGGAAATCCTCCGAATTCCATGTACTCTCTAAGATAGTGCAAAATTTCAGTTTTTCTTTTGAGTAAGCTGATCTTGCTTTTTTCTATACCTTTGATCTTTACAAACTCTGAAAAACTGAATGGTAGCAGATTGAAATAAACAGCCCTTCCTGCTAGCAAGGTTCCAGCTTCTTGTCTTGAGATAAACATTCCAGAGCCTGAGATAAACATTTTTATGTTCGGATATAGATCATAAATTCTTTTTAGCGTTCTTTCCCATTTAGGAATCTCTTGCACTTCATCAAGAAATACGTATAATTTTCCTTTTGGATTTAGAAGTTTCTTGTATGTAAATATTGCATCTTGGATTAGGTTCTGTTTTTCAAGCCGCTCATCGTCGCACTTAATGAAGAAGATATTTTTAGGTTGAACTTTTTCAAGCAATTTTTGGATTATAAGGTACATTAAAGTGGTTTTTCCGGCTCGTCTTATTCCTGTAATTGCTATTATCTCAGGTCTTTTGATCCATGGTTTTATTTGATTGAATAATTCTCTCTCAACAGCGTTTATTTTGAATTCTTTTTCCCACCAAGGATTCCATTCGATTAATATTTCTTCTTTCATTATTCGATTTTAATCGAATAAAATTTAAAAATCTTTCGATTTTATTTGAATAAATTTTAAGAAATATTTTTATTTTTATTTGTGTTTCTTTTCTAGATGGTTGAATTATCTTTAGAAAAAGAACTTGAAAAGAAGAAGGAGTTTCTTATAAAAGAATTGATTGAACAGGGAATAACAGATGAGCTGGTTCTCGATGCCATTAGAAATGTTCCGAGGCATTTGTTTGTGCCGAGTGAATTCTTGGATGAAGCTTATGCTAATTATCCTTTGCCTATTGGTTATGGACAAACGATAAGTCAGCCGTATACTGTTGCTTTTATGCTGCAGGAATTGGGGCTGAGAAAAGGATTGAAGGTATTTGAAGTTGGTACTGGTAGCGGCTGGAATGCTGGATTGATTGCTTGGATTGTTAAACCAGCTTTAGTGTATACGACTGAGATTATAGCTGAACTTGCTGAAATGGCAAAAAGGAATTTGAAGAGTGCTGGAATAAAGAATGTTAAGGTATTGCCAATAGATGGAAGCTGCGGTTACGCTAAAGAGGCGCCTTACGATAGGATAATTGTGACTGCTGCATGTCCAAGTGTGCCAAAGATGCTTGTTGAACAGCTTAGGATTGGAGGTGAGCTGATTGCGCCTGTTGGCGGTTGTGCTGAACAGAAAATGGTTAAAGTAATTAAGAGGAAAAACAGGCTTGAGAAAAAGGAACTCGGGTATTTTGTTTTTGTTCCTTTAAGAGGAAAATACGGAACCACGCTTTAGTGGTAGAAAATAGAAAAATTTATATTCTATTTTAGTATGATTTTATGAGAAAGAATGGCGTCTCAGAAATATAAACTAAATAGAGCACCTTTCAAAAAAGTATTTTTGGTTGAAACTACTTCGAATCCCAATGGTAAGACTTTGGAAGAACTTGTGGAGATGAATCTTGGAAAGAACAGATTTCTGAATTTTATTGGAGACTGTGCTAGATTTGTTGGTAAGGGATGTGGAAAAACAATAGCTTTGGCATCGCTCTTGGGTGCTTTGAGCAGTTTGAATTGTTATGAAAAACATAAAATTGAATCCTTTAGAAACATTTCATCCGAATTTCAAGTTCCAGAAACGAATGAACTTCACGTTAATCCTGTTACAGGTATGGAACAATCTAATTATTTAATAGTTCAGGTTGAGAGAGGAACAAGTGAAGAACAGATTTTACAAATAGCTTACGAGTGTAATGCTAGAGTTGTTGCTTATGATTCTGACAGCGGATTGGTTCAATTTGAAGCAGATTCTTTAGATAAGCTTGAACAAGAACTGACAAAATATAGTGAAGTTCAAGAATCTATTCCTGATATAGTTTTTTCTGATGCTGCATATCCAAATGATCCTTTAGATCCCGGTTGGTGGGTGTTACGTGGTGCTTCTCTTACCGGTAAATATGGTATGTGTTTGGAATGGTATTGGCGTAATCGAGATCCTTATTTAAGTGCAGAAGTTATGATTATTGATGGTAAATTTAATCCTAATCATGAAGATTTAAAGGATAATATTGTTAGTAGTAGTTTTATATCGTCTGCTTCTTTAAGAAAAAGGAAAAGTAGTTTTCATGGTAATCAAGTTGCTGGCATAATTGGAGCTGTTTTTAATAACGGCATGGGAATTCCTGTAAGTAGGAACAAGTTAAACTTGCTTGGGATTTATGGTTTGATGTCTGAGATCGCAAAAAGATTAAAGGAGATAAGGAATGATGATGGTGAAACGAAGATCGTTTATCTCGGAAAAGCACTGAAATGGCCTTTTCCTTTACCACCAGATGCCGATGCTTTAATTAATCGAATGTCCCCAATTTTAAGAAGACTTTTTTCCATGTATGGAAGAAATACTTTGTTTTTCATTCCTGCAGGAAATGATGGAATTGAAGCTAAGTACGGTTGTGGTATATTACCTGAACACAGACCATGGAATGTGATCGTAGTTGGTGGTGATTCCGGAGAAGAAGATCCGTTTGTTCCGGGTATTGCAAAATGGGATAAAAGTAATTGGGGCCCGCCAGTGACTTTATATTGTCCTGGAAGTGGTCCTTTTACAACAACAGATGGTACTGGATATGTTGATGTTGCTGGTACGAGTTTTTCTGCAGCAATGGCAGCGTTAGTTGCAAGTTTAGTTAAAGCAAATTTCCCTACTATGACTGCACGAGAGATAGCTGCTTTTATGACCTGCCTTAGACAAGGGAGAGAAGTGCCAGAACATCAAATAAAACGAGAAGTATTTAGACCTTACATCGATAAACTGTTTGAATTGATAGAACAATTTCCTACAGTTATTGGTTTTCCTATCGATGATGAGTGTTGGTTTGCCGAAACTGTCGTAAAAGATAATATCTCTGGCAATTTAACCTCTAACTTGGCTGGAGTTAGTTCAAATAAAAATGGAATTACGCATTTAGTTTTCGGAACGAATGATGGAACCGGACATCTCTGGTATTTAACTTGGGATGGAAGCAATGCAACACTTGAAGAGCTTGTTTCTCTTGATGTTAACAGCGTAAGTGTAACATGTAATACAATTCCGAGAGAAGTTATATATAGGAGATATGCGGGAGGAAGTGAACCAAAACTAAGGTTTGAAGATTTGTTTGTTGTTTATGAAAGTAATGGTCAAATATTTCTGAAAAAGAAAGATGAAAATGGCTGGCAATCCGAGCAATATGTAGCTAATGGAACCGGCCCACATATAACATATAAAAATGGTTTACATTTAGTATTTCAACAAGGAAATAAAATAATTTATGGCTTTAATTCTGGAAATAGTTGGAAATTTACAACAATAACGAACAATGCAGTGGGAGATGCAATGCCAAAGATTGCTGTAAATGAATATGGAGATGTTGGAGTTTTTTGGAAAGAAAATAATGATGTTTATTTCAGAGTAGCTATTGGAGGAAAGATTTGGTGTACTAAGAAGAATATTTCAAAAACGCCCTTGACAGAACCTCTAGCTTTCTATGTCGCTGCAAATAAAGTAATGAAGGAGTGGAGCGTTATTTGGAATGAAAATGAAGGAACAAAAAAACCCATTTATGTTGCAAGAAAGCTTTTCGTAGTTCCTGGCTTTAAAATTAGCAAAATCGCGGAGGATAGTGAGAAATTGAGTGCAGCGCTATTAGATCTAGATTCAAGATGGGTTTATGGAGATAGTGCAGGTATTCATGCCGACGGGTGGGATGGTAAATCGACGAGGCCTTTTGTTCCAGATGTGATAGTTTCGAATAGACGAGAACTTGGTGTTGGTGGGGTATGTAATAATTGTTATAGAGGATTTAAAGTTATTCAAAACGGTAGTTCTATTACTATTGCCTGTTTAGAGAGGCTACGTCCTTAATGCCTTAATCTGCTTTTATATTTATATAGAAATTTTTATAAACTTCAATCTTACATTGTAAGTAAAAAAAGGGGTGGTTAATGGTACGTCTATTGATTAAAATACCTTCTAGTATTTTGAAAGATAGGTCCCTTTCTGTTCTTGAAGCTATTGTCGAATATTTACGTGAAGAAAGAGGTCTTACTTTTCATAGAATAGCTGTTCTGCTCAATAGGGATGATAGGACTATTTGGACCGTTTATAGAAGGGCAAAAGAAAAAAGAAAAAATGGTGGAGATGGTAAAAAGAGGTGATTTTTGGATTTTAGTAAGTGGTGTAGTATTGTTTTTAATATTTATATTTACTGAACAAAGCGGTATTTTTGGTTCTTTAGTTTACGAAACAAGTCAAGATTTCGTTTTAAGTTGTGATGGGTGTTATAGGAATTTTGTTCCTAAAGCTACGGTATTCAATTTCACCATAAAAAATACAAATCTACCTATTATTGTCGAGTTTCCAACGGCAATTGAACTAATAGATATTGGCACAGCTTTTCTACTGGGAATAAATGATACGAATTTCAGATTGTTGTTTAATGAGGATAATTCTTATGCAGTACTCGGAAGTTCAGACGAAACTGGCGATTATTATATTAATTATTTTGTTCAAAATAAAACTAAGAAATTGAAAGTAGTGGTATATGATAGGAAAACATATGTGATACCTGAACCGAGTGTAATAACAAACAAAACAGAGCCAGTTACACAACCTTCGAAGCATGCAGAAAAATATCAGATAGATATTAGAGATAAATTTGGAAATAAGATAGGTAGTTATTTAATTGTGAATGATTCGGTGATGATAAGTGATTCTTCTACTTTTAGCATTGGTGAAGGAAAACCATCCTTCGTTAGATTTAAGAATTTAATTGACAATGTCGTGTCTGTTAAATTTGACTTCATTGATGATCCGGCAATTTCTACGAAAGTGGTTGCAGTAATGGACGATTTGACTTTTGAATCCGCGACAATACAATTATTAGCTTTCGATCGCGTTTCTAGCATAGTTTATTGTCCTAATTTTGATTTCGATCAGTTTGTTTGTCCTAAATGGGAATTTAGTGGACTTAAGTTTATCACTGAAGATGGCGTTATTAAGTTTAATGCGAATCATTTTTCTGCTTATGCTGGTTCGAGTTCTTCGCCTTTGTTTGGAGTTACTTACGTTATCAATCAAACAGAAGGCTATTATTCTGATGAATTCGATGATACAAATGGAACAGCTGTTATAAGGAATGCGACAATAGATAATAGTTATGCGTTTTTGCTGAAAGATCTTAAATCAAGTCAGGTTATTGAAAAGTGGAATACTACTTGGGCTTTACATTCGTATGGTGATATGCCTTCTGAAGTTGTGACCGATTCAAAAGATAATATTATTGTAGTTGGTTACGGCGAATATGGCTCTACCTATAATGATGAATATGTTATTGTTAAATTTAATAAAAGTGGGTCAGAGCTTTGGCATAGACGTATTGCTCTGCCCAATTCAGTTGATCAGGCTGAAGATGTTGCTATTGATTCAAATGATAATATTATCTCTGTAGGTTGTTACGCATGCGGAAGTTCAACAAGGGGGAATTGGACTATATTTAAACATGATGAAAATGGAACTCAACTTTGGAATATAACTTTCTTTATGAACGGAACAAGAGCTTCTGGTGTTGATGTGGATTCTAGTGACAATATTTATGTGGGAGGTCAGGTTCTTGAGCCCGATGGCACTGATAGTGATGTTCAAATAAGGAAATATAATTCAACAGGTTCATTGCTTTGGGTTAGAACAAATTCTCCAGGAACATATAATGATAATATTGGCGACTTGACCGTTGACTCGAATAATAATGTTATAGCTGCTGGTGGCACTTGGACTTCTGCGTCAAATAAAGACACTTTAATTATAAAATATGATGCGAATGGAAATTCACTTTGGAATTGGACATATAATTTTAATCCAGGAGACTGGGACGAGTTTTATTCACTGGCCGTGGACAGTAAGAATAATATTATTGCCGTTGGTAGTACAGAGAATGATGTCTGGTTGATAGTAAAACTTAATGCAAGCGGCACTCTGTTGTGGAATAAAACCTATGATCCCCCGCCAAGCGGGTCTTATGAATATGCTGAAGGAGTTGCTGTTGATTCAAAAGATAATATAATTGTTGTTGGTGATAGGGACAATCCTTCTGGTTGGAATGATTATCATGTGTTGAAACTGGATGAGAATGGAACTATTTTGTATAATTTTACTAAAGACGATGGAAGTAGTTATGGTGCTGAAGATGTTGCAGTAAATTCGGAAGACGATTTTGTAGTTGTTGGAACGACAAATGTAACAGATGGCACTGCTGACTTTTTGATTCTGTATTATCAAACTCCTTACTATTTGGTAGGGAGCTTAATGTCAATAAACATTTCTCCTTCGACGAATTATGGTTGGAAAAGATTTAATGCAGTATTTTCTAAACCGACCGGAACGAATATAACATTTGCTATACTAAATGCATCTAATAATGTTACTTTGTTAAGCGGACTTACGGGAAATAATGATGATGTTGGTTCGTTGAGCAAGGATGCTGAGATAAGATTGTTTGCTAATTTTTCAAGCAATGGAACTGACACGCCCCTGCTTGATAGTTGGAATGTAACTTGGGCAACAACGCCGCCATGCTGTTGTCAGAATTGCATTGATTGTATGAATAAGTTGAATGATCCGAGTTGTACTGTTGTAAATCTTACTGCAGACATAATCAATCACAACGGAACCTGCATTGATAATCCAGCTAATTTCTCAAACAAGACCTTTGATTGCCAAGGCCATAGCATAATAGGAAATGGGACAGGACAGGGTATTTTTCTTTTATTTAAAAATAATAATACAATCTTGAATTGTGAAATTTATAATTTTAGTAATGGAATCCATTTTTACGTATCTTCTAATAACAACTTAACCAACATTATATCTCATGATAACTCAGGAACTGGGTATGGTAGCCCAGGGACAGGGGTCTATCTCGAGGCCTCTAACTCCAACACTCTTACCAACATAACATGTTATAATAATTCCAGATATGGAATTTATCTTAAGTCGTCTTCTAATAACAACAACTTAACAGACATAAAAACCCATAATAATAGTTTGAGCGAAATATACATTGAATCGGCTGTCAATAACACATTCAAAAATATCCAAATTGCTAGTTATCTAACAAATATTTCATTTATCTATGATTCTAGTCCTTTTTCAGGATGGATTAGTATTGATGGAGTTGATAGTCCACATCAAGATCCTTCAGGCTGGCAAAATATCAGCAAATATGTTAATATAACAAGGAGTATAATTGGTGGTCCAAGCTGGTTATGGTTAAATATCTCTTATTCAGAATCAGATATAATTGGAATTGATGAATCTAGCTTGAAAATCTTGAAATGGAATGGCTCAGATTGGCTTGAATCTGGCTGGAATGGAACAAGAATTTTGAATACAAGTAGCAATATCGTTGGAGTGAATATAACTAGTTTCAGTGTATTTGCTCCGTTTGGAAAATTTAGTTGTAATTGTTCAAGTTGTGATGACTGTGAAGCTAAGTTAAATAATCCAAATTGCAATATTGTGCGATTAACAACAAACATATTCTCAACTACTCCAGTATGCATCGATAATCCAACTAATTTCTCAAACAAAACCTTCGACTGTCAGGGACATAGGATAGGAGGAAGTGGGACAGGATGGGGTATTTATCTCGATGGTAAAAATAATAATACAATCTTGAATTGTGAGATTTATAATTTTACTACTGGAATTTATCTCGAATCCTCTAATTCCACCACCCTCACCAATATAACATGTTATAGTTCTGATGTTGGAATTTATCTCGAATCCTCTAATTCCACCACCCTCACCAACATAACATGTCATGATAACTTCCAGGATGGAATTTCTCTCGCCTCCTCTAATTCCAACAACCTCACCAACATAGTATCTCATGATAACTCCCAGAATGGAATTTATCTCGATCACTCTAACTCCAACACCCTCACCAACATAACATGTTATAATGATTCCTTGGATGGAATTTCTCTCTATCACTCTAACTCCAACACCCTCACCAACATAACATGTTATAATAACTCCAATCATGGAATTTATCTCTATCACTCTAACTCCAACACCCTCACCAACATAACATGCTATAATAACTCCGAGTATGGAATTTCTCTCTCTTACTCTGATTCCACCACTCTCACCAACATAACATGTTATGATAATTCCAAATATGGAATTTATCTCAAATCCTCTGATTCCAACACCCTCATCAACATAACATGCTATAATAACTCTGAGGATGGAATTTCTCTCTATCACTCTAATTCCACCACCCTTACCAACATAGTATCTTATAATAATTCCAGGGATGGAATTTATCTCATCTCCTCTTCTTCCAATACCCTCACCAACATAACATGTCATGATAACGCTGATTATGGAATTTATCTTTATTCATCCAATTCCACCACCCTCACAAACATAACATGTTATAATAACTCCGATCATGGAATTTATCTCTCCGACTCTTATTCCACCACCCTCACCAACATAGTATCTTATAATAACTGGATGATTGGAATTTATCTCTC
>Ga0180300_10001200_pt1 | contig 11943 bp, 14 predicted proteins | sample GuaBasSediGuay15_FD_121798 | JGI IMG/M metagenome (GOLD analysis project Ga0180300, IMG submission 121798) | Subseafloor sediment microbial communities from Guaymas Basin, Gulf of California, Mexico - Guay15, Core 4569-2, 21-24 cm | ecosystem: Environmental > Aquatic > Marine > Hydrothermal... | reverse complement strand
ATTCGGTCAGGTCGAGGCCGATGAAGAGGACGAGGTTGATTAGTACGGGTGGGTTCCGCTTCGCCGAACCAGTCCGGTGAGCGTGCGGGCGACCGCACGGGATGGGCTGGGTAAGGCGGGGCGGAGCGACCGGGAGCCGTGATGGCCCACTTGGTGGCTGAAAATTACTATAAATTGCTGAATGCTACCAAGTGGAAGAACGGTACACGACCGTCTACCCAGTAGAGAGGTATCTGAGGGACTGCAGGCTCGGGCTCATATGGACCGGAACCAACGAGATCATGAGGGCAATAATACAGCACGAACTGTACAGGGAGATGCTAGACCCCGGCCTACTGGGAGAAAAGAAGGGACGTTGAGAGGGACATGGTCGGATTCCATTTGGAGGAGGAAAAGGTATACGAGTAGCGCCACGGACGCGAGTGTTCCATCCGCATCTAAGATAAAGTGAAGGGATGATTACTCCCCGAACTCTCCGAACTCCGTCGCAACATCCTCTATAATTTCTTCGACCGCCTTGAGACACTTGTCCAGCAACTTCTCATCCGATAGGTTGGAGTACGCCTCTATTGCTCCGTTTTCGTAGAGGGCAATGCACACGCTACCGACCCTTATGTCCAGCATGTTCCCCTCGAGCGATATCTTTGCGTTCACGCCTATGCTCGAAAACTTGTCCTCAAGCAGTTCTATCGCCCTGTCTAGGTCCAGAAACAGCGACCGTTCATCGTATGACTTCTTTATTACGGTGTCTCCCATGACCACCCGCGTGGTTTTCCTGCTCGAAGAAATCTTCGTTCTCGGCATGTTCCCCCACCACACTCATGTAAGAAACTTCATGCTTTTAGGTATGCCTCATCAAACCGCGGCACGATGCATATTTAGATTTTGTTAAGATGGAAGCGATGAAGAGGGTGAGGAGACATCCGGTAAGGTAGAAGCGGACGGGGATTGGCATTTTGAAACGTGAAGATTACGCACCAAACTTGGAGGAGAGGTTCAGATAGTCAAGTATTATTGGCATTATGTCTAAGGCGTTTATCCTTCCGAGCCTTCCGAGGTATACCTCCCTCTCGGTGAATCTTCTCACGTGATCCGATAAAACCGTGGGCCCCGCGATGGCTATCGGCGCCGGATCTGCTGTGTGGTCGCCCAACTCGGAAGATGTTGTGTGATCTGACAGCAGAACGAAAAGAGTGTCCTCGGGAACTCTATCTAGAAGCATACCGATCATCTTGTCTACGCGCTCTAGGACCTCTATCTTCTTCTCAAAGTCGCCATCGTGTGAGACCTCGTCGGTGGCTTCTATGTGGATTATCACGAATTGGTAATGCCGCAACGCGTCAAGTGCCGCCTTTCCCTTTGCCATAAAATCCGAATCGATGTACCCGGTCGCCCCCTTCACGTTGATCACATTCATGCCAGTGAGCGCTGCAATTCCCTTAATCAACCCAATACCGGCGATGCATGCACCTCTCAGCCCCCATTTGTTCTCAAATGACTCCAAGGACGGACAGGAACTTCCTCCTCTAACCAATATGAAGTTTGCAGGTGGCAACCCGCGTGATGCCCTCTCCCTGTTCACAGGATGCTCCCTAAGAACCTCTCTTGCCATCCTTATGAAGTGGTTTACGAACTCCGCGCACTTCCTCGCGCCCTCGCTATCCTCTAAGGGGCGAGCAGGAGGAACGGGAACACCACACTTTTCACAGTATACATCAGATACCGCAGGCGATAGGGCGCCGTTTCCCGCATTCCGCCTGAAGACAAGCGCCGCCCTGTACCCCGCTGACACTTTAAATATGAAGTCCACATCGGGGTCCGGCAGCTTTATACACTCGTTTATCGCTCTCTCGAGTTCATCGGTTCCGTCATTTATGTAACCGGCGGTTCTGTTGATTAGGCGCCAGTTCTCGTCCACCGTGGCAAAATTACATCTGAATGCAATATCCCCCGGCTGTAGCTTTATGCCAGCACCCGCTGCTTCCAGTGCGCCTCTGCCCGTATAGTATTTGTACGGATCATAGCCAAGAATTGCAAGTGTTGCTGTGTCCGTCCCTGCCCTCTTCCCGGGCCCTAAGGGGTCAAATACTCCGCACGACCCCATCTCCGCTATGTGATCCATATTGGGCGTGTCAGCAACTTCCAGTGGCGTCTTCCAACCTAATTTCCTGATTGGACGATCCGCCATGCCATCAACTATTATCATGAGCGCGCGCATCCACACCGTCTCCCGTGGTGCCTTGGAGGATAAGCTAGCGCATGGACTTATAAGAATTATCCTCGGTAATAGATGAAACATCATGCTATTACTCAGGGGAAACATCAGTGTTGTGCTCATTACAGATCTCGTGCGCGGTGACAATTCCCGTTCAGAACGAAAATTGCATTTCCACAAAACCACAACATATTCATGTATTTGAGAACTAGGAGTGAGGTGGAATCTCACGCGCATCAAAGAGGGAGGACTAATAAAAGTTTTTGATCAGCGTTACGTACTCCCGGAAATCGGTGACGAGCTCCAGATCCTCTATTGCGAGGATTTTCACGTCGTCTCCCAAGCTGAGACGCTTCCGCGTCAAAAGCTGTAGTATTATGCTGACGCCCTCCCCCAGCCTGTACACGAAGAAATACGCGTTCGTGCCATCCTCGTTCTTCTTAAGGAAAATTATTCTGTCCCGAACATCGATGTTCCTCACGGTTCTGATAAACTGCTCCTCGTCCCACGTCACAATTTTGAGTATATGGTTTTCCTCCATCCGCTTCCCCTACTGCCCGCGTCGATGGTATCGTCTACATATCGTACGGTCTGAATATAAACCTCTCTCAGCTGGTAATACCGCTCTTAACGGAAGGTGTCGGAAGGTGTAGGTGTGAAAAGCTCAAGAAACCATTTCATTTGCTTTCTCAAGCGCCTCGTTCAGACACTTTTTGCGGTCGATGCCGCGCTCCCTCACCAGTTTCTCCATCTCGCTCTCGGAAACGAAGTGTATTTCGAAGGGTTCCGGACCCTTGAGCGGGAGGATTTCGGATCTCCCAGAACCCGGCTCAAAAATGTATAGTTTGTTTCCGAGGTGCATCCTCTCCTGCTCCACGAACACCTTTATCCGCCCATCCTCTTGCGTACACCTTATTATAATCGTGTACTCGACGCCCTCACTCGCCTCGAAGGTTATGTGGATGTAGTTGAAGTGCCTTTCGACATACAAGTGAAATACCCCCCGGTGCGATATGTTTCTGATGATCCTTCTAATAACATTTATTCTTCAGAATATCAGCAAATGTTGAGACCCGATAGAGAGATAAGATAAGCCTTCCTGATAATATTATGGGGAGGTTCAAGTGGTGCCACTAGGTGTGAGCGATGGAAGAATCAATTAAAAGTTTTTTCAAGGGGATATCAAAGGATATTCCGAGTGCCCTGAGGTTCGTTGTCATCAATAGGGATGGTGATCTCGTTTATTCCGGAATAGATGAAAGATATCTCCCCAAGGTCGTCGACATTGCCAAGAGGCACCTCGACCTCCCCGAGGGCGAGTACGTCATCGAACGCCTCGACGAATACACGCTTCTGATAATGGGACTCTCTCCCACCCTCCTGATATCCTTCTTCACAACCCTAGACCCGCCACTCACCCTCAGGTTCGGAAGAAATGCCATCAAGGTAATAAAACGGGGATTGGACGACCTCAACAGATCCTTCATGGAAAAGCTGGAGTACGAGGTCGATGACAAAACGAAGGAGAAGTACCGTGCAGTATATGAGGTCGCCCCTCAATACAAGGATGTAAACGAAGTGATACGCCATGCCCGTTTCCTCGGAGGGAGAGCAATCACGGTGCTCATGAACCTCCAAGAGAGAATGCCCGTGTGGAAACTCACAAAGATGTTGCAAAAAGCCGGTATCTCGATATCATTCGATGAGGTTCAAGGAATCCTGGAGGACCTCAGGAGAAGGGGGTTCCTGACGCTCAAGGAATAGATGCATCATCGGTCAGCCCAACGCCCTGACATTCCTAAAGGTTAAAATACGCCCCTCTACAAATAGTATGCGGAGATGAAGATTGGTGACGGCGTAGAGCCGCTGGGCGGCGGCAATGATAGATTCAGCCTATGCTGATCCGCATCCTCCTCAGCGACACGCTTAGGTATGGCTTTGGCTCCGAGCAAATTGTAATAAAGGTATGACACAGTATAGTTCTTGTGAACGCACAAAGTTGGGAGCGGTATGCGCAAGGCCGAACTTGTGGGGTTTGAGAAGTTCGTCATAAAGGAAGTACCGGATCCGGAACCAGGCAAGGGCCAAGTCGTGATAAGGGTCAACTACTGCGCGGTCTGCGGAACCGACCTCGAGCCCTTCAGGGTTCTAAAGGAAAAAAATATCGACACAAGATACATATCAGGATCCATGAACCTGTGGGCGCAGATGACCGGAATAACGATGTACCAGCTGCTGGGCCATGAAATATCAGGCGAGATTGCCAAGGTGGGCGAGGGAGTCGAGGGCTGGAGCGTTGGTGATAGAGTTGTCCCTAGGGCCTATGGAGGATATGCGGACTACGTCATTGCCGACGTGAAGCCCGCGGGCCTGTTTAGTGGACTCTACAGAATCCCCGATGGGGTTTCAATGGAGGAGGCCGCACTGGTGGAGCCTCTATCCGTCGCAGTTGCAGCAGTGAGAAGATCCGAGATGAAGCTTGGAGATAGGGTTGCGATCTTCGGCGCGGGACCAATAGGATTGCTAATACTGCAATGCATCAGAGCCGCGGGTGCGGGGGAGGTCTTCATATCTGAGCCCCTGAAGGTTAGAAGAGAAGTGGCCAAAAAACTTGGTGCAGATGAGGTTATAAATCCGAGGGAGGAGGATCCCGTAGAGAGAATTAAAGATCTTACCGGAGGAGAGGGAGTGAATGTTGCATTTGAGTGCTCGGGGGTTGGTGAGGTGCTTCGACAGGCAATAGAGGCGGTAAGAGTCGGTGTGCCCGAGTACCGCAGTAGAGGGAGGGTCATGGTTGTCGGAATATACCCCAAACCCGCTGTGATCTACCCCAATTGGGTGGTACTGAAGAATGTCGAGTTGAGGGGGACACTTGCCTATAACCCTCCGAGTGCACCAGACGACGAGTTCAAAATAGCACTTACACTTCTGAAGCGCAGAATGGTGAACTTGAAACCTCTGATCACCGCAAAGTTTCCCCTTGAAAGGATAAACGATGCCTTCCGGGAGGCGCTGGAAGGAAAACACATAAAGGTTCTGATTCACCCGTAAATATGCTACGTCCACAATCACGACTGATAAACAAGAGGCGCGGGGAAAGCTATTTGAAAAGATGCAGGTTCTGTGGAAAGACCGCAGAGGTTTCGCTCAGGTATGCAAACATGCGTCTCTGCCGGGATCACTTCATAGAGTACATAGAGAAGAGGGTGCTGAAAACTATAGAGCAATATAAGATGATACGACCGAACGAGAGAGTAGTAGCGGCGGTGAGCGGGGGGAAGGACAGCGTTTCGCTCCTACATATTTTAGCGAAACTCAGAGAGAAACTGAGGTTCGATCTCGTGCCACTCCACATAGACCTCGGGATATCGGTGGATGACTTCTCGAAGAGGGCGCTAGAAGCCTTCCGTGAGAACTGCAAGGAACTTGATATTGACGGAATCGTCATAAGCCTTAAGGACGAGTACGGATTCACGATAGACAACGTTGCAAGTAGAAGCGTCAGGAGAAGGCTGAGAAGACCGCCATGTTCCGTATGTGGAACTATAAAACGTTACCTGTTCAACAAAGCGGGCGTGGAGCTAAATGCGGATAGGGTTGCAACTGGGCACAACCTGACGGACGAGGCAATATTTCTACTCCAGAACCTGATAGACATGAACCTAGACGCACTCCTGCGCTATGACCCCGTTCTCCCAAGTGTGCCGGATGTCGGGCTCATTTCAAAAATAAAGCCACTCTTTCAGATATATGAGTTCGAGTTGGAACTCTACGCGAAGTTCAGGGACTTAAAGATAGTCTCGGGCGCCTGCCCCTACAGGGCCGGATCCACGCTCTCGGAGATGAAAAAGATCCTAGATGAACTCGAAAACCTGAGGCCGGGAGTATCTATAGTCGTAGTTAGAAACTTCCTCAAGAAGTTGAAGCCGGCACTCGAGAGCAAATACGGAGAGCAGATAAAGCGTGAGGTTCCGTTACGAAGGTGCTCCATCTGTAATATGGCCACGCCATTGGACATTTGTGCATTCTGCAAAATAAGGGATGTTGTGTTGTCCGAGATGCGCGGAAACGCTGCGAAAGATGTAAGTAGGGCGCACCAATAAGAGTTATGAGGAGTTTTTCGCCAAATGCTCCAAAATCGGTGTGGTGTGATCGCTTAACGCTCTGCTTTAAAACAAGTGCTGATCGTATACGGGTGTAAGGTGGTCCTATGAGCGTTAGGGGGCTCCCCACATCCGTTTTGGTTACTGGTGGCGCGGGCTTTATTGGAAGTCACCTAGTGGATACACTTGTAGAGTGCGGGGTGCACGTCATCGTTTTGGACAATCTCTTCTCTGGGAAAATAGAGAACATAAGGCATCATATCGAGAACGGCGCAATAGTGTTCCTGAGGGATGATATCAGAAGGTTCTCGAATGTACACGTAATGAGGGACGTAGAAGCGGTGATACACCTAGCGGCGGTCGTGAGCGTGCCCCTTTCGGTTGAAAACCCCCACCTCACCAATGACATTAACGTCGGGGGGACGCTCAACATCCTAGAGCTTTCAAGAAAATGTGACGTTGAAAGATTTATATTCATTTCGTCGTGCGCGGTTTACGGAGAGCCCGAGACAATACCAATACCCGAAAGTCACCCGCTAAGGCCGATATCACCGTATGGTGCATCCAAGGCGGCCGCCGAGCAGTATTGCTATGCCTACTACAGGGTCTACGGGATGAAGACCGTCACCCTTAGATACTTTAACGTTTATGGGCCGAGACAGGACGGGGGGCAATACAGCGGCGTCATTTCCATATTCCTACGCAGGCTCATATCCCGCAAGCCCTTAGAGATATTTGGTGACGGGATGCAGACCAGAGACTTCGTATATGTGAAGGATGTGGTAAAGGCCACGCTACTGGCACTCAGGAACGCCAGCACATCTGCCGGGATGACGTTCAATGTGGGATCCGGGAGGGAAACTCCCATTCTGGAACTGGCAAGGCTCATGAGAAGGATGATTTCGAAGTCGGAGAACGTGCCGATATTGCACAGGCCTCCAAGAACGGGGGACATCCGGAGAAGTTGTGCCGACATCCGAAGGGCTAGCGAGGTTTTGGGATTTAAGCCGAAGTACTCCCTCGCCGACGGGATTTCTGAAATGGCGAGGTATCTTTACGGCACAAGATATGTCGCGGCAAGATCGAATGATAAATAACTGCGAACTTCGATTGAATAAGTACTTAGGACTATAATGTGGAGCAACAGTGGTTGCCATGGCCGGAGACCTCAATATAAGGATGATTGCTGTTGAAAGCCCCGGGGACTTTAGGGTCGATGTCAACGTATACCTAATCGGGCGGAGGGACTGGATCCTCGTAGACTCCGCCTACGGCCTCAACCAGTCGATATCAAAGATATTGGGAGAGATTAATAGGTACGCCGGAGGAGTGCGCAACCTGAAGCTTGTCCTCAACACCCACGCGCACCCAGATCACTTTCCTGGGAGTACGGTTCTCAAGGAAAAATACGGGGTCCCCATCGCAATACACGAATATGCCGCACCTCTTCTTGGCGACTTTAAGAAATATGTTGAGAAGTACACGATATTGCGGGGAAAAGATGCGGATATCTTCGTAAAAGAGTACCTTACTGGAATGTGTGGGGCGAGGGAGACAAATATCGACGTTCCCGTCAAAGACGGGGATGTAATTGAGGTTAGCGGATATGAGTTCCGCGTGATACACACGCCGGGGCACAGTCCATGCCATGTCTGCCTTTACCAGCCGGATGAGGGAATACTATTCTCCGGGGACACCGTGCTGAAGGGCATGAGCACATGGATCGGGGTTCCGGATGGGGATGTACTATTATACTTGGACTCCCTCGAAAGGCTGAAGAAATTGGATATCTCGGTAATATATCCCGCGCACGGCCCAATCATAATGGAACCTAAGGAGATAATAGAGGAAAACCGGCAAAAGAAGCTTTCGCGCATGAAGGACATATTGGAGCACCTCAAGGAGGGCCCCAAGACCGTCAAACAACTTGTAAACGAACTATACAAATCCAAAATTTGGAGACAAAAGATCTGGATGGGAAGCGTGGTCAAGGCGTACCTGATAGCGCTGGAGAAGTTGGGCAGAGTCAGGAGAATCCCTCGGGAGAATCTTCCAAGCCTGTATGAGTTAATATAAGACCTGATCGAATGCGCAGGGGCCATGGAGTATGCGAATTTTTCAAAGTGACGGAATTTTTATGCCCTTCTATTACGAATTTTAAGAATAACATCACAACTCACGTAATACTCTCTATTCTCAGCACCGCAAAACTTTATTCCCCCGCAATATAGAGTAGACCTGGCTCCACTTCCAACTATAGAAATGAGAGGTAACACTGATGACGAAATTTTCCCACGCCACACCCGTCGTTATCGACAATGGCACGGGGCTTTTAAAAGCTGGGTTTGCGGGCGATACATGCCCACGTCTCATTATACCAACAGTGATCGGATTGGTGCATTCCGAGGAGGGTGGTCAGGACTTCCTCGTTGGGAGGGAGGCGTTTCTCTCAAAAGGAGCACGTATGGTGCATCCAATAAGGCGCGGGGTTGTCGTCGACTGGGATGCTATGATAAGGCTGTGGGACTTCGTATTCAGGAGGGGGCTGAAGATAGATCCCTCAAAGCATCCCGTGTTGCTGACAGAGCCAGTTAAGAACCCGGAGAAGAACCGCGAAAGGATATTTGAGATAATGTTCGAGGTATTTAACGTCCCATCACTCTGCATGATGCCTCAAGTGAGCCTCTCGTTGCGCGCCGTTGGAGCCGATACGGGCATTGTGGTGGAGTCCGGTGAGGGACTGACACAAATAACTCCGATTTACAAGGGGTACTGCATTGACCCCGCGGTTATGAAAATCGAGCTGGGAGGTACCGATGTCTCGGAGCACCTTATGAGGTTGCTCATAAGGCAGGGTTATAACATCTCCGGGACCAAAGGAAGACTGATGGTTCAGGAGATCAAGGAAAAATACTGCTATGTGGCAGTGAGGCCAGACATGGAGTTGAAGCTTATAAGGTTGTGCCACAAATCCGTGGAGGTGGTGCATAGCACTTCCGATGGCGCGGAGATCGCTCTGTCCCAAGAGAGGTTTATGGCGCCGGAAGTGATGTTCGATCCCTCACTTATCGGAAAGGATCTCCCCGGAGTGCACGAAGCCCTCATAGAGAGCATTCTGTCCTGCGACATCACGATACGTGGGGAACTCATATCCAGAATCATACTGAGCGGCGGAAACACAATGTTCCCCGGCTTCAAGGAGAGGATCGAGAGAGAGGTGGAGAGGGACCTGAAAGCGAGAGGGATGAAGGACGTCGGCGTGGAGGTACTTGCAGTTCCGGAAAGGAACATTCTCGCGTGGGTTGGTGGATCCGTTGTTGCTAGCAGTAGCAATTTTATCAAGATGTGTGTTACAAGGAAACAGTACCAGCTGGGGATTACGATCTCGAAGAGTTAAATGCCGGATGACCTACCGCGGAAAAGCCTAACCTTTGAAAGTCACGATATGTTTCATGATCGGATATTATAACCTTGAGACATGTATTTTGGCATTTGCGATGAATTGCCTGATGCAATTTTTATAACTTTCTGTGTAATCTGAGTCCGGCAGAATCGGCAGAAACTTCGTATTCTTCGTCGTGTTTCATATCATAGAAAGTGATAAACGGGAGGATGAGAACATTAGTATAAAAATCGAGCGTTCGAAAAAGTGCAATAAAATGGTGATATCGTGAAAAATTTGACTAAAAGTATCAAAAAGAGTGGAATAGTGAAGGGAGTCGCGTTTGTGCGCCTGAACCAGGTGACTGGAACCGAACTTCTCGCAACCTATCCCTCGGGTGCACTCCCTCCGAACGTGTGCGAGATTCTTCGCGTCAAGGTCTGGCTGTCCTATGGCTCAACCCTTTTATCTAAACTCCCCTACATATCCTTCCTCGATATGCAGGAGCACGATATAGCCGGTTATGTATTCTTCAATGAGTCGAAGCGATGGGGCATCTTCGCAATAGCTTCCCTCTTCAGCAGGGAGTTCATACCCCTTATTCTCAAACTTGAGAAAAAGGTTAAAAGCCTCATTTTCAGGTCAATAGACTCCATCGAGATGTGCGAAGACGTAGACTCGGTGCTTCGAAAACTGTATACCGAGTTATGTAGGTTTATGCGTAATAGCGACACAATAGTTGCCCTCATCGGGGAAATTGCAAGCGAGTTGCAAAAATACGTTGAAATTCTTCGCTCCCACGAGAAGAAAACCCCTCCCATAATGTTTAAAGATGATGCGTGAAATGTACTGGTATGGAACGAGGAACCACGGTTCTGGATCTGGCGACACGTAGACGTAGCATAAGAAAGTACAGCGACGGAGATGTCGACCTGAGAGATGTGTTATACGCAATATCCGCCGCACTACAAGCACCCTCCGGCGCCAATAGGCAACCATGGAGATTCATAATTGTAAGCGATAAGGAACTAAAGCAAAGGATAAGAGAAGTTTGCGAAAGAGCAGAGAGGGAATTCTATGAAAGTACATCTCTCCCGGAGTGGTTTCTAAAATGGGCGCGGGAGAGAGGAATCACGTGGCGGAAGGAGTTCCTCACGGAGGCTCCATTTCTCATAGTAGTGATTTCGGATAAAAAGCAACCATACGCCAAGGAGAGTACATGGCTCGCGGTGGGATATCTTCTGCTCGCTCTTGAGGAACGGGGGCTTGCATCACTGACCTATACTCCATCCAACGCACGAGAGGTTCTAGAATTGTTGCAGGTTCCTAACGAATACGAACTGGAAACCATAATTCCAGTAGGGAGGGCGGCAGAGGATAAAAGGAAGGAGAAGCGTAAAAAACTGAGCGAAATGGTGTTCCTGAACAAATGGGGCAATGCCATTCCGGATGATCGGGCAACACGTGGGTAACCTCAGTCCATGTAGTACCCTCTGATCCACACCTAGGCTTTTCAATAACGAAAGTAGGATGGAAAGAAGCTAATCGACGTTTAGGTTGGATACTTTCTCAGTTTAACGGAGCTACTCTACCTTATGACGCTCCACCTCGAACACCACGCGGTTGACCGGGTCTGGGCACTGCAACTCTCTGACCAGGGGGATCCAGTCCTCCCTCTCCGCTGTTTCCCTCGATAGTGCTGAGAGGTAGGGCAGGATTGCACTGAGGGCAAAAACGCAGATTCTATCCGTTTCCTCCATCACTATTTGGGGCTCCAGGTAGGTGATTTTGTCACCGGGCCTCAGCTTTGCCGCACACTCTCCTCGCACCTCCTTCACCCTGAGGACTATCTTGTACATCTTCCCACACCCACCATTTACATCCATAACCTCACCGTTCTCCCGCTTGGTAGCATTCAGCAATTTAAAGTAATTTTCAGCCACCAAGCGGGTCATCACGACTCCCGATCGTTCCGCCCCACTTACCCAGCCCGTCCCGTGCGGTCGCCCGCACGCCCACCGGACTGGTTCGGCGAAGCGGAACTCACCAGTACTCATCAGCCTCGTCCTTTTCATCGGCTTCGACCTGACTGAATAATGGAGCGATACTATTTAAACTTTTACGAAAATACCGAGGCTGTTTCATAATTTTACAAAAGTAAAGGGGAGGGTCTATAGGGGCGGGCCGCCCCCATAGACCCATGCAACCCCTCACAAACCAGCCCACAAGTATACCACGTGAGT
>Ga0180300_10001199_pt1 | contig 11959 bp, 7 predicted proteins | sample GuaBasSediGuay15_FD_121798 | JGI IMG/M metagenome (GOLD analysis project Ga0180300, IMG submission 121798) | Subseafloor sediment microbial communities from Guaymas Basin, Gulf of California, Mexico - Guay15, Core 4569-2, 21-24 cm | ecosystem: Environmental > Aquatic > Marine > Hydrothermal... | reverse complement strand
TTTGGTTCTTTACCATTTATTTTTAAAATCTTATCATTTACTTTTAAACCTGCTATTTTAGCTGGAAGATTAGGATGAACATACCATACTGTTGGCTTATCATTAAGAAGGTATTTTTCTCTTAATAGCTTTACATCTTCTTTTTTATACATCTTTTTATCATGGATTTCAAAACCATAGATTGGTCTAAGATTATTCTTACAAAAAGGGACCGCACCAATAAGAAGATTATACCAAACATTATTTAATCTTTCTTTTCTTTCAAAATAGGTAAAAAGGGCTAACTTTCTTTGTTTTAATCTTTCTGCCTCTATTGCTTCTTTAGGAACTTCTGGAACTTCCTTTAAAGTCGGAGCACAACGAAAAATGAAAACTACTAAGATAATGAAAATTAATCTAATTAGACTTATTCTTTCCCTTAGCTTTTTCATAGCTTAGCTATGAAAAAGGAAAGTGTGGAACAAATCCATACTTAGCATAAATCTTTTGAGCTTCAGAAGATTTTATAAATTCCAAAAATTTTTTAGCATTTTCTGGATGTGGTGCATTAGTAAGGGCTGTAATGTAATAATTTACTTTGTCTCTTTGATCCAGTTCTTCTCCTGGATCAACCATTTCAACAGGTAATCCCTGATTTTGGGCATGTATTACTTCAGTTGCCCAAACTGGTCCAACATCAACTGTTCTTTTTACAATTCTTAAAGGTGTTTCTCTATGATGAACTAATGTAAAAATAGTTGTCCCTTCTGCTCTTTTTTCTTCCATAATTCTATGAACAAGCTCTTCTCCTCCTGCTTTTTTATACATTTCTACAATATAGCGAGTTATATCTTCAAGTGGTCCTGGTTGAGAAATTCTGATATTCTCTTGAGCAAGATCAGTTACATTTTTTATTCCAGCTGGATTACCCTTTGGAACCATTAATACAATACGGTTATGTAAGTAAATAAAATAATCTTTCACTAATCCTTTTTTACCAAGCTCTTGCATTGCTGATTCACTAACAGCTGTATAAATATCTGGTGTAACTTTAATTTCCATATCTCCAAAACGAGCTCCACCTGCAAGAATTTGCTTAAGCTCAAGTCCAGGAGGTAAAGTTTCATAAAAAATCTTTTTTACTTCAGGATAAACTTTTTGAAAAGCCTCAAGTAATTCTTCCATCACCATAAATTGATTACCTGCCATAAACAAAATTAAATCTGCCTCATTTAGATATTCTAAATTGTGTAAATCATCTTTGTAATTTACAGGTATTTCAGGAAGTTCTACCTTCATAATTAGACTCCTTTTTACAAATTTTTGATTATATATTTATATAATTTTTAATTAACATAAAGTCAAGAAAAATATGAAAAGTAAGTTTAAAATTTTGAGATTCTCAAAATAAAAAAAGCCGGTGAGAAGACCCCACCGGCTATAGATACAGATTTAACAAAATACCTGGTCTAAAAATTCCATTTCACGCCAGCTGTTACATAAACAACATCTGCATCCCTGTCCTGCATGTAATACTCGTCTTCATCAAAGTCGGCATAAGTTGCTTTTACCTGAACAGTTAAATTTTCTTTTAGGTTGTAAGCAAGACCACCTGAAATCCTATATTCATCAAACTCAAGATCTGAGTAATCAGAAACATCGAATTCACTCCAGGGATTAGGAGATTTAATAGACCCAAGATAGGGTCTATCATAATCCTCCTCAGAGTGAACATAATAGGCATCACCAAAAAGGGTAAGTCTCTTTGTTACAACAAAGTTGAATCCAGCATTTACAACATGAACCTCAATATCATCTTCAACTCTATCTTTAGAACAACCAACTGCTCCCCCACCTGGGGTTTCAGTTACACGACCAGCTCAACCATCAAATATAGGAACAACAGCAGGAGTCTCAGTGTTTATATTCTGATACTCATAACCAAGGTTGAAAGTAAGCCTTTTTGTTAACTGATAAGTAAGATTTGCACCAACAGAAATAATATATTTATCCCAGTCAGCATCATCATTATCCTGATAGCTATATCTACCATTGAAGCCCAAAATCAAGTTCTTTGTTGGGGTAAAATCTAAAGAAAGTTTCGTAGTATAAGAATTCTCAGGATCAGCAGATCCAACAAGGTTTCTGTAATATTGCCATATATCATAGGTATAACAACTCACGCTTGAATCCCCACCTGAAGGACATTTGGCTTTTTCAAACTCAAAGGGATCATCTGTGTAATCATATCTGAAGGAAAATCTAAAAGAAAGTTTTTTAAAGGGTTTTCCATTAAAGTTTAAAAAAACACTATTCGTTGTAGTATCATCATAGCTTTCCGTATATGGAGAATCAGGAAAATTTGGATCCAGTGGATCCTGACTATTCATTTGTTTTGAACTTCTATTTATATTTTCCATTTCCCATCCAAGAGAGACTACATATTTACTTTTTAAAATATAGCTTAAGGCAAGCTTAACTTCATTCACATTCCTATCAAGAACATAGTCTGACTTATAAGTATAATGAGCAGGATCTCCATATGGATTATCACTACAACCAGCCCATGAAGCAGAAGGATCCACAGGGTAAAGTGTAACATCCACATTATCTGCATCTATGGAGTAGTATCTATACTTTGCATTTATCGTAAGGTTGTTAAGGGGTCTTGATGTAAGACTTATCAAGAAAGCATAAAAATAGGGGGAAAGACTTTCTCTCTCTCTGTCATAATTTCCGCCAGATGACATAAGATCATATCCAGCATCGTCATCATATTCACTCTTTATATTAGAATAAACATAGCTTGCAACAAGCTTTGAATAGAATGGAAGACCTTTTAGATAGAATTTAACAACATGTGTGTATTTATAAACATCAGGACTTGTGTTAGCGTAGAGAAGATTATTCTCATCATAAAGAACCTCTCCCAAAAACGGATTAGCTCCTTTTTTAGGATGATGAACCTCATCTGGATAGAAACTATGAGGCTTTGCTTTATCCTCAAAATCTTTATACTCATAATAGTATTCAAGTCCCCAGAGCTTTCTTGTAACTCTTAATCCAAGTTTTAAGGTATTAGCTCTCTCATTTATCCTTCTTCCATAAGTGTAAATATGACAAGTAGCACATTTGCTGCCCATGTAATACATCTGTCTGTGACCAAACTTTTCATACCTATTGAAGTCATAAAACAGCTTCAATCCCGGAAGAGTAGGAACATGGAAAATACCAGATGTGGCATATTTAGTTATTCTTATATAGTAGTTTTTGCCTACATCAAGATCTGTATATCTGACAATCTTGCCACCTGCTCCAGTTCCAGATCCAGTAGAAGTTGTATAATTCAAACTGCCAGCCTCGTTGGCAATAACATCATTATAAACCCAAGGGCTGTTTTCAAGCTGGAAACCATCCGTATAATCAGGGTAACCCTCTGGAAAAGGAATCTCATGACCAAAGTAATGAAACATCCTATTAACAGAGCCCTTGAACTGAAACATTCTTTTCGCATCAAATCCTAAGTTAGCAAACCAATCATAATCATCTCTCACATATCCCTCAAACTTTAAGGAGTCAAAATCAAGCTTAATATTACCTTCACCACCAGACCACCACTCTTCATATTCTCCCAGAGCACTCATTTTATCATTATCCAACCTATCATTCTCATCCGTATATATTCCAAACACAGACACACTTCCTGTGGGCTTGATAGACTCAGCCCTTGCAAAAAAGCTGAAACATAATATTAAGGAAAGAAAAAGAAAAATAGATAAAAATACAAACCTTTTCATCTCAACCCCCCCTTTATCTTATAAGTGCTTTTCCATGTCCACCAAGAGACTGTGAAGGCTCGTCTGATCCATGTATCTGATAATGACATATAGTGCATCTTGTGGTGAATGCCCTGGTCATGCTACCGGCTCCCATCCCAACCTGAGGTGTTCCAGTGTTGCTGGGAAGCTCAGCATGAAAATGAAATTCATGGCATTGTAAGCACAAAAATGGTTCATTCTGCTTAAGAAGATTATCTGCTACTGTCCCATGAGGCTCATGGCATATAGTGCATCTCTCTGAAACAGGCTCATGTTCATAAAGAAATGGACCTTCCTTGTCCTGATGACACTCATAACAAACATCGTTGAGTCTTTTCACGCTTCTAAGCATAAATTTAACTTCAGATCCGTGAGGATTATGACAACCATCACATCCAATCTTGCCTTCCCTTATAGGATGATGTGATGGAAGGTAGATTTTGGATGTAATATCTTGGTGACACTGGCTGCACAAGGATAAGGCTGTAGTTTCTTTTAAAAGATACTCATCTTTCCCATTATGGACATCATGACAGCCCATACATGAAACCCCAACCATAGCATGCTTTGAATCACCCCAATGAAGCATTTTGGCATCTGAATGACACTTCAGACAAACATCAGATGCCTGAAAAGAGTTAAGATTTTTGAAATTAATAATATAAGTTGGATCCATTTCTTCCGCATGTTTACTTCCAGGACCATGACATCCTTCACATCCTGTCTGGTAACCAGGGACTTCAAACTTAGCAATCTTCATATGGATATTCCCTTTCATCCTCTCAAAGATCTCACTATGACAACCACCGCAGGTCTCAGATCCCACATACGTTGCATCTTTTATGGTAGGATACCTAATATATCTACTCATACCACTCTCTTTGCCTCCACCCAATGAACCTGTGAAGGTGCAAGAATAAAAAGTAAAACCAGCTACAATAAGGAAGAAAAACATCCTAAAAAACCTTTTCATGATTCCCTCCCTTAGGTGTTTTCTATATTTTCTAATTATTATAATCATATTATTTATATCGTATTATTTTTAAAAATATTAAGTCAAAACTTTTTTTATCTAAAATTTCAATAAAATCTATCTTAAATAACTTTAGATAAAGTTTCATAAAAAAAATTTTTATTAAATCTGCCTTATTTAAATATTCTAAATATAATTTTTGTAATTTTAAAGAAAAAAGTTGAAAAAGTCAAGAGGTATAATAGAATGAAAAACAAATGCAAGTTCGTCCTGTTGCTGAACCAGTTAAAGCAAATCTTTCAAATATAACTGTTATATTAGTTAATCCAATATATAGTGAAAATATAGGGTCTACTGCAAGAGCTTGCGCTAATTTCGGAGTTCCTAATTTAATCCTTGTTAATCCTGAACCATTAGAAGAAGAAAAAATGAAAGCTATGGCAACTAAATCCGGCATTCCTATTTTAGAAAAAATGAAAATTTTTCGCGATCTTTCAACTACTTTAAAGGACTTTAATTATGTATTTGGAACAACTGCAAGACTTGGAAAGCACAGAATGGTCTATCACACCCCTAAGGAGTTAGTTTCTTATATATGCGAGCTTTCTATAAATAATAAAGTTGCTATTCTTTTTGGAAATGAAAGATTCGGTCTTTCAAATGAAGAACTTTCTTATTGTGATAGTGTTATTACTATCCCTACCACAGAAAATGCTTCCTTAAATGTATCTCAAGCAGTAGTAATAATTCTTTACGAGATTTTTCAGTCTGCAAGTATACCCAGAATTCCTAAACCACAACTCGCAACTCGTAAAGAGCTTGATATCATGTATGCTATAATTGAAAAAACTTTAGAAGAAATAGAATATATACCTCATGATAATAAAATTTTGTGGTTTACTAATATAAAAAGATTCCTTTCAAGACTTGAACTTACTTCAAAAGAAGTAAAAATTATACAAGGATTCTGCAGACAGCTTCTCTGGGCACTTGGGAAAAAACTTAATATTTCTTTTCCAAAAGAGCAACCACCTCAAAATGATAAGTCTGAGGAAACATATCAAAAAGAAAAAGTTTAATAAGTTTGTAATTAAGTTTCTTTAAAATCAACAAATCTCTTACTAAAGTTGGAACATCACAGGAGATGTATATAATATACTTTTCTGCAACTTCAGGCAAAAGTCTCATTAACTCTTTACATCCTCCTCTTGGTGGATCAAGAAGAACTAAATCAAATTTTTCTCCTTCCTTTACAGCTTTATAAAGTGCCTCCATAGCACTTATGTTTCTCAAATCAAACCTTCCATCAATACCAGCTTTTTCTGCTGTATAAAGTCCATCCTCAATTGCTCTTAAATCTGTATCAACTCCTAAAAATTTTTTAGCTTTTTTATTAAATAAAAAAGAAAGTAGAAAATTTCCCATCCCTGCATGAAGATCAAGAACTCTCTCAAAAGAAAGATTTAAAGATCTTACAGTTCTCATAATAGCACAATTTATATCCCAATTTGCCTGCACAAATACCCCAGGTTGAACATAATAAAAAATATTATCTATATTTTTAAATACTCTTCTTCCTCCATAGGAACTCTTCTCAGGAAAAGGACCCTCAGGACGTCTTCCCCTCATCCAGTAAAAAACTGCCTTTAGTTCTTCAATACTAAGCAATTCTTCTATATCTTCTTTAAAAGGTTCTGCTGATGTCCAGAATATTAAAGTAACCTTACCTTCCTCTGGTGAGGTTTCAATTTTTATTCTTTTGCTGTAATAAGAAAGCTTTATCCAGGATGGATTTTTATAAAGTTGAGCAATAACTTTATTAAGTATATCTTCTCCTAATAAACACCTCTCAATTTTTAAAACCTCGTGTGTTTTTCTTTTTACAAACCCCATTTTAAATTTATCATTCTCTACATGAAATCTTAAACGATTTCTATAATGAAATTCCTTAGAAGATGGAACTACTTTTTCTAAAGGAATCTCATCTTTCCAACCAAGTCTTTTAAATGTATCAAAAAGTATCTCTTCCTTAATTTTAATCTGATAGGAATAAACAATATGTTGAAGTTGACATCCTCCACAAATACCATAATAAGAACAAGGTGCTTTTCTCCTATAAGGTGATGCTTCCAAAATTTTTTCTACCTCTGCTTCGGCATAATCTCCATAGTCTTTGACTATTCTTACTTGTAAAACTTCTTCAGGAATCACATAAGGAATAAAAACTACTTTCCCATCTGGAAGACGGGCAAGACCATTTCCACCAAAAATAATCTTTTCGATCTTTACAACTGCTTGCATAGTTATAAAAACATAGTTAAAAAATATAATTTAAAATATTTTTACAAGCCAACAATTTTATTTTAGCTTGAAAAATTTTATCAATTTGATTAATATTTATTATAAATAATTCTACTTTTTATCTTGAGAAAATTTTTTATGAAGTATGTAGGTCTTGATGTAGGTTCAGGAACAGCAAAGGTAGCTGTTCTTGATGAAAATAAAAACATTTTATTTTGGAAATATGAGAAAACTAATGGACAACCTATAGAGACTGCTGAAAGATTCTTATCTTTAATAGAAAAAGAATTTAACTATGAATTTTCTGGAATAACCTGTACAGGAACTGCTGGTAAAACTATATCTCAAATTCTTGGTTGTGCATTTATAAATGAAGTAATGGCACATGCTAAAGCTGCAACCTTCTTTTATCCTCAGGTAAAGACTATTATAGATATAGGTGGAGAGGATTCCAAATTAATTTTTATTACCCATGAAAGGGGAGTTCCTGAAATTGAAGATTTTGCTTTAAATACTCTTTGTGCAGCTGGAACTGGCTCTTTTTTAGAACAACAAGCAGCAAGACTTGGATATACTATAGAAGAATTTTCTCGCTTAGCCTTAAAAGCTAAAAATATTCCAAGAATTGCTGGAAGATGCACAGTATTTGCTAAATCAGATATGATACACCTTCAGCAAGCAGCTGTTCCAGATGAAGAAATTATTGCAGGATTATGCTATGCAATTATTAGAAATCTTAAAAGTAATCTTGCTAAAGGAAAAGAAGTGCTACCTCCCCTTATATTTCAAGGAGGAGTTGCTGCAAATTTAGGAGTAAGAAAGGCTGTAAAAGATGTTTTTGGACTTAAAGATGATGAATTAATTATTCCAGAATACTATAGAATAATGGGAGCAATTGGAGCTGCACTTTATGGATTAGAAGGAAAAGCATTTTCTGAGTATAAAGGTTCTGAAATTTTAAGAGCTTATTTAAAAGAAAGAGTCTTTAATCCACCAAGGCATCCGGTTTTGACTCCCTTTGTTTCTTTAGAAATATCTAAAAAATTAGCTGAAAAGTATAAAAAGAAAACTTATTTAGAAATACATCAAAAAGAAGTGAAAATTTATTTAGGAATTGATGTAGGGTCTGTTAGCACAAAACTTGTTGCCATTGATGAAAAAGGAAATCTTCTTGCTAAAGTATATATGCTTCATCAGGGAAAACCTTTAGAAAGTATTAAACAGGGAATCCTTGAATTAAGAGAAAAATTACCACTTAGAGTTGAAGTTAAAGGTGTAGGAGTTACTGGTTCAGGAAGATATTTAACTGGTGATTTTGTAGGTGCAGATGTAATAAGAAATGAAATTACAGCTCAAGCCTATGGTGCCCTTTTTATTGATCCTGAAATTGATACTATTTTTGAAATAGGAGGACAAGATTCTAAATACATTTATATTGATAAAGGAACAGTTTCCAATTTTGCTATGAATAAAGCCTGTGCTGCTGGAACAGGTTCTTTTTTACAAGAACAAGCAGTTAAATTAGGAATACCTATTGAGAAATTTGGTGATATAGCACTTAAAAGTGATGCTCCTCTTAAACTTGGAGAAAGATGCACTGTGTTTATGCAGTCTGATCTTCTTCATTATCAGCAACAGGGACTACCTAAGGAAGACCTTATAGCAGGACTTTGTTATGCCATTGTTTATAACTATTTAAATAAAGTTGTAGAAGATCGTAAAATAGGAAATAAAATTTTCTTTCAAGGAGCTGTTGCTTTTAATAAAGGTGTTGTTGCTGCTTTTGAAAAGATTCTTGGAAAACCAGTAATAGTTCCACCTCATCATGAAGTTACAGGTGCAATTGGAGTTGCTCTTTTAGCAAAAGAAGAAGTTAAAGATAAAAGTAGGTTTAAAGGATTTGATTTGGTTAATGTTAAATATAGTATTAAATCTTTTGAATGTAAAGGATGTCCAAATCAATGTGAAATTCATCAAGTTAGTATAGAAGGAGGAAAACCTTATTACTATGGCGGAAGATGTGAAAGATATGAATTAGATTATAGAAAGCCTCCTGAATATATACCAAATTTAACCTTAGAAAGAGAAAAAAAACTTTTATCTTATGTTAAACCTGTAGAGGATAATTTTTCGGAAAGTAAAGTTATAGGTATACCGAGAATTTTGCAATTTTATGAATGGTTACCCCTTTTTGCTACTTTTTTCCAAGAGTTAGGATATAAAGTAGTTTTATCTCCCCCTACATCTAAACAAATTATCAAAAAAGGATGTGAAATAACACCTGCTGAGCCCTGTTTTCCTATTAAAATTGCCATAGGACATATAAATGCTCTTTTGAAATTAGGAGTAAAAAACATCTTTTTACCTCAGATTACAGATCTTCCTCCTGAACATCCTGCTCTTGAAATAGGTAAAGTTTGTCCTTATGTTCAAAGTATTCCCTGGATAAGCCCTGCCTCTATTAAATTTTCAGAATTGGGAGCTAATCTTTTAACCCCTGTCTTACATCTTGGAAGAAAAGGTGTAATTTTAAATGAAGAAATCAAAAATTTAGCTTGTCTTCTTGAAGAATCTGTAGATAAAGTTAAAAAAGCTTGGAAAATTGGAGAAGAAGCTCAAAAAGATTTTCATCATTGGTTAAAACAAAGAGGTAAAGAAATTTTAAAAGAATTTAAAGATCAAATAATTTTAGTTATAGTTGGAAGACCTTATAATGCTTTTGATCCAGGTGCAAATCTTGGTATTCATTACAAAATAAGAAAACTTGGATTGGTAGGACTTCCAGTAGATATGTTACCTTTAGAAGAAGTAAAAGATGTTTCTTTTCTTGAGGGAATGTATTGGGAGTATGGACAGAGATTTTTACTTGCGGCTCATATTATTAGAGAAACTCCAAATTTATTCCCAATATATTTCACCAATTTTTCATGTGGACCAGACTCTTTTATTGAGCATTTTTTTAAAGATATATTAGGAGAAAAACCTTACATTGAAATTGAGGTAGATGAACATAGTGCTGAAGCTGGAGTAGTAACAAGACTTGAAGCTTTTGTAGATAGTATTAAAAATAAAGTTAAATATTATCCAATTCCTAAACCTTTTGAAATTATTAAAGCCCATCCTTCAGATAATCGAACAATATATATTCCCTATATGTGTGATCATGCTAAAGCTCTTGCTGCAGCTTTTAGAGCTTGTGGAGTAAATGCTCAAGTTTTACCTGAACCAGATGAAGAAAGTTTAGAGCTGGGAAGAAAATTTACCTCTGGAAAAGAATGTTATCCTACTATTTTAACCACTGGTGATTTATTAAAACTTATTAATTCTCCTAATTTTAACCCTGATAAAAGTATTTTCTTCATGCCTGATAGTGGAGGGCCTTGCAGATTTGGTCAGTATAATAGATTTCATAAAAAACTTCTAAAGGATCTTGGTATAAACATGCCAGTTTATTCTTTACAGCAAGATATGAAATTCTATGAAGACCTTGATATCTTAGGAAGATCTTTTATGAAAATTGCATGGAGAGGGATTGTAGCAGTAGATATTCTTGACAAACTTTTTAGAGAAACAAGACCTTATGCTCTTAATAAAAAAGAAGTGGAAGAACTTTATCGAAAATCACTGCAAAAAATAGAAAAGACAGTAGAAGAAAAAGGAGATATGTTAGAAACACTTTTGGAAATAAAGAAAGCTTTTGAAAATGTATCTGTAAAAGATGAAAAAAGACCTGTGGTAGGAGTTGTTGGAGAAATTTATGTTAGAAATAATAAATTTGCTAATGAGAATCTATATAGATTTTTAGAGGATCTTGGTCTTGAAGTATGGCTTCCTCCTGTTACAGAATGGATATATTTTATAAATTATACTTCCAAAAAATGGGCTAAAAAATTGGGATGGTTTAGAACAGTTCTAAGATATATAATAGAAACTCAATATCTTAAATGGGAAGAAAAGAAATTTATAAATCTTGTTAAAGATGTTCTTGATACAGCAGAAGATCTGGATGTAGAAGAGCTTATGAATTTAACTAAAAAATATGTTCATCCAGAATTTGAAGGAGGAGAAGTTCTTCTTTCAGTAGGGAAAGCAGTGGAATATTTACATCGTGGTGCTTCAGGTATAATAAATGTTATTCCTTTTGCTTGCATGCCAGGAAATGTAGTAACTGCTGTTCTGAAAAAAATAAAAGAAGGAGAAGGAATAAGGGTTCCTACCTTAACTGTTCCCTGTGATGGACAAAAATCTTTGGGAACTAAGATGAGAATTGAGGCTTTTGCAGAACAGGTTAAAGAGTTTTTTAATAGCAAGAGACAAAAATTTTAAAAAAATTAAAATTAAAATCTGATTTTTTAAATATATTCTATATTATGGTTAATTTTACCAATTTTTGATAGTTGATTTTTGAAAAAAACCAGTTTAAATACATTTAAATTGAAAGAAAAGAAAGATAGCACTTTTAAGTTTTTATTTAGTGTTTTAATTGAAAGTTTTAGTATTGGTATTGCAGTTATTGCATCTATAATAGCTGGTGCTATAGTTGGTTGGCTGATAGATGAGAAAGTATTTAAAGGAAAATATTTTCCTTGGATAACTACAGTTTTTATTATTTTTGGTGCAGCAGGTGGAATAAGAAATCTTATTTGGTATAGTAAAAAAAGAATGAAGGATGTAGGGAAAAATGGTAAATCTTGATAATCCTGAACTTTTCTTTAAAAAAATAGAAATTTCTATGTTAATATTAGTGTTTTTAGGTTTTTTATTATGTTTATTTTTTAGTAAAAATTTAATATGGAGTATTTCTTTTTTATCTGGGGGCTTATTAGGTTACTTAAATTTTAGAAGTACCAAAAAAGAAGGGATTACTTTTATAAAACGTGTTAAAGAA
>Ga0180300_10001198_pt1 | contig 11962 bp, 10 predicted proteins | sample GuaBasSediGuay15_FD_121798 | JGI IMG/M metagenome (GOLD analysis project Ga0180300, IMG submission 121798) | Subseafloor sediment microbial communities from Guaymas Basin, Gulf of California, Mexico - Guay15, Core 4569-2, 21-24 cm | ecosystem: Environmental > Aquatic > Marine > Hydrothermal... | reverse complement strand
CTGGCCATAGTCGCCTGCCCGAAGCAAGGTTTAACCGACACGAATGGTTAGGAGAAAGTGCGGCCGTAGCTCAGCCTGGACGGAGCACGGGCCTTCGGAGCCCGGGGTCGTGGGTTCGAATCCCACCGGCCGCGTCACGGGAGTTTCGGTGTAGAAACCTATTTTAGTGGCGTCTCTTAGTTTTGCTGGTGTACGGTATGGTGTTGGCCTACATACTGATGATGGTGAACTCCGGCTCTGAGGGGGAGGTTGCGAAGAAGATAGCAGAGTACGAGGAGGTTGAGAGCGTGTCCATAGTTTACGGGGAGTACGACTTGATAGCGAAGGTGAGGGTCAAAGACCTAGACGACCTCGACGACTTCCTGACCAACAAGGTCAGAAGCCTACCCCAGATACTCCTAACGACCACGATGATAGTCTCGAAGGAGTACCAAGCGAAACATAAATAGGTGAGAACGGAATAGAAATCAACTTGGCGCCCTGGTAGTACAGCCAGGTCCAGTATGCACGGCTGTCACCCGTGCGACCCGGGTTCAAATCCCGGCCAGGGCGCCAATCACCTTTTATCCCCATTCATGTTGATGAACGGGTTTTTGACGAAACCTTTCTGCTAAATCACTCCGTTTGATCCGTTTGACTTGCTAACTTTACTGCTGTTGTTAAAAACTTTATAACCCCCTAGAGACAGAAATCACAATTGATGAAGAAGGAGGTTCTGCTATCAATATCGATCGTTCTGTTGCTACTGCTACCCATAACGGCTACCAACTTCACACCTGCCTCCGCTGAGGAGATACCGATCGGGGGGACGCTGAGGGTTGGTGTGGGCCACATGCTGGAGAGCCTGACGGTTGGACACGAGTTCTGTTGGTCTGACGAAGGTTGCTTGATAAACTGTCTCATCTATGATCAAGTTGCGTTCATGGCTCCATACACGGGTGAAGGAGGGTACGAGTGGGCTCCGAGGCTGTGCTACAAGTGGGAGCGTAGCGAGAACGGGACTGTGTGGACGCTGTACATTGCACCCAACGCCACCTGGCATGACGGAACTCCCGTGACTGCCGAGGACGTGGCCTTCACCGCCATGTACCTTCCGAGGCTGGGTTGGTGGAACGAGACTGACACGGACTGCAAGAAGGCTGAGGTCATAGACGACCACACGGTGAGGATTACGCTGAAGAGGCCTTGGCCTGACGTGCCGCTCTGGTGGCTTCCGGTACTGCCGAAGCACATATGGTGGCCCTACAGGACCAACCTCACGTACTACCCGAACACCGACGCCATAGGCTCTGGTCCGTTCAAGCTCAAGGACTTCAAGCCTGGCGAGTACATAGTGCTCGAACGGTACGAGAACTACCACGGAACGGGCCGTAAGGCGTACGTGAACCAGATAGTAATCATAGCCTACGGTAGCGAGGAGGCTAGGATAATGGCCCTCAAGAAGGGTGAGATAGACATGGCCGACGACTTGACTGTGGCGGCCGCTCTGGAACTCAACAGAACAGCCTCTAAGGACATAAAGGTGATCGTCGCCCCCGGAGACGGTGTTAACTGGCTCAACTTCAACCTGATGATGGAGGGAACGCTTGGAGACGTCTTGAGGGACGTGAACTTCAGGAAGGCGGTCGCCTACGCCATAAACAAGACGGAGATAGTCGACACGGTCTACCTCGGCTACGCCACCCCGATAGACAGCCTCGTCTACGCTGAGCTCCCAGAGCACAACCCCAACCTACCGCAGTACGAATGCGACCCTGAGAAGGCTAAGTCCATACTAGACGCGGCTGGCTACATAGACACGGACGGAGATGGAATAAGGGAGGCGCCGGACGGAACGCCACTCGAGTTCAAGCTGGTCGTCGCGGAGCCCTGGACCGACCTGTTCAAGATAGCTCAGGTGATTAAAGGAGACCTCGCCAAGGTTGGCATAAAGGTAGACATCGTGGTGGTTGACGAGGGGACCTGGTGGGACTATGCGTTCTGGCCTGAGGAGAGCCCGTACCACATGACGCTGTACGAGGAGTACCCGAGCCCGCAGTTCTGGTGGGTATACTACATGTTCATCAGCATGGAGGCCGGTGGCAGGGGCAACAACATAGGTGGATACTCGAACCCAGAGTTCGACAGGATATTCAGGGAGTACGAAGAGACACTCGACCCGGAGAAGAGGAAGGAGCTGATGTGGAAACTCCAGGAGATATTCTCTGAGGATCTACCAGCCGTAACGCTAGTCAGGCCCAACGTGTTCGGGGCGTACAGAATCGACAAGTTCGAGGGCTGGAGGTACGGCCTGAACGGCCTGTGGGGCTGGTACGACGATTGGACCTTCTACAGCGTCCACCTCAAGCCCGGAGTCGCCCCACCTCCCACCCCAGAGAAGCCGACGACCTACTATTGGTGGATAATAGGCGGAGCCGTGGCGGCTGTCGCTGCCGTTGTGGTGTTCCTGCTAGTCAAGGCAAGGTTTATAAAATCATAACCTTCCATCTTTTTTTGTGAATGCGTACTGGAGGTTCCTTATTAAGAAGGCTTTAATAACCATTTTGACCATTTTCGTAACTCTTACTGCAAACTTCTTCATCTTCAGGATTATGCCGGGAGATCCTGCCAAGCTTCTGCTCAACGACCCGAGGCTGAAGAAGGAGAACATAGAACTCGTCAAAAAGCAGCTCGGGCTGGACAAGCCCCTATGGCAGCAGTACCTCATATACATGAAGGAATCTTTTAAAGGGAATTTTGGGATATCGTTCGTGCATAACGTACCCGTCTCCCAGATAATAGCTCAAAGACTGCCTCAAACCCTGCTCCTTCTCAGCGTGGCCATAGCCATATCCACAGTGGTAGGCATAGCCGTCGGGGCCATATGCGGCTGGAAGAGGGGATCCAAGCTCGATGCAACCCTACTGACGGCCTCGCTCATATCCTACATGGTACCGACCTTCTGGATAGGGATAGTTCTCCTCATGGTGTTCAGCCTCTGGCTCGGTTGGTTCCCTGTCGGTGGCATAACAACGATCGGAGGTGGAGCCGGCATACCTAGGTGGCTCGACGTACTCAAGCACATGTTCCTCCCGACGGTTGCTCTGGTCCTCTGGTACGCGGGTGAGTACGTCATACTGATGAGGGGTTCCATGCTCGATGTGATGAAGGAAGACTACATACTGACCGCCAAGGCTAAGGGTCTCAGGAGTCTAACGATACTCAAAGATCACGCAGTCAGGAACGCCCTCCTACCCGTCGTGACGCTCATAGCCCTCAACATAGGGTGGATGGTCGGCGGATGCATAGAGGTGGAGGTGGTCTTCTCCTGGCCTGGCATGGGCAAGCTCATATACGATGCAGTCCTCAAGAGAGACTACCCAGTCCTCCAGGGATGCTTCGTGATAATCACGATCACCGTGATCCTTGCCAACCTCATCGCCGACCTTATATACGGGTACATAGACCCGAGGATTAGGAGGGGGACGATGTGAAGAAGTTGAAAGGCTTCATAAAAGAACTCCTCTCAAACAGGTATGGCCTAGCAGGTGTGATAATACTTGTTCCCTACGTAATCCTGGCAATATTCGCCCCGTTCCTCACGCCCTACGGACCTTACGAGATGGGAGGGCTTAAGGAGGTGCTTCTTCCACCGTGTAAGGAGCATATACTGGGTACGGATGACATGGGCAGGGACGTGTGGAGCCAGCTCGTCTACGGAGCGAGGGTCTCCATGACAGTCGGGTTCCTAGCCGCCGCCTTCGGAGTTCTCCTAGGCACGTTCGTGGGCCTCCTGGCGGGGTTCTACGGAGGAGTCGTGGATGAGGTTCTGATGAGGATAACAGATATGTTCCTCGTCATGCCGACCCTTCCGCTGATGATAGTCTTGGCAGCCGTCCTGGGTCCGAGCATATGGAACATCATACTCGTCATAGCCGTGACAGGCTGGCCTGGAACGGCTAGGGTCATAAGGTCGCAGGTTCTGTCCGTGAAGGAGAGACCGTTCTTCGAGGCCGCTGTGTGCATAGGGGAGGGCGACCTCGGCCTCATGTTTTTTGAGGTGCTTCCGTGCGTGCTTCCGATAGTGTTCGCGGAGTCCGTGCTGTGGGTTGCCGACGCCATATACAGCGAGGCCGTGCTGAGCTTCCTCGGCTTGGGAGACCCGACCCACATAAGCTGGGGTATGATGCTCAACTTCGCCTTCTCCTCGGGCGTGATGGCCAGGGCCTGGTGGTGGGTCTACCCGCCTGGAATGTCGATAGCCTTCGTCGTCTTGGGGTTCACGTTCATAGGCTCAGCCATAAACGAGATAGTGTCTCCGAAGTACAAGGAGGTTTAGGCGTCTACACGAGGTGGCAGGCGACCCACCTGCCAGGTTCAACCTCCCTGAACTCGGGCTCCTCCTTCTTGCAGACGTCCTCGCTCTTCGGGCACCTCGGGTGGAACCTGCATCCGCTCGGTAGGTCTATCGGGCTGAGGGGCACCTCCCCCTTTATGGGTATCTCCCCTATCTTCACCTTCGGGTCTGGGACGGGTATTGCCTTTATCAGGGCCTTCGTATACGGGTGGAGGGGCTCGTCTATCACCTTCACAGTAGGGCCTAGCTCGACTATCTTCCCCAGGTACATCACCGCCATCCTACGGCAGATGTACTTGGCCGTGGCCAGGTCGTGGGTGATGTACAGGAAGGATATTCCCATGTCGTCCCTCAGCTTCAGCAGGAGCCTGAGTATTCCAGCTCTTATCGAGACATCGAGCATCGAGACGGGCTCGTCCGCGACGATAAACTTCGGCCTCAACACTATGGCCCTCGCTATGGCAACCCTCTGCCTCTGTCCTCCACTCAGCATGTGCGGATACCTGTTCATGAACTCTTCCGGAGGCCTCAGCTCAACCTCCTCCAAAGCCTTTATTATCAGCTCCCTCCTCTCCTCCTCGCTGTTGGCGAGTTTGTGTATCTTTATGGGCTGCTCAATCGTCTTAGCCACCGTCCTCCGAGGGTTGAGCGACTCGTAGGGATCCTGGAATATCATCTGCATGTATCTTCTGTAGGGCTTGAACTCCCTCTTGCTCAGCGAGAATATGTTCACACCCTCGAAGTACGCCTCTCCATCCGTCGGCTCTATCAGCCTCAGTATCGTCCTACCGGTCGTCGTCTTACCGCATCCACTCTCGCCGACGAGGCCGAATATCTCACCTTTGTCTACTGTGAAGCTTACACCGTCGACGGCCTTGACGAAGCCGCTCTTACGGCTGAAGAACCCCACCCTGACGGGGAAGTACTTCTTCAGGTTTACGACTCTGAGCAGTTCCTCACTCAATCCTCCATCACCCGTAGAGGTGGCAGGCGACTATCCTGCCCTTCTCGACCTCCACTGGGGTCGGCTCCTCCTTCTTGCATACGTCCATCGCCTTTGGGCACCTCGGGTGGAACCTGCATCCTGGAGGCGGGTTTATCAGGTTCGGAGGGGCCCCGGGGAGGCTTACGAGCTCCATGCTCTTCGAGGATATGTTCGGGAAGGCCCTTATGAGACCTTGGGTGTACGGGTGGAGGGGCTCCTCGAAGAGCGTGTATACGTCCCCGAGTTCGACTATCTTCCCGGCGTACATTATCGCCGTCCGGTCGCAGAAGTCGGCTATCATCGAGAGGTCGTGGGTTATGAGTATGAACGAGAGGTTGAGCTTGTGCTTCAGTTCCTCCAACACCTTCATCACCTGGGCCTGGACTATGACGTCCAGCGCCGTGGTGGGCTCGTCGGCTATCAGGAGCTTGGGGTTGCATGCGAGGGCCATGGCTATCATCACCCTCTGCTTCATCCCCCCGCTGAACTCATGGGGGTAGTCCTTAACCCTGGATGGGTCTATGTTAACGAGCTCCAGGAGCTTCTTAGCCCTGTTCCAAGCCTCCTCATCCGACACACCGGGCTCATGCTCCTGTATGGCCTCCACAATCTGCTTGCCCACGGTCAGGACCGGGTTAAGGGCGTTCATGGCCCCCTGGAACACTATGGATATCTCCTTCCACCTAACCTTACGGAGCTCCTCCTCACTCAACTCAAGCAGGTTCTTCCCGTCGAACAATATCTCTCCGTCCACTATCCTGCCGGGTGGGGGAACGAGCCTCATTATCGACAGGGCGAGCGTGGACTTCCCGCAACCCGACTCCCCGGCCAGGCCGAGGGCTTCACCCCTCTCCACGCTTATCGAAACGTTGTCGACGGCTTTCACAACTCCCCTCTTGGTGTAGAAGTAAGTCTTCAAGCCCTTGACTTCAAGAAGAGAGCTTCCCCCACCCATACCAAATCATTACCCCTCGGCGACGATATAAAATTAATTACATGCAACAAACCGAGCTAAACCCTCTCTGGCTCCAATCCCCTGGCTCCGAACTCCCTGCAGGCTGAGGTAAGTATCTCGGCGCATTTCACGACCTCGCTCAGGCTGACCCTCTCCTCGCTTGAGTGTCCGTGCTCTATCCTTCCAGGCCCGAATATGACGGATGGAATCCCTCCCTTGAAGTACAGGGTGTTGGCGTCCGTCCAGCTTCCGACGAACGCATATCCACCTCACCCAGAACTCTCTCCTTCTGTCTGGACCATCAAGCCTAACTATAGGCTTGTCGACCAACTCGCCATGAAAGTCCCGCCGTCGGTTGCAGCGAAGCTCACAGAAACGAAGACGCTCAATAGAAGTTAGACAGCACTAAAAAAAGGACTGTATCAAACGCTTTGCTATAGTTCTCCTCTAGAATAAAGTATATATGTTCCCTGCATGTAGTACCTTGGGAAAGTTGAGGGGATAGGATGAGAGTACTCGTCCTCGGCGGATACGGCGCCGTGGGCAACGTTATCTGCAGAGACCTTGCAAAGCATCCCAACATCGATGAAGTTGTCTGCGCTGGCAGAAACCTTGAGAAGGCTGAGGCCTTCGTAAAAAGGTACAGAAACGAGAAGATCTCAGCCATGAAGGTAGACCTATTCGACGTTGAGGGCCTCCAGAAAGCCGTGAAGGGCTTTGACATCGTGATAAACGCCGTGGACTACAGGTTCAACCTAAGGGTCATGAAGGCCTGTGCCGACGCGGGGGCTAGTTACCAAGACCTTGCGTTCGGTAGGTCCTACGAGACGATGAAGCTGACGATGGTTGAGGCTTACAAGAAGCAGCTGGAGTTCGACGAAGCCTTCAAGGAGAAGGGTCTCGTCGCCCTGATGAACACGGGTGAGGACCCAGGTATATCCAACCTACTGACGGGCTACGCAGCCGACCACATGGACCACCTCTACGAAGTGAGGATAAAGGACTGCGATATCATAGATTCCGCTGAGCCCATATCGGTATGGTCTCCGAGGCTACTCTGGTTCGACATGATTGACAAACCGAAGGTCTACGAGAATGGTGTGTACAAGGAGCTTGAACCATTCAGCGGAGAGGAGGTGTACAACTTCCCTGAGCCTCTGGGTCCACAGCCATGCTACCACCACGCCCACGAGGAGGTTATCACGATGCCCTTCCACCTCAAGGACCTGAGGTACGTTGAGTTCAAGATGGGTGGACCGGACATGCCCTTCGCCAAAGCCGTCTACGACTACGGCCTCGTCAGCACAAAGCCCGTCAAGGTTGGAGACATCGAGGTTGCGCCGTTCGAGGTGTTCATAGCCGTCAGCCCTCCGACGATAAGGCCCCACGAGGTCGAGGAGAAGATAAAGAAGGGGATACTGAAGGAGGAGATAGCCTGCATACTCGTGGACGTTAAAGGTGAGAGGAAGGGTAAGGAGGTTGAGGCAACTTACTACTCCATCCTGAGGCTCACTGAGGTCAACAAGCTCATGAAAGACACGACGGCCACCTCATACTTCGTCGGTATAGGAGCCGCTGTGTTTACAGAGGCTTTAGCCGAAAACAAGCTGAAGAGCAGGGGCGCAGTCTCACCGGAGTGTCTGACGAAGGAAGAGAAAGAGGCTCTGATAAGGAAGCTGGAGGAGAAAGGAATAGTTATAAAGAAGATCGAGCATACAACGATCTGAGAAAGGGTGGTGTAGCCATCACTTGAGTCGGGTGTTACCCGGACCAAAAAGTAAGGAATACTTAGAGAGAGCTAAGAAATTCTTCGCCGGTTGGGGCAGACCAGAAGCGTTGGAGGAAGCCCTAGCCTTCTCGCCTTTCATCGTCAAGGAGACCAGAAACGCCCTGTTCATAGACGTAGACGGTTACGAGTACATAGACTTCATGAGCGGATGGGCCTCCAACAACGTCGGGAACGTCCACCCAGAGGTGTTGGAGGCGGTCGTAGAGGCGCTGAAGGAGGTCGGCTTCTGCTACAACCACTACCTGGCCGTAGAACTCGCCGAGAAGCTTGCGGAGGTGACGCCGAAGAACTTAACAAGAGTAAGGTATGAGGTCAGCGGAACCGAGGCCGCTGAGGGCGCCGTCTCGTTCGCCCTGGCCTACACGAAGAGGCCTGCCATCATAAGCTTCATAGGCCAGTTCCACGGAGACTCGATAGGTGCGAGGCTCCTCGGCTCAGTCACCCCGGACAGGAAGAGGTACTGCGAGGCGCTGTACGGGAGCGGAGTCCTCTTCGCCCCCTACCCCGTCAGCTTCAACATACCGGGCGGAATGTCGTACGAGGAGTACGGCGAGTTCTGTCTCGACTTCATCGAGCGTCAGATACTGAAGAACATACTCACGCCTGACAGGATAGCCGGCGTCCTGCTCGAGCCTATGATGGCTGAGGGTGGGAACTGGATACCGCCCGCCAACTTCATACGCGGCCTTAGGAAGATGTGCGACGAGTACGGGTGGGTTCTGATAGACGACGAGGTGCTGACGGGGGTAGGGAGGACTGGGAAGATGTGGGGCATAGAGCACTACGGGGTGGACGTTGACATACTCGTCACGGCCAAGGGCCTTACGGGTGGTCTGATACCGATAGGGGCTGTGGTGGGCTCAGAGGAGGTTATGGGTGAGACGGTCGCCTACTCCGGCTCGACGTTCGCCGGTTGTCCAGCTGGGTGCGCTGCGGCCATAAAGACGTTCGAGATAATCGAGAGGGACAGGCTTCTCGAGAGGGCTACGAGGCTTGGTGAGAAGGCGCTTAAGAGGATGAAGGAATGGGTGGACGACTACAAGCTCGTCGGAGACGCTAGGGGTATAGGCCTCCTGCTTGCCATAACGATAGTGGACAAAGACGGTAAGGAGAGCAAGAAGCTCGCAAGGGAGGTCTACATAGAGGCGACGAGGCAGGGCGTCAGGGCCATATGGGACGACGAGCCCCACATAAGGATATATCCACCCCTGACGATAAGCGAGGAGCTCTTCGACCGCGGTCTCACCATGATAGAGAACGCTGTGAAGATCGTCGAGAGGAGTCAGTAGCGTAAGAAGGACCTAAACCAAACTCTTTTTTATTAAAAATTGGAAAAATTGTTTAGTTAAGATCCATGCTCATCTCTGTCTTCACTTTTATCGGAGGTCTGAACGCCCCTATCCTCTTTACGAACTCTAGCCTCTCCTCGCGTGTAAGCTCCTCCGGGAAAAGCACACCCCTCGACTTTATCGAACCGTCTACGACCATCTTGGCCGCCGTGTATGCGCATAGGCTCGTGACGTAGGAGGTCTCGTTGGCCAGGGGTACGGCCTCGACTATCTCTCTTATCGGCGGTATGGGTGAATACGACCTTATCACGCACCTCCTCCCGTCCTTAAGGCCCTTAACCTCGACGAGAACCGTCCCTTTAACCTCCCTTATCAGTCCCCTCTCAACGTACTCCCTGAGCTCCTCGCCCGTTATCGGCCTCGGCAGGAACTTCAGGATGAGCCTCGCGGGGTCCACCTCCACGTCGTCTATCCTAACCTTTCTGCCCCTTACCATGGCATCCTTGTAGAGTATGCCCATCCTGTAGAGAGTGCAGAGAAAGTCCATCTCCTCTCCTCCCATCTTGACGATCACGCGCCTCACACCCTTGACGGACTTGGAGACCGTGAAAACCTCCTCGTGCGGGTGGGCGTACACCCTGACCTTCCCCACCCCAGGGAGTTCAACCACCTCGGGCTCCGAGAAGGGCTCCAGGTACTTTATCTCTCCGTCCTCGTAGACCATCGGAGCTCTCGTGCAGTCATCCAGGAATATTTCCGGAGACCAAGTCGTATACACAACGTCGGACTCCTCTCTCCCGCCTAGAAGTATCCTAACCTCCTCCACCCCGTCGAGCTCGTCCGCCGCGAGTCCTACCACAACGTCCGTGAGGCCCGGTGAGACTCCGAACGCCACTAAGGCCGTGAGGTCCTCCGACCTAAACTTCTCATGGAGGCCGATTATCTTCTCAAAGTCTCTGTACTCAAACGCCATGTCAAGGTAGTTTGTTCCGGCTTTTAGGGCAGCCTCCATCAGCTTTAGGTTGAACTTAACCGGAACGGCATTCACAAGTATATCCACGTCCTCGGCGAGCTTAGACAAGGTCTCTACGTCTTCGGCTGAAACTACGTGTGTCTCGGCCTTCCTATAGAACTTCATGCAGTAGTCCAAGGTTCTCCGGTCTATGTCTGTGAGCTTGACGAGCTCCATGTCTTCGTCTCTGTCGAAGAAGTAGGCTATAACCCTCCCCTGCGCTCCAGAGCCCACGATTAACGCTTTCGAGCCCAAACAGTCCACCTCTTTCAAGCATTTCATCACTCTATCAAGGTTTCTCTTATAACGATTTTCCTGAACTTTACCGGAGCTCCAGCCCTAGCCATCCTTCTGAGAAACTCCCTAGGGTCAAGACATTCGGGGGCTATGACCCCGCTCTCGCTCCTACCCTCGACGCACATCTTCGCCCCAACGACTGCCGGGAGGGCGACCCCTATCAACTCCGTCCCGAACCTCCTGAAGAGCTCAAGCCTCTCCTCGACGGAGGGAACGTGCGGCCCCCTTATCAGCCTGTACTCGACGCTTCCTTCCTCGTCCTCACCCCTTACTATGATGACCGTGCAGTAGACGTAGTCCGGCGGTCTTGACTTTATGGTCTCCTCGCTCTCCGTCAGGAATTCGTTCACGGGGGGCTTGACGAGCTTCAGCAGGACATCTCTGGGAACGACTTTGACTCCCCCAACCTCTACCGGCTCGTTGCTGGCGAACCCCATGTTCCCGAGCACCACCGCTATCTCATCCACGACGTTCTTGTAGTCCACGTACCTAATCCCCTTGCCTATAAACCTCGGAATCGTGACGCACTCCTCGTGGTCCACGAGGGCGAGTGTACACCTTCCGACCGGCTCCGGGAAGACGTACTCCTCGACCCCGCTGCAGGGCGGGTAACGCTTGTACCCTCCATCTTCGAACACCACGGCTGGGCTAGAACGGTAGAGAAGGGCAACCTCAGGGGACCACCCCGGATTCCACGTCTTGACGACCTTCTCCTTCCTGACGGGGGCCTCGCCGACCCTAAACCTAACTTCGTGTACGCGTTCAAGCTCGTCACACAAGTACCTGGCGAGGACGTTCGTGAGACCTGGAGTGGCCCCGCAGGATATTAAGGCCGTGAGGCCAGCCCTCTTCCACTCCTCGTCCATCTCAAGCTGCTTGCCGACCATGTAGTCTATCGGGTGGAGGTCCAAGTCGGGCCCTGAGGCCGTGTCCACGTAGTGGGCACCACACTTCAGAGCAGCCCTCATCACGTTCAGGTTAAACCTCGGCAGGGTCAGGTTTATGACCACATCCACACCCTTCGTGGCCTCCACGAGGCTGTCGAGGCTGCTGGCATCCACGCGCTTTGGAACAACCTTCTCGCTCCCTATCCTGTCGGCGACTCTCTTAGCTAGGTTGAGGTTTATGTCTCCGAGGATTATCTCAGACACGTCTGAATCCCTAGAAAGTATGGATGCGCAAGGCCCTCCCTGAGCTCCGGCACCGACCACCAGAACTCTCACAACAAGCCGCCTCAGGTATCAGATTAATCCAGTTTACCATTAAAACTTTTGTATAGGACCTAACAGCCGGCAAACG